>Ga0065711_1045306_pt1 | contig 13568 bp, 7 predicted proteins | sample Hoacrofraction12_FD_59098 | JGI IMG/M metagenome (GOLD analysis project Ga0065711, IMG submission 59098) | Hoatzin crop microbial communities from Cojedes, Venezuela - Epithelial fraction 12 v2 (version 2) | ecosystem: Host-associated > Birds > Digestive system > Esophagus > Crop | place...
GGAGTCTCCTTCTCTGGAGATATTCCAGACCCGCCTGGACAAGGTCCTGTGCAGCCTGCTGTAGGTGACCCTGCTTGGGCAGGAGGGTTGGACTAGATGACCCACAGAGGTCCCTTCCAACCCCTACTATTCTGTGATATTCTGTGATATTCTGTTGGTCCCCCTCACACCAGCTGTGCAGGGTTTCCCGGAGTTATTCCTAGTTTGTACAACACCACTACACGCCAGCGTCACCTCTCCGTAGCCTGTTTGTACAAATAACGTGAAGCCACTGTAGGCTCTGAAGTCGTAAACTGTGTGTTCTGCAGCAGGGCAAAAGCATTAAGATCTGAACAGGAAAAATAATATGAAAAATATAACTATCGTAGAATAACAGCAGCCAAGTTGTACTGGAAGGTATCGGACTCTACTGACGGTACTTGGTGTTTACTGTATTTAATACTGCAGAACAACCCCGTTGTCAGCAGATACAACCAGCGGCGCAGTAATAGCGGTGAGGGCAGCAGACAGGAGCTCTGAGTTTCCAGCAGTGGGGCTGGGCAGGCACCAGTGCTCTCAGTAACTCTGTGTATTCACATCTGAGACGCCGGATGGTGAGGTTGGTGACGGGAGCGGGCGCAGAGGCGAGCCGGGAGCCGGAGCACAGCCGTGCAGGCGGCGTGACCGGCCCCGCGCTTCGCGGGAGGGTTGGTGGCTCAGGACCCCGCGCAGCCGGAGGTCTGCGTAAGGAGTTGCACTCCTGCTTCTCACAGAATCACAAAATGGTCAGGGTTGGAAGGGACCTCTGTGGATCACCCAGTCCAACCTCCTGCCAAAGCAGGGTCACCTACAGTAGGCTGTAGAGGACCTTGTCCAGGCGGGTCTTGAATATCTCCAGAGAAGGAGACTCCACAGCCTCCCTGGGCAGCCTGGGCCAGTGCTCCATCACCCTCAGAGGGAAGAAGTTCTTCCTCGTGTTCAGACGGAACTTCCTGTGCCTCAGATTGTGCCCGTTGCCCCTTGTCCTGTCACTGGGTAGGCTCTGCCTCGGGGCTGGGGGCTGCGAGACCCCTCCTGTCAGCCCAGGGCAGAGCAGACGGAGGCCACCCTGATTAATCGTGTTGTAGAGGCAAACCGCAGCCCACCCCAGCAACCTCTCACGCAGGGGATGGAGACATCCCAGCTCCCTGTCCCACGCAAACGCCAGCCTCGCAAGTCACATCACCTCTAAGGCAACTGTGACTTGCAGAAGCCTTTCAAGATATTTTTATCTGTGCCAGTGTTCTGACCCACAGCTCTCTGAGGCAACCACTGACTTTATTTCATTGTTAAAAAAAAAAAACATTTTACAATGGATTTTTAACTCCACTTGTGGCAAAAATACTCTTTTGTGAGAATCAGAAATAAGCTCTAACTCAACTTTTAATGCACTGCTTTCGAGCATCTCCTGGATCTCTCCTGTAATGATTCTCCCTCACCACTGCTTTCGACAGATAAAAGTTCCTACTCCGCACAAAAGCTCCACAGCTTTAAACATGAAGAAAAGACCATCGCTGTCCCATGAGAGGCCTCCGCATTGCTTTCTCCATTAATTTGACCTCTTACACCTCAGCAACAAGGAGACCCCTGAACGTGGTTATGAATGTAGCTGAGCTAATATGCAGCAAGTAATTAATTTAACAAATTTTTCCTCTTCAAAGAGGCCTAATCCCCTGGCCGGCCAGCTCGGACCTCAGCTGACACTGCTGGAGGAGCTGCCAGTGGGAAATGGAGAGTTAACATCACTGAGCTCTCTCCTCTCTCTCCCTGTCAAACTCTGCTAATAAAGATGCCTATTTAGTTTACCTGTCCTGTGTGGCTCTCCTCTGCTCAAGTCCCATGTCAATAATAATAATAGTTAGTATGAATAATCTCTGTCAATTAACTAATTGACAAGACTATTCAAATGCCTTTACAGGCTAAAATATAATTTGCTCATTACTGAGCCCACTTGACTGTCCTGCCCCTATGCCAGAGGAAAACCCACTGCCTAACTCCATCTCCGCTTCAGAAACAAGGTGTTTTTTCCCCTACTTTGATTTTCATTTCCCATTCAGCTATTAGAAGAAACCCATTCATCAAAGCTATAGGTTTTCCCTTTGAAAACCTTCAGCGTTTAAAAGCTTTTGACTGAAATATAACACATTAATGGAAGCCGTGATTGCACAGCCCTCTGCTGACCTTCCATAGGCTGAAATTGCTTATTTTGCTAAATTTATTTGCCACCCATTTATCAATCTAAATCTAAGGTGGTTTTAAAGGTCATAAACCAAACAGCCACTGAAATTTGATTAAAGAATATGGAAATAAATTACAAACTCATAATGTTATCCCTTCCTGTGACTTAGTGGCAGAAGCTCAGATGAAGTATGGGAACTTGTTTAACATCTTACCTATTTGGGGATTCGTCTGCCTCCGGACCGTTGCTCAAGCTCTGTTAATTCACAGCGTGCTGTTTTGTGCCTACTGAAAGGAGGATTATAGGAGGCAAAGTCTGGGTCAGAAGCAGACTAAGAAAAAGCTTTAACTTTCCATAGAGGGAAAAGTCTCTCCTCGGTGACCAGACAGTGTGTATTAATGGGGGTTAACATCGTGCTGAGAAGTTACTTCCCATTGAATAAGCAGCGCGGTAGTTACCATGCACAGTTCCCAGACCACCTCCAAAATAATTAATGGAGCGTTAAACTGCCTTAACACTGCAGGATTAGCACCAAACCCGCTGAAGGTTATGGAAAAACTGAGCAAATCTTGGTATTTTCTGTCTGGAGGACAGCAGTGAAGGTGAATCTTAACGTGAAGATTTGAGGCATGTAGAGCAAATTTGGTTATGGCAGAATAACGGGGTTTGGAAACCATTTGGTGGTGGGTGAGGAGCAGGGGTTTGTGCACAACTGAAACTGGGGAGAAGCATCATCACCAAACTGCCCCACAACCAAACCGCTTGAGGAGCGTCGGAGGCAGCGCCGGGTCTTGGACATCACATCTCTGGGAGCAGCACATCTCTGGGAGCAGCTCAGTGCCACCACCACAGCCGTGGTCACAGTCTCTTCTCCAGTGGCCGCCCAGCCGCTCTCCGTCGGGTGCTCCAGCTATGGAAACCGAAGGGCAGCGGGGGGAACTGCGCCCAGGTCCTGGCACAGGACAGGACTTCTTCAGACCGAGCCAGACCAAGGAACTCCCTGGGCCCACACAGAGACAAAGCCAAAATCTCCCTCTCCGAGATGTATTAAAAGGAACTGGCAGATGATGTTGGCTGTAAAAACAAGCTGCCTGCTCGGAATTAGGCATGAATTCCTACCTGTCGGCAGAACAATTCTGACTTTATTACCAGAAGCTTCAGTGAAATGGCTGTGCAGTCACTGGTGAATTTTAATTCTTGATGAACCTGTAATTGCTCTGCCTGGCAGACTCCGGTAAGCGCACACGCGAATGTCTGCTTCCCCGCAAAAATCGAACACCAGCTCCAGAAACACAGAGCCATTTTGTTCAGTATCAATTGATTTCCCAGGGAACATTTTACCATGTAACAGAAGAAGAACGGCTTTTTTTTTTTTTAAATCAGATCCACAAACAGGACCTCCAGCTCTCTCTGGCAGGAGCGTTGCAGGTAGCGCGAGCACATGACGCAGCCTGAGGCGCAAACTACGCACAGCGCGGTTCCCGAGTTGTGATCACTTCTAGCTGTTGGCTTCGGTGCCTTTTTTCTCTAGCCTAAATTGATTAATGAATTATTAATAAAAGAGAGACGTGCATAGCAGATAGACAGTGTTTTATAAAGACCTCTTTAGAGGCAACAGGATGGAGATAAAAAGAAGCAAGGCAGTAAAAAGGCAAGATGAAAGCAACCAGCAGCCTTGTGAGTATATTGCGAGTAACAATAAACCCAGCAGATGAACAGGAGGGCGAGCTACCGGCTGACACAGCCACTGCAAGGGTGCTGCATAGATGGATTGCTGAAAAAAAATGTATGTACCCAATACACTATTGCAGCCAGAAATATAACCTTGCACATCAGAGCAGTAACACGAAAAACGTGTACGCATGCAATCTTTCAGTTTGCTTCATCTCTGGATTTACTCCAAGGCAAAGAATCCAAAGATAAAATAGTGTGAAAGACGCCTTATAGCAATTAAGAAAAACAACAGGGCTTGTGACTCGGTTAAAAAAATCCAGCTCCTCTCCTCCTTTTCATCCAAACAAGCAGTTCTGCAAGAGCCGGCGCAGCGCCTGCTCGCCTGTAAAAGCCCGAGCTGTGGGGAAGCTCTCTGCTCACCTGCAGCATCCCTGCGAGGTGATCCCGCTCCTCTGCCGATTCCCTGGTGCTTAGCAAGGAGCTGAGGTAACACTTCAGCCTTTCCCGGAGTCTAAAGCTCTGGCAAGGGTTTTCTCTGCTGTCTGTCTGTTGTCACTGCATTTGTAGGAATATCATCACTTCAAAGCCTCTACCATTGGAAAAAAAAATGTTAAAATGTGTTAACGCATTCAAAAGTTGCAAGAAGAAAGGACAGCCCACCCAAACAAGCGTGTACGCTGGCAGCCTGGTAACGCAAGTGTCATTTCTGCGGGAACCCAAGCTAGAAAAATAAATTGGTCCATGCTGTGACCTGTATCACCTCTGTCAACTTTTAGCCGGTTTTTAATTCTGCGCTCTGCAAATCCGAACCGTACGGAGGCTGCTCTGGGCCAGAGGAACTGGAAAGGGACCAGATGTCAGGCAGTTGATTGTACTGACACAGATCCAGAGGAATGCTTCGGTGGATCAGACCCAACATCCGAAAGATATTTCAGCAATTTCTCCAAGTCCAATTAGCAACTGATGTGTAATGCATTGAGAAAGCCTGCACCTAGAGTGTTTGCCTATTAACACTCATTACCTGCAGAATTTGACATGTTTTCAGCTTAAAACGAGTTGTAAAAAAATATATTTTAAATAAGGGTCAAGAGAATAAATGAATAGGCATAAACATCGTTTTATGGCTATCTGTAATAGAGCCTCAGTAATAAAAAGTAAGTGGCTTAGAAAGAATACACAGCCATTCTGAATTATATGATCACAGAATTATGTCTTGATTGACTCTTTGCCTTGATGCTTGCATTGGCTGGCACAGTTGGATCATAGAATTTCCTTTGAATATATTAACATTTATTAAAAAAATGATCGATTTTGAAGTTATGAAATGCCCCTCTAATTGACTACAGTGCAATTTACTGCTAGGGAGCCAACCACTTCTCCAGACAGACACCCTGGGAGTTCATTCTGGTGTGTCATTTCTTTCAAGAAAATTATTCGTTTGAGTTTTATAATAATGCTGCTGGGGGGTAGCTAGGGGAGATGGTGGAAGTTAAGCAGAAAGATCGTAGTGACTGTAAGGACTGCACTGTTTCTTAACTTCAGCCCTGTAATTAAAATTAAAAGAGATTATTCCGCTGTGAAAGTTGCATATGAGAAAGAAATCTGAGAGCAATAATTTTAAGTCATTTTTTAAACAGTTACACATGGGCAGTCAGAAACTAGGGGGTGATCCTGACCCCACAGATATGTGTGGTGAAAATATCCAAAATAAGGATGTTTTCTTACTGCTAAGTTCCTGTAACACTTATGAGCTAAACTGGACACACACATGGAACACGCTGTGCCTCCGAGTCCTGTCCAACTTCTCCAAAATAAAATAAAAGACCCATAAATCTCCACCCTAGCAGCCACCTGAACCTCCTCGCACCACACCATCAACGGGATGAAGAGCTGGACTCTCATCCAAGACACCATCAGATGAACGATGCATCTCACCAACTAGCCCATAACGGTCCAGGAACAATGGTTCCTATCCCCTGTGATTCCGATGGACATGAATTAAGCATCACCACCATGAACAGATTGAGATCCAGCTCTCCCCTCCACCACGTGCACTTTGGGCAATAGCTTCCCTCCAGAGCCAGAAGAAACTCTGGTTTGAAGAAGCTGCACCCAAAGCTCAGCCCAAGCCAGCAATGTCCAACGGCACTGCGCAACCTGGCTCTTCTCAGCCCAAAGCCCATGCACAGACAGGTAGCTGGCCTGAAGAGAAACGGCCCTCCAAATGGGACAGGTTGCCCAGAGAAGCTGTGGATGTCCCCTGCCTGGAAGCGTTCAAGGCCAGGTTGGACAGGGCTTTGAGCAACCTGGCCTGGTGGAAGGGGTCCCTGCCCATGGCAGGGGTGTGGAACTGGATGATCTATAAGGTCCCTTCCAACCCAAACCATTCTATGAGTCTATGATTCTATGAAAATGTGTATTTGGGGCTCAGCTAAATGAATGATGGATGTAGGTCAAGACCCACATGGTAGGTGTTTCTTTTGATCTGTGCAAGACTGGAATTACAGGAATGCATAAGGCTCCTGACTACAGCAGCAGGCAGGGTGTTTATTTGATAATGCACCTTCCTTCAACTGAAATAATAGCCACATCAATTAAATATACATCCTCAGAAAATACAAGTTTCCAAAACAAAAGATCCGCTACCTCACTGCTGCGATTTCCCAGGCTGCCAGGGATTTGATTGCCAAGATCTCAGTAGGAATTGAAAAAAATCAATTATTGACGCTGTGATTCTGTGCTTACAACAAAGCTGTTCACCTTGCTGGAGATCTGGCAGCCGGAGAAAGCGCTCGATGGCTCTGCGAAACATCTGGTCCGGGAGCTCTGGTCACAGCACCCCGCTTCCAGCAGCCGCTGCCCCGAGAGGCACTACCCAGCCCACGTGGCACGGGGAGGGATGGGGCAGATAGAGGGGAGCCTCTCCAAACCACACGCTGTCGGTTTAATAGCAGTAAGCAACTTGCAACGCATTTGGCTCCCGATCGGATCTATCCCAGTTGTCTCGTTAAACATTTTGTGTAAGTTTGGAGACTCAGCTTTAGTGTACGTTGCTACTAATTGCCTTACTCAGCTGTGCAACAACAAACCACCCTGAAACACAGTTTTCCATTAGCACTAGATGGGGATTAACTAATTAGTCAAAAAATAAGATTTTCTTGAGATAACATCACATAGATAATTAAAACTAAAAAGCTACATCCAAGCAGGACAACCTTTTTCTTAGCTAAGCTCCAGCTTTTGGCTTGGTTATTCCCTCATCACACATTTTCTTTTCCTCTGCCATGCCTGAGGCATAACGAGTCATTAAAACTGGACATGCATCCAATTAAGTAACAAGATATTATTTACTCTTGTCTTCAGGGGTCAAAATAAAAATTTTCCTACTTCATTTATGTATTAATGAAGGACTAACCTGAAACACCAGCTAGCTGCTAAGAGCTCACGCAGTGGGATGCGATGCCATTTCTGTACCTTTTGGTTTAAGCAACCAACTCACAGTGTGCAAAGTGACTGTGAAGCAAAGCGGGAGTCGAGGCAGAGTCCTTTACCTGGGAGAGCCCCGTACTTTGCCTAAGAATAAGTCCATAGGTCAATAACTTAGAGAGGCAAGATGAGAGGTGGGAAAAAAAAAGCGGGGAAAAAAAGAATTAAAAAAGGAAAAAAAGGTGCAGAAATTTAGAAATAAAAGCAAAGGAAGAGAAAAGCAGCAGAAGCATTTAAACTGTCTCTGCAGCTATCATGCTACCAACTTAGGAACTTTTTACAGGTGTAAGAGCATCAGCCTGCACAGCTGGAATTTCTATGGTAACACTCGCTACGGGCAGTGTGGCAGAGCAAGGTTGTGCAAGAGTCTGATAAAAACAAAAAGGCAGGAACTTCTATTAGACCCTGGCATGTAACAAAGCCTCTCCTGGAGCAGAGCTACCTTATAAACACCAGCGACCATCAGCACTGCCGGCAGCCGCAGGACTTCCCCTTTGAACAAGCCTGAAAGTTAAATGCACCATCACTCTTGCTATTCTAGCAAGCTTGGGTTGCAACAGCAACAAGATACGCTTACTTCTCTTCACAAAGCATTAAGTAATAGGAAGATCTCTGTAACTGCAAGCAGGAGCAGAAGGAAGCGAGGAGATGGTGAGACTGGCTGTGGCCGTCTCCTCCACGCAGGTCTTGGCGTCGTCTGGACAGGCACGTGGTGTGGAGGAGGTAGCAACCCTGTCCTGGGAGAGAAAGGGATGGTTTGGCAAGGCATGAAGGCATCCCTCCAAAGTGGGGAGTAAAAGGTGCAATTAAAAGCTAAAGAGTTATGCTCTAACCTAACAGGGATTACTCAGAAGTGAATGAGAAAACGATTGAGTTGGACCACTGACGAGCATCAGTGAGTCTCTAACTGTCTGACCTCAAAGCCTGAAATCCATGAGCAACCGCTCTCGGACTCTGAGAGCATTTGGGATTAGGCACGGGCTCTTCATGCATCCGCTCACATTGTTGAGCCTTGAATCCGATTTCACAGACCGCACTTACTCTTTGAAAGGAACTTACCCATATTTTCTTTACACCAGCTTCTGCGCTGAGCCATTTTCAACAGTCCTTATTTTGTTTCCCAGATTCATGAGATTCAGAAATTGGAGATTGGGAAACGTTAACCTGATTCAAATGGACCACAGAGAACAGATGAGTATCTGTTGTGGTTTAACCCGGCAGCCGGCAACTCGGCACCAGACAGCCACTCGCTCCTCCCCTTCACCCCACAGCGGGATGGGGAGGAGAAATGGACAAAAGGTAAAACTCATGGGTTGAGATAAAGGCAGTTTAATAAGACAACAAAGGAAATACTACTACTAACAATAATAATACTAATAATCAATATGCAAAACAAATTATATAAGATATAATTTTCTTGACTGCCCGATGACCACTTCACAACCAGTCCCCAAGCAGCAACTGCAGAACCCAGAATTCATGAAATTTGAGAAACTCCCCAAAAATTCTGAACTTGCAGAAAAGTTCGAACTCCCAGACATGAGAGGATTTGAACTCACGGAAATGAGAATGAAAGATTCCTCCTCCCCGGCCACCCCCCATTTATAAACTAAGCATGATGTTCATGATATGGAATATTTCCATCGCCAGCTTGGTCTAGCTGCTTGGCTGCGCGCCCTCCCAGCTCCTGCACACCAGCTGAAACTGGGAAAAATCCTTGAACTCTTAGCAACTAAAGACATCAGTGTTATCAACATTCTTCTTGTCTTAAATCCAAAACACAGCAGCTAGTGGGAGGAAAATAAAATCTATCCCAGCTGAAACCAAGGCAATGTCTTTTTCCATCATGGAAATTACCAGCACACATCCACAAGATATCAGCACGTGTCCACTGACAGGTCTGAGCATCAGGCTTCCTTCAAAGGAATACAATCAAAAAGTTCTCCTGTCTCACATCAAACTCACCCCTTCGCTGTATTTGATAATACCTGTTCTTTATGCACAGGCAGGAGAAGGGGAAAGAAAGGTATTATCTCATTACTGACACTGATCACAGTTCAGGCACTAAATCCTGCCTAAGAGAACATGCATCAAAATATTCATAACTTGATTGCATGAGAAGAAACTATTATCAGTCTGCAGCGTTGAGAGGCATTGTCCTATGACATTCAGGAGAAGAAGGCCAGAGCATGCCCTTCAAGTTTTATGACTGAGACCAAAATTTGCCAGCATTTCATTATGATCTTATTAATGCTATGAGACCAGGGGAAGAGTGTAGCAACAGGCAGAATAGAATTCTATTATTATTATTATTATTATTTCAGCTATGTACCCATAACAAATCAGCTCTATTATGTCCCAGGGCTTTTTCTTTGGCTTTCCTAATCTCATTGCCACTACATAGCCTCCAGCTGGCTTTAAATCTGACTGCCATGTGCCACTTTCCGAGTTAAATCTCCTTGCTTTTCATCGGCTTTATTTTTAAGTATATAATTTACATTTGCTTCCCAGTGGCTGTAATAAAACGCCCAAGTGAGTCATTGTCATTGTCTCGCCACAACACGAGGAAATCCCAAATAATGCAATTTCTTCATGCAGCCTTGAGTTACAGGGGACGGTAAAAGACAACTTCTCCTGGCTCCATCAGGACTTTAGGCACTTGAGACTATTTTGTTCTAAACAGATTGGTGACGGTGGATTATCATGATTTTGTGCCTATTCAGATCATGGGTATTAGACATTTTTCCACTAGAACAAGGCACAGATTTCTAGCCCATCCTCTTGGCTGCTACCCCACTGGGGTGACTTCTTGCCCCAAAGCATGGCCAAAACTTCTGACCTGCCCATGCCTGAACATTGGCACCAACATCTCCTAATCCCTGGCCACTAGCAAGTGACTAATCTTTATTCTTCACTTTCTCTCTGGGTAAAAAAGGAGCAATGACTCCTCTGGTATAAGTCATTGTTGGCAAATTGTATCTATTTTCCAGCAATTATGGGATAAGATAGATTCATTCAGTAAATCCAACCACTTTCTACCTAGATCCCCACGCTGCAGCTCTTCAGTTAAGAATGACCACTGCGGAGCAGGGACCTGCCACAGCAGTTTCTTGCTGTCTTTCCAAAGAGGCCCAAATTCAGGAAGCGAACAAGGCCAACCTGCCCCACACTTGACTAACCAGGGCCCAGAGAGGTCAGAAAACGTTGGGTCTACACAAGTCTTGGGGAGCCTCCAGCAGAAGTCCTTTAAGGGGGATGTTAAGGGACCCATGATCTGTGTCGCCAAGGAGGAAGATGCTGTAATTTACTCTCTGTCCTCCTTGATGTGAATCCTTCTCTCAGGTGCAAGAAAAGGTGCCCAACCTAAAGCCCCTGGAACTCCAGAACAAGTAAAACTGCCTCAATAGCCAGGTTCCTTCCCTGTACGATGTATTCAGAGCACTGTTCCTAACAGACTCCACGAAATCTCTGGCACATCCTGAGCACAAACCCCTTGATTTCACATGGGAAAGGGGCGCTGAGATGTCATTCATACAGGACAAAGACACTTCAAGACATCATTTGTGCGCCCTGGCTCCCCGGCAGAACCCTGTCACTTTACAGATTTGTTCAGAAGAGGTTTCTGGAGACGATGTGTTCACGGTTTTCCATCACACTGCAAGTCTGTAGCCCAGGTTTAGACTAGTGCGAGCACACACTTGAGTCCTGCTCCTCAGAGAGGAGCACCAAACCAGTAAAATATGCTGCAGCTATGAACTGGAACCAGCAAACAACGCAGCAGCCTTTGTGTGGCAACATTTTCCTGGGCCAAAACCTGTTCTTTTTTGGAAATCTGATAGTTTGTTTTTTTATTCTGTAGGATTTAATTCTTCATTGCCCTGTGAAGCTGTGCAGACGTTTATGTACACGTCAAACACATGCAGGACAGATGGGAGGACTTGCTGCTGTGGCTGCAAAACCCCACGACAAATTCAACAGTTTAAAAGTTCCCTTGAGCGCTTGCTAATATTCAAATATCTACCTAACACCTGGGTTTTGTTAAGTTTTCTGGTAACGTGGCTTCTGAAACTCTATTTCTACGTGCTGGGGTATGATTAAAGTGTTTGGCTTTCCATGGTAACATTACCCATCTATAATCTTGTTTCTTAGCGAGATCTGTACTAGTAATTTTCTTCAATAATAAGCCTTCAGGAATAACTCTGCCCTTTAAACCCGGAGTCCGAGGCAACACGTGATTGACAGATATCATGGCTTTCAGCTAATTGAATATTCTGAAAGCTCAGCCTTGGGAGAGTTTTTAAAGGAAATAATTATAGGTGCCAGCCCCCCTGTAGCAGTTCTGCCATCACCAAAAGGTCTGTGGCAGCCCCGGGGTGACTCTGCAGAGCCCGCCAGGCTCCCCCCATCTAACTGGAGGTGAATGGAACTCCACCCTCAATTGCACAAAGCAACTAAGCATGCTGTGTTAATTAGTTACAGCAAGGATGATCTTCTAGACAAGGAATGTGCTATTCCTTGTAAATGAGGCTGCCACGGAAGTGCTAATTTCCTTTTAAGATGAAGCGCCTGGGTATAAATCAGATGCCGCAGCCACCCCAAGACACAAATGGCCATGCCAAGATCACCGGCGAAGGCAGGGAGAGCAAAGGGCTGCGATATTTAGCACAGGCTAAGCCTTGTGACGCTTGTGAGAAACTCACAGAGGTGCACCGCGTTGTATCAGCTTAATTTTTTTTTTTTTAATGGCGTGAAAGCATGTTCAGTACATAACAGCTCTTAGCTGGGTTTAGGCTTTCGGTAATAAAATTATTTGCAGGAAATTACAGAACCACAAAGGAAAGGCGCATGGTTACTCTGGAAGCACCGTAGAGGCTGAGCTATTCTGCAGTCTGTCACAAGTTCAGCCCCACTGCTGCGACGGCTGCTCTTCGAGAGACAGCCCCTACAGCAGCACGGGCGTCTGAAAGCCCACCTCCAGCAGAGATGATTTGTTATGATAAATCTCCACCAAATCAAGCGGTTTGCCAACAGCAGTTGGAAGGCGTCCATGTTTTTATCACATGCACATTCTACATATCCCATTGCTACAGTTGAGGAATAAATGTATTCATAGCTCATACCAGTTGCCTACCTCAGATTCAGATAGCGTTACAGCCAGAGCAGACACCTGTGAGGACTGGAAAACACATACCTAATTTAACAGTCTCTCTCCCCCTCTGTAATACAGAATAAGTCAGGAGTTATGCACAGTTTTGCTGCAAAGCAGCTCATCTGCTCTAGGGCCGTAACCCCAGGCTCTCCCAGGGCTCTGTAAATCCTTCAGCTGAGCTTTGAACAACAGGCTCCCTGGAAAGACCAGAAAGCCAAAGGAAAAAAAAAAAAAGAAATGGGCAAAAGCTGCATTCTTGGGAAAAAAAAAATAAAAATAAAAACTTTACGACATTTGCAAAACTAAGCCCATTCACTTGGCAATTGAGCCTTGGGAAAGTTTTAGCCGCTCTGCGCAGAAGGAAGTATTTACATCCTCTAGTCATAGGATGCAGGTGGTGATATTCCAGAGAAGATTACAAACAGATTGTAGGCGTCTTGCGATTTTATCACGGTGTTATTGCAAGTAGATGTAGGTACGCGACAGCACACCCAAGCCCAGGTGGCCGTCATTAGGCGCAGAAATCGGCAATTGCCCCCGAAGGCGGCCGCGCTGCCAGGATCCCAGCCCTCGGACCCACCCGGGGACCGCAGCAGGCTGCGTTACCTGCAGGGTTACGTGCAGGGTTACGTGCAGGGTTATGTGCAGGGTTACAAACCCTCGGCTTAGCGAGCACGCGCAGATCGGTTGCACAGACAAGGACAGGCTTGTCTTTCAGTTTGGCATCAAATAAAATACATGTCGCATCATGCTGCTAGTGTGCACACACGTCACTTGCAGGGCTACTGCATAATTTGTCACCACAAATACCATCTTTCTCCAGAGTTTTCGTAATTCTCCTGTCTTTATTTATAAAGCGTTAACCTGCTTAAATAAGGGAAAGACAAAAGTTCATGTGGTGAAAATGTGGTAAAATAATAGAAACTGCAACTGAATAACAGAATGTTCGGGGTTGGAAGGGCCCTCTGTGGGTCACCCAGCCCAACCCCCTGCCCAAGCAGGGTCACCCAGAGCAGGCTGCACAGCACCGCGTCCAGGCGGGGCTGGAATATCTCCAGAGAA
>Ga0065711_1008255_pt1 | contig 13567 bp, 7 predicted proteins | sample Hoacrofraction12_FD_59098 | JGI IMG/M metagenome (GOLD analysis project Ga0065711, IMG submission 59098) | Hoatzin crop microbial communities from Cojedes, Venezuela - Epithelial fraction 12 v2 (version 2) | ecosystem: Host-associated > Birds > Digestive system > Esophagus > Crop | place...
GGGATGGAGGTGAGGCTGACCGGCCTGTAGTTCCCTGGGTCCTCCTTCTTGCCCTTTTTGAAGATTGGCATGACATTGGCCTTTCTCCAGTCCTCGGGCACCTCTCCTGTGCTCCAGGACCTCTCAGTGTTGATGGAGAGTGGCTCAGCAATGACATCCGCCAGCTCCCTCAGCACTCGTGGATGCATTCCTTCGGGGGCCATGGCACTCGATACTCAGAACACCAACCATATTCTGGACTGCATCGAAAGAAGCATGGCCAGCAGTTTGAGGGAGGTGATTCCATCCCTCTACTCTGCACTGGTGTGATCCCACCTGGATTGCTGTGTCGAAATCTGAAGCCCTGAGCACAGCATATACATGAACCAGTTGAAGCAGTTCCAAAGGAGGGTCACAAAAATGATCAGAAGATTGGAACACCTCTCCTATGAGGAGAGGCTGAGAGAGTTGGGGCTGTTCAGCCTGGAGAAGAGAAGGCTCCTGGGAAACCTTCTAGCAGCCTTCCAGTTTCTAAAAGGAACCTGCAAGAAAGCTGGAGAGGGACTTCTTACAAGGGTGTGTGGTGATAGGACAATGGGTACCAGCTTTATACTGAAAGAGAGTGGATTTAGATTACATATAGGAAAGAAATTCTTTACTCTGAGGGTCATGAGGCACTGGAACAGGATGCCCAGAGCAGTTGTGGCTGCCCCCTCCCTAAAAGTGTTCAAGGCCAGGTTGAATAGGGTTTTGAGAAACTTGATGTAGTGGAAGGTGTCCTTATCCATGGCAGAGGGGTTGAAACTAGATGATCATTAAGGTCCCTTCCAATCCAAACCATTCTATGACTCTAGTATTCTACAGTCTTGTGGTTTTCAGTAACTCCCACTTTCATGTACTCTCACCACTGTAACTTCTTTCACAGTGACTCAAATCTCCTTTTTAAAAAGAGGAAGTAGGAGGAAACAGGAAAAATGTGAATTTAATCAAAATTGAGATATATAGAGTACTATTACTTCAGTCTGTGTTATCACTCCATATTCTGAAACACGGTGAATATAAAAAAAAAGTGAAAAATATCATGCAGACTTTCTATTCTTTAACTGAAGAGAGCAAACTGTTCTGTCCTCACTTTATATACATATATTACAAGTGTTTATGGTTGTGTTAATGTGTGGGAGTATGTGTGTTAAATTAGATATGTACATATTTATGAACATATATATATATGAGAGATGCTAAGTTGAATTTCCTTAGTGAACAGATACTAGATCTGCTAATGAATAAAGGGAGGAACAGGAGGAATATATTGTGAAGGTGGAGAACATGGCAAGATTGCTATTAAGGTCCCGAAATCATAACATAAAAAGGCTAGTTTTTCCCTAGAAGCGCAGAGGCGAACATATTATTAGCCCTTAAAGGCATACAAGGTGTTAATTTAGCTTCTAAAGGGAATTTTTCAGAATATATAAGAGACAATATACAGTAGTGCAAGAGTGTTTACTTTGTACACTACAGTAATAGTAATAATAGTGTTAAAACATCCACTCTCTCAGTGCACCAGGTTTTAAATCTCACAGGGGCAGAGATATCAAGCTGACAGCATAAGCGGGGTGCCGAGTTTCAGCGTCCATGCAGGGACAGGAACGACTCTCACACATTGATTCAATGCACAGTCGGTTCACTTTATTGCTCCGCTTGCATGGTTATATACATTTTTCATATCTGTACATGCAATCACGCTTATTCGGATAGGCTACAGACATAAATCACGCGCTGTTCACGCACCCCATATTCCTTATGATTGGTAACTATGCACTAACGCTAATAGCAACAGACCGCCTCCACATCCTTGAACATTTCTTCTTTTTGCTAACCCACATCATGTGCACTATCAGCACTTTCTCAATTGTTATTCTTAGCTGCCCTTTCCAGCGGCCTGTTCAGTTATGCTAACTGTTTTTCTTAAGCGGCCTAGTCATGCTAACTCTCAAGCTACATCAGCCCCAACAGTGGGGGAAAAAAAAAAATTTAACAGGGAAGTTCACAAAATGTGTTTTATATATATCTAAAAGATGAAAAATACAGGACTGATTTCTTGATGCTGTGGCACAAAGAAGGTCATTTTAGAATTTGTTCCCTCCTTCAGTGTTGTCTTGGAATGGTATGTTATTTATAAACCTTTCATTTGTGCATGTGTTATTTTTTGTTTGTAAGTCTCTACCTCTCACTGCCTCTCTCAGATTTACTTCGTTGCTCTATCTGATTTCACACGTAGAAGTAACAGAGCATTTGAGATACAGGGAGAGAAACACCGAGCTCCTTGAACAGCAGGATGCCTACTTTTAAGAAATGTGACATTTACTATGTGACTGTGTGACTGACAAAGTAATATGTCACTCAGTGAGTCCTTGACACAACACGTATAAAATAGCTGTTACGTAGCACAGATTTGTATGTTTTATTCTGATGAAATATTTCACAATGAAAGTAACAATTTTTAATTATGCATTTCACACTCCTCCAAACATATGTAAACATCTTCAAAAGAAGGCATCTATTTATGGTTTGACTGTACTAGGCTTCTTTTACATCACTCGTGTAAGCACTACTCCCAGACTTTGTTTTTCAACTACTGGCATGTACTTTTAGAGAATTACCTCATTTTCAACAGAAAATTGAAAGATCGCTGAAAATGTATTTCTTTCCTCTGGTACATGCTCTTTAGGATGAGGTCAGGGTTTTAGCCACACCGGCATCTTTCCCAAGTCCATATCAATATCATCTTTCTTTTCACCTAAAAAATGTCAAAAGGTAGCATAAACAGAAGCAATCTATCATCTACTGGATTTATGTTAGCTGAAACACATAATATCTCCTAAAAACAGAAATTTATTTCAATAACTTTATGGTGACAGGCTATAACCGTAATATTTGTTGACAGTTTTTAGTGAAGAAATAATCCTCTTTCAGGAAAGAAATTAACATATTCCCAGCTTTAACCACATGCTAATGTTCCAACATACCTGAAGTACACTTCTGTGCATTTTTCCCTGTTAATGGATTTAGGTTTATTATTATAACCAATATTTAATCTTTGATTACAACAATGGATTATCATGCATCCTATGTTGTTTTGTGTTAAAAATGTAGAATTGTACTCATACTAAGGCCATGCTACCAGTCTTCATATAATTACCAATGTGCAACCTAGATGGCAGTAGAATAGAAATTGAACTGCAAGGTTGGTTAGTCTAATATGCTGTTTAGTTTCTCCGTCATGCAGTGTATCAACATCAAAACTACACCAAGTTTTAGGCACCATTTGGGAACTGTATATGAGCTACTACCTTTTTAGATTTCTCACGCCATCGGTAAACTACTTAAATGAGGAAAAATGTGAAATCCAGAAGATTAGTGAGCAAGAGACCATGTGTTCCACTTCTGGTTTATTGCTAGTTATGCATAGAGATGAGAAGAGTGCAATGCATTCCAGTATTACTCAATCTCTTCAGAAAGAAAAAGTAAAAAAAAAAAAAATTATTAAATTGATTCCATTTCTGATTCTTCACTTATCAAGAGCAATTTCTTTAGTGCTGTTCAATATTCAGATTAAGAAAACTAATTTTCGAACATATGTTTTATTATTGATGAAAAAGGTAAGATAATTGTGATGTTGATTTCCAGGTCTATCAGCGTGTTATGCCTCAAGAACCTTGACTGGAAGTCTACTTCTTTCCGCTTTCTCAGGTTCTCTGATATCACACTATAAATGTCTACTAACCTAGGTACTAGAAAAGCAATTTCAACTGGTGTTTGTAAGCCTATTTAAGTACTCCTCAAGTAATGCTACTGCTTGCCTGGAAGAACTTAAGAAATTTTAAAATACTTAAAAGTTCATCTTTGGCTGCTAGCAGATTACTTATTAAGCCATATATCATCCATTGAAGTTTAAGGTTGCCTGCAAGGTAAAAAGTAAAATAAACTTATGTTAATCATTTGAAAATATGTGAGCAAAATTATGCAATATTTAATAGTGTAAGTTGTATTATTAATGATTTTTATTCAACTTCACAGCTCCTTGCACCACATGTAGAACATAAATATTTAAACATTTAAAAATAAAAGAATAGAAAACACAAATAAACATTTCCAAGTGTAAAAAAAAGAAGTTGTATTTCTGTGAATAGAAAGTTAAATTAAAGGGGGATGAAACACTTTCTGGCTATTTTGAATAGTCCTATAAATTATAAACAGGATGAAATCTTTATGAAATTTGTATACCATTGGAAAAAAAGAAAAATGTTCTTCACTGCAAAGAAAATTCCATTTATCTTGTTCAAAGTTCTGATTTTCTTCTCTTTATTTACACTTCCCTGGTATAGCTCCAAAATATTATGTGGAACTCAGGCATGTAAATACAGAATTATGTTCCAGAAAATCTCTGTGAAAATAAGCAGCACTTGTTTGACTTTGAAGTCCTCCGGGATCAAGACTTATGCTTCTGATCCTGTGCAGTGTCTGTGTTTTGAATATTTCAAATCCATTTTCTCTCCTAAATTATACTGAGCTCCAGTGACCTAACATTCAGTATACAGTATACATTCAGTATATCTCCCAGTATACAGAAACACTGAGTAAGAATTATGATTAATCATAGTTATAGGCTTGTATTTAAAACAGCTGCTGGTGACTCCTGCTCTTTTTTTTGAAATAGCTTTATGGACGGAATATTCACTTATAGAATGAGAGACCTGTAAGAATCACAATTTTCATGACAGTATTCTATAATCATCAGCCTGTGAACCTTTCTGGGATTATGTCACTCTTCATTTCTGTTGTAGCCATGAAACATCCAGGAAGAAATTCAAACTATCTCATGCCAAGAAAGGGTACAGAGAATAAGTCCTGTCTCTGTAATGCCGGAATTAAGCCTACAAGCAGCAAAAAGCATGTCCTGACTTTCAGTCTCTGCTTCCAGGGCATTTAACAGATACTGATTTATTGTCTATGTCTATAATTAGTATAGTACATAATATAATTTATTTCCTTACATATCTCTATAGATTCCACTGTACCGACATCTCTAGCTCCACATCTGCTAGGTCTGTTCTTCATATTACTAGGTATTTTCTGTGTCTTCCTAAGGAGAGAGCTACAGTGTTCTCCAGCAGAAATGTATTTTTGACTGTACCAGATACATACAAACACATCCAGAAAAGGCCATCAGATACACCCAATGCCTCAATTCATGTGGAAAAGGACTATCTCATGCTCTGCCTGAGAAAAAAATTTCAGCACAGGCATGCAGCTAATATCATGGGACCATCCAGAAATGGGTACTTACTAGCAAGAATGCATACTTTCTTAATCATATACAGGGCTCGCTGTGACACAAAATCTAGGTGTCCAGTTCCGTCAAGATCGAAACATTTCTGGTTTTGTGTATAACTACAGTTTTACAGTCCTGGGCCTTGATTTCATCCCAAAAATTTGAAAAGCTGATAGTTACACTGTTTTGTCTGTAGCTAATGGGAAAAAACAATATTTCTAGAGAGCAGTTGGATCCATATGAGATTACCCTAGGTAAGGAAGATTAAAATAAAATTGAGGTACTTAGTTTAGGTGCCTATTTTGAAAAAGTATTCAGGTTTATAATTTTGAATACAGATAAACTAAATCATTTTAATGGATAATAACAGATTGCCCCTTTTATTTATACTTTTAACTAACTCCTGAAGTCATATATTCTCTGAGTTTTAGGTAGTTCCATCTGGCAGAATAGATAATGAGAATAATTTTATTTTTGTTGCTGTAATTATTCAGGTGTTTGACATTTCACGCATGGATTTTTATTTTTGGAAGTGCACCACTTACATAACATATCCTTCGACTCTGCCTTTTGGACGAAATTGATGATTTGGGTTCCTATTAGGGTCTTAAAAGAACAATTATTAAGACACTAGATTTGTAATTACAGATCATATGTTTAGATGTAAGCATAGCTATTCCCCCTAACAGTGGAGTTTAAAGTCCGGGCTGGATGATCATTGCTAAAACAACTGTATGATTCTGAGGCTCAGAATGCTGATAGCATCTTCCACAACTAGAATAATCTAATTCAGGTAGATTAGATAAGTACATGCTTGAGTCCAAGATTTTCAAACCTTAGTTTTTGGCAGATTACACCGTTGCCTATCCTGAGAGGCTTCAAGAAAGTATATTTGGAGAGGTTTGTTTGTTTCTTCGAAGAAAAATATATTGGAAGGCTGTAAATATCACTCACCTGATAAAAATCTTTATCCTAGAAATTCAGTTATTTTAGTAATACAGGTTATTTTAGTAGCACCGAGCTCTAAAAGTCCATGGAATCCTTATGCTGGACATTTTTCAAATCCAAGAAAAGACATTTTCTGATCCAAGTAAAGACACGCAAAGGTCTTGCATACACCTACTTCATTAAATCTGTTAGATCAAGAGAGAAGCTGAAAGCATTTAGTTACATAAGTGACCAAAAGAAGATTAAACCTAAAGCTCAAGCTAGTTACAAGCAAGTTAATTGTAAACTTTAGAACCCAATTACCTTTATTCAATCATTATCGCTTTTGCAGGCTGAAGAGAAGATGTGAAGAGTTGTGGAAGATTGTTGAACTTAAAAGTCCTCAAAGCTCTATACTCTTGCAAAGTATTGCTAATAGAGCTCCCGAAAAATGTTAATATTTAATGAATATTAAATGGATTATTTAATATTCCATTTTTCCATGGAAAACCCTATTAGAACTTTATTCAATTAAACAGAATCTGAAGAAAGAAAAAACAAACACAAAACCAAATCTAAATCTACAAAGTTAAATTTTAGAGATTCTAATGGGAAGTTTGATGTTAATTGCAAAGAGACTGGAAGTTCTCCATAATACAATACTGACTTCCTGTTTATTTATAATTTAATGTTAAGTTGCTGCATTTTTCAGTGAATTTGGCAGGCTGACAACTGAACGCCTGACAACTTAAGCAATGAATGTACTTTACAGATGAAAACTGAAATCTCCTTACTGTGTGCTATTGTATACTGAAATGGGGTTGTTTCAATCAGTCAGACTATGGGGAAGCTGAACAGTTTGGCTGATCCCACATCTACTTCAGCATTATTCGTGTTTTCTTCTCAGTTTCTTACTGTGAGACAAATGGCTCCCGTATGAGGTGAGGTCCAAGCACAGGCGGAGAATGGAAAGGAACAGGCAGAAACTGGTGGGTTGGGATAAGGGCAGTTTAACAGAACAGCAAACAAAGGGAACAGTAACAACAACGATACAGATGAGGAGAAAACACAACACAAACTGCACGACCCAGAGAGCTGTTCTCCCGGACCAGACCGGCGCCACGAGCTCCCGAGCCGCGAGTGACTTCCCGCCGTGCCGCCCCCCCCCACCGGAACCCAGCATGGCGGCCCATGGTATGGAATACCCGGCTCTGTTTGGCCAGGTGGGGTCAGCCCACGCGGCTGTGCCCCTTCCTGGATTCTGGTGAAAATTAACCCTGTCCTGGCCAAACCTAGGACAGAGTGAAGCAGAGCTGCAGTTTACTCTTAGTTCCTTCAACCTGAGTCTAAAGTTACTGCTACAGTAGGATAACCAGTAGACTGAATGAAAAGACTGGATTTGATTACATTTGGTAGTAACAGGTGTTGGAAGGGCATAAGAAATAACTACAGGAAGTTTTCAAAAGGGCATTGGGTGGTGAAAGAAGAGATTCCCTATTCTTCTCAGATATAAAGCCTTGTTTCTGTTGCTAAGTGTAAATAAATTTAATTAGCTTCACATACAAAAAATGCTGTTTAAGGTAATGCTACAGAGTAAGCCTGTTTTTAATAGTTCTCAGAGACTATCTGACCCACAGAAAGGCTAAAACCAAGAAAGACGATTTATGTGCTACACTAGAGTGAGATGTAGTACTGAAGGATTTATGCCGAGAGTATTTTCACATAGACAGTCATCAAGAGCTAGCTCGGCTATCCACAAATCTAACAGCATGAAGATACGTCACCTTTGCTGTCTCTGCTGCCTAGCCCTTGAAGGTATTTAAGAAACAGAGTATCTTAGAGCACCAGTATATGTCCACAGAAATAGAATGAACAGTATTTAAAACCACTGACACTTTAAATACCTTAAAATTCTCCACCCCAAGGTGTGGTCTGCCTGCTTCCCTCATCTTTCGTTGAAATTGATCCCTTTTCACAGCGAGTAAAGCATGTAAACATTAAGTTCTGTTCTACCAGTGGAAAAACATAAAGTCATGAAAACTGAGAGCTTGTACTCCAGCTCTCTGTAGGATTGTCTTTCTAGGCTGCGTACTCCTTTATCCATTCTAACACGCCAGTCTGTCACTTGACTTTCTCAGGACAATAACAGGTCTTTAACTCAGGCTAAATGGACTGCCTCAAGGTACGCACCAGCAACTCACAAAGTTAGTGGGTAGTTCAGCCTGCATGGATTTCTCCTGACTGCTCAGAAAATGTGTGGGGAAATGCAGCTGATCTGCAACAGCTAGGTCCAAAAACTATACACAGCACTCCAGTACCACAGTTAACTTTTGTCTTAGGATGGCTCTTAGATATAGAATACATAACTCAATATGCAGGTCAAATTCTTGTTTTAGAAGTAAACAATAATATACAAACTTATAATGACGTCAATACCATGGTCAAATTTATGAGTACTGTCAGGGTATAGTGCAGGCTGGTTGCTCCCTGGGGACTTGGAGGTACAGAGGGTCCTCTGGCCAGCAGGGCAACTGCTCCCAGCAAGGGGGCAGTTTAGGTGCAGGGAGGCAGCTAGTAACAGCTCCCAGCCCCGAGCATGGGGCACATTTGTGATGAGAAGTTAAGTCCACATGTCAGGGTGCAGATCAGTGAAGTGCATGGGTAGACACAGACTTGACTGCAACACAGCTGAATTGAAGCTCAGGCAAGGGTTGAGGGTGATATAGTCTCTGCTTAGAAGCAGCTTCTATTGAAAATAAGGGTAAGTCCTTACTAAGGCTACTAACATTCATCACAACAGCCCTACACAAGGTCACCAGCTATACTACTTGTAAATTGGTTTGACCCCAAGCAACCACACCCCTAGGAGTGCAGGAATGTGCTCAGGACCCTCACACAGACCTCCTAAGATGTGTCCTCACACTGTACAAAGGTCTGGATCCAAAGGGACACTTGTTACAAAATGTCCTGTTTTTACCTGAAGCATGCATGTAACCTGCTGGTTTCCAGGACAGGCTGAGTATCTCTGGGGATTGCTGCAGAGCCAGAGGGCATGCTAGGGACAGCAACCAACCACTAAAAAACATTGGACACTAAGCTGGGGCTCAAGCCATCACTGAGAGGCTCAGTAAGATGGAAGGAAGCAATCAACGAGGAGACTAAGGCTTGGCTAGGACATTAGCTGAGTATATCAGAGACCAGGCTAGAGAGAGTCAGTGGGCAATCAAGGAGGCTAGGAAAAGAGAGTCAGGACTTACCAAATGATAATCTCCTCAGAAACTTTCTGACTTTGGGTGTAGTATCGTCTCCCATGATTAGCTGGCATTTGGGTTAGGTTTAGGACTAGGGCTAGTACTAATGCTACATTAAGGTAGTAGTGAAAGAAGCAGGAAGACTGCAGCTACACTTCAACTGGGAATGTAATGAAGTTGATCAATGAAACTGAGGATTTCAAAAATCTGATCCTTTTTATAAATTTTCATCTCTTCACGCCTTTGGGTCTCCTGTGAGTAGCTAAGTTCAGGGAAAGGAGTACAACTAATTTGACTAAGGGAAGAAGAGAGGAGAAAGACCACTGCTACATTTGTGCTGGTAATGAAATGAGGATGCCAGAAGCAATTGTGGGATCACAATACAATACTCTTCTCATGAACTTGTCGTCCTTGGATGGAGTGGTGTCTCATGAATATCTAGGGTTTAGGTTAAAGCTAACACTGTGGTAAGGAACAGAGTTACATTTGTATAATACTGAAAGAAGGAGAAAAGCCTCTATTTAGACCATACCAACCTAGCTCAGATAAAAGAATAGTGTGGGAGATGGTGTTGAAAACTTTGTGAAAGACAAAGTGAATGATTTCCAGTCCTCTTTCTTCATCCATAAATCCAGCCGTTTTATCAGAGAAGGCAATCAGAAAAGTCAGGCATGATTTATCCTCTGTAAATCTGTGATGACAATTCCCAACTACCTTCTTTCCTGTACCCAGAAATGTATTGCCAGAGGACTCAATCCATGATTGCCACAGTGACTGAAAGGAGGCTGTAAATCTCTGGGTTGACCTGGTGGACTTACGTAAGTATGAGAGTATTATTTGAATTTCTCCAGTTGTCAGGAACTGCCCAAACCTCTAGAACCTTTAAAAGATGTTTTTTCAAGGATATCGGCCAACTCCCTGTGCTCTTGGGTGGAGCCAATCAGGACCCATAGACTTCTGTTGGTCTACGTCTCGCAAGTAATCCCTGATTTAATCCCCATCCACTGCTGGTAGTTCTTTGCCCCCTTGCAGCTCTTCACTAAGACAAACAGCCCTGCAGACACCAAGGACAGAGAAGAAGGAAGGGGGACGAGGTGCTCCAGGAACTGGTATTTCCCTGCAGCATATGGAGAAATCACAGTGGTGCAGGCGGATATTTCCTCAAGGAAAATGGGCCCATGGAAAGACTATGATGGATCAAATTGTCCTGACAGTAACTGTGGCCTGTGGAGGATCCATGCTTGAGCATTGTTTTTCCTGAGGGTTTCAGCTGATGGAGAACACCTACACTGGAGCAGGCAAAAAATGTAAAGAGGAAGGAGGACATAGACAAAAATGTCTCTCTGTCTTTATCTCAGCCAAAAATTCTTTTCTGATTATTCCCCTTCACCTCTTCCTGTTGAGGATTGGGAGTGACAAAGGGACTTGGTGAGCATCTGGCAACCAGTCAAGATGATAGTATCGTAGATTCATAGAAACATAGAATCATATATTTATAGAATCATAGAATCATGGAATGGTTTGGTTTGGAAGGCACCTTGAAAAATCATCTAGTCCAATGCCTCTGCCATGGACAGGGACATCTTTCACCAATCAGGTTGCTCAAAGCCCTGTCCAGCCTGACTTTGAATACTTCTAAAGACTGGACATCCACAACTTCTCCAGACAATCTGTTCCAGTGTCTCACCACACTCATCATCAAAAATTTCTTCCTTATGTCCAGACTAAACCTACCCTCTTTCAGTTTAAAACCATTGCCACTTGTCCTTTCACTACAGGCCTTGGTAAAATGTCTTGTTATGCAATGCTTAGAAATCCCCTTTAAGTATTGAAAGGTTGCAAGAAAGTCTCTCAGATCCTCTCTTCTCTGGACTGAACAACACCAACTCTCTCAGCCTCTCTTCATAGGAGAGATGTTCCAACCCTCTGACAACTTTCATGGCCTTCCTCTGGATCTGCTCTAACAGATCCATGTCCATCTTGTACTAGGTGTCGCAGAGCTGAAAGCAGTATTCCAGGTAGGGTCTCACAAGAGCAGAGTAGAGGGGCGGACTCATCACCTCTGACCTGATGGCCGTGCTGCTTTTTATGCAGCCCAGAATTTTTCATTTTTTATCCATCAGTACCCCCAAGTCTTCCACAGGGCAGCTCTCAATCTACTCATCCCCAAACCTGTATTCATGCTTGGGATTGCCCCAACCCAGATGCAGGACCTTGCAGTTAGAATAGAATAGACTCTTTCCATTTGAAGGGACGTACAACAATCATCTAGTCCAACTGCCTAACCAATTCTGGGATGACCAAAAGTTAAAGCAGGTTGTTAAGGGCGTTGTCCGAATGCCTCTTAAACACTGACAGGCATCGGGCACCAACCACGTCTCTAGGAAGCCTGTTCCAGTGTTTGACCATACTCTTGGCAAAAAAATGCTTCCTAATTTCCTCTCTAAACCTCCTCTGGCACAGTTTTGAACCATCCTGATGTATCCTATCACTGGATCCCAGGGAGAAAATATTAGCAGCTCCCTCTCTGCGTCCCCTCCTCAGGAAGTTATAGAGAGCAATGAGGCCTCCCCTCAGCCTCCTTTTCTCCAAACTAGACGCAACCAAAGTCCTTATCCTCTCCCTTATATGACATTCCTTTTACTTTGCCATGTTGAACTTCATGGGGTTTTCACAGGCCTACTTCTCTAGGGTGTCAAGGTCTCTCTGGAAGGTGTCCCTTCCCTCAAACATATTAACTGTACCACTCAGCTTGGTGTTGTCTGCAAACTTGCTAAGGATGCACTCAATCCCACTACATCGTTGATGAAGGTATTTAATAGTGAGGGACACCACACATAGTTAGTTTCCACTTGGACATTGAGACATTTACTGTAATTCTTTGAACATGGCCATCCAGTCAATTCCTCATTCATCTGGGGTAAGTTATAAACAGAAAGAACTCCTAAAGCCTGGAGTTCTAGTTAAATGGGGCTGCGGATGGGCCACCTAAAGAAAACTTGGGCTGCCATAAGATTTTTTATTTGTTGTCTTGCTCAACAGAGCAATGGTTGGAGGTCTCAGGGTAAGCCTGAGCCAAGGAGCTTAAGCCCCAAGTTAGAGGTTAGGATTGTGACAGAGACATGGTATAGAACATCAAGTTGGAGCAGACCTGCAAAGAGCTGGCTAAGGAAGGGGTGGACTGCCAAAAACTTTCTACCATGAGAGGACTGTGGCAACCAGTCCCATCCTTGGGCACCCCCTTTTCTTCCTCAATTCAAGTGGAACTTGAGGATTTGTCCCTTACCTTAAATTTCTAGTCACTTTTTTGTGGTATAAGACCCCGACTGACAACTCAGTATGATGACCCTAGGGGGTCAATCATCCTTTTAAATAGTGTTTCATAATCCTTTTAAACAGTTTGACCCTGAGAACCATGGTATTTTGATAAAGAAATAGGGTCTTTCTTGTAAGATATTTTTTGAGACTCAGTAAGTCTTGATCCTCCTTGGGGTAAGGGGAGACTTGTGCTACGAATCCCAGGACCAAGACTCGGAGGAAATGACAAGCAGAAGCAAACTTCATAACTCACAGAGAATTATAAAGCAGGTATGTTTATTGCGGTGCTGGGTGCAAGGGGGATCGCTCCTCCTAACTTGCACACCGAGTCACAAAGCATGCTCCTATTCATTACAAAGTTTATCTAAGTGGGCTGGATTATTACAATTAGTTCTGGGAATAGGTGTGATTATTATAATTATTTCTAGTAATTCATTATCATACTCCGCACATCTTCAGTGCTTCTAAAGTGTTGTCTGGTAGTCGTCTGTGGGAGTCTTCTGGATGAAGGTTAGTAGTCCTCCTCGCTGTGTACTTTTAACTTTGGTTCAAAAAATCATGAGTTGTCTGTGTTGGCTGAGTCCCAGACCATAATATCCGTTTCAGCTAGAGGGTTCCTTCTTACAGATAATAAAGTTCTATTTATAGAACAGATAATTTCATGTTTTTCCCCTCTACAATGCCCTAGTGAGGCCTCATCTGGAGTACTCTGTTCAGTTCTGGGATCCCCACTTCAAGAAAGATGAAGAGCTACTGGAGT
>Ga0065711_1045307_pt1 | contig 13566 bp, 5 predicted proteins | sample Hoacrofraction12_FD_59098 | JGI IMG/M metagenome (GOLD analysis project Ga0065711, IMG submission 59098) | Hoatzin crop microbial communities from Cojedes, Venezuela - Epithelial fraction 12 v2 (version 2) | ecosystem: Host-associated > Birds > Digestive system > Esophagus > Crop | place...
TGGAGTCTCCTTCTCTGGAGATATTCAAGACCCGCCTGGACAAGGTCCTGTGCAGCCTGCTGTAGGTGACCCTGCTTCGGCAGGAGGATTGGACTAGATGACCCACAGAGGTCCCTTCCAACCCCAAACATACTCTGATACTGTGATACTGTCCAACAGGACCCTGGTTTTCTGTGCAGGACAGTGAAGCACATTGATGTAACTATTGCTGCTTTAATAGGCCTTTGAGAACATGAGATCCTCAGCTGACGAATGAAGCTCATTCTAATTTTAGTGTCTTGAAAATTTACGGTGCTGTATAAATGATAATAAAATATCTCTAGAGAACCACAGAAAGATGAGCATTACGCAGCAAGACCTTATAATGAACAATCCATTCTGGACAAACTTGACTGCTTTTTCAATAGTACTGCAGAATTAATAGGTAACTGAAATGAAGATGACAATATACTTGCATCTAAATTTTAGTTTTGTTTCATACAGGGTCTTGTGAAACCTCACCTAGGACAATTTGAATGAATTTCCTGAATAAGGACAGTATCATATTGTGTATAGGCTAGCTTCTAAGCAACAATGAAGATGGAAACATCAAGATGAGAAGTTTTGAGGTAGCTTAGAGCAAGTCATTATAAAGATCTTGTTTACTTATTAGCTTTTTTAATGATTTGAACAGGAAATAGCAAATAACTAAAATTAAAATGTTTAAGAAGCAAAGGTATCTCAAAACTGGGAAGCACTGCAAATATGTCAGACTAGAACAGTGAGAAAAATAAATGGAAGCGGTCAGAACTCCGATCAAAATAATAATATGTATCTTGCATGACTAGAAGCAAACACTTACAAAAATGAAAAATGAGAAATAGAGATAATTCTTATGAAGAAACAAATATGCAAATTAATGTCAAAAAATAGTGCAGGGTGAAAGTGAGCTGCAAACGGGTGATGAGCTTTTAACACAGTACAGCTGCAAAAGTACCGGTATGATTTTGGACTCCACAGGTCTCACGGCTTAGGCTGCACTGAGCGCAGTCACAACACAGGTGAGAAGAATATACAGTCTTAATACTGTGTTTAGCATCTCTGAACAAGATCTAGGCATGCTGGAAAAAAATCAAAGGAGAACAGGACAACTACTACTGGGATGGAGAAGTCAGTTTGTACAAGAGGAGTAAAAGATGCAATTGTGGGTATCTAAGCTAATGATGACTAAGAAACGGGAAAATTAGAAACAAAACTAGATATAAGACAACAGAACTACTGCTGCTGATTTCTAATAATCTAGAGAGAACCTTTCACATGAAATAGAAAGCATTTCCTAGAAACAGTTATTCATTCTTAATGCAGACTGTGAAATGGGAAACAGATAAAAGGGTAGAGTTTTTCTAGGTATTTCTAAACAAAACATTTTTTCACTGGAAAGGTTTGGCACATCCAGGATATGCAGAAGTGCACATATGAAGGAAATCAAAGAACATTCTGACAGTCCTGTGGTTCCTGAATTCACCAGAGATATCAGATCTGAACCGGTGTTTCACACCATGCTGGACCCCAGCCAAAGGTGGTTAGGATACTTTCCTCGTGTGTGGTACAACTTCAGTCAAGTCCCAGAGTGCAGGGTTTAGCCTGTGATCTCATCAGTTTGCCACTATCTCAGGTGAGTGGATGAATCACCGTCTTGAAGGCTAGTGTCGGGGCATGTTACCATTCACAAAGGTTGAAGTATTGATTTAGTCTTTGTGATGAAGGGTATAATTCCTGGATACTTGAAAACCTCAAATATTTTCATCTCCAATAGAAAAATCCATTCTCCACTGCTGAAACGAAGCCATTCCTAGAACTCAGCCAGGGAGAAACTACGTAGAACGTGCACAGGAGCAATTCAAGGTCCCAGTCTATATCACTTACAATTGTGCTTTACCTTAGCAAACGTATGTAATACCATTGAACCCTGAGAGTTACACGTTATATAAAAAGTTAATTGAGCATAGGCCTAGAACAGAAAATAAAGAAAGTTCAGGAACACTGAAGGAGGGATTTGAGTAGGAAAGGGCAATTGACCTGAACTGACGTATCTAAGGAAACAGATATACACCACTGCTCTTCTGAGAAGCACAGCCAGATAAATGGCAATAGTCTAGGATTCAGGTGCCACATGAAGACTGCCCTTGAAATAGCTTAACGCCCTTCAAACCATGTAAAGGAACTGGCTCACAGTTCGGAGAGAAGAGTAGCATTAACTGAGTCACTATCGCATGGATAGTCCCGTGAAATTCCTCTTTAATATTTAAGAAAACACAGATCTCCAATTGTGCAAACAAAATGTGCTTTGGCAAGAAGCTGCGTAGTAACAAGCAGAAAATTTGTACAAATGGGAATGAAAATTTCAAAGTAATTCAAAGAGCTCAAACCCAATTAAAAATGATAAAAATTACATTAAAACAAAATGCAAATTAGTATCAGAAATATGTTTTTGCCATGTAAGATCAATTACAGTATTAAACCACTATGACCAAGAGTGTAATTAGAGTCTAGTACATAGAGTTTCTCCCTCCATGTCATTTACAAAGATTTCTACTTACTAGATAGTGAAAACCTAGAGGGAAAAAACTACAACACCTAACCCAGAACTGTGGTGGTAGGTTAGGAAGATAGAGGACTACAAACAGAGGCTTTGCTAGAGGTATTTCAGCATTAATATTCTTCATTCTCTAGAAGCCTGTGTATTTATTCAGCTCTTGTTCTACAAATTCTGCTGTTCACTGCAACCAACAATTTTGACCTTACCTAGCATAACTCAGCAGTATCTTGCTCCGTTATTTTTATGGTTCTTCATTGCAGAGAATATCAAATATTTGGATGTGAGAGGATGTGGTTTCCTTTATGTTTTTCATTAGCCAAAGATCAGTTCACTTAAATGTAATAGCCATATTATTAAAAGCTGACTATTTTGCATATAGTAGAGCTCTATAACATAAACGAAGATTAGACACATTATGCCTTATACTACTAATATTAAGGAAGCTAAGATATCTTGTACATGCATTTGTGTATGCAGTAGCTTTCTGCATTACTGTGACTGAGGAGTTTCATGCAGGATTGAAGCAGTAGTTTCTTGTAACCCTACAGCTTTTATTGACACAGGATAAGACTTCCCATACCCCTTTGGAATGGATCAGCACCGTATACTTTATATTTTATATTCCATATACATCCCACTTTATATTATGTTGAAATTATGAATACTGTGATTTTGCTGAAATAAGGTACTGCTTCATTAATTGGCAGAATGAGACATTATTTTGCCAGCAAGTCAATGAAAGAGCAGTGACACCAATTCAGGATTGCTTCTCTTTCCGTATTGTGATAGATGCTGAACATCTCTGATCTCCTATGCAACACTGACAAACACCTATGTTCTACTGTGCTGAGCCTGAGCAAGTGTGAACAGGCAGCAAGTCCACACGAAGCAGAAAAAGGGGCTGACAGGACATGATAAGATAAATGTAACCTGTTAGTATTCATTATCTAAAAGTATAACTAGGCCATCTTCAGCGCTGGTAGAATAAATTGCATCAATTAATACTAGTCTCTGAAGGAGCAGTAAGTGCAACGTGCTGATGTTATTAATGGGGAACACTACAGCAACACAGGCACTGGAAAAGATGCAGTATTAAATGAAGCAATCATAAGAGTGATGAAAACAATATGAACATTACCCTCTGATGACTTCTCTATAAAGTGTAGGCAAGTATTACTGTCCCCAAATTTTTTCATTTCATTTCCCTAACACAAAATCAAAATGCAGCGAAAAGGGTGTTGAAAATAAATTGGAGCTATTCTGTTCTAGGATCTCGTAGGCTTTTCTCTTGTAAAGCAGGCAGGTAACCTCCACCCTGTCCGTCTGCAGTTTTACTGCTTTTCAAGGCTTTAATATAACATACCAATGCTGTTGCTGAATCAGATGGCACTGTTGCTATAGCACAAGATGTATGTGCAGCATCACAATTATTCTAAGGGCTGGATAAACTGTGAGTACCTAAGATATTGCTGAATCAGGTCCTTCCCAGGGGTGTTGTAAATTACCAGATGATGTGAACAAGCAGGCCTATAAGCATAAAATTAGAACTGATATGTGATCATAAAAGTTAGACTAATCCAAATACAAAGTATGAAACAGGCGTCACAAGTGACTGGCTTGAAAACCCTACAGCATGAGCTCCTTGTCACTGGGTTACCTATCTGGAAGACAAACAAGCCCCTTATCTTTCTTCTGTGGTTTTAAAAACAAACCATATTGCTGCCCAGTGAGAAGCAGTGGTTGCTGGACTCCAAGGATACTCTGAAGGCTGCAGTTTAATATGGAAACTCAGGTAGTTCAAAAGTAGGAGCTTGCAGACAGAACTGAACCAATTCTCCCTGCCATTACTCATTATGTGTGGGTAAAACGAAAACAAATCCATTTCACACAGAGAACAGATACTTTTCAAAGCTTCCAGATGCTTCTTCTGGGAAATTACTAGCTTTTGAGAGCAGAACTACCCCTATTATCTATGCAATAGTGAACTCAGCAGACTGTTTTGTAAACAAAAATAAAAAATCATTGAAAACTTGGATCTAACAACAAAGACAAATTCATGTTAATTTTATATAGGTTCTTGTCCTGCTCATTGCAGTGCAATAACCAAACACCTCTCTCCAGTGATTTTCTTGGAATTTTACAGGGAAGGGAGAGCAAGAGAGGACTGAGCAGCTGGAAAGCTTCATTTTTTCCAGTCATCCTACGTGAGAGCTCTGCACTTAGGCAATTAATTGTCATGCTATAATTGGCTGGCTATGTCAAAATGTCTGCTCTTTTTTGTAGTTCATTAGTGGATTCCTCGGATATTCTCTGAGCTGAATGCTTTTGACTTCTCACTATATATTCAAGAAGCCCATATGTATCTGCAGTTCTAGCAACTGAACTTTTCATAGCCTGGCCCATTCTGATAGAGAAGTTCAGCCCAATCTTTGGTATCACCTGCCCACCTAGCACTCAATTCTGTATTGATAAATGCTCTTCTTTCAAACTCTATATAATTTTGAAAAGCTCCACAACTTCAAGAGTATTTTTTTGTAGAAAATTATTTAAAAAAAAAAAATTCTGACTAAAATTTTCAGTTGCAAAGCTTTGAGACTCAGTGTCTTCTTATGTTTTCTATTAAATTTGTATACATTAGTTATTTCATTTTATTTTCCTACCATAGCTATTATTCATGTTAAAGTGTCCCTGCTGAAGGTTCTATGTGAATTTTGACCAGCTCTGGTTATCAGCACTGGAATCTAGACGAATATCTATGGAACAGTGAAAACTCCTGTAATAAATTTAAAAGTTCAGTTTTTACTGAACTTTCCCTTATTTTGATCTTTACAACATGCCTTCATCTTTATCCTAGAATGTGAAACAGAATAGCTTCAACAATCTGCAAACATTTTTCTCCTCAACAGCAAAGACAGCAACCAAGTAAAAACCCCATAACTTGGTGTTTCATAATGGATAATACCTCTCCAAGAAAGAGAACTGTAGATAATATTCAGGAAAATACGAATTTTCTTCTGTGTAATGATGTACATTTAATGGTTTTAATTAACAACAAGCTATATGGAGACACCTTTCAAAAATATATTTATCCCTTTGGCTTTGTTATGTACACAGAGCAGGTTTTGTAAGGCAAATAAATTAAGCTTGCTTACAAAGCCAATTAGCAGAGAATATAAAAACACTATATCCATGGATAATATCATTTATATAAACCATATACCAGTTGCTAAGTATTCACAAGGAATATAACAATACACTTTGCTAATCTTTGATTAATCTGCATAAACAAACCATGATAAGCATGGAAAATACTCTTTCATATTACTGTTTACAAAAATTTTGCTTACAAATATTTTGCCCTCATTTGTTTTTTCTCCACTTCAATACTGGGGAGACTTTTTCAAAAAACACTGGAAGTCCAGAACTTCTGAGCAATTTTACACAGTGACAGACAGTGCACACAGAGTATATAAGAAAGTTTACCGTAATAAATACTTCTCCCCAGGTCCACAAACTAACATGTACCAGAAAACTCCACCACTAGAAAGAATGTGTTAATTTCAGCAAAGTAGATAAAGGTTAGAAGAGAAAGCAAGTAAGAAAGAGAGCTTGTATGATCTGTAATGCTTAAAGGCTTGCCTTTCTGATTCCTTACCATAGCTTTAAAAATAAACACTGATCTCCAAAATGCTTTATAAGAGAGTTCTATATCATGTTTGGAAGGATTGAATAATTTAGTAAGTTTATGTAATTGCTACAAAGCTCATTTCATACTGTACCTGATACTGTGATTTATGATGTTCCCAAAGTGTTGAGAAAAGTTTTTAGACAGGTCAGACCTTATCATATTAGGAAACAAGACATGACTTACACATTGTTCAAACTTTTCCATGGGAGGAAACAAACTCTTTAGGCTCATGGAAGACCACAGATAAGTAGTAGAGCCTCCACTGGGGGAAAGGCAGCAGCTCTCCGGGACTGGCTCACCGGTCAGATGTCGTTTGCAGACCACCCTAGCTTAAAACATTACAAGATTTATTCCTGCAGTATAAACGGTTTGTTGTCACTGCAGGGCAAGTAGTCTTTCAACAATAAAGAGTAGAGTATTTGTAGGCAGCATTAGGACTATTACAGGCAATGTTCTCAGAGGCATATGGATATAGAAATGTGGTGAAGAATTACCACAAACATATCGGAAGAGGAAAAAAACACACGCGTTATATTCATTAAATCTCTTGCTTACTGCTTTAACCTGATATTCTTTTTGTTGCTATGGTGACTGTTATCCAGCAATTTATACATTTAAAGAAAAAAACAGTACTCCTTCTCATGAAATTCTAAGTATGAGAAATATCTCCTTAATTTAATATAAAGACTGTTTCCTCCGTGGACCCATCAGGCATTCATTTTCCTAAGGTCTTCTGAGTCCATTTCAACTTCTCTCTTCCACATGTTCTGTGGCAATGAATTCCAAAATATAAGCATACAGTCTCTGAAAATGTACTTTCTTTTATTAGTTGCAAGCTAGATAGCTGTTCATTTTATTAAGTATCCTCTAGGTTTCTGTTATGACAAAAAAAATGAATGATTGTTCCTATTTCATCTTTTCATCTCTCTATTTCATAAACACCTAGCCACACTCCCCTCTTTTGACTTCCTCCTGAGCTAAAGAATTATGGTCTCTATAGTCTGTGTTCATATGGAAGCAATCTGATATCTCCAATCACCCTTCTTCCTCCTCTGTATCTCTTCTAGTTCTTCCATATATTTTTCAGAGGGAAAAAAAATAAAACTCACACAAAAAAACAACCCTATCCAATTAATAAAGACTGGCCAAAGATCATCCCAAGGAAAATTGGAAAACTGGCTTTGGAAAGCCAACTTTCTGATATAATATTGAAACTTTATTTTAAAATTGTCTTAGAAGAGTTGCCTTAAAAATCTACTTTTTCTTCACCATTGTATTTCAGCATTAAAATGCAGGCACAGCTCAACAAGGAAAGTGAAAAGCAAATGTCACTTGTCAATAGAAATTGAATATATTTAGATAAGATATACTTAGCAAATGGAAAATAAATGCTTACCTACTCTATGCACAGTAAGATATAGAATGTTGTTAATGTTTCTTGGAAAAAGAAACTTTCAGCAGAAAACAATGACAATGCTCTCCATTGTATTAGTTGGGAACTCTCCCTGAAACCCTTCCCTTGCATAAGAAAAGGGTGGCATACACAAAGTAGAAAGCGATGAGCTAACAATCATCTCCCTCTTCTCACTAGGCTCGGAGTAAAATAAATTGTTTGTTGGTATTTGGCTGCCTGCAACTCTTCATAAAGCTAAGGGGGATTTGCAGCAATTGCTGAACTTTCAGCATTTCTGTAGATGGTTTTTCTGTGTGCGTAAACACATCAGCCCTCTACAAATGTTCCAGCCAACGTGGATTTTTTTTTTTTTGTAGTTCAAAAAATTGCCTTGCAGGTCCCAGAATGTCTGAAGGCTACAGACTTTGCTCACAAACCAAATTAATTAAAGGAAACGAAATTAACAGTGTATTTCTAATTATAGGTTGTTGTCCGCATCTTCATGGTACAATATTCCCAGCTGCTTTGGAGCAGGCTTAGGACAAGCACTGATGGTTGAAAGGCCTGACAATCTGCTGGCTGTCCATCAACTTAGCTTGTGATACTTGACCAAAAACTTGCCCATTACTGAACTAGAAGGGCCTGCATTAAACAGATTAATAACTAGCTCCATGACAGACTTCAAACTGTAGCATCTACAGAGAGCAATCAATCAATAGGTGACAAATATCATCATCGCATCAGCACAGCAGATGCTACCAAAATGCTGCTAATTAGCACTTCCAGTGTCACAGTTAGTCGACAGCCTGTGCTCAGACGGGCATACAAAATGGACACAGTCAAGGATGGAGAAGAAACCCCAATAGCTGAGGTCCTTTCCGAATTGACAGGTCAGACCGTGAAAGCTACATCTGTTCATTGCTGGGAGGCAGAAGGAGGGCTCCTACACTGAAGGCTGTCAGTCTGATACCAGCAGAAGCATTCACTCATTTTTAGAGTCCAGGAAGGGAAAAAGATTTGTCTGTTTCTCATCCAAAATGTACTGAAAAGCCTGGGTAACTAGGTGGATTGGCTACCCAGGTCAAAGGCCCTTCAACCCAATAGTGACAAAATGCAACTCTTCAAGTGGTCCTTCAAAAGGCAGATCCTCATTAGAGACAGCTCCTCCAGTGAAAAACTTCACCTTCATCCTGCCAAGTAACATAGACTTAATCATCTAAGATTGTAAGTGATTTAGCTAAAATGTTCTCAGTAAAAAATACAACCCTCCCAACATTCACCTGGGGCTGTCATAAAAATGGCATTTCTTCATCTCTCCTTTAGCAAACACGCAGCTGGCATTCTACATATAAATGATATACATGACCTATGTAGACAGATACATACGTATGCATAAAGAAGCCTGCGCAGTTACCCCTCACAAGAATGTGGTTAAGTTTAAATTGCCTTTCGGTACTAAAAGTCACAGTTAATATGGAGAGCTACAACTTCAACCAACTTACAGAAATGAAGAAAAATTTCCTCAATATTCTTCAGTAGTTTTCATAGGTTTTTTAACCTGGTTACTTGTTCTTCTTTTGGGACGCTTCTATCCACTTATACCAAGTCTCCTAGTCTTGAAGTGCTACCATGTCAGTTAGGGGAAAGAATACTGGACCACTCAACAAGCAGGCTGCTAACATGAATAAATCTGATATCAATGACTTTCACCAGGACTTCAGTCTGCATTACACTGGTAACATTAGAGGCTGCATGTACACATAAAAAAGCAAAGACAACTAAGGCTTATTTGTGTAATGAACTGCACATGAATATGTCACAATTTTTTGGTTAAGGAATCTCACGAGACCAAAAGACCAGCAATCACATCAAACAATGGCAAGTCACCAGCACATCATTCCTATCCTCCTAACAGCCCACCATATCAACACAGATTTCTTCACAGACACGTTAAATGTTACCTAGTGGATGCTGTGAAAACTGCTGACACTAGAGCTCATGTAAAATTTCACATTCAATATTCTTCAATAAAAGAGACACACACTTCCCGTCTACAGCAGATCTGATTTGGGATCTGATAAAAATTTCAATGATGGTGTAAATTACTACAGAAGGCTGGCTAGTAACATGTTCCAGACAAATATTTATATCACATTGTTAAGGAAAAAACCCAAAATGCACATAGGATTTTTGATTTTTAACACCTTTTTTTTTTTCCACTTTCCCTGAAAATACAATACTGCCGTAACAGATTCCTATTTTGTCCAGGTATCCTATGTAACAAAGCTGTTGCATATGAAAGAAATAAGGTAAAAGAAGGAAAAAAAAAAAAAAGAAAGCACGTTAGATTGCACTGGCTTTTCTGCTCTTATGGATTTTCTATTTTTAACTTTTTCCACTGAGATGTAAAGCCAAACTGCAAACCCAGGAACCTCAGCACCTCCGCACTCATTTTGCTAGTTCTGACCTGTGGTCCTAACCATTTTTGTTGCTTTATAGTAAACACCCTGTGTTGCAATACAAACCAAAGGCGACTGCCTCTCACTGCCATCATTCCTGCTTCATCGCTCCTGACACCCACACTCTAGATCTCGTAAGCTTTCTCCCAAGACACTTGCCCTAACATAACACAAGTACGAAACATCAGCTCAGGCTTACTGCACCATGTCATTCCAGTTGTGGAACTGCTTCCCCAAGTACTGGCAGTCATTTTATTTGTTTATGTACAACTCGTACAACTTTTGTTTTTCCCAAGAAAAGGTTCTGGCCAAGCATCCTAATGTTACTCTAAATTGGGACTGGCTCTGTTAAGGCTGTGATCCTGGTGGTTCCCTCAGTTTAGTGAGCGGCTTAGGCTCCAGCCTGCCACAGGGCTGGAACTAAACAGGATCAGTGCTTGATTTTATGGTTAAATAGTCAATGGCATTTCCACAACTAGTCCAAATCCACCATGAAGATGGATGGAAAACTTAGAAGAGTGAAATGGTGAAGTGGGAACCTTAGATTTGCAGATGATACTGAAAAATAAGCAGCTGAAGTATCAGAAGAAGGGACAGTTATTTTTCCATCCCTGTAACAATTTGATTACTCTTGGTTTTACCATTACTGTGATACTGGAATTGATTTAAATACACTAATGTTACTGGAATTCATAAGGGCTTTCGGCAGAATCTATAAAATAGGGAGGGAAGAGATTGTTTGTTCCATTACGCTGATGACATTGAAAAGCAAAGTGTGCCTGCCAGAATCCACCCCACAACCCCAAACCCTTAATTAAGCAAGCCTGATATTAAGTTGTACTCAATTACAACATGCATAATTTGCCACTGTGCTCCCAGAGCTGGCCATATGCTTGTGAGGCACCTTTTGAAACTCTCTTTTGGGCACACTATGACTATCCTACAATGTGCTTGTATTATAATTAAATTTGGCATAATTACTTTACAGAGTGATCAGTGACAGTCTATTGTTCAGGAAGAATTAATCCTCTGAGCCTTCCAACATCATTTTAGTTCCTGGTTCTAAATGAGATTTCAAAGAATGTGATTTATAATAACCAAAATCCCAAATGTACACTTTAATATAGCCTTCCTTTGTTATAGCAGTTCACAAGTAAAATCCTCCTGAATTAGAACACTGCCAGCGTAACAATTTACCTGTGCTGCATGGGACCACTCAAATGGAAAAGAAACCCAGCAGGAATGCTTAACAAGATCCGCTTTGACACCTTCTCCTTCTGTCTCCTTCCAAGAACAGGAATGCTGTAGAAGCCTTTCAGAACCCCTTCCACTATTTAAGTATTATCCTTCCTCTAGGAGAACACTTGCCTTTCCAGAAGCAGCCCAAGAATTCCTCTCCTCTGAAACATCACACCAATTCATGTATATATTTGAAGGAGGCATGACGATTAGACCATAGAAAAGGAACTGCTATCATAGGAGAAACCAGGCAGTCTGATTTCCTCCTGAAATGGGATGTACAGCTGAGCTTTTCCACAGAGAGAAACTAAGTGAGGCAGTCTCAAAGCATTTTGTTTAGACATTTTCAATTCAAGTAAAATGTTTTGACAAACTGGAATCCTTGGAAAACTCCTTTGCAGATGTCATCCATTCCCGCATTAAAACACACTTCCTTGTTTTCTATTCACTGCAGTCCTAGTTCTCAATTTCTTCCTGTGGATCAGTTGCTAAAGCGTATTATATATCCATTTGAATAAATTCCTACAATGCACTCCAGTCCCTCAGGATCACCATGTGCAAGAAGTATATAAGAGAACCTGACCCACGATACAAGACAGAAGATATTAAACTGTGGGGTTCTTTTATTATTTTGTCAAAATTAAACCCTTCAGACCAGTTAAAAAAATCTAAATTTCAATTTAACAAGTCTTTACCAAAATATATGCTTTTCCATGCAAAGTTATTGACCTTAAAAACATTCATGTGAAAAACTGCCAGCTAACACTACAGCTGAATTTTGTTGGTGTGATTCTTCTAAATACTCTGCTAAAAAGCTTTCATTCAGTCTACATGATTAATTAGGTTCTTTGAACCATCAAACCTCAAGCTTTTTTAATGTCACCAAGGTTCATCTTTGCAACTGAGGATGCTGGCCACTGAGCTTCCAGAGGTGAGATTCCAGGGAAAATTCACTGTTAGGATGGTCAGTATTCAATAATATGTGACACTGAAACCGAATCAAACGCAATGACAGACCACATTTTGGGCAAAGTCTGAGAAAATCTGCATATTTTACATGCCTGCCATCTAACAGGTACAACATGAGTTTATTCAGAAAGCATATAAATTCATTTTTATTGGCTGAAGTAATTTAGCAAAAGAAAGCAGAAAACTACAGATTTGGTGCCAAGCACTGGCAAGTAATTCTGCTTATGCATCATGTATAAGGTTAGCTGAATTAGTTTGTGAACATTAACTGCAATATTGCCAGCAAGTCTAATTAAAACCTTTGAAGTCTCCAGGTGCTGGAGTCATATGATTATAAGGCCAGCATATCTCTAATTTTAAAGAGGACCTCTCTAACATTTATGGCTAAAGAAAAAGAGACTGGCATTGTTAAAGTGAAATGTACTCACACCTCGACAAATTAAAAAGCCCTTATAATTTTGCTTAAAGCAATAAAGTTGATCAAAAATTATCTTCCTGTCTTTTTGCATAGAGCTATTTGTCAGAAAACATAAGAGGTATCAAATACATTTGCTGGTAGAAAGGAAAGTTTTAAGTAATAGCATGCAAACCAAGATTTTTGTTCAGAGTTCACCTTACCCTCTTCTCTAAGGTAAAGTATAAGATAATGAAGAGAGGGAAATGAGCAAAATCATAGGAGGAAGCAGAAGTGCCTAATAGTAGCTAACAGTTGCAAAATCTGTGGGGTCCTATGTAGCTTCTTGATGAACTTAACCAATAATACCATCCGGTTTATCAACTTTCCCCTCAACAAAGATCTAGCCACAGCAATCCATACATTAGAGAAAGTTCTAATACACAAAACTAAACACAAGAGAATGTAAAGATGTGAGCACTTCAGCTTGTGCAAAAGTCACCTACTCTTCAGGTTAAATCTCAGCTTCACACTATGTGCCTTCCTCCTGCAGGTTCCTTGTCAACTTTCCATGGTAATTTTAAAGTTTCCTATTCACAGAATCACAGAATCACACAGAATCACAGAATAGTAGGGGTTGGAAGGGACCTCTGTGGGTCATCTAGTCCAACCCCCCTGCTGAAGCAGGGTCACCTACAGTAGGCCGCACAGGACCTTGTCCAGGCGGGTCTTGAAAATCTCCAGAGAAGGAGACTCCACAACCTCCCTGGGCAGCCTGTTCCAGTGCTCCGTCACCCTCAGAGGGAAGAAGTTCCTCCTCATGTTCAGACGGAACTTCCTGTGCCT
>Ga0065711_1045308_pt1 | contig 13566 bp, 16 predicted proteins | sample Hoacrofraction12_FD_59098 | JGI IMG/M metagenome (GOLD analysis project Ga0065711, IMG submission 59098) | Hoatzin crop microbial communities from Cojedes, Venezuela - Epithelial fraction 12 v2 (version 2) | ecosystem: Host-associated > Birds > Digestive system > Esophagus > Crop | place...
TTCTCTTGAAAAATTTTCCTTCTACTGCTGCCGGGTATATTCTTTTGGCTTTTCTTTTTACTATTTTAACTACAGGCATATTTTCCTCCTAAAAGACATATCGCTTTTGTCAAAAATAAAATTTATAATCCGAAAATCTGAGAGTTCTCACGAGCGTCTATTATTGCTCTGAACATATAGAAATCAACAGGTGTCGTGATTTTGATGTTCTCAGCTTTTCCTTCTATTGTATAAAGCTTGTGACCGTAATATTTCATCATGCTGGCCGAATCTATGAAATCATATTTATTTTCGGCAATAGCCCTCTTGTGAGAATTCATAATTTCGCCTAGTCTAAAGCACTGAGGTGCTCTTGCCATAAGGCATTGCTTTCTGTCGATTATTCTTCCTACTTCACCATCAGCTTCATTATCCAAAAAGATTGTTTCAATGGCAGGTGTAACTGTAATTGCATTGCCTTTTTCCTGTACGCATTCAATTGCGCTTGTGATTGTATCCGGATCGACAAGAGGTCTTACTCCATCATGTATGAGAACTGTATCCTCATCAGAATACATTGATGATATAGACTTTAGTCCGTTGTAGATAGACTCCTGTCCGGATTCTCCACCCGGAACGATTGCTCTTACTTTTGTAATATCGAATTTTTCACAATATTTTTTCATCTGAGGAATCCACGACTCAAGACACGCTATAACGATGCCATCAATTTCAGGGTGATTTTCAAATTTCTCAAGTGTATATATTATAAGTGGTTTGCCGTAAAGCATGAGAAACTGCTTTGGTACTGTCTTTGAATTCATTCTTTTACCTGTTCCGCCGGCAAATATTAGTGCAACATTCATTTCAAACTCCTTATTGTTTCTTCTTATCTAAATAAAACGGTTTAAAGAAAACATGCTGTTCTATTTGATCTTTGCTTGGTATTTTCATATAATCGCCATACAAATTTTTCAGATATAAGTCAATATTCTTCGGTACTCTATACTTATGTCCGTCATAGTTATATTTTACTGTTTTGCAGATGTCTTCTCTTTTATACATCTCACCAAAGAAATATTTTCTTCCTGTAGGTACAACAACATATTTTGAATTATTGTTATTACACAAACGATTCCAATTATCGCCTGCTTTGACCAATGTGTCAAGCTTTATGAACGAAATAAATCTTCCGATGGCTATTTTACTCTTAAACACCTTCATGACTTTTGGATTTTTCGAATCTTTTGCTATCTTCAAGAGTTCATTTCTATCTCTATAAAATTTTCTGCATGATACAAGCATGCCGAATGCATTGCATCCAAATCCATGAAGGGTTCGAAGCAATGCATTATCAAATGTATTCTCTATAACAAATAAATCCACAAAAGCGCCGGCCTCTTTGTTTTGAAAGTCTTCCCTTGTGACAACGCTTGTTCCTTTTAGTCTTATTCTGGAAAGAAGAAGATTGTAGCCTTTGGTTGTTTGCGGAGTATGAATGTAATACTTATATCCGTATTTTTTCTTAAAAAGCGGTATGAATCTGTTGTAATCTTTCCTTGGCATATTGATATCTATGTCATCGTCCCAAGGTATAAAGCCACCATGTCTGACTGCTCCGAGAGCAGATCCGCCTCCAAGTGTATATATAATATTGTTCGCATCGCAGACTTCAACTATATCTGCCAAGATGCCATTTAATGTCTTTTGGAGCTCTTTTAACTCATCATCATTTAATATTACGCTTCCCGATGACTGCATATGCTTAAAGACATTTACTGTTGAAAGTTCCAAAGTTTTGTACCAACCTTTTTAAACTTCATATTTTTCATGGAAAAGTTTTGCTCTTAAAAATTTGGATATTTTCTTTACCCAATCAATCTTTTCCATATATACATATGGCAGAACTTTAACTTCATCTTTCTTTATTCTGCCTGTTTCTATCTGATAATCAAGCCATACGTTGAATATTATTTCACTGACTCTTCCACAATATCTTCCCTGGAAGTGTGATATATGTCTTGTATCTATTTTCTTTTCAAGTTCAAATAATATGTTAAAGAGCCACGTGCAATATTCATCAATTAGTTCTCTGTCCATTATCATCATATTAAACATATGCCCGCTTGTTTTTCTTAGAACTTTATCGTAGGTTTCGATATATTCAGGATAAAGCTGCGAAATAATGCCTCTTGTAACATACAAATGTTCAATATAATGCGTATGCTGATAATGTGAATATAAAGATTCTATCACATATCTTCTTTTTGCAGGTACAAATACTCTGTATTTACCGAGCATAGGCTGTAGTTCTTTGCGAAGAAGTATCTTACCTTTTGGATTTCTGGATGAACGTTTGCCGCCAAAATATCTACGATAGTGACAAAGTCCTATATAATCTGCATCTAGATTTTTCCATGCCCAATACAGGCCTGTCAGTTCGCAGTATAGTGGATTTTTCTCGGAAATATTTTCACCCTCGTCATCTCTTTGATATCCGAGATCTTTCACATTTCCTGCGTCATCCTTGGCAAGAGCTGCTCCGACCTGCATCGGTATATACATCTTGCTTTTTGGCATCCAATATTTTTTATGTGTGTTAACAATAATTTTAACAGTTTGATACTTTTTCATAATATATCCTCAAATTGAGTATAAATAATGCATTTATTGCCTATATTTTTATCTAAATTGTGAATATCGCTTTAAAAAAAGGGTAACGCTAATTTTAGTGTCCCCTTTTTAACAGCTATGCTAAATATATCACAAAGCAATTTCAATGTCATTATCAATTATGATAAAAGTAAATAATTTTCGATGAAATTTTCGTGAATTTTAATAAAATGTAAACTTTTTATGAACATCAGTTCGCTATTTCTTTCGGAAGCTCCGCAAGAGATACTACGCTATACTTAAAATCAGCACGCGGTCCTGCGATTTCCTTTAATTTCTTGTTAATTCTCTTATATATTATTTCGCAGTCTTCTTGACTTGTTCCAACTAGGAGCACCAAGTACTGGCTATTCGAATATCTTGTAAATGTATCTCCTTGACGAAGTGTTGTATGAATGGCTTCCCACAAAGCTTTACTTCTTGATGCTAGTTTCTCGCTGTTTCTAATCATTTTTCCTTCATAATCCACAAGTGTACATAACATCATGAATACCGAATATCCTGTTCTTTCCATATTTCTCGAAAGTATGTGATATGCATCAATAAAACTTGGGTACGAGCAATCATATGCACCATTATCATCTATTTCTATATTTTTTCTTTCCTTGGTCATTTCAGCTTGTATTTGACCGATTTGTCCCGGAATATTATCGATTTTTTGACTCATCTTATGATAAATCTGCATGAACTTGCTTGGTACCGGCACGCCAAGTTCATTAGTGTAATAGCTTGTAGCTTCATCATATACTCTAAAGGCATTTTTATAATCACCCTTATTTATGAGCGCTTCTATCTGACCTATCTGCCAATCACCTTCAGGATATATATCTGCCGCCTTGCCATATACCACAAATGCTTCATCATATTCTTTTTTATCAAGGAGATATTTTCCTATAAATGTAACGATTTCATCATACATTTTCCTTAAAGATACGCTCTCTATTATGACCCATGTCTCCGTAGAAAGCGTCGGCAAAAGTTCTCCCTGATACAAATCAAATGCCTTTTTAAAATATGAATATTTATCATCAGGCGTTTCTGCTTGAAGAGCCTTATTATAATTATCTTTGAATTCCAAAACATCTATCCAAATCGGAACAGCGGGATCTGAAACAAATATTTTCTTTTGTTTTTTTATATAGCTCTCAGCCGGAAGCCCTGCTGCAACCATTTGTTTACGCATTTGATAAATAAGATTATTAAAACTGTTACCTACATTGGTTGTCTCTTCATCTCCATACAAAGAATTAACAAGCTCATCTTTGGAGATTCCATTTTCTCCGCTGAGCCAAACAATTTGAAGAAGCTGCGTAAACTTTGATGCATTGTTTCTTCCGGGAGTAACTTCTTTTCCCATATATGTGAGAGAAAATTTACCGAACATTTTAACATTTAAAACTTCGTTATTTGCTTGTTCCATGCCCCTAAAACCCCTTTCGGATATTTTGAGTTTTCATAAAAACACTATGCTATAAGTATACCACAAATAATATCGATAATCATAATTTCAATAATTTTTTTTATTTTGATTGATAATAAGATTAAAATTTATAGATAAAAATCCCGAAGACAAATGTCTTCGGGATAAATATACATATAAAAGATTATCTCTTTGAGAACTGTGGAGCACGACGAGCTTTCTTCAAACCGTACTTCTTTCTTTCCTTCATACGAGGATCTCTTGTAAGGAATCCTGCCTTCTTAAGTGTTGGTCTGTATTCATCAGAATCAGCCTGAAGAAGTGCACGTGAAATTCCGTGACGGATAGCGCCTGCCTGGCCTGCTGTACCGCCGCCCTTAACTGTTACTACTACATCAAACTTCTCTGCTGTATCTGTAGCAACGAGTGGCTGACGAACGATAGTCTTGAGTGTCTCAAGTCCGAAATAATCGTCAATATCTCTTTTGTTTATTGTAATATTTCCCTTGCCCGGAAGTAAGTATACTCTTGCAACAGAGCTTTTTCTTCTACCGGTTCCATAAAAACTAGCTGCTTTAGCCATTTTGAATTCTCCTTTCAATCACCTGTAATTAAAATTCAAGTACTTCAGGCTTCTGAGCAGCATGATTGTGCTCCGGTCCTGCATATACGTGAAGCTTTGTGTACATTGCTCTTCCAAGAGAACCCTTAGGAAGCATACCCTTAACAGCATGTTCGATAACTCTTTCAGGGTGAGTGTTGAGCATTTCACGAAGTGTAGCCTGCTTCTGACCACCAACGTAATCTGTGTGGTGCCAGTAAATCTTCTGATCAAGCTTCTTACCTGTTACTTTAATCTTCTCTGCATTGATAACGATTACATAATCACCTGTATCAATGTTTGGTGTATAAATCGGCTTATTTTTTCCTCTGAGAACGTTTGCAACTTCTGTAGCAAGACGGCCGAGTGTCTTATCTGTAGCATCAACTACATACCATTTCTTTTCAACTGTAGCTGCGCTTGGCATAAATGTCTTCATTACATTACCTCCATAGTTACTTATACAATAACTTTCAATGATGAAAAACTTTCAAAAGTTTCTCATGTTACAAGAACCCTTCACCTGATTCCTGCCTCGAAATTTTTGTGAAGCTATGCCCGTGGATAGGCTTTATCTACAAAAGTATGCACTTCACTAATCATGCAAAAGTTTACCGGGTCAATTACATGATTATGTGTGTAAAATTATCTACACACAGCAATATATTTTAGTCTGTTTTTTGGTTATTTGTCAAGCCCTATGATGATTTTTTATCCTTTTTTTCATCAAAAAATTTGTACTTCATCAAAAACAATCCTTGCGGCGGTGCAGTAGGACCGGCGGCATTTCTGTCTTTTTTTTCCAAAATTTTCAATATTTTGTTTGGCTCTAGTTTACCTCTGCCAACTTCTATAAGTGTGCCGGCGATGATTCTCACCATGTTATACAAAAAGCCGTTGCCGTTTACTTCTATAATTACGTCTTTTTCATTTCTTTTTACATTTATGAAATTAACTGTCCTAACACGTGTAAGTGCATTTGTTTGCGTATTGCAAAATGATGTAAAATCATGTTCTCCAACAAGATAATTTGCCGCTTCCTGCATCTTTTTTTCATCTAAATCATAGCTGCAAAAGCAAGTATACATACGTTTAATCGGCATCTCTACCTTTGAATTATATATTCTGTATTCATATGTTTTTTCGCTTTTGCAATGTCTTGGATGAAAATCCTTGTCCACTTCTTTTGATGTTTGAACCCTTATGTCTTCAGGTAATATATGATTTAATGCATGCAAAAATCTGTCTGCCGGAATAGTTGAATCTGTATCAAATACAGCCACGTTTCTATAAGCATGCACTCCGGCATCCGTACGGCTTGCTCCTATAACTTCTATCTTTTCACCCGTAAGGCTAAAGAGTGCTTTGTTTATTGTGCCTTCTATTGTCACAGCGTCTTTTTGATTTGCAAATCCGCTGTATTGGCTACCATCATATGCGATTTCAAGCATCACACGCTTCATAACAACTCCTTATATGACGAATTTCATTTTGCCGATTATAATGATCATAAGATTAAATGCAATAATAAAAATATATGCGATAAAATCTTTTTTTTCATATATTAATGGTTTCATCTTGGTTCTGCCATCTCCGCCCCTATAACATCTCGCCTCCATTGCCATAGCAAGGTCATTAGCTCGTCTAAAAGCAGATATGAACAGAGGTACAAGTATTGGTACCAGATTTTTGGCTCTCTGCAAGATATTGCCGCTCTCAAAATCTGCGCATCTTGCCATTTGAGCCTTCATTATCTTATCCGTTTCCTCCATCAGAATCGGGATGAATCTAAGAGCTATCGACATCATCATGGCAATTTCATGTACGGGAACATTTATTTTATTTAGAACTTTCAAAAGTGATTCCAGTCCATCGGTTAGTTGATTAGGCGTGGTTGTAAGTGTCATTATTGATGATCCGATAATAAGGAGTATCAGTCTAATTGCCATCTTCGATGCAAGCGTTACGCCTTCTAGTGTCATCTTTACAAATCCAAATGAAAAAATAACTTGTCCCGGTGTGAGAAATGCGTTAAATACCACGGTTATAAGCAGCAATAAAATAATTGATTTCATCCCTCGCATGATAAATTTAAACGGAACTTTCGAAAGTCTGATTACTACTGCTAAATAAATAATCGCTACGGCATATCCGAGAAAATTATCAACTATAAATAGCGATATTAAAAAAAGTATTGTTGAAACAATTTTTACTCGCGGATCAAGCTTATGTATTATTGAATTACTTTGATAATATTGTCCAATTGTTATATCTCTAAGCATTTTTTAGTCTCTTTTATTAAATATTTTTAAGATTTCTTCTGTCGCCTCTTCTATAGTTGTTACGTTTGTGTCCACATCTAATCCGTTTTCTTTTAAATCATTCATAATATACGTAACACCGGGAGCTGCAAGTCCCATTTGTTCGAGTTCTTTGACGTGTGCAAAAACTTCATGCGGTCTTGCATCATACATCATTTTTCCTTTATCCATGACGATGATTCTTTTGACATAGTTTGCCACATCTTCCATACTGTGAGACACAAGAACTACTGTAATTTTCTCTTCTTCGTGAAGTTTTTTCAAAAGACCAAGTATCTCTGTCTTTCCTTTAGGATCAAGTCCTGCCGTAGGCTCATCAAGCACAATTATTTCCGGCATCATAGCAAGAACTCCTGCTATTGCTACTCTTCTTTTTTGTCCTCCTGATAAGTCAAATGGCGATTTATTATAAAACTTATCGGAAAGCCCAACTTGTTTTAGTGCTGTATAGGCTCTATTTTTAATTTCTTCTTCCGAAAGTCCCAAATTTCTTGGTCCAAAGCATACATCTTTAAACACATCTGTTTCAAAAAGCTGATGCTCGGGATATTGAAATACAAGACCGACCTTAGAACGCAGAACTCTTTTATCAAAATTTTTGTCATGAATATTTTGACCATTCCAAAAAACGTTTCCATGTGTCGGTTTGCCAAGGCCATTCAAAAGTGTGACAAGAGTTGACTTACCGGATCCTGTATGCCCTATAATTCCGATAAATTCGTTATCTCTTATTTCTATATTTATATTACTTAAAGCAGTTCTGGCCATTTCTGTCCCCTGCTCATATATAAAATCTACATTTTCAAGTTTTAAACTCATTTAATTTTTCCACTCTTATTTATAATTTTAAGTAGTTCCTTTGAAAACTCTTCTTTTGTTAATATACCACTTGGCAAATCAACACCTTTTTTCCTAAGTTCATCTGCCAGAAGTGTTACCTGCGGAACATCAAGTCTAAGCTCTTTTAATTTATCAACATCCGAAAAGATTTCTCTTGGCGTTCCCTGCATTTTTATATGCCCGCTATCCATTACGAAAACTTTATCTGCATATACTACTTCATCCATGTAGTGTGTTATTAGTATAATCGTTATGTTCTCAACATCATTTAAAGCCCTAGCTGCTCTTATCACTTCTTTTCTGCCTGATGGATCGAGCATTGCAGTTGGTTCATCCATAATTATACATTTAGGATGCATCGCCAAGACTCCTGCTATAGACACTCTTTGTTTTTGTCCTCCTGAAAGTCTGTTTGGAGATGCCTTTCTGTATTCATACATGCCTACAGCTCTCAAACTCTCTTCTACTCGTTCCCATATTTCATTTGTAGGGACTCCAAGATTTTCAGGTCCAAATCCAACATCCTCTTCTACAATTTGGCCAATTATTTGATTATCCGGATTTTGAAAAACCATTCCTGCCGACTGCCTTATCTGCCAAAGATTTTCATCTTTTGAAGTATCCATACCATCAACAATAATCGTTCCGTCTGTCGGATATAGCAAAGCATTAAAGTGCTTAGCAAGTGTTGATTTTCCCGACCCGTTATGTCCAAGAATAGCTATAAAATCACCTTTGTGTATATCAAGACTTACATCATCAATTGCTGTATTATATCCGATTTGATTTCCTTCATCGTCTCGTTCTATGTATTTATATGTAACATTATCTGCTACTATCATATTTTCATTTTCTTTCACATCGATTCCTCATGAAAAAGCTTATTTTTTTACATACGAACATATTTTACCGTTTATATGATTTTTTTACAATAGTTGCATATTTCTTAGCATCCGATAAAATTAAATATGGAAAATTTAAATAGAAAGTATTAAGGGGGAATTTGATATGACAAAATTATGGAAAGAGTTTTTGATACTCATTTTGATAGTAATTGTGTGTGCCATCCTTGCAAGAAAGGCTAATTCAGGCGAAACTTTATATGAATATGCACAGAACAATCCCGAACTTGCCTATTCTAAGTCAGATTCAAATAGCGCAAACAGTTCATCTGCTTCTTCAAGTAACTTATCAAAAGATGATTCGAATAAAACAGATAAATGTAATTCCGAAGTTTCAAATACATACGCAAGTAACAATAGCAGCTCATCTGATAATATATCCGCTTCTATGGAAAATAGCACTGACATAATTACATATCTTTACTCAGAAGAAGTCTATGAAAAATTTGAAGTTGTTTCTGATGAATATTCCTATGAAAAAAGAATTACATACGATGATGAATTTTACTATGAGCCTATAAACTATACTATTTTCGATAGGATATATGGTATATCATTCCCGGAAGATGCACAAATACTCGCAAGCGACCTAGTTTATTGTAATGTGATGTATATTAATTTCGATGGTCAAAAAAGCACCGGTGAAATTATATGCAATAAACAAATAGCTGACGATATTATTGAAATCTTCGCATCCTTATATGAAAATTCATATCCGATAGAAAGCATTAAGCTAATCGATGAATTTGACGGTGATGATATATCTTCAATGGAAGCTAATAACACAAGCTGTTTTAATTACAGAGAAATCGCTTCTTCCAATAAATTATCAAATCACGCCTTGGGCCTTGCTATAGATATCAATCCTCTTTATAATCCTTACGTAAAGGAGAGTGGTGATGGCTCTATTACTGTATCACCAAGCAGTGCTTTAAAATACGTTGACAGAAATCTTGATTTTAATTATAAAATTGATACCAATGATTTGGCTTACAAACTTTTCACAGAGCATGGTTTCACATGGGGCGGAAGCTGGAGGAGTGTTAAAGATTATCAGCATTTTGAAAAGACCAATTGAGTTCAATATTAATTGATTAAATTTTGGATATCATTTAACAATAAAAAGAAGAGGTTTCAATCGAAACCTCTTCTTTTTATCTCATAAACTCGAATTAAACAAGTTCAAGAACTACCATCATGGCAGCATCACCTTTACGCATACCAATCTTAACAATACGAGTGTAACCACCCTTACGATTAGCATACTTTGGTGCATATTCGTCAAAAATCTTATCTGTAACATCGACGACCTTTGTATTCTTCTTACGGCCTTTTCCTTCTGTAGGAACTTCTGTTACCTTGTAAAGCATCTTGTACATCTGACGTCTAGCATGAAGACGTGAAGGCATATCCTTTGTAACTTCCTTCTCTTCTACGTCATAATCATAAACCTTTACAGTCTTGTTTGTCTTTTCGTTATAAACTTTGTTAAGAACAACACGCTTACCGTTAGCGTCCTTCTTACAATGCTTAACTTTAACTGTAACTGTTTCTGTATTATCCTTTTCTCTGATTCCAAGAGCAATAAGATGCTCTGCAATCTGACGTACTTCCTTAGCACGTGCTTCTGTTGTAACAATCTTTCCGTTGTAAAGAAGGTCTGTTACCTGGTTTCTAAGAAGAGCCTTTCTAGGCTTGCTTGCTTTGCTAAGCTTTCTATACATTGCCATATCTATAATCCTTTCTCTTTACAGAGTTCCCTCTGTTTTGGTTGCATAATAGAGCGCGCTTTGGACTTATCTCCTACTATGTTGTTTAACCTTGAGAGATTCGCATCAGTACACATTGGATTTACCGTCCGCGAAAATAACTCAATAAACTTAAATTTCTAAATTCTCACCTTCACGAAGTGAAAGTCCGAGTTCTTTTAATTTTGCAAGTACTTCTTCCAATGACTTACGACCAAGGTTACGAACCTTCATCATATCATCAGGAGTTTTGTTGCACAGTTCTTCTACAGTGTTAATTCCTGCTCTCTTGAGACAATTAAATGAACGAACGGAAAGTTCAAGTTCATCAATACTCATCTCTAAGACTTTACCCTTTTCATCTGTATCTTTCTCTACCATAACTTCTGCAACACGTGCATTTTCTGATAGATCGATGAAAAGTGATAAATGCTCTGATAAAACCTTAGCAGCAAGGCTAACAGCTTCATCCGGTTCAAGTGTACCATTAGTATGAACATCTAATGTCAACTTATCAAAATCAGTAACCTGACCTACACGAGTATTTTCTACTGTAACATTTACACGTTCAATAGGAGTATAAATAGAATCAATAGCAAGTACTCCAATAGGTAAATCCGGAGTCTTATTCTTATCTGAGCTTACATATCCTCTACCATTTGTAATAGTAAGTTCCATGTAAAGCTTAGCATCTGCTCCACAAAGTGTAGCAATTGTCTGGTCCGGATTCATAATCTCGATATCCTGATCAACTTGAATATCAGAAGCCTTTACGACACCATCACCTGTATATTCGATATATGCTGTCTTTGGCTCGTTTGTTTCAGAGTTGTTCTTAATAGCAAGATTCTTGATGTTCATTATAATTTCAGTAACATCTTCCTTTACACCAGGAATAGAACTGAATTCATGAAGAACGCCTTCAATTTTTACCTGACTAACAGCTGTGCCCGGCAAAGAAGAAAGCATGATTCTTCTGAGGGAATTACCAAGTGTAATACCATAACCTCTTTCAAGAGGTTCTACAACAAATTTACCATACTTCTTGTCATCTGAGATTTCTACAACTTCAATATTTGGTCTCTCAAAATCAAACACTGATATTTCCTCCTTTTATGCTTCGTCAAGTAGTTACATTACAATCTATACTTGATTATTATTTAGAATACAACTCGACAATGAGCATTTCGTCAACAGGAACATCAATCATATCTCTTGCAGGAAGCTGCTTGATAGTGCCTTTCCAGTTTTCCTTATCAGCATCAATCCATTCCGGAACGAGTCTAGAACCTGCGATTTCAGCGATATCTTTGAATCTCTGCATATTCTTTGCAGACTCTCTGATTTCGATTACATCACCTGCTTTGATCTGATATGAAGGAACATTGACAACTTGTCCATTAACAAGAACGAACTTGTGAAGTACAACCTGACGTGATTCTCTTCTTGTTCTTGCAAAACCAAGACGGAAAATAACGTTATCAAGTCTTCTCTCAAGAAGTACCATAAGGTTTTCACCTGACTGGCCCTTCATACGATCAGCCTTTTCATAGTAATTACGGAAAGGCTTCTCAAGTACTCCATAGATGAACTTTGCCTTCTGTTTCTCACGAAGCTGAAGTCCATATTCAGACATCTTACGGCCTGATCTTTGTGAACTTCTCTTTGACTTCTTGTCGTATCCTAGGAATGTAGGATCAAGATCAAGAGATCTACATCTCTTAAGTATAGGTGTTCTGTTTACTGCCATTTTATGTGGCTCCTTTCTTCAGGATTTTTATCCTGCTGTTGTTTACAATCAAACGACCTTCTTCCAACAAACTTGGTTAATGTTTCAATTTTTATTTTATTTAGTCATATATGACTATTATACACGACGTCTCTTTGGTGGACGACATCCGTTATGAGGTACCGGAGTAACATCTGTAATACTTGTTACTGTAAGTCCGTTAGCAGCAAGTGCTCTGATAGCTGCTTCTCTTCCCGAGCCCGGTCCTTTTACAAATACATCAACAGTCTTGAGGCCATGGATAAGAGCTGCCTTTGTTGCTGTTTCAGCAGCAAGCTGTGCAGCATAAGGAGTAGATTTCCTTGAACCCTTAAATCCAAGTCCACCGGCACTTGCCCAGCTAAGAGCGTTTCCTGCAGCATCTGTCAATGTAACAATTGTATTGTTGAATGATGCCTGGATATGTGCCTGACCGTGTTCAACGTTTTTCTTTACACGCTTCTTTGAAGCGCTAGCTTTCTGATTTGCCATATTAAACTAACCTACTTTCTTCCTAATTAGTTATCCGTTTGAGTACACTTCTCAAACCTTGACTAGTGACTGATTATTTCTTCTTATTAGCGATTGTTCTCTTTGGACCCTTGCGTGTTCTTGCATTTGTCTTTGTTCTCTGACCACGGCATGGAAGTCCTTTTCTGTGACGTGTTCCACGATAACATCCAATCTCAGTAAGTCTCTTAATGTTCATAGCGATATCTCTACGAAGATCACCTTCTACCATGTAATCAGCTGAGATAACTTCACTAAGTTTCTTTACTTCTTCATCTGTAAGATCACGGCAACGTGTATCTGGATTTACACCGGCAGCTGCAATAATCTTATTTGCACTTGTTCTGCCAATTCCATAAATATAAGTTAAACCGATCTCAACGCGCTTGTCTCTAGGTAAATCAACACCTGCAATACGAGCCATTTTAATATTTCCTCCATTGTAAATTAAATAGGTATGACTGTTATTTTTGTCATACAGTTACTTATTGATTGAGGCATCTAGACGAATACGCCTATGACTTCTTAACCGAAATCTCTATGCCCAATCGGACAGTTTTTTCATCCGATCTTTCCAATACACAAAAATTGGTATCAAAAAGTAATATACGTAGGCTCTACGATATATTAATCGAACAGACTATAAGTCCTGACGAATCGAATCAACCCTGTCTCTGCTTGTGCTTAGGGTTCTCACAGATTACTCTAACGACACCCTTTCTCTTAATAACCTTGCACTTCTCGCACATCGGCTTAACAGAAGATCTGACTTTCATCCTGACTCCTTTCCTGCGGCATAACCAC
>Ga0065711_1045309_pt1 | contig 13565 bp, 7 predicted proteins | sample Hoacrofraction12_FD_59098 | JGI IMG/M metagenome (GOLD analysis project Ga0065711, IMG submission 59098) | Hoatzin crop microbial communities from Cojedes, Venezuela - Epithelial fraction 12 v2 (version 2) | ecosystem: Host-associated > Birds > Digestive system > Esophagus > Crop | place...
CCGCCAGACCTCCGATTCCCGGTTCACCGAAAATAAAGTTTACAAGGTTGCACGGCATATGACTGCGTTTGCATCTTAATCTCATCTCCTGGGATCGAATTGAAACCTCCCCGATATCAGATCAGGACAACATATGACAAAACTTTCTTTTTCTTACAAGACTTACCTAAGCAAGTTGGTTGTTCTGTCCAGTTTCCTTGTTCACAGTAAACAGTACTAGGTCCGTCCAAAAAATGGTAACGCTGACAACCATATTCTACTGAGGAACCATTTTTGTAACTTGCCAATAATGGACCAAGAATAACACTGTTTTTAACCACAGGTGCAGAGGTACAGTTTTGCTGCATTTCTAATACGAGGTAGGGAGATAAGTAATTAGATCTTTAAAACAATGTTAATACTGGTGAAAGTATCAGACTAGCAATAGACTAAGAAAAAAAATTACATATAAATAAATCAATATAATTTCTTTTTCAAATTTAGTTTTCAGAAACTCTGCACTTGCCTTACTGAATTGCAGACAAGTATTCTATTTCCCTCTACATTCCTCATCCATTCTTGACTCTAGATGGTTTACACTCAATATAGATTAGTTCTTTTTCTGTGATGAGACCATCTTTATTTGTTGCTTGAAATCTTTAGCCCATGCATGGTTCAAAAAAACCAAAAGACACCTCACTGGAACCATTAATCAAAGGGTCAGCAAAATACTCAAATTTGCATGTTCAGACAATACTAACAGAAGGGGTACAGAACGACTGAAAGTAAATGCTAATGTATGAAATAAAATTACAAATACAGCACAGGCTTATAGGTGTAGTTATAATCACTAGAAACAAGAAACAACGCCCTTTGTTTCAGTAAGACTGCTACATCGACATTTGTAGCACATGCAAATATTTTCAAGAGTAAGGAACAGTACTATAGCAAAGGAGTAGTAAAAGCAGTCATAAAATTCCTGTAAGAGCATTGGAGTACTGAAGTCTCTTTTAAATAGAAAAAGCAACGTTCACCTACTTGTACCTTCATTACGATATGTTTTGCTTGCCCTTACTGCTGCATCTGCCTCGAGTGCTGGTGGTGCCTCAGATTCCTGCTTGTCCATAGCTCCTATAACCACAGCAGAAACTTAGAACCAGGTTTCTCAGAAATAATGCATTTTCAAATACCAGGACAGACACTGATGCATTGTAAGATGTCATAAAATCAATATTCCAGGGAAGATCTACACAACGTGGATGGCAGTTGACTTCACCCAGCTCATCCTTTCTCTTTAATCTGTGAAATATGGATTGTCTGAAAATTATACAGCACTTCACCTCTCAAGCATTTTAACAGAGGACAAACAGTTTTGCCAATACTAAAACTGAGGCTCTCCAGAAAATTAAGGCATTGTTTAAAGAATCGTTTCTGTTCAGTTGTCAGTCTTCACAAAAATACTAACCAATACAAATAGGGGGTGATGTCCATTTTCCTTTTTCACATTGGATTTCCTCAGATCCTCTTCTTTCAAAGGTACTTGGACACCGTATACGAACTTTGTCTCCATTATGATATGTTCTTCTAACTGTGATTATACGGGCATGAGGAGGAAGTGGTGGTGAAGGACATTTATTTTTTATATCTGAAAATAAAAAAATGTATTTTTTTCCTCACTAATCAAAACCACGTACACAATTAATTTTATTATCTAGCATGCAAGTCTATTGCTCAAAAGACATTTTTTAGATTGATTCAGAGTAATTGCTTACTCCTTTCTTCTTAATAAAATAGGAGACCAGAACAAAAATAGTCATTTTACATTCAGCAAATACAAGACAGGTATTACACTGCTATAAACAAATTTGTAATTTCTCCACACAGACTCAATAATATGTTCTTTAAAGGACTTCAGGAAATAGAGATTTCGCATACCCTCTACTGATATATTATTTAAAGCAACTTATGTATTAATTCTAACGCTACAGAAGCGGCAATAATCATAGACCATTTCCTATCCCCAAATTAAGTTTGCAATTACTGTATCCTCAAAACTAGATTTAGGCCATCTTTTCATCCTCTTGAGCATCCCACCTTCTCTGTGCTCACTCAAGAAGAAATCCTTCTGTGTCATCAGAATGACTACAGGGCTGGAGTCCTAACACATGCTATTTAATTGAGAGATTCTAGTGCATTTTAAATGCTACTGTATCTTCTAGGAAACGAAGATTAATTTAATCTTTGTACTCAATCGCATAGTCTTCTACGAGAATAGCTATAAAGGAATTAAAAACACTGATTTTACTGAAAACTGTGCTTAATACATCTACATTTTCTAAAGGCTAAATATGATTTTTTTTTTTTAATCTCAAGCACCCCACACACAATTACTATTAAGATTACTTTAGAAAAAATACTTCATAGGAAAAACTCCTGCCAAAATATATTGGAAAAGCATACCATAGATTTAGTTTAAACCAATAAAAATTATTGATTTTCCCATCTTCTGTCATCAACACTTGGCATCCCTTGTATTATAAAGCAGAGGTTTTGTTACCATTAGGCAGTGAGATTTCCTGTAGCTCAGAAGTAATCCTCATAAAGGGGACAATATCCAGATATAACCATGACCCACAACTATCAATGTATGTTGAACAATATTATAAATTCTTAGCTAGCCTAAAGATTGATTTGTACTTTTTTCTGCTGTATATCTCACCTGGTTCACTAGACTTTTCATTCTTTTGAAAGTTTATTTTCTGAGAACCTCCATTATCCCCCAGTGACTGGGGAAGTGATAATAATTGCTAAAGGTGTGTTTCTGTCCTCAGGATGTCTTTTCTACTTACGTCTATCGGAAACGTACAGTTCAGTGAGGTTGTAAAACTCTGAAAAGTACTACCGTCCCCAAGCTCAGGAGGAACTTGTTAAAATTTTATTTCTTAATGCCTCTCAAAAGGCATGTTCCCACCTCACAAGGCAGGATTAAATATGCTTGATTAAAGCTTTATGTAATCTGAACATGGTTTAACTTGAGCTTCATGGGCTGAACAACTTCCCTGTAATTGTTGATTTCTTCTTGTCCAGGATACAACATCAGCGAGAGACAGTATCTGCTGTATCGTTAGAGTCCACTGAAAACTAATCAGCATTGCCTCCCTCCCTCCTACCTTGGCTGCATGCCTTTCAGCTAACACTTGACTTCCATTTAGGCTGTGAACTAGTACAAAAAGTGTATTTTTATTTTGCATTCATAAAGCATTTCACAAAAAAAGGTGCTAGTCTTTCACTAAGAATTTGACATAGTAAAACTATGAAAATAAGGTACCTTCACACGCTGGAGGGTTTGGATGCCATCCAAAATAATAACATTGAATTAGGTCAAATTCACTAACAGAATAATTTTCCTCACAGAAAAAGTGAACTACATCTCCCTCTTCATAGATTTTCTTCACAGGATAGAAACTTCCATGTGCTATTGCACTCAAAGAGGAGCAAGTTATTTCTAGGAAGAAAAAACACAGCAGTGAAAACCAGTTGAAGGATTCCCCCCACCCACAACAGCTTATAAAAGAAGCCTTTTTGTAAATTGTTGTTCATTTGTAGAATAAATCACATTTCAAACAGAATTCTTTTCCAGCCCATTACATACTAGTGCATTTTGGGGTAAGGGACCACCCATGTGTTAGACACACTGCTGCTTCTGTAGTGTTTCCTCCCGCAGTATAATATCCCTCATCACATTTGTATAGCAGTGTTTCATTCAGTCGAAGCTCTTGTCGGGCTGTGAAGTAGCTGCCGTGATGTAAATTGGGTACTTGACATGACTCTTAAATAAAGCACATGCATAATATTAATTATTCTTTTCATTTCAAGTTACTCATCTAAAATTTTCCTTAGAAACACCTTAAAAGTGGTCATATCCAAGGCAAAATCTTTGCAAATAATGAATAATTAAAAATGCAGTACTTTACACAAGTTTTCAAGTCATCATTTGGGAAGAAAGCTTGGATGGCAATAGATTTATTGGAAACAATGCTATTACATCTATACTGATTCCTTCTACGCGTAATTTTATCTATAAAAATTCACAAAACTAGCAGCATCTGACAACTTCTTCCCAGGGGGTACAGCTGAGAACCTACTTTAGGAGTACTCACATGATAACCTGACATAGGCACTTTGGCCCCACAGGTGCAGCAAGGGCAGAATTGTATGCGTGTAAGACATTATAACGGAGAAAAATGCAGAATCCTACCAAATTTTTTAGTACAGCTTGGCTGGGAGGACCATCCTTCTGGCCGACATTGTACTGTATCTTCAGTACCACCGCTTGGAGTGTGGTAGCCTGGATTACATTTGTATTGCAGTTTGTCATGTATTTTGAAGTACATTTCTATACCATAAAAAAAGCCATTTTCCAAAAGAGGTTTGTTACATTTTTCTAAATGAGAGGAGACAGTTTGATTAGAAAGAAAGAATTAACGGAATATTTCTGTTCTCTGATAAGCAAGAAAAGGGGGGTTTTAGCTATCCTGATCTAATCTTGTTTTCTTAACCTACTGAAGAAACTCAACCACAATCATCAAACAATACGTCAAACCAACAGTAATAACATGGAACACAATAAACGAGGAATCTTGAGCTAGGGAGGCTCTAGATAATACACATCTGAAGGGAAACTATCTATTAGTTTTCCCAAAATAAGGAAACTGAGCAACTTTCTTATCATTCTTATAAAAGCATATATAGTAAAAGCCCTTAAAATACTTGTTATTGTAAAAATATTCCATATATAAATATATATAATTTATATACATAAAGGATTGACTTCACCTTTTTGTCCCAACTTACACATTTTATCCCTCCTGTCATGCGGCTTCTGTTCCTGTATGTTCAAGGAAATCCAGCTAGAAAAGTTTCCTGCTAGAAGCAATAATAAGATTAATAAAGCTAACTCACTGTAGCATTGTGGCACTGGAGACCATCCTTTTGCTGTACAAGTTATTCTTCCATCTTGAGTCCCAGTTTCAGTTGTATAACCAACCATGCAAGAATAAGAAAGTTTTTTTTTCTTAAGCATAGGAAAATAGTAACTTTTGAAATTATAATAGTACTGGGCAATCTTTCCATTTTCTATATGTGGCAAATCACAAGGTTTATCTGCAAAAAGATATACATATTTCTCACTAAAAATCTCAGCCCAGATATTAACTTTTTCTGCAGTAAATTATTTAATATCAGTTGGATGGATTCAGACTTTCAAACAAGGTGAATAAAATTCTGAGTTCTTACAAGCATGAAGGGTCTTGCAAGACTCACTAAAATTAAGATATATTACAACTGTATCAGTATTTGTTCTTCAGGTCCACAGGAATTTCAGCTGCAGAATGAAACTTCCTAAAGTGTGAACTGGGCAAAACTGACGCAGAACAAATTTGACTCTTTAGCCCAGAAGATGTAAGCATGAGCACCCTTTGCTGCATAAACATACTAGTGCCTGCTCTAAAATCCAGCGGCAACAGCATCAAGATCAGTGATGCCATAGCTCCTCATTCAGCAAATTTTATCAGAATGGTACGACAAATTGCCAGGGGGCAATATAGAAGTTAACCTTGCTGAAGAAAGGGAATTTAAGAACAGAGTCAACAGAAAAGAAATAAGAAATAGAGGTTAAAGAAAGAACAAGCAGAGCAAAACAGAAACAACCTAAAAAACAATAAACCCCCCCAAAACACCCAGAAACAGCAATAGCAAAAAACCTTTAAAGGGAATTGTACTGAAGATTACATTAAGTTATTAAAACAAAACCGCAATACTTATGTTTTGATTTCTTACAAAATTATCCTTCGGGTCACAAAAACTCTTTCCACGGCATTAGAAGGCAATCTAACCTGAAGAGTCAAGTTTTTAAAACTGAATCAGAGCTTATGAATCTCACTATAATTGGGCAGAATTTTCCCCCAAGTTGCAGCACTCCATTCACCCTACACACATTAGAACCAAAATAACAAACTATTGCGCCTTCACTCTGTAATGTCACTAGAATTTACTGCATTTACTACAATTTTCTGCAAATTTAGTAATTTTACTATATAGAAAGTTCCAAGATAATTTTCTTAAATAATTCCCTTCCTCACATAGCTACTGTATCACATCTAAATTAAAAAAAAACCACCCGTACCTGAGGGTAGTTAAGATTTTTAAGTAATTAAAAAACAGAAATGGTTGCTACCTACATACCCTCTGGAAAGTGAAACAAAAGGTATCAGCGTAATTTCAACTGCTTTGCATAAGGACAAATTGCTAGTGAAGACAGAGGTAGTTGCAACAAATATGTTGGAGTTACACATTAGCAGATACAAAATGAAATGCAAAAAAAGGGACTTTATTTAATTAATGAAGGTGTACCCTCATATACAGTCCACAGCTTCATGAACTTGCAGTTCAAGTGGTAGGTAAACTATATAAACCCAGGAATTTTAAGCAATACTGAAAATAGATATAGGAAATGTGGAACCACTCCAGACTAGCTTCTGCCAGTTCCATTTAACTTCCACTCTTCTGCTTTGTGGTAAGCCAAACCACTCCAATCACCAAAACACTTCAATATATAAAATGTTTTAATAGTACAAAATTCAATTTATATAAGTGTCTAAAAACCACTCAAATACATTTCAAAAGAAACTTTTTCTAAATAGAAGTCTGAAGCTTTCAATATTACAGCTTTAAAGACTAGAAACGAATCAGCAGCCCTGAACTACAGCAACAGTTGAATCATGATCATCAGCTATCTCACAACAAAATCATATTTAAAAAGCAGCATTTACTCTTGGTAAAGATATGAAAGACTTCAAAGTACATCGAATCTACAACATGCAGTAAGGTAACTTCTTAATGACAGAATTCATTGTATTTACCTTCTGCAAAGAGGTTGCCTGAATACATCATAACTATGAAGAAAACACAGCTTTTAAATCTCATCTTCATTATTGTCTCCATCAACAGTTTTCACCACCTGTGAAAACTCCCCAGGTATTGCTTTTGTAAATAATTAACTGGATTTTCAAAGGTATTCACAAATGCCTTAGTGCCCGTGGTATTTTGTAACAAGTTCTTTCACTGAAAACACTATTTTCATTTATTATAGTTCTCCAAATATCTTAATAGTAGACTTGCAGAATTCAACTTCCATTTGGCATACATCAGTAAATATATATATAATATAAAAAACCCACAATTTATCGTTTTACAGTGAAACCAGGCAACAAGCTTATGAACAATTTAAACTAATCAAACACTGCTCCCCTCAGAACCTCCCGAGTGCTAAGTTTAAAGGGCATTCTGTTATCATATTATTTACCTTGGCTGAAATAAGAGGAAATAGAAAATTTCCCCCTCCTCCAGCCTATACCCACATAAACCGTCAGTGACATTCTATATATTATTCCATCTGGAGGCTCTTACATTAAGAACATAGCCACTATGATTATCTATCTGTTGGGTTTTGTTGTATACAGCTAACCCCTATGGAGACTTCTTTTAAAGAAAAATTAAAAAAAACACAAAAAAACAAAAACAGGAACCTCATTTACAATGCATAATCACCTAACTAATGGCTACCAGTTGGTTTAGCATCACATCCCACTCCTGGGGGGCATAATCTTTAAATTTGAGGGTGGGAGGGTGTAATTTTACAGTATTTGTTTTCTTGGCCTTGCTCTAATAGAATGTAATTCCAAGGCACAAAAGAACAGAATTTAAGGGAGACGCTCTGATGGAGACCATTTTTTCAGCCAGATGAGATGCATGCTTGTATGTACTGCTCACTTGACAGGAAAAAAGCACTCAAACAACTTCCCTTAAATTATTAAGTCAGAATTTCTAAATTCATCCTTACATCCCGTTGTTCTGTCCTAATCTTCTAGTGTTTAAAAAAAAAAAAGGGGGGGGGGAATTATTAAAAAAAAAATTCCTAGTCACACATGATCCCTCAAAACCCTACTAGAAAGTAAACTCCAGCTCCCTCAAAACAGTAGCCAGTTTTGAAATCCACAGACTATGCCTCCCTTCCCACCTATACCTCTCCAGATCAGACAAGCCAGCATAACTGTCCCACACAAACAGCTGGTTTTAATAGAATTTTACAGTATTTAATCACAGTGAAGAATACTATGCTATTAGTAAGATTTCCAGTTGTGTAATAACAATACATTACTGCACTAGTGAAGTTTCCAGGGCTTTTATTGTACAATTGCTTTTGATAGTAGTACAAAATAGGATTTCAAAAGTTGAATAAAACACAGAAAAATACAGAAATATTAATTGCAATTTGAAAAAAAAATTTTCAAGGGTAGCGACACTTATTTTCTTTCTTTCAAAAATCATTTAGTTGTCTACTACATACATGCTGTACAAACACATTTACATATACATCATTTACATTTCAGTAGCAGGCGATACCAAGTGTATCCATCACCATCAAAATTGCTTGCAGAGGGTCCACAATTTCTTGCATGTTATCTTTCCTCAAAACCCAGTCTGGTTTAATTCTGTGAAAATAAGAGCGGCTTGTCATTAAAATTTTATATTGCCACCGCAAACACAGTAGACTAATTTTTAAGCTCTTACCTTGAAACTGTTTTTATTCTTCGAGTAGTTACTGGAACAAAGGAAGTTCCGCTTAAGAAGTTGTTTGTTTTCTGCTTCACAAGTACTCTCTCTGCATCCATTTTGTGTTTACGAGCCGTAAGCTTATATAGGCTTTGAATGCAAGTAACAGCTCTTGGTATGCTTCGTATTTCCTGAGAAAAGGTGAAAATAGCATACAGTTAATACTACAAGTTTGAAAGTAACTTAACAGATCAAGAAATCAATACTTAACAACTGGTATGTGATTTGAGATCTCAGAAAATTCAAGCTCTTGCAAGTCAGATTTTACTAATTTCACTAAAACCAATTTTTACACACGTCATTGGCATATGCCTTCCATGACTGGTAACAGAGAGAAAAAATAGAGTTTGTACTTGTCTTCATAGCAATGAAAGAATAATGCAATGGTCAGAGGTGACTGGATAACTGAACTGTTTATATCTGATGAATAAACAGCTAGTGAATTTATAGCCTAGAACCCAGACTACCCTAACAACCTTACTAGGGATTCTAGAAATAGGCATGAGCAAAGGAAATTTTGTTCAGAAACAGGCTATGACTCTGTTACAATATGTCAACACAAAGTCATGGACAATTATATTGACAGTTTTTACTGACAATAAAGATCTTAACTTTATCTGAAAAGCAACAGTAAACTTCCAGAAATGGACTAAAAGTTAATTAAGCGGCCACAAAACTATATGTAATGCTAAGCAATTGATAGAAAGTCATCAAAACCCTATGGAAAGTAGGGATTGCAATATCATAATCTTGCAAGGATTGCAGGATCAGAACATACATGTCTTCTTGAATAGCTCTGGGTGACTAGGGCACACAAAGGACAAAATAATGAGCGTTTTCACTGTCTTGGAAATGCATTTTTTAGCTCTGGGTGACTAGGGCACACAAAGGACAAAATAATGAGCGTTTTCACTGTCTTGGAAATGCATTTTTTTTTAAATCAGAGTTTAGTCATAATTCATATTAAAGCCATAATAGGTATGGTAGAGAGAGAGAGGAAAAAAGAAATTACAAACACCACCAAAATGCGCAAGAAAATCATGTTAAATCAAATTACTTAACACACAATTTAAAGTCTTACCAAAGCTCTTTCTGAGTCCTTTGAAAGAATGGCCAACAAACAACAGGTCTTTGTGAAAATGCTCCCTCCTTTCTCTGAAATTTTGTCCCCAGCTTTCCCTCTGTACATTTGCAGTAGGTCTAGTAATGTATCTATGGAATTTTCTACTTCATAAACTGCTTGAGTAGTTCTTTCATACTGTTATACAAGAAAGAGAAAAGAGAGTTTATATAGACAGATCTTTAAAATACCTTTCAGGTTAGAGGAAAAAGCAAAATCCATTCTCTTCCCTACATTAAATTTGTATCCGATCTGGCATCCAAGTGATAAATATCACTTCTGTATGTTACACTATCATAACAGGTTACAAAAAGCACCCTTTAGTGCTTCTCCCCTTTGTTTAGAAACCCGTACAATATGATTTTACATTTAAAATAGAATAATAAATTAGAATAAATTTAGAGAAATTTAAAAATAAGTTTAGCTTAAATGTTAAATTTTTTTCACGAAATAAAAATAAAAGAAATTGAATGTAAGTACCAACAGGATGGATACAAGATCAAAAACTATGTTTAGCAAATATTTGAAATTTCAAGTAATAAACTCTAGAATACTCAATTCATAGTCAGTAACTACAGTACTGAGGCAGCTTAAAGTATTTATGAAAATAATCAGTTCTGTAAGAAATCCAAAAGTGTAAACATAATCTATTCTTTGACACTAATTTGAAAAAGTAGCTTGTCTTCTGGAACATATATATTTTTACCTTAAGAAAACTTCATAGCTTATCCTAACTACTAGTTTTGCATTTCTACAGTTTCATGCAATACTTGGGATACCTTGCAATGTAATCAGTTAAAATTAAGATTACTTTAAGCCCATGAAATAATTCTCTTTTGCCAAAAGAAAAAATCAAATCATAATTATTACAAAGTAGATAATTGGTTTCAAAACAACATGGTTAAAAATCAGAAACTGTATTTTTATTCAAAACTATTAATTTTGTTGTTTCTAATTTATTCAGAAATTTGTGGATAAATACTACAAGAAAGCCGTCTACAGCTTATACACCTGCAATGGAAAATATTAAAGTTACCTTTGAAACATTAAGTAGAACCTGAATTGAGTATCTGATCACATCCATGCATGGAACACTCCGGTTGCAACTTCGGATCAGAACAAAAATAGCAAAGATTGCTCTGCTCCGGGCCATATTTTCACAACAAAGTGGGGACAGCCTGGTAGCCACCTCTACGATAATTAAAAAAACCCACAAACTCATTTAAATTGCTAGAATTAAATTAAATTGCTCAAGCAATTTAATTACAAACTATGGTTTTCTCTTCTTTTTAAGTAGAGGTGCAAAGAAGTACAAACTGCAATTACTGATTTAAAGAAGTATTTCCTACATTCATAGTTTTAATATTCCGCACTAAAAAATAAGCAAACAAAACAATCCACAGACAACATATACCCATAATAAATATAATTGACTTATGTAAGGCATAGTATTACTAGGACTGCCAGGAAATCACAGCAATCATATAGGATTTTCTTTCTCTACATAACAATTTTAACAGTATTCTTAAATCAATAATCTAATTTTAGCCCAGAAAAAAACCCACATTACACTCTAACACATTCTTATTTTATAATCATACAGAAAGCTTAAATATCTTTATGAACTCTTCTCAGCTGCAAAACTCCAGTTTCTATCCTCCTGGAAATCTATCAGTTACAATAAAACAAAACACTGACCGAGATGCTTTAACGCTGCAAGAATATAAGAGAGGTGTTTGTATTTCAGAAGGTATTCAATAGCAACTGCAGTTCTGTTGCACAATTTGTTTTCTTCTCTGCTCTTTTCATTAGCCTTTTCTAAACTGCGTCTTAAAGCTTTAGTTTTTGCTGTGTCATTACTCTTTCTCCAAGAATATCCTCTCCACAATGCCTACAGAAAAGGAATTTTACAAAGAGAAAAAACGTTGTGAACAAGAGACAATAGAATTGAACTTCCATTACCCTTCCAAATCAATTTTACAGAAGTTTAACAAAGTATTTCATTACCTTGGTTATTAATTTTTAAGCCATTACCGTTCAGTGTCTAATCTTCCAAATACTGGATTTTCAAGACAAAAGACCAAAACAAACATGCATCTACACTCCATGCACATTCCCACATAAGTCATCTCAACCAACATTTGCTTAACATTACTTTATGATCTGTTTGCATTTAGCTTTGATGTCAAAACTGAAGCTGACTTGGCTTGCAATTTCACTGATAAATTCACCAAACATCTTTCCCCTCCCCAAAAATCCATGACAGAATAAATTTAAAAAAAAAAAATTTGTATTTTTCTTACAAGTAGTATTTACCTGAAATTTAATTACTCCAACCACAAATTTTCTCCTATGTCTGCAGGCAAGGAATCTTCGTACATTTCGTTGGATCATGGATGCTGCAACATTTCTGTGATTTAGCCAGCCTCGAATCACACGTTGTAATTGAATAATTCTTTGATAATCCCTTAGAAATCTCTTCTGTTGCATTTTTGCTCGGAACCATCTCTGTTTAAAATTATAGTACATTTCTATTTACTCATTCAAGACTTTTCCCTTAATTCCCTTTTCCCATCCTAAACAAGCATTGATAAAAACAGAAGTAGCATTTTAACGTGAACTTTGACAGATACAGGCACTATAAATATCACAAGCACTCATATAACCACCAAGACACAGCTTTGATTGGCCTTGGGGTAGCTGAAATGCAAGACTGTAAAATGAAGTCTTAACTAGGAGCAGTTAGGGAAGCATTCCATGTAGAACAGAAAATTTTATTTTCAGTTGGAGGGGACCTACAATGATTATCTAGTCCAATTGTCTGACCACTTCAGGGCTGACCAAAATATAAAGCACGTTATTAAGGGCAGCGTCCAAATGCCTCTTAAACACTGACAGGCTTGGGACATTGACCACCTCTCTAGGAAGCCTGTTCCAGTTTCTGACCACCCTCTTGGTAAAGAAATGCTGCCTAATGTCCAGTCTAAACCTCCTCTGGCGCAGCTTTGAACCATTCCCACATGTCCTATCACTGGATACCAGGGAGAAGCGATCAGCACCTCCCCCTCCACTTTACCTCCTCAGGAAGCTGTAGAGAGCAACAAGGTCACCCCTCAGCCTCCTTTTCTTCTTACTAGATAAACCCAAAGTCCTTAGCTGCTCCTCACAGGACATGCCTTTGTTCTGGTTCGGCTGCAGCCGGTAACAAAAGCGCCACGCGGCCGCCCCTCCCCCCACCACGGTGCGGAGGAGAATGGAAAAAAACAGGCAGAAAACTGGTGGGTCGGGATAAGGGCAGTTTAACAGAACAGCAAACAAAGGGAACAGGAAGAACAACGATACAGAAAAGGCGAATACACAGAACAAACCAGCAGAACAGAGCCCGCAGAACAGAACCGCTCTCTGGGACCGAACCGCTGCTGTACCCTCCCGAGCGGCGAGTCCCTTCCCCCCCGCCCAGCTCCCCCCCACCAGAACCCAGCATGACGGCACATGGTATGGAATACCCTATACCCTGTTCTGTTCGGCCAGGTGGGGTCAGCCCACCCGGCTGTGCTCCTTCCTGGAGTCCGGTGAAAATTAACCCTGTCCTGGCCAAAACCAGGACATTATCCACCCCTTATTCCATACCATCTACGTCGTGCCCAGGTCCCCCATTATCCGGTTGATCACCACCACTTCTCCTGTCTCCAGATATCATTCCCTTAGTCTATGGATCATCACTCTAAAGTGTCCGTTGAGTTCATTTAATCCATGACTTCGGGCTCCATCTGTCATAATGGTCTTCCGTGGC
>Ga0065711_1045310_pt1 | contig 13564 bp, 4 predicted proteins | sample Hoacrofraction12_FD_59098 | JGI IMG/M metagenome (GOLD analysis project Ga0065711, IMG submission 59098) | Hoatzin crop microbial communities from Cojedes, Venezuela - Epithelial fraction 12 v2 (version 2) | ecosystem: Host-associated > Birds > Digestive system > Esophagus > Crop | place...
GGGCGGGAGGGGCGCGGCGCCCCAGCGGGCGGGAAGCGCGCGGCCGCGTGCCCGGCCGGCTGTGAGGGAGCGCGGGGTGTGTGCGTGGCGCGGGAAGGAAGCCTGTAAACCCAAGGGTTGTTTAAAAAAAAAACCCAAGAAACCTTCACCTCACAAAACCTTAAAAGCACCATGATACGGAGCATTAAAACCCTCAGTTGTTTGTGGAAGGAGTGTAATTAACCAGCGGCTTCACCTGGGTGCCGGGGCGGGAGGGAGCCCTCGTCCCAGGGCAGCGCCTTTGCTGGGGGTACAAGAGGAGCACGCAGCAGCTTTCCCGGTGCGCGCAGCACGGAGGAGTGTTATCGTTCCCCTCCAGTAAGGTGTATTTTATTGCACGTTAGTCATAATCAGGTTCAAAGAAAGCTCTGGCAGCACAAGTGGCGGGCAGTTGCCCTGTCAGCCCGTTGCGGGCGGGGACGGTGAGCCAGCGTCGCCCGCACTGGCACACCCCTGCGCCATGGCAGCCCAGCGCGGGAGGAGCTGTCAGCGGGCAGCTGTGCCGAGGGGTTTCCCAGGGAAAAGGCAGCGATTCTAATTACATGAAACCACCACCGCAAACTTCCTGGTGAAGATGAGAGAATAAATTAGGCAGTTCGTACGTGGGGGGGGAGGAAGGAGCTTTACAAATTCTGTAGCGCCACTGACTAAGTGCTGATTTACAGTAATTCCTTTCATTTCTTTTCTAATTAAACATCTCCTGAAGGATCAGGCCTGTCAATGTGATCTGAGGCCTGCAGCCTGAAGTGTAAAGTGAGGCAGATTGCCTGACTTACTTGCAATGATAGAGTCATTTCAGAAGGAGATTGAAAATCAATACTTGTCATCCCTGCACAGTGCTCTTTATTCAGAGGGGCAATTTGTAAGTGTAATCTGTATGAGTGTAGCGGGAGCATACAAAGTTACAGTACTAGTCATGCAGAGTGAAATGACAATATAAAATACAGGCTTATCGCCATTTTATTCATAATAATGTCAAGGAAGCTTATGAATAAGCGCAACATTTTAATTTGGTGCTGTGCAGTCAGGCCGCTTGCTCCAGATTTTGGCTTACGCTGCAGTCAGCATCAAGGGTACCAGTGTTTGGCATAATTTTCCCATTGACAGTGTCAGGTAGTGTCTGTGTGCATCTGCTTTCAGCCATGGCAAGGCAAACAAGGACAAAAAAAAAAAAGGAAATGGATCGACCCCGTGTGTGCTGAGAAAACAGCAAACATGCTCTCGGTGCTTGTGGGGCTTAGTCAAACTCCAGGAGGATGGCAGCACTAGAGTGCAGATGCAATCACAGAGGACAAGAGGCACTCAAGATCTTGTGCTTTGCTCAAATGAGAGTACTCAAGAGTGGAAGACTGACAGCTCCGGCTTACTCCAAGCGTAATACAGTCAGGTGCCTTGTTAGCTTCCCCTTGCAACTCTGGCACTGGCAACTATGAACGATTTTCCTCCTGAATCTCTCCTGAACTGATTTTGCCAGTTATGACAATTTTTGGGACAAATTAGTTAGGACGAATTAAAGAGGGACAAGTGGGCCTAAGGGGCTGCAGTAAGGCTGTTCAGCTCATTGCACTGAATCAGGGCTAGAGAAGTGAGCTGTAATTCTGGTTGGCATTGCTACCTCTGTGCTGTTACTCATCTAAAGTATTCTCTCATGCTGAAAAAAATCTATGACATCATAAAATATGACATTTCTCTCTCTGGAAAATTATTTTTTTAAAAAAAATGATAGAATTATTAAGAAAAAAACACTGTTATTCTGAAGAGAGGTCTCCTTTCCTCCGAGCACTACTTCCCTCCCGAGAGAGATTATGAAATTATAAAGGCTATGAAACTGGCCTGAAGTCTTCCTGTGGGAGGCCAGTGCCCAAGAATTATCCTGTGGAGAATATGGGTTTCCTATGGATGCGTGGTTTACTTCTCATCTGGCTCAAAGTGAATTTTAAATAGCTGTGTTGGAACTTTTTTCCCCGAGTGTGGGTTTGGTTCATTTGCACCCTATCCTAGCTCAAGAGGTAGAGCGGACAAACAGACAACAAACACTTCCCACAACATCACCTGCCAGAACTCTTAGATCGCATTATAATTACTTTTAAACAACAAAAAAATTAAATTGCCACTGTCTTCTCATTTAAAGAATGATACTTTAGTTACCAGACCTGCTGACAAAAGCAGTCATTTGGAAACGGCGTGAATTGCTGAAGTTGTTTTAAAGCACAGTCTCACAAGATTCCCAAACCTTATCCACTGGGGTGGGAAGAGAAGGAAAGCTCAGTGACGTGCTTCTTGATGGTGCTGCATCCCCCTCCCAGCCCACCAGAAAGCAATTGGCATGTCATGTTTCCTGCAGATGGACCACAAATGGCACACGTACAGCTGATGTGCTCTGGCACTCAGGGAATGAGATTGCATTTGCCAGTTAGCTTGCCAGCCATAAGCCGGATTTAATTTGGAAGAGAATGGTCCACAGTTGTTGCAGAAATAGCAAAGAGCAGATTTTTAATCATCCTATGTTCCTCCCTGTTCAGTCTCATCCCCTAATTGGTAAATGAGAGGCCCAGTCAGCTCAAATCAGGGGAAAAATGTGTCACAAGCAGCCAGTGAGACAGAAAACAGAGGTACCCCCTCCTTGATATCATGATCTTGCAGCTGTTTACAAGTCAGATTTAGCTAATCGGAGGGTCCCAGGGAGCAATTAGTCTCTCTTTCTAGGTTCCATGTGTAAATGCTAGTAGAAGAGAGCTTTTTTCCCACTCACTGCCCTGATTATTTTTGCATGCTGTTAACTATTTGCCGTTTTATCCACCAGAAGGGACATACAATGTCATTTTATATGTTTGTAGATAAACATAGCTAGGTTGAACAGAAATTAAAACATTTTTAATTGAGTGTAGTAAAGTGCTTGGAAGAAGTAAATTTCGCCTTATTTTCTGTGTTTGTTAATCATGGTGATTTTCACCTCCCTGTATTTCCTCTCTTGTAGTGTAGTTTCCTTCAGTCTGAATTAATTCCTTAAGCCATGACCCTTAAAAATGAGTAAAGACTGCCTCAGCCGCTAGACTCTCAGGTGCTTGAGCAGGGCTTGTTTTCAGCTGACAACAGCTCCGCAATTGGCCTTTCAGGGTACCTGAATCTAGGAAACTTGAAATTACATCACACTGAAGGAATGTCTGGCTGGATTGTGAATGATTGTTCTTCATCAGGAGATCATCTGCTTTGGATAGTGCCCTTACATTCCTGACTCGGGACACCCTGTTGTAGGAGGAACTGGATGGCAGAGTATAGCCCTGAGTGTATAACAGAATTTTCACCTTCTTGAGCATCAATGTTTAGATCTGCTTCTTGCAGACGGATGTGGTGAAGCTGTTGCTTTCTATTTCATGACTGAGCCCCAAACATGTTGCATGTGTTGAAGCATGGTGCCTCGCTGCCTGCATGTTATTTAAATTAACTGGTTCCTGTAAGCTTTAGTCTGCAGTGCACTGCCGCCTGCATCTCTGCTGCACAGGCTCCTATCCTGTGGGCCTGAATTGTCTCCTTGGTGATTTCTGTTACTGCAGGATTATCTGTGGGACTGGGTAGCTGGAAAGTATTAGACCTGTAATCTCAGCAGTTCTAAGGGCTTTTTTATGTGTAGTTATTGTTGCCTTTATTTATTCTGTTATCTGCCAGCTACATTTACAAACATGCATTTTACAAGCTGCTATGTGTTTCTCATGTTTCTTTATGCTGCTTTTTAAGTGGGTTCTCATTGGCTTTAGTCTGTCAGGCTCTCAGGAGCTTTAGCATTGGATTTGCAGAAGTACAATGATGTTCTGAAGGCCTTTGAGCACGTCAAATACTGACCTGGGCCTGCGGTGCTATCCACTGCCCTGTGCTTTCTCTTGGAAAATGTCTGATCCATAAAAGCCATCAGTAAATATGTGCTAGTTGAAAGCTGATTCAGCCATAGACAAAATCTCATTGCCTCCCACCAGGCCAGGTTTGAGCCTTGAACACCCGACTTAAAACCTGGAAAAGCCCTCCAGAGTCCTGCTGAACTCAAAGGCAAGAGCCATCACTGGCCGTGGCCCAGACGGAAGCAGCTCACCCCACTGCAGGGCGTGCTCAGTACACCTTTCAGGCACCTCTGGGGTGCTGCCTGGGAACACCAGTGAGGAGAATTAGGGTTACAGTGGCTGTCCCTGCCATACACTTACTAATCCAAAGGGGGACAATAGCTTGGTGACAGCTCGGGAAGCTACCTGGAGCAAATTCTGACATAAGGGACTTGACTTGCACTGTGGAGATGCAGTAACCATGGAAACTTATGGGAGAAACTGTTTCTCAACTTTGAATGCCAGCCTGATGGTTTAAAAACTCTTTGTTAATACTTTGATGTGTTAGAGTCTGAACACTGTATACAAGCTCTTTTGGGGGTAAACAAAAGCACAGAGTATTAGTAATAGCGGAGAAGTAAGGGAGTGGTTTTTGTGTTGGCAAAGCTGGGCGCACTAGACCTGACAAAGCAGTGCCGATTGACTTGTGCTGCTGCTCCAAGCCAGTGTTTCGTAGGCAGTAAAATGATAGTTTGGTTTTGGCTGGTCTCTGTACTGGCTTGTGCATTGTTAAATATGTCAGTTTAAAACTAGTGTACTAGCATGCAGTTCAGTCAGAGCAGCCTCAAATACGGATACGGTTACGCTGCTATAAAAGTATGTGGTCTCTTTAAGCCTACAATGGTGTACTGGTAATCACATTTTGAAGACAAACTGTTCATTTCTGAAGTGGTATAGCTGTACAAAAAGTGCGTGCCACAATTCAGAGCACACTTGAATTCTACGAAATCATCTGCTCAATACTCTATAGCTACCAGAAGAGGAAATAATAACAAAAAATTCTGAGTGTTTAGGAAAGCAATAGATAGAAAATAAGATTATGCTATTAAAAATTGTAACAACTGTGTTTGAGACAAACAGAAGAAGTGTTAGTAGTCTGTGAAACTCCTTGCCAAAGACTGTTGCATTTGCAAAAAGAGTATTTAGGGCACAGAGAGCCTGCACAGCTTTTGGAGAAGACATCCATTGAGTGTTACTGGATAGACAAGTAATCTTGAGTCAATAAATTCCTTGAGTTGAAAATGGTCAGAGACTGCGAGAGTACTTGGGAAGCGTCATGTACATTTGTGCAGTTCTTACTCATCTCTAGGCGTCAACTTATGGCCCTTGTTGAAGAGAGGGTACTTGGCTGTATGGACCCAGGTACAGCTGCTTTCATGTTCTTTGCTGGCTTAATCAGAGTATCAATGCATAAGCAAACATGCCAGATAGAAGCGGTTATTAATGCTCACCGATGTATACTGTAGGCACTTCTCTGACAAGTGTAGTTCAGTTTTAATTGCTTATAATAATGCTCATTTTGGAAAGTGGTGTCAAATCTTTACTGAGAGTTATACACTAACTTTATGTTTGCACAAATAATAGGGTATTTGCCAAGTGGAGGACTGTGTAGTAGTGTTTGTTTTTTTTTTTCATAAAATTGTTTCTCTGTTCAGAGAAATATGTAAAAGAAGATCAATGAAATGACTCTGCAGACTATGAATGTATTATAGCATTAATTCTTTTCTGAAAACTGATGCTTTTTTTCCACAATTCTTTCCCAGATTCGTGCCGCTGGTTCCTGCCATATTGTAGTTATTTCTCATACAATTAATTCTGTTTACACAGTTTGCATATAGTCATTTTCAGTTAAAGGTATCCGTGGAAAGGTGGTTAGAACATTTCCATGTTTGATCGGATGCAGGGTTTCTTGTACCGTGTTACACTGTCCCTGTTAGTGCTTCTGTCACAGGCCAGCACAGATGGCAGCAGCAAGGGTGTCCCAGGAGCTGGGTCTCCAGCCTGTGCTGGTGATGATGAGGTGAACTCTGCAGACACCCTGTGCAACCCTGCGTCGGGCCCTGCAGGGTACAGAGGCCGTGCCTCACCAGCTTGGCCTCTTGCTGCGCTGAGATCCGCCACCGTGCGACTCAGCCACACTGTCTTCTTGGGGTATGGAGCTTTCCACAAGCCAATGCTAATTAAGTAGGATGCTTACTTTTGTAATGAATTTATTGTTAAAGGTGAATTATCCCAAATCCGGTACAACCTCTAATGTGTTTGATATTTTAAAGTCAGTTAAAATAAACAAACACTGAAGCTAATGTTCCCAGCAATCTGGAGGGAATTAACAGCACACTGCAAAGGATGTTTAAATTACTTTTAAAATTCTGATTAGCCCATGAGCAGCAGTGAGTGTGGGACAAATTGCCTGGCTTCAAAACAAGACAATCAAAAAGCGACCTCAAAAGAAAGTAAAGGGTGGAGGATGGCTGCTATGAAATAAATGAAAACAACCCCATCCATTTGTTTAAGTAATGTCCTATTTTGAGGCTTATGGTACATTGTCCCGTATTTACAATGCTTTGGGAGATCGAGAGGCAGAGGAGAAGCTCCAGTGGGATAGAAAAAGAGTTTTTGACTACTAAAAATGATGGTAATAAAATTCCAGATGCTTAGTTGTGATGAAATTAACTAGAGACTGGTTTGGGGTGGTTGCAGTTGAAATAATAAAACCAATTGTTCTGCCTTAGACTCCACCTTTCCCACAATTATTTCACTTCCCCTATTCGTGTATAAACCAACAGGAATTCAGTGGAAAGCGTTTGTGGCTTTATAAATAAACTGTCCCCCTAAAAATTTGGACTTTTCGTACTCTTGATATTTTTCTTTATTGTGGTTGTATCAGTATGTGGTATAATGCTCTACCCTGCAGCATGATCCCTCACCCTGGAATTGTGCCTGGTGCCAAGATGTGAGATCTTGTTAGGAAAAACTTTCAATGGACAGATTTTTGACTGTCAGTATTTATTACTGTTGCCCTTTCAGAGACCATCTGCCTTTATAATAGAAGACTGAACCAAAGTAGCATCAGGCTTGTGCCATAGAACTTGAATAGGAATGTTGTTTTTTTCAGTCTTTGCAAGGGCACATGTTTTTCCCTGGTCAGTTTTGCTTATTTTGGCTTTGTTCTGTTGTGTAACTGTGAGCCTCCTGTGATGAACAATGGGAAAGCAACAAGTTTGCCTTGAGATTCCTAGGGTTTTCTGTGCGTTTGCTTCCCTGTACTAGCCTGAGTCCTCCTCCTGGATCAGGAGAGCTAAGAGTACTACACTCTCCATGTTTCCTAATACGAAGTTTCTGAAGTTGACTTTCAATCGTGGAAGCATCAGGAGATACTAAAGATAAGAATAGCTGTTATTTTTTATGCAGCTAACTCCTGTTTAGTTAATAGAAGCCCTCAACTGATTACATCTGACTCGTGGCACCAGTGGTCTAAGTTTGATTTGGGGATTTTGACCCTTCAAGTGAAAAAGAAGAAAAAGGCGGGCATGGCTGTGATTCCTGCCTCTTTCTTACACAGTAATCACTGTCACAGTCAGAGGACTTCCGTCCATCATTCAGCTCTGGGTAGGACCATGCTCGGCATGTACTGTGGTATGAGAGTCAGTGTCACTAACATGTTTGTTTCTCAAATGTGTGAATGTTTTATTCCACTCCGGAGTCTGTTTTCTCTGGCAGTGCAGCTAATTTTTCCTGCAGACTAGTCAAATCCAAAGAAGACAGGAAAATGACACGAGATCTCTCTGGATCCTGTGAGAGCATATACTGCGTAGTTAGTACCTTTGTGATAAACTGAATTATATCTCAGTTAAGGGAAGTTAGGGAAGGACTTGGTCTCTTTCCAAAGTTGTCTTCACTTTAGCCTGTTAGATTCGAGTACCACAGATCTCAGACTTGTAAACACTTGTGTCCCTTTGTTGAGATTTGCAGATGTGGGCTTTTATGTCCTGACTACTGGAAGCTCTCAGAGGACCTGAAGCCAGACTGGAAATTGCCTTTCGTATCTCGGACCCCCATAGAGTCTCTCTTTACATGGCTCTGCTGAACCACTGCATATTTGTTAAGTTTCCCCATAGTTCCTTTTCCAAAACCACGCAATTGTGTTTGTTGATTCAGGTGTTTCAAAGCTCTTTCCAAAGAAGTGGGCCATTAGCTTTCTCATTGCATGAGGCGGCATTTCTGTTCTAAGAGATGAGATTAAAATATTCAGCCTGTTGAGTGATTGGACTGTCTGAATGTTTCTAGGTGTCCTGTAATAGTCAGTAATGTAAATTAGCTGTATATTTCATTAACTAAGCCAAAAGTTACACTCTAGCTGAACGCTGAAAAAGAAAAAAACCTGTCTGAATTAAAGAAATTAAAACAAGAACCATTCAATGGTAGCAGTTAATGAACTGTAACTAACTGGAAAAAAAAGTCTCCTTCCAATAGCAAAATAGTAAGAGAGAATCAGTTTGTTTTGTAAATGCTCTGAACACAACATTTGCATTACCGTCTGCCATTAAATTGTCTAAACATCCCTAAGGGGCTTGCCTGCATATTTGCCGGGCTGCATAGCCAGAGTGCGTTTCAGCACTGTCCTTGACTCAGACATTGACTTCCAGGTCCTTGAAACATTGCAAGGAGAGCGACAAGGCCAAAGACCTCGTGTCTGGCTGTAAAAATCTCTGCTCTGTTTCACTTAGGTGAATCTCCACAGTTGTGTTACCCTCTCACTACCAGACTCAGCCATTCCCTCTGTAGCTGCATCTCACCAAAAGATTTTGATCTACAGGTTCCTCCCTCTGAGTAGTCTGGCTTGATTCAGCCATTGCAGAAGCAGCTCGGGCTGTAACTGGGGTTGAGCAATGCACTTTCTGGGGCAAAATGGCCGAGGTTAAAACGCTCACTGTCCTTCAGACTTCATTCAGAGTTTACAGATCCCACATTCAGCCTGCAGTATTACCTGTTGGACTTGCCCCACATTTAATCAATTATAACTTCTTATGCTGAGTACTGTATGTATCCCAGAAACCATGAATCTCTAAGGACCTAATTCCATTATAGAAGATAGAGATGCATGCATTGTTATCCTTCCACCACAGATAAAGGAGGTGGGGAATGATTTGTTCAAAATGACTTAGGGTATCTGAGGTCTACCTAGGAACTACATCGGTCCTAATTCAGTGCTTCAATCCGAAGAGGATCTTCAGCTTCCCCCAAGGAGCAGTCCAGATTGAATCCAGGCTGTACGCTCAACCCATCACTTGAGAGGATGCTCAAACTGTGCTTATACTTACAAATCACCAAACATTTTTTCACACATAGAACAAAGTGTTCTTAAATTTCCAGTTTCATATGCTATTGTTTCTAAAAGACAAAATCCCTTCTAAAAATCGTTCCCTACCATTTATTATCCTGAAAAAGTGGGGGGTTTTTTGGTGGTTTCAAGAATGCATTAATTTGTAAGTAGTGGGAAGTAATTTTTATGAAGTGTTTTTATTTCCTGAAAATACTAATACGAAACTATGAGACTATAAGTTTTACAGACTATAGGAGAAAAACAACAACAAAAACTGAAAAAGAAGTTATCATCATGGAACTGGCATTACCAGTTTTATCAAGGCTTTCATTCCTCAGGTTCCTATACAGTGGCTTGATTTCTCTCCCAAATGACGTACATAACAATCTATATTAGCATTCCTTTGATACCAAAATCACTAGGTTTTCCTCTGCTTACAATAAGTAAAACTAGAAATATTCAGAATGTATCCATAACATAATAGGTTGCCAGACTTTCATTGAACAATGTCAGAATCCTGGATCATATCACATTCTTTCCTTTCTGTCCCCCAAGCACTGATTTAATCTTATTTCCTGACTTAGATTTTCATCACCTTCTTGTGGTATCTTTCCCCTTACAACACAACATCAATGGTAAAACAATTGATACTGGATTTCTTGTACAAGAACAGACTCCCACAGTCTTGGGGAGTTCAGAGCTGTGTGGAGATTGAGTCTGAAAGCCTTTGAATTTGGATTTCCCAAGAGGCTGTTTGGTTTTATTTACATTTCCTATTTCCTGGCAGAGATGTCAGTTGGTGTTTTCTGAATTTCTCTTCAAGAGCGATACAGGAATGTGAGACGTGAACTAAAAGGTACGGTAAATTGCTGGCTGCTGCCAGGAGGCAGCCTTGTGCTGATCCCTTGTGCCTGTGTGCCAAATTTCTTCTGCTCCGTGCTATACCTGGAAACACTCGGCTACCCTTGCCAGTGGGGTTTCTTTAAAATCACATAAGTGCTCCTCATGCTGTTCCTAGGGCTCTCTTCCAAATCCCCCTCCTCTACCTGCGAGAATAAGGCCTTGAAGATGGATGGCCCTTCAACATGGCACAATAGTTTTTTAATTTGACATTAAATACAGTGAAAGCTGTTAAAGTGCAGGCTGGTGGAGATCTGTATAAGCTGTCCTTGCCAAAGGCTGCTCAATCACGCCGATCTCCTGTCCTAGACCCGTACACCATCTTGCAGTAGAAAATATGGAGATGCACTTTAATCCTGGCTTGTCCTTTTAGTGTCAATATCCAGAAGCGTTTTTTCATCTGTAGATCTTTCCCTTCCCCCTACAGAAGAGAACAGAAGGGGGGGAAACCCAGAGCAAACCCAAAGCTTAGCGATTTGACTTTGCATCATTACAGCAATCTCAGTGGGAGCCATTTGATAAAAAATTTAACAGTCTCATGTTCCTATATTTCCAACACAGGTACTGGAAAGACATTGTTAAATAATGGGCTTGCATTTCATATGGTTTCTTCTGCAGTCTTTAATCAATAAAATGTTCTTTAGATCAATACAGGTGTTATTTTGCTGCTTGGAACCATTTATAAGTATACGGTGGAGATAGTTACAACATTGGCAGTGCATAATAAGAATAGCTCTTGGGCACAACGCAGTTATAGCTCCACTCATACACAGCAGGTATCAATATAAAATTGGATACACCAGCATAAAATCGCAACATTCTCTCTGCAAAGCAACTCCAGATAAGCTGCACTGAGGGAATGAGGGCTCAGTGTGTTTAACACGGTGTTTTGTTCCCTATCAACAGTGTCAGCAAAAGAGTTTTGCAGATTTATGTTGATTATTGTATCAGTAAACTGACATAGTCCCTTGCTGAAAGTATGTTTGTAGTGTGTCTGGTGCCTTGGTAATGGAAAATATAGAAGATAATTCTAATTCTGCCAGCTCATTTCAAGTAGATGAGTTTTAAGCTGTGTGTCATGGGTGGAAAGTTTGGACAGTGCTGATGATCTAGTGTGAGAGGCTATTGTCACAATAATGTTGGTGCGAATAACATTTAAAGTGCTGCTGAGTGAAGGCTGGGAGATATCAGAACCCTGTTCACAATAATATTTTAACTCTGGGATACAGCTTGTGCCTTCACAGTATTATACAAACTCTGAATAATTAAGCATCTGGATTGGCAAAGTGGGTATGTTGTGAACCACACCTCAGAAAAATGAAACCCCAAGGTCATGGACAGGTTTAGAGGTTTTCCTTTCCTCCTGTATCAGGTACAGGACGTCGACAGTCTGTTGGCAGAAAACCTGAGTTTTTGAAGAAGTCTGTGTTGGTATTGAGCAAGCCTGTGTCTGTTTTTGATCTCTGCATCGTAAGTCATGCTATAAAATCTTTGCATGCATCAACAACAAGAAAGGGCACGAGCCTGTCACAACATCTGAAAAGTTGTCAAATTTGGCTGCTGCAGAGGAGGGTGATGCGTGAACCCAGCGGGGAGGGATGGGGAGCATCGTCTCACAGACGCAAGGGCCAGGTTGGGGACTGCAGGAGGAAAGAGATGTCTGTGGCTGGGTTAGGGCTGGCCTGGAAAGTGCACGTTGTTCCTGGGGTTTTGTTACAACAGTCGCTAGACGTGCCAGAGTTATGCAGGAGCAGTGACTGTCTTCCAAGTACTTAATTGTGCTATCAATTTTCATTTTTATATTAATTGCCATTAGTTAAACTGATGTAATGAGCCTAAAGTGGCAGGTAAAAATGCCAGTAGGGGTGAGTATGGATTCTGATTCCAGCTAGTAAAAGTTGCCAGCTTGTTAGAGGAGGTCTGTGAGGGCGATCTGCAAACTCACAGGTAAAGCCTCGATTCAGCCTCAGTATCAATTCCTGTTGTGTTTTGAAACCACTGAATCCCTCAGACAAGTAATTGTTCATTTTGGTGCAAACTCCATGCATTCAGACTCAAATCTCCTGTTTTCAAACCCAATTAGGAGATGGTAATTATCTGTGGGACGTGGGGATTTTGTTTGTCTGCAGGGGCAATGCAGATATTCTGCTTGTATCTCCCCTTCCAGTTATCAATAAAACACTAGAGCAAACCAGTGTTTTCCTCTCGATGTTTTCAGGCAGTGTTATGCCAACTGAAGGCAATACTATGAGATTGCATGTGTTTGGGAATAATCATGCAAGCCATTAGTAGTCATGCCTCGCTGTTCTTCAGCACTGCTCACCCTCAGGTTTTGTGTGTTTGACACACGAGTAGCTGTTTGCTGGTTCTCGTCACTGCCTTATGGATGATATAGCTGAGGTCATCCAGTCAGTCAGTGGTGGAGTCAGAAGATGAATGCAAATCTCTTGAGTCCCAGTACAGTGATGCAGTACTTCTAGGAACTCAGCCTTGCTGAAAAACATGTGTATAACACATTCTCTGTCCTAGTATAAAACAACCACTCCAGCTCAAGGACAAGCTGAACAGAGAAAGCATATTGCTAAGTAGCTGTTCAGTAAAGGAGACCTGCAGAACGTGGAGAACACTGATTTCCTTTGAAAAGTGCGTGGAAGAGTGGATTGGGAGCCTTTGGTGACATAGGCAGCACTCAGTTGCCAGCCAGTCTAGTAGGTGAGAAGAGGTATTCTCAACTCTTAGTATAATTTCCAGTAGGGTAGAAAAGCAGTTGGCAGCTCTTTTAAATCTGGATGAGGATTTCCTCTTCATCTTCCCCTTCATAACAGACCTAGCACTGGCGAGACTGAGTGTTAGGGAAGAGAATTGCTTCAAATATGCAGGTGTCTTAAAGAGAACGCTAGCCATCTGGCTACCTATCCATCTTAAAATAATCTCTTCCACAGTATGCTGATAGGCCACTGAGATTGTCAGAAACCGGTGGTCATTGTCCTACAAAGCAAATTAAACACGGTAAATTGGAGCTGCTGCAAGCAGCCAAGGAGTTTATCAAATTTCTTGCTCATAACCACAATTCAGATGCATTAGTTTTGTTTTCTTCCTTTTGCTGGACTTGCAGTGTGCTTGGACTTGTCATGAGCCTGGAACAAAGGTGATCATTACTGGGACCTGCACGAATGTGAATTGAGCAAGAAAGTCACACCACCAGCACCTGAAACAGGCCTAAATGAACGTTAGTTCACTGGTTTGCTACTGAAATCACAGCATGTTTGGGGTTGGAAGGGACCTCTATGGATCATCTAGTCCAACCCCCCTGCTGAAGCAGGGTCACCCAGAGCAGGCTGCACAGGACCTTGTCCAGGCGGGGCTTGAATATCTCCAGAGAAGGAGACTCCACAGCCTCCCTGGGCAGCCTGGGCCAGGGCTCCGTTAC
>Ga0065711_1045311_pt1 | contig 13564 bp, 12 predicted proteins | sample Hoacrofraction12_FD_59098 | JGI IMG/M metagenome (GOLD analysis project Ga0065711, IMG submission 59098) | Hoatzin crop microbial communities from Cojedes, Venezuela - Epithelial fraction 12 v2 (version 2) | ecosystem: Host-associated > Birds > Digestive system > Esophagus > Crop | place...
ACAAGGTCCTGTGCAGCCTGCTGTAGGTGACCCTGCTTCGGCAGGGGGGTTTGACTAGATGACCCACAGAGGTCCCTTCCAACCCCTACTATTCTGTGATTCTGTGATTCTGTGATTAATAATTCATTTCAGCCATTTAACTGTACAAGAATAGTGAAATACATGCCTTAAATTTTACAGACAAAAGAGCTCATGGAAAAGGAGGTACATTATTTTTATCATTATCAGTGTAGCATTTCATTGTATCAAGAATAGTGTGGCCAGCAGGAGCAGGGAGATGATCGTGCACCTGTGATCATGCCCCTGTACTCAGCACTGGTGAGGCTGCTTCTCAAGTACTGTGTTCAGTTTTGGGCCCCTCACTACAATAAAGACAATGAGGTGCTGGAGCATGTCCAGAGAAAAGAAACGAGGCTGGTGAGGGGTGTGGAGAACAAGTCTTATGAGGAGTGGCTGAGGGAACTGAGGTGGGGTTTAGTCTGGAGAAGAGGAGGTTGAGTGGGGACCTTATCAGTCTCTACAGCTACCTGAAAGGAGGCTGCAGTGAGGCAGGTATTGGTCTGTTCTCCCAGGTAACTAGAGATAGGATGAGAGACAATGGTCTCATGTTGCATCAGGGGAGGTTTAGAATAGATATGAGGAAAAATTTATTTACTGCAATGGTGGTCGGGCATTGGAATAGGCTGCCCACGGAGGTGGTTGAGTCACTGTTCCTGGAGGTGTTCAGAAAATATGTAGATGTGGCACTTCGGGGTACGGTTTAGTAAACATGATGGTGTGGGTTGATGGTTGGATTTTATGATCTTAGGGGTCTTTTCCATCCTATGATTCTGTGATTCTAAGACTTCTGGATCTCTGAATAGATTAAAGCTACTGTAGTTGAACACTGTTCAAGATTCACAGCTATATTACTGTTGCTCTCAAATGCAATGCAGAGAGGTGGTACAGCCAACTATTACCTTATTCACATTTAAAATGCAGTAAAATATGGTTACAACAGCCTGCTGTTTATAGTACCCTGATCTGCGTGCAGTCCTCAGCTTCTTTCTGCATACGAGATGACTCATGCTCTGGTCTCACTGATATTCCTTAGGTAAAAACTGAAGTTGCTCTACAGATAACTTCAGATGGTGTTAAAAACTAATTTACAACATTATCTTTTTGAAAAACTGAGGAAGGAAGGTCTCATCAAGGATAAACTTCAGGCTTTTAGGAAGAGAATAGTTTTGAAAATAGAAATTAGTACCTTCCTTGCACCAGAAAACATAAAACTTGTCACTGTTAGAGTTATTCAAACCCTACAATGAGAATTCGAGACCTTACTTGTCACAACATACAACTCCATACCCAGTTCACAATTACAGTCACTACCTGTGGCCACTTCTGAGCAGTTTCCTACCTCTGAGGAAGAACATTTGTTCTTAGCACTTTGAAATGTCACATAGAGAGGTTACGTGGTTATATCACAACCACTGAGTTCTTTTCTAAATTATATAAATGAAACCTAATCAGTATTAGCTCTACAATTTTAGGTATTGAAACTTAATTACAATGAATAATTTAACATAATTTAATTGGATCTTGGTAATGCTTTTATATAAAACAAGTCTGTATGACTATCTACACAACTACACTCTGTCACTTGTTATTTATACAGAAGTATAACTTGTACATTAAGATTATTAAAGGCACAGTAGCAGAAATCTAATGGTAGCCAACTCCCCCCCGATCTTTCACATAATATTAAGACCCAAATCTACACTGAAATCTGGATGATCCAGAGAAAAATGAGTGAAGCATTGATTTAGTAATTTTTTTCAGTTATTTTAATGGAAGAATCATTTGCTTAGATCATCTGTTGAAGCTTCTTATCACTCATCATGTCCAAGTTAAGTTTTGGGTTATTTTTTAAAGGAAATACTCTTCTGTGATATTTTCTTATTCTTATGGCTTTGTGGAACCTCTTTCTCTCTCTTTTCCCACTCTCCAGCCCCACAAGAAAGACAGAATTCCCAGAGTGAGAAACAAAATAAAAACAATAATCATGAGTTTACCTACGGTAAAGGAACGAGAGCTGCTATCTTTGATGATGTTCAACTTGGGCATGAATAATGTCGTGAATGATAGAAATCTGCATGTGAAATTTTGGGTGAACCTAGAGGTTAGTGAAGCAGGATACTGGTCGAGAGTTGGCTAAAGGAACCTAAGAATAGACAGCATTAAAAACAGGACTACCAAATTAGATGGAGGTTGCTGGGCAAGTTCCTTAAAAATTAGTTGAGATGCATCTTCTCAGCATTCACATTAATATCCGTAGTGTCAATTAGTGAAATGTTCTGATCTTACAAAGCTGAGATGCATCACCAACAAGAATAAAATAGCAGGTTGAAGCAATAAAACAGAACAAAATGAAGTATCTTAAAATGAAAGGTCACTTTCTTAATAAATGTCTTAATTACCAACAGTGTTTCCTTTTTTAAAATAATGTTCACCACTGTGTTTTATTTTCTTACAAGTACTAGAAAAGCCAAATGCCATGGAGGGAGTAGACTTTAGTCATGGATGGTGAGGAACTAAACTGGCTCTGGGAGCACAGATCACAAAAAACACTCTACTGCGAACAAGAGAGACAATACCGTTCCAGGGCCGGCAACTCATGGTGATTAAGACTGAGAGCAGCATGGCACAGACAGTCCTACCTCAGGGTAAGGGAAAGAAAAGCTCTATACAAGGAACATAGCAGAGTACAGAATTCTGTTGAGCCTTCAAAACAAATAATTGATTTTATTAAAATGAAGGTTGGATACAAGAACTGGTTGCAAGGACACTGTGTGAAGATGGAGAGAGGCAAATAAGCCTCTATTTCTGTTATATTTTGTTTCTTCACTTTGAGCTTTCTCAATTCAGAAAGGAGTCCAAGAAAAGAGTGATCTCGTTAGATCAGTTCAAAACCACTTAAATCTGGGGACAGGCCCAAGTGAGAAAAAGGTTTAGGTTGATCCTTATTAGTCAGCCAAAGCAGTGGCTGACTCAGCTCTCTGCAAGTGAGAAAGGGAAAAAAGTCCACAAAAGTTATTCAATTGGAAAAACAATTGTATTACACAATAAGCAGGGTGTATACCAGCTAAAGTATTCTTTCTGAAGGGAAATACCATCCACATTCTGGAATCTGACAAAAGATAATTTAAGGCTCTGTAGTACAACTAAACCTTCAGATGTTTTCACACACAATCCATGCTCAATGGGTATATACTGCACCCTCACTTTAACCTTTTATTACACCTACCCAGTCCAAACTGTAACTTGATATACCTTCAGGTTTTCCTACCTGTATATTTATATTTCCTTCAGTAAAAACTTTCACGAAGGGACATTAGTATATACTCATAATTGTATTTATACATAAATTATATTAAAATTGGAAACCTTTTCAGTTAGGACTACACTGTACCTGTGCTCCATGAATTCAGCATACTTGTAATTCCAAATAAAATTGAAAAAAATTGAAACCCCTCATCTTTTCCATTCATTCTTTTCCTCACCCTGGCAAACAGCCACTGAGTTATTCAATGTGTTGTGTTGCACATCATCTGATCTGATAAAAGCAGACACAGATATAATATATTTCTGCCTTCCTCCTTAATTTTTCACCTCAAGTTCTACTTCACTGGAGATCAGAGCCCCTATCTATTGGCAGAAAAAAGTGACATTTTTGTATGCTTTCTTACCTTTTAGGTACTAATTTCACTTTTGAAAGGTTTTACTGTCAAACATGCTCAAAATGAGAGTAGTCTTCCAGGGATTCTGCTTGTATTCCTGGACTACAAAAGGCTTCATGTTAGAAACAACTGAGAAGATATATGAGAAGATATATACTCAGCATGTAAAGCAGAGGTAAGAAGAAGGAAAGGGGGACATTTAGAGTGATGATGTTTGTCATCCCAAGTAACCGCTACCCATGATGGAGCCCTGCTTTGCTGGAAATGGCTGAACACCTGCCTGCTGATAGGAAGTAGTGAATTAATTCCTTGTTTGGCTTTGCTTGTGCGCCTGGTTTTTACTTTACCTGTTAAACTGTCTTTATCTCAACCCAGGAGTTTTATCACTTTTATCTTTCTGATTCTCTCTCTCATCCCATGGGTCCAGAGGGAAGTGTGAGCAAGCTTCTGTGCAGGGCTCAGTGCGGTTAAACCAAAATATAGTGTAACCACAAAGAGCATGTCAAAAAAGGTTTGGAAAAGAAAACATTAAATACTGAAGCTCTTCAGAAACTCAGCTGACCAGGACCTAGTGCTGAATTACTGAGTGGCGCATGTGTAATAGCAACCTGAAGGCTTTGGAGCACATATGGCACATAGAAAAATATTTCCATCCTGGCTCTAGCAGAGTTATTGGTATTGGTGGGACAAGTAACTGTTTGTTATTAACATTAGATATTTTCAAAATTACATGAAACAAGCTTTGCAGGGTAAACCACAATGGGTCACACAGTTCTAAAACTTTTTCACAGTATGAATAATTCTGATAAAGTCCTTATCTACAAAACCTGATGTGTAATCTGTCCTGGATGCATAAAACAGAGAATTCTTTGAGTAAAGAGCTTCACCAAGTACTTTGCTACCATTGCAGTTGGGATAAACGTCGGCTTTTTTCACTTCTATCCTCCAAATAGAGAAATACGCTGTTTGACAAGGAGAAATCTTGCTTACTCTTCAGTTTTGTCTGAACTGTAGTCTTCAGTGACATCAGATGATATCAGCATGGGGAGGCCAAATCGAGTATCCCAACAGAGGCGAGGCTGGCACAGCTTCCTGCCCACAGGTCCAACTAACAGCAAGGCTGAGCGTGCGTTTGCCAGCAGGCACATGCACTCTGTTGCATTAAAGGGTTAAAGGATTTCAAGGATTCTGATAAGCACCAAGGCCAAAGCCCTCCCGATGAGTCACGAGGTTCAGAGTGGATCTGCTTGCTTTCTAAACTCTCTTTCAGACAGGAGCCTAGGCGTGGCTGGATCCACTCCTAGTCCCAGACTTGGTCAACGGTTTATTCCAAGTGTTTAAGTGAGTAGCTGCTTCCCTGACTCAACATTTGCCTGTCAGAGCCCTCCCAGGGACTTTCACCAAAACAGTTTCACAAGGTTGAAACAATAGGTATTTTATTCAAGAATCAGGTATCACTCATTTGGGATTGCCCTTGGTAAATGCACTGTCTACAATAATTGAGGTCAAGGTAATGGTTTGGCACTTTAGTTAACAGTGTGTTCCCAGGGATATGTCTGACAAGGTCAGAGATCTGACTGTTTCCAAAAAGGTGTCCCTCCTCAGGGGGGAAGAGAGGTTCAGGCCCATCAACCTGTCAGTCAGGTAATGTTATCAATTGGCTCTTCCTCCAAAGAGGATTTTCAAATACCAGTTTTTATGCTTTTGAAAAAATCTTCTGCAGATCTTGGGGAGGTGGGACTAAGGCAATTATTATTTGTCAGTTGGCTCTTGGCATTGCATGTTGTGTCATCAGAAACAGGACTCCCTCGGGGCAGTGAGATTAGTACATTCTTCCGGGGGCCTTCTGTTCTTTAACTGAAGAAACATCTGGCTGTGTGCCCTTCATTACACTCCAGGTGCCGTTTAGTTGATAGTGCTGGACCATCACTCTTTACTTCCTTCTAATAAGCAAAGCTTGTTGTTCAAGTCAAACTGCTCCCTTTGGTTAACTCTTTGGTGCTTAACACAGGAGTCCGAGAAAGTCTTTGTCTTGCATCGACAAGTCCAGCAAGGCCATCAACTCAGACACACAAATTCCTGCATATGCAACATATACATATGCATATCTTGCTGCCCACACAATTCAGCACAAGTCGACACACAGAACACTCACATAAAGACAGACATCACCAGTAGCCTCATCCTGCTCCTCTCTCTTGCTGAGGAGGATGGAGGTCTTTAGTGGGGAAAAATACATATTTATACATGTATACATAAACACCTATATAGATATATACACACATACACCGACCAGCACTGTCCGCACACAACCTGACAATTTATCCCTTTTCCCCCTCTGTTTTCCCATGTTTTTTCCTCCTCAAACAATATAGACCCCTCTCTGTTTTCCACCTTTGGTTCCTCCCTAAACTGTCCCATAATCAGCACTGTGCGATCCTGAAATGCTCTTCCCCTGCATCCCACAATGTGATCCTGCCCGAGGCAATGACTCTGGTGGTGCCCTGGACAGTCACTGCTGGTGATCAGCCTCGCATAGGTGACCCCCTGCCCATGGGTCTAGGACGATCTTAGGACAACCTAGGGAGGCTGGGACAGGAGCTCATTCCCCTGGATGGGTTATTGGGGTGCCCCGTCCTTTCCAGGTGCCTAGGTGCTCCCTCATGGGTATGGAGACAGGACTTTGTTGTGCTGTGATTGTTCCTGTGATGTGTGAGAGCAGCTGGAAAGAGTGTTCTTTGGGGTCCTCCACCTGCCATTCTCTCACTGTGCTCCTCTGTGGGGTGCAGATGGGACTGTTATCACAGAACTTGAAATGCATTAGTGGGATACTAGCAGGATTCCAAAACATGCAGCCGTAGAGCTAGAATTCGGTGGTTGAGCACCAGATTGGTGTTGTCTGCAATAAAAACAAGCAGAAGAGCTCTGCTGAGACACTTGAAGGGTGTTTTAGTCTGAATTTCCACAAGTGATAACCTTAACAAGAATAGCCTATATCAAGTCAAATAAAAATAATTCTAAAACTTTTTCATTGAAACAAAATATTTCTTCAATATTTCTTGCTTTTATTATGTTTGGGTTTTTTGAATGAGGTGTCAATTGTAAGGTACACCTAATGTTGTAAAGAATATACTACCCTAGGAACATCGACATGACTTCAACCACAAGTAGCCTCCTAAATTTTCATTTGGGGATTTACTACATTTACCTTGACTTCTGGGTAACCTCAAAAATCCATGCCTTGCAAAATGACAGTTCTCATAAACATACAACATTTCACAACACTATATTTAAATGATATTTTCTCGACATACCACCTCACTGCTGATCGAGCTGTCTTCACAGCTGCCAGACTCCAGGCCACAATCAAGTTGACTAGAAATTATTTTAGCAAACTGATTATCAATCTTTCTTATTAGCCAGATTATGTCATCAATAAATCCAGAAAGCTAGGCTCTGCAACACACTGTAAGTAAGAAAAATTCAGTATGGATCTTATAAAAAGCTCATTGACAACAGCTGATGGGCTTTGTGAGCTGTGTATTTTGACTGAAAGAGCTATCAACATAAAATACCCACCAGCAGGAACAATGTATCCATCCTGATCCCTACATAAATAGACAGAACCAGTAACATTTGTCTGTATTAACAGACTGCTGTGAAAGTTCGCTGCCTATGGAGCTCTCACCTGGCTTCTTGAAAGCTCCTGTCGTTCTTTTCAGACTAAATTCTACAAAGCAGTTTTTGCCAAATCTTAAGGCTAAGGATCTCATCCCTGCAACCTCTGCAGTCATTACTATTGAAGTGTCTGTCAGGGCAGCTGTGTGTGCAAGCACTGAATGGATTGCTATGATTCAAACGATTTTTAGTATTTACTTTGTTTCAGTTCTACAGTGTTTACTCATAGCAGGAGTCTCTCCTTAAGTGTGTGTAAGGTGTTTTAGCTGCTCTGTTACTTCAACAGGAATAAATCACCCATCTTTAAATAGAGACAATGAGTGGAAGGACAATATACCCACTTACAAGTTCTGAAAATAGGCTTATCTGTACAAAAGTATATTAGGCTTTCCCAGAACTGCATATTAGGTGTACTTGGAACTCACTCCAGAAATAAGTAGTACCTTAATCTAAATAATTCAATATGGTGCTAGTAACTGCGGATGGCAGAGAAAAACACCAAATTGAGCAAGAAGAGATAAAATGCATGGAAATACTAATGACAAGCAGATTGACTTGAGAGTATATCCTTACGCTTTTCTCTTCACAAGATTTTGTGACATATACGAAGTAATATATATATCTTGGATCCTATAGTGGGAAAAACCAAGTGTTTCACACTCTAGCCCGAGAACCCTATTCTCCAAATTGTCCTAGAACTTAAACTTGCACTGTCACTTTTCCCTGCATGTCAGTTTCCATATCTGTGATTTAGTTGCTATCCAAATTCCACATCCCTTTACTTTGTTAAACAATGAAATAAACCAATAAAGCTCTACGGTAAAGCAAACTGCACACAACAGAGACAGAAGCCAAACAGCTGGAGACAGGTGCTCTCCCTTCTAGTCCTAAGAGAAAACACAGTTCTTTAACATCAGAGCTAAGGTGTCTGTCTTAATAAATTTTGTTGAGCTCACCATTTCTCTTCCCCTTCAGACTTTTGCAAAGGTCAATGAAAGGTGTAACTCCTTCTTTCTTTCAGAGACTGACAGGAAAGGAAAGGAAGATCCTGAGAACAAAGGAAAGGGTTGAGGAGCTGCGTGTTATGCTTCGAGAAACTGGGCAAGGTTTTTACCTCACCTGTCCTATCTCTTCGGTCATTTCTTTTGGCAACAGGAGCCACACACAGACCTTGCTATCACTGGCAGAAAATAACACAGATCTGCTCTTCTCAGAGCTGAAGAACAATGTTATGTGACAAAAAATTTAATCCACTCAAAGTTTCCAGAGAACTTTCTTCTGTTACTTCAAGAAAAACTGCAGAGTTCCCTACAACTGCTTCTTATGTGAAGTAGTACCCAAATGAGCAACAAAACATAAATAGAACTGGTAACATGAGTCTGTATTAACAGACTGCTGTGAATACAATGACATGATCGTTATTGAAAATAATATTTCATAATCAGTTTTACAGACAGTATACTAGAATTGATTTTTATTTTTTTAAATTTTTTTTTTACCTCTTCCAGGATTCATATAGATTCGATTTATTTATGTTCAGAACATAATTCTCTCCAATACAAGATTGCTGAATTTCATAACCTGAACAAAGCTGAAGTGTCATTCACCCGGTATTCTGCCTTACACAAATACATTAAACAGAAACTACTGTTGCAAACAAGGTCTTTCCAAGACTACATCCTGTAGAAAGTCATCTGCTTTGCTTAGCTTATAGTGAGAACTATTCAGCAAGACTAACGTAAGTCTGTTTTTTCTCTTGTCATACAGCATTTGCTTCTTCATATCTATTCCTACAAGCTGAGCTTCAAAGAAGATACCACAACTCACTGTGCTTACTTCAGAGAGGAGGCGACACTATGAACTCTATATTTTTTGCAGCTGCAGGTCTAGTGTGCTTGTTGTGAGCCCACAAATTTCTGAAAAGGAAATGAGCTACATTTAGGAACTGACAGGAATGAGGAAACAAAGCTGCAAGGGGTTGTGATATGCCCTTTGGGTTCTACTAAGTGAAATATGGAAGGAGTTTTCCATGTCATAAATTGTTGTAACAGAGACAATGTCAGATAATGTTATGTGGCTATGCACTTATGCTTTCTTCTTACAGCAAGGTGCCCGAAAATATCTGAAAAAAATCTGAAATTATAATATTAAAGTATTGATTTTATTAAAAATACGCAGCAGGATCCTCAACTTTTTAAACAGAGAAAATTCAAAATTCTTAGTTCAAGCAACAAAAATCAAATTATTTACAGAAGAAAATTTTTTCCTCACCAACTGTTATGTGAAGATGTCTGCTCTTCTCTCACTACATTCCACTGTTTCCACATGAGTTGCAAGCTCCCATAACCTCGGTATACTTCTTTCCACTGTCATCTTCTCTCTGTCATGCGGTGTCATGATCCTTCTCTTCCCTGAGTAGGCTCAGATGCATTCCACATAATCAGAATTCCCCCTTTCTTTCCAACTCTGGAAACACATCTGTGTGCTTTGCAAGGGGAAAGGGTCTCCCTTAAGGAGTAAGGGCTCACATTATCCACCACTATAATAGATCAACAATTTTCCAGTCAGCTGTCTCCCAAGAACTACAGCTGCACGGACTTTCAGAAGAATATAAAATCACTATTTCCAAAGCTCAAGCATAAAGATAACTTTGTGTAGTATCACACTAATATCAGATATAGCAAATTACACCGTGTTTCAGGCTTCCCTCACGTAATCACTCACATGCTGGACCTGTCAATGCAAGACTAAAGACATGCTCGGACTCAGATGTCAAGGTCTGAAGAGTTAACAGATGGAGAAATTAACTTGTGCTTATCTCATCAGACAAAAATAAGGGGGGATAGCCCATCACTGTAAATCAAGTGATCTGTGGGGCGAAGGGGAGGCTGCGCAGTCAGAGGTTGCTTCAGATAAAGAACAGATGACCCCTGGAAGTGCATACCAAATGCCCGCTCTATAGACATGTCAAACTGCTGAGTCCTGCTTGTGACGACACGACGTTCCATGCCAGAAGCCAATCGACACACAATAATTGGCTTAGTCCCACCTTGCAAAAAGCTTTTCAAACATATAAAAATTGGCATTTGAAAACTCTCTATAGGAGGAGGAGCCAAGTGAGAACCTTACCTGACAGATGGGTCGACGAGCCTGAACGTGTCCTTCTTCCTCATGTGATGGGTTGGTCCTGGCTGCATACTGCTTCTGTCACAGATGGGCTTGACATTGGCCTCAGCCATCGACAGTCCATCTTTGAACCAACTAGCTCCTAGCTAAGACATAAGGGAAGCTTCCAGCAGCTTCTCACAGAAATTACGCCTTAACCCCTCCATTACCAAAACCTTGCCGTGCAAACCCAACACAAAATTATGCCAGGAAAATGCCATCAATATATCAACAATGTACATAATTCCACAGAGTTTAATTACACAAGATTTAGGCTCTTGGAATCCTTTCTGAGAATGACAGAAACTTAATGTGGTTTATTACCTAAAAGAGCAGAGTCTAAATTAAGTCAAAGGTGATGACAGCAGGAAAGGTCTCCTCTAATCTGTATATGATGTTGTTTTCTTACAGGTGTCTTGTCATATTTCCTGAAGATATCTTTGTCCATTTCTATTACTGCTGCAATTCCTCACCTGCATGGTCACAGAGACATAAAGCAAAAGACTACCTCCACTTCTTACCACCTGAGAATCTAGTCTGTTTTTCTGAGCATAACTCCATGAAGATAGAAGATTAGGAAGCAGAGATTCTTGTAGACAAATAAAGAATATTTTGCCGAAGTATTAAAAATGCGTGCAAATGTTTTAATCCACAGCATTATAACATGCACAGTGAATTAAGGGTTTAGATGGATTCAGATTCTTAGAAAGGATAAATCACTAAGTGCACTTTTAGGTCCCAAATCTCACCATACTACCTATAAAAATCCTGTGTAAATTTCCTTTCAAGATATAATTAAATACTGCTTCCCAGTACTTCTGCTTCCAATTATTAATAAAGTATACATAAATTGACAATGAAGGCCTGTTGCTCAATAAACAGTTATGATTACTTTGGCAGGTAGTTGTAAACTGACTGAAGCATTTAAGTACAAAGTCTTAGCCCTGAAGCTAGCTATCCTTGATCAAATATGCCAAAGAATATGCTGAGAGAATACCTCAAACATGACTTTTTGTTTTACTGTGACAACAGCAGCCTTATAGTACTTGAAAGAATGAAGGAAGCTCCTCATTCATTACTCTGTTCCTGTGTCACTATAATCTTTGTCTTTCTTTGCTTAATGGATCAAAACTCAGAAAGAATCTGTCAGCACTTAACCATCAAAAATCTGACATAATTCCAACATAGGTCACTGAAGATTTTTTTTCACTAATAAAAGGGGAATAAAGCAAGTGTTAATTACAAATTATAAGGTAGCATCTGCTGAATTCTTCTAATCATTACTTTGGAACAAAGGAACACTTGTTCAAGGGCAAAGATATATTATGAAATAGGAATGTTATGTGAAGATCCATTGTTATGGTTACTGGTAGTTTGAAAAGTTTTGGGTCTGTTCAGTCCTGATAATATAGATACAAATAAGAAATGAAAATACAAATAAAAATATGACAAAATGGTAGATGCAATTTCTCAGAAAAGCAGGGAACTGAAAAGATGTAAAGAATAATTAAATGAATGAAAAAATATTCATGTAGTGTCATTGACATACCATGCTCAATCTTTTTCCCAGTCACTCACTTTAGTTATCTGTAGCTGAGGTTAAGTGCAAAAGGTAGAAGTGATTTTCAACAATAATATTCTATTATTTATTGGTTTTAAGAATTATACTCTCTCTCTTCTCCTTTTTTCTGCCCCACATCAAAAAGTCCAGCCTTGGTGAAGAGAAGTCAGAGCAGTGCTGCTTTACAGAGACAACACACTTTCTTCAAGCTGTAGTAGTATGTGATTTCAGTAGCTGAAATGAGTTGGTTTACTCTATAAATGAGCAGTCAAAGTATTTGTCTTCTTTCCTGTATAAATGACTCCCTCCTGTATTTTGCACTTTTTTTTTCTCTTTTCTTTTTTATCCATCCTGAAGCTTGTGTTGGTGTTGTTAAAAAAAGGAATAGTACTATCAGTGAGAAACATGAGCAAGAGCAAAAAACAAGCCATATGTGAATGTTCTTGCTGTTGTCATTACTAATACATGCATGCGCCGAGTTTACAAGGAGTATGAGTGCAGGGTTCTTTTCTCCTAGTTCCAATAGCTCTCTAGAATTATAAAAGTATCTGAAGTGCATTCTATACCCAGAAAGAAAGAAAACAAAATATAAAGAAACATTGCCTTTGGAACCAAAGGAGTTCTAGGAAGTTTCAGACAGAAGAAGTTCCACTTCTTTAGAAAAGATGCAACAAATGTAGGCCAAGACAAAAAAGAAAAAAACCACAAAAACTCCATTAACTGAAAGATCTTGAGCTTCCCCAGAAGGGGTTTATTTGTAAACCCCCTGGTTCTCATGGGGGAATTCAACCACCCTGACATCAGCTTGGAAAACCATACAGCTAGGCAGGCGCAATCCAGGAGGTTCCTACAGAACATCGATGATAACTTTCGGATGCAAGTGGTGGAGGAACCAACAAGGAGAGGCGTGCTGCTGGACCTTGTACTAACAAAAAAGGAGGGACTGATTGAGGACGAGAAGGCTGGAGGCAGCCTCGGCTGCAGTGACCATGAAATGGTGGATTCAGGATCCTGCATGGAGGAAGCAGAGCGATGAGTAGGATCAAAACCCTGGACCTCAGAAGGGCTAACTTTGGCCTCTTCAAGGAGCTACTGCGAGGAGTCCCATGGGCCAGGGCTCTCAAAGGCAGGGGGGTCCATGAGATCTGGTCGTTGTTTAACCATCACTTCCTCCATGCTCAGGAGTGGTGCATCCCCCTGAGAAAGAAATCTAGCAAAGGAGGCAGGAGACCTGCATGGTTAAATAAGGAGTTCTAGCGGAGCTCAGGTGAAAGAGAAAGGTCCATGGAATGTGGAAAGAGGGGCAGGCCACTTGGGAAGAGTACAGGAATGTGGTCAGAGCATGCAGGGATGCAACAAGGAAGGCCAAGGCTCACCTGGAATTGAAGCTGGCAAGGGATGTCAAAAACAACAAGAAGGGCTTCTTCAACTACATCAGCAG
>Ga0065711_1045312_pt1 | contig 13563 bp, 11 predicted proteins | sample Hoacrofraction12_FD_59098 | JGI IMG/M metagenome (GOLD analysis project Ga0065711, IMG submission 59098) | Hoatzin crop microbial communities from Cojedes, Venezuela - Epithelial fraction 12 v2 (version 2) | ecosystem: Host-associated > Birds > Digestive system > Esophagus > Crop | place...
GGTGTGGGGGTGTGGGTTTGGGTGTGTTTGGGTTTGAGTGGGCGTGTGGGTGTGTGTGGGGGGGCGTGGGTGTGTTTGGGTTTGAGTGGGCGTGGGGGTGTGTGGGTGGGTGTGTAAGTTTGCGTGGATGAGATTTGGGTCTCTGTCAGTTCGGGTTAAGTATTGTCCCTGGAATCCTGAAGAGCCCTTCTCTTGTTCCCGGACTAGTTTTTGCTGTTGCCTATGAAGGCGTTAACTGTGTGCTCACCCCCCATAGGTGACGTTTAGTGGCCTCTAGTGGTGTATTAGGGCATAACAAATGTCACAAAAGAAAAGGCTGAAATGCTGGGTGGAGGGAGAGAATAAGAGGAGAGACATCAGAGTGGCAAAGGAGCTGAATAGTATTTATCGACCAACTCCAGAACAAATTGTACCTTTTTACAATTGACAATGGTTGCATGCAGCAATATCTATGTGAGTTGTCTGTTTTCTTTTTTTTTCCCCCCTCTCTCCTTTGATAGGTTTGTTTTCTGCTTGATGCCAGTGCCTTGCAGGCAGGGTAGGACACAAAGAGAAGCGGGGGAAAAAAGAGGAGGCGTACCCTTAGGGAGAGGAGCAGTTTAAAGCAGGGAAATCTAAGTAGAACACAAAAGGCAAAGGCAATGAAATTATTTCATTCTCTGTGGTTTTACCTCAAAAAATCCCCTCAGATATGGGGGAACATTTGATAGTCTCTGTGATAAGAAAATGCATGTGTCAGAATGTTTGTTCTGTAACTAAACTGCTCCCTTTTTCTCTCCTCTTTATCCAAAATTTTTAGGTGGCTCATGTAGGAATCTGGAAAGAACTGAAAATCTCAGCATTTCCTCTTGTTTTCTTTCCCAGTCCCCGGCTCTCAGGTATGGCTCTGCTTGTTTAGTGTTTCTGTCTGTCTATTTTTAGGAGTGTGAGTAGGTCTCGTGCTAGGCCCTGGGTCAAAATAATGAGCAAACTTCTAGCCTCGGTGTGCCTAGGCACAGCAAAGTGTTAGCATAGCACCTGGCAGGCTGGTTGCAGACCCTGATGATTTCGACAGACCATCCTGTGTCACTTTAGCTCTTCTTTTTCTTCCTAAAGCAACACTGTGGTTTTGTTCTTTTTCCTCTTTCAACAATATGCTTAATTGTTTCATGATTAATGCCTTGATTGATTAAGCTGGAGGAATTGCTAATCATCTAATTTACTCTTCACTGTTTATGCGCTGTTTATTCTTTTGCATTTCATTCAGCTTGGACAATGAAATTAGGCTTGTCAACTTTTCCTTTGTTTTACAGTCCTTTCTTACTCATCTTTGTTTCTCAGTCGCATGCCTTCACAGGGTGCTCTAGTGTCTCATACAAAGCCCCATAGGGATATTACTTTTCAAAAAACCCCTCAACCCCAAAGCACCCTAAAAGGCCTCTCCAAGCTGTTTCCCTTGTTGTTTAAAAAAAAAATAAAAATCCAGTGAAACAAACAAACAAAAGAGAACAAAAATTAGGTAAATACTTTTGTAGATTTGGGTTCATAAATGTTTAAAACAAGCAAATACTCCTGTATTCCTCTAAAATGACAGCCTGAAATCTCAACTCAAATTAATTTTGTTGTATAGGACTGAGCAGATTTGAGTACATCTTCTGTGGTTCACCAGCTGTGTCTAGATTCGCCAGGTTAGGGCAATTTTTTTGTCATTGCTGTGTTCAGCTGCTATTGCTGCTGTCAGGAGTGCCTCAGTCTGTCTCGCATTGGGACCGCAGATTTGGGAAGAAAGCCAGTGGTTAGCTATTGTGTAAGCTTCTAGAGAGTTGCAATGGTGAATGAAGGACGTCACTGGTCACTCTAGAGATGGAACAACAGGAGATAGTTTTAGGTTATGAAAAACTCTGGGCTTTTAATCTGTTCTGCTGTTGAAACATGCCAGATTGAAAGTTGCCTTCTTTCTGAAGTAAGCCCACTGTGCTTGTCTGAAGTGGAAAGGAAGAGGAAATTAAGCATTCCTCTGCAAGATACTGACCAGCTTGCCTAGTAATTATGCTTTCATGTTAGGAAAGTATAATTACTTTCTCTTAGGGTATCTTAGAACTGAAAAGATTTCATTGTGCGTAAGGTGAGCTGAGAGAAAAGACCTGACCTGACTTTGCCCAGTCTACCTTGTGCCTGGATTTTTTTCCTGCTGTCTTGCCTTCACCTTTTACAGTGTTCCCCCTGGAAACAGTGACCCAATGCTATTTGCGATCGTGCAGCCTAACGTCAAACACTTGAAGACCAGTGCTTCCAGGGATGAGTAGAATGAAGTGGTAACAGCCTAGGGCATTTTTTACTTCAAAAAAATCCAGATAGGGAAGGGCCCTTTATCCTAGAGAAAATGGCATAATGCGTGTGCCTGTTTGTCCAGGGCAACATACTTACTTGTTTTAACCGGGATTTCTTTATCATGTTCTCTAGACGATTGTCGCTCTCTTCGTCAAATCTGATGCTGGATTCAAAGTCCATCGAACCGCCAACCCAGGCCAATCGGTTTACAGCAGACTTGTTGAAAAATGGCAGCAGCCATCCTGGTGATGTCTTGGAGAGCAGCCAGCTCCTGGAGAGTGTAAATTCAAATCGGGCTGTTTACATCCAGAAAAAACGCAGATCAGCTTTGGAGGCCAGCCAAGCTGGTATGGCTCCTGGACGGGTTATCGCATCCTTTCCAGAAGGCCCTGTGAATGCAGTCATGAGAAAGGCACAGTCAGTTCATGACCTCATTCATGAGGGTAAGGACACAGGTTGGGGTGGTGGTGTAAACCCAAGAATGAAATGGGGAGATTTGAGCTTGAGTAGAGGTTCAAACTGAGCCTTGTGTCTTTCTGTGTTCTGAGCTACAGGCTTTGCATGTCCTTTAACTCTTACCCTGTCAAGGGAAAATATTTTTAATTTGTAATGCAGATGCTGGTCTCCTAATTATCCGTCTCTGATATTTGTCTGGCAGCTGTGGGAGGAGCAATGCCAAGGGTGAAACGAACTATTTGCAAAGAAATTCTCTCTTGCTGTGGGTGGTTGCTCCAGGCCAAGACTGAAGCTCCCTAGGGTGGGGAGGAGAGAAAGGGGGAAGGAGGGGACAGTAAGAAGGAGCTTACTGTATCCATGCACTCTGTGTGAAAGAACTCCATTTTTTGGAAGTACCACCACCAAGCAGTCTGTTTGGTTTTTGAAAAAAGAAACCTTATCGCTGCAACATCATACATAAGTTTTTGCCTGCTTCTGCTGGCCTCTCAGTTAACAGTCACAGTGGTCTGAGGTCTTCTGGCCACACACTTTAAGAACAAGTTTCTCTTATCAGGTAGACAGCAGTGTGTGAGCAGGATGAGGGGTGGGCAAAAAAGAAAGCTGTTGAGACTTGGTGATACTAACCTGAAGCAGTGGTTCTGTACACCTCTCCCAGGGGCTGAGCTGAGGCACGTAGGCTGGAGCAGCTCTGTTGCTTTCCGATTTTGGAATTTGCTGCAGGCTCTTGTCTATTTTTGGTATGTTTGTCTGCTTAATTTTCACAGATAAGGGTCCTGGAGTGATATCCTCTGCCAAGCAGCGTCCTCAGACTCTTTTGGTGGTTGAGAAGGATCCCAGACCTAACAATTGCAGGGTGTTATCAGCCAGTATATTGAAGATGGATGGATCTGGTTCTCTGCTGGCCAAAGATGCCAGGGTTGCAAAACCAAAGTCCTACATGAATCCCACAACCAGCTTCCGGGCTAAGATGTCAAGGAGCGTATCTGTAGGGGAAAATCTGTACCTTGGTTACTCCACAGAAATGTTGACTGATGGGAGGACTAGCCCTCCAGTGGCAGAGAAGACACAGATCAGTTCCACAGCAGATGCTGAGAAGATTAAGCTACCAGTGAAAGAAAATGTTCCAGTGAGGCCAGCACTTCAGCCAGTTGTAAACTGTTCATCTCCCAAGTCCTTCCACAGCAAGTTGGCATCATCAAACCGAGCACATCTGATTCTTGACATTCCCAAGCCATTGCCTGATAGACCCACACTGGCCTCCTTCTCACCCACTACCAAAACAAAAGCCCTGCTTGAGCCACAGTCTCCGCAGTCACCTGCTGGGGCCTGTAAAAAGAAACCCTCTTTTCCTGAGGTCCGAGCCTCCAAGAGGGAGAATCAAACTGCTGGGTCTCTGGTTCCGGGCAGAGAGATCCCAACAGGACTTGCGAAGGAGAGCCCAGTGGAGAGTCCAGTCTCAAGGACAGGTTGCCATGATGAGCCGGGGGTCACAAATCCAAAACTGAGGGAGCTGTCAGAGAGCCGGCACCTAAGGTCTCCTGAGGGCACACTGCCCAGGTGCAGGGAGAGGATCACCGGCATCGCCTGTGTGCTAGACAACCAGCCTGGACTTTGCCCACTAGACCCCATCAGGCCGAGGTCTCCTACACCTATAACTGCCTCGGCACAGGTCTCAGGTGTGCATGGATACCCATCTCTTATCTTCCCTCTTCTGTCTCCTGTCTCTGTGAACCGCCTCACAATCCCATCACATTTCTTTACGTCCAGCTTCTGGCCTGTCTCGTCCTGTCTGCACCTGTCTCGTTCCATAAGCCATCCCCTCAATGGTGAGACACTTCTTCAACCTGACAACTTTTTCTCAGTCTTTAATTTCCATTTCCTCTGAGTCTTATGTCTGAAGGTCCTTTTCAGCTGAATGTTTTGTAGACCTTGGCACTCTCATGGTTTTAGTCGTACAGTTACCTGTAGGGGTTCAAACCTCTTTCTGGTCAATGCTAAGAGCTGATGTGCTAGGAATCCCCATGAGGATGTGTGGGTCACATCCCTCGTGCCCCTCTCAGAGCATGTCTCACCAGCAGATGAAGGGGCAGGTCAACACGTGCTAGCTGAACCTAGCAAACGCAGATAACAGTGAAGTTATGCCAGGCAGCTCAGGCTTTACTTTGTTAATGTGCAAGTGTGCAAGGTCTGGAAGGGTTTGCATACAGTTTTCTTGCGTGAGATAAGGCTTGACTAACGTGAGTTCCTTGCTGTAGCAACCTGTGAGAGCAAGAAAGTGTCTGTGCTGCTGTCACTCTGCTTTGAGGGCATGTCTGCCAACTGGGTATGCAGTGCATGTGCAGGCCTAGTCTTTGGGTTTGAGCATAAAGAACATGAATTAATTTTTGAACTATCTCCAGTTTGGAGAAAAAGGTTTGAGGTGGGAAACTGTTTTACCTGCTGAAAACAGTTCTTGGATCTGTTACAGGCCCTGGTTTAAGGTACTTCAATCAAACAAAAAGTAGCAGGTACCTTCAAACTGAACCAAAAATCCTGCCCTCCAAGGCAGGAAAACCTCCAGTGGCAGAGAAGATGCAGTTTAGTCCCACACTGTTTGCTGTGGGACTAAAACCTCCAGAGGTTTTTCTTTTGTGTTGCAACCTGAAAGGCCGTATGCCTTCCTGAAATGCTCAGCTGAGTCGTGCAGTAGGAAGCTGGATGTTAACGGCTGCGCTGATACCTTGTACCTTCAGGAGGCTGTACGGTGCACAGTTTTCAGTCTCTTTTGCTATGTTGTTCTTATCCATAGGTGAGAAAGGACACCTCTGTAATCCTCTGATCAATTACCTGCTGTGGTGCCAGGCTGCTCCACCATCGCAATGGTTAAGCGCAGTATTTCTGCACCGAGGCACTGCAGAGTGATAGTCTGGTGTTGATGTACCGGTTTTTTTTTTTCTTTTCTTCTCTTGTATTTCTAGAGGGATGAAATGCCCTAAGATTGAAGCACTCTCATGTAAAACAGGAAATGTGGTGTTTTGTCTGAGGGACCTGCTGTTCTTGTACCATAGGGTAGTTGCTCTGTAGAACAGTGAGTGTGTCTGAAGCTTTCAGACCCTGCCCTCGCAGGCGTGAGGTTTCCTCCGACAGCAGGTGCTCTGGAATCACATTCTACAGCAGAGAAGTAACAGTCCAGTCGTATCTATTCTTCAGACTGAGTTTTCTCTTCTAGACTTGGGAATCAAGCTACATATCACATGGTTTCTGGTCAGTTGCTAGGAATCTTTATTTGCAGAATTAGCACAGATAGTGCAGAGAAAGAGCTATTTTTTTGCAACAGTGATTTTTTTTTTTTTTTAAAGCAGCTCCCAGTACATAGCACGCCCTGACAGAATATTTAGCAGCATCCTTCAGTGAGTTAGGATGATTTTAGCACAGTGTATCCCCCCTTTTTTTTTCTCAGCAGACAGCTGTCAGCCTTCAGCTTCTTGCAGACCCCGTTTCCCAAGTTTAAAGTCGTAGATGCTGGAAAAGCTGTTTAGATCCGAGCTGGCTGTTGCTGTAAACAATTTACTGTGGCTTCTGTGGATCATAGCGTGGCAATTCAGATTAGAACTGTAGGGTCTACAGAGACCTGTTCTGCTTCTGACTTGCTCTGTGACTTTGTTTCCACCTAATTCTTCTGTTCTTCCATTTTCCTGCCTGTGTAACAGCTGCAGATAAAGAGACTAAATTGTTTTTGTTAAAGCATTTTGACATCTACAGTTAAAATGCTGTAGATGTGCCTAATACTGTTGCTGTGTTTAATATTCTTTGCTGGTTTCTGAGGAGCTCTGCTCTGCACACCCGAGAGGCAGAAAACGCCTGTTACTCAAGCGTTTATGTGGTGTTTGTGACCTTTCTCCACACTGGCAGCTCACAGAGCTAGAGACCAGCATAAAAAACATGATCAGACGAGAAATCCAGAATTGATCATGAGAAGAGACAGCTGGGTTTAAAACAAAAAGAGGGGAGGAGAGGGGCAGCAAAAAAAAAAAAGAGGTGGAAAGAAAAAAAAGGCAAGAATCTTGGACTGCACTGAAGCCTACTGTGCTCAAACTCTACAAGACTGGGTGATTTGGGAACAAAATGCAGATGGAAGGATTTGTTCATGCCCCTTTGTTCTTCTAGATGTGTGTGTTTATGTATAAGTAGATGTTTTGCTAACTGTATTTGTTTATACATCATCTAGATGTATTATTAAAATTAGCTAAGGCTCCCTCCAACCTGTTCAAAGATGACATTCTCAGAACTGCAGAAATAATAGTGCTAATGTGACCAAGTTTTGTTTTTAGGTAACTAAAGGAAGTTGAATGGCCTTTGTCCAGGCCTTTGCAAATTGAAGATAACGGCAGATTGTGTGTGTGTGTCTACGTCTTTCTTCATGCTTTATGTCTAACTCATGGGAGTGTTTATTTTGTTAAAACATTGCAGGCCTTCAACTCTGATGCTTTGGAGATAATATCTGGTGGGGCAGGCGGAAGATGGTGTCCTTCAGTTGCTAGCTTTTATTTGTCATGTTCAAATTACAATGTATCAGCACTGCATAACCTGGGTTGCTCAGAAACGTGATTGTGTTGTGATCAAGTTTGTTTGTCAGCACTTCTCTGGACCTCAGTCCTCACTGGAGAATGCTAATAATTCAGTATAATCCTTCATTCTCAGCACTTAGTTGTACGCTGAGCAGAACGATACATGGGGGGAGTGTGTAGGTTTCTGACTAGGTGGAAGCTAAATTAGACGCTCCTCAGATCAGTCCCTTTTGCCACTGGAAGCCTTCATTCAAACTTGACTTTAATTACAATTGTGAATGGCATGGGTAATCTGTGAGTACCGTTAACTGTAACAAAAATCTGCAATCTGAGAAGAACTATTGCTGACCTTGGAGATGCTAAAGGCTGGAAAAATAGGAATGTTTAAAACAGGCAGCATCTCTAGGTAGTATGAAGGAAAGCTGGTGTAGAACTTGCCTGTTTAATGATGGGCTCAGACCAGCCCTAAACATTGAAGAAGAACTGTATGCACAAGGTCTTTCAAAAGTGTATTAAAAAAAATGTTTTCTTACCCAACTGTGAGGTCGCGGATGTTGGGGTGTGTCTGTGCCTTAGTCGGGGTTTTTATTTTTTCATCCCCTTCAGGATCGTGCATCAGCGTAGAGCAGTGTGAGCACGTGGTATCCGAGCTCCAGGACAGCATGCGCAAAGCCATTCATCTTTACCACATGGTGAGTGACCTCGGACATGGGCTCTGCTGCAGTAGGTTGGCTTTACAGCCTACGAGCGTCGAATGTATGTGCTTGCTGGCTCAGGGTGTTCTCTTGACTGGGTGTTCAGTGACACAAGCTGCCTGGCTGTCTGCTAGACTGCACCTTAAGCTTGAACCAGGGAGGCAGGAACTCCTGATTTCCAACTTTTGGATTTTTCGATGGCCTGCTATGGTACTCTGAGCAAATCTATTAACTTCTCAGTCTGTTTAGCCTATCTGTAAACTGAAGATAACAGTACGTTCTTTTTCAAAGGGTTATTAGGGAATTATTTAAGTACAGTGCTTCAGAGATACGAAATATTATAGGAACTTTAATTTTTATTATCCGCAGCTGTTCTGTGATGCCTGGGGAAAGGATTAGCAAATGTGAGATACCGTGGGAGTCCAGCTGTGAGAGAGAACACGCAACCACTCGCCTGCCCCTCTCACTGGCAGACCAGAGTTCCACGCAGAGCACTGTCACAGCTCTTGGTTTCTTTGCTTAGCACTGATCTGTCAAGTCTCCTGTAATGAGCGTGGAAGTTCCACGGTGAGCTTCTGCCACGTGGTCTTCTGCAGCTCTGACCTTGGCGCTTGCATTAGGTCTCTGACCTTGCCCTGTTCCTGTGACCAGCTGCATCTGGCAGCTGGGAAGAAAAGGAGATTGTGGCCCTGTGCTGCAGCTGGGAAACACAGCACCTCCTTAGGCTGGGTAAGAGGGGAACACTACCCGAAAATGTGCTTCCCATCTCTGTCCGATTGGAGTAATGCCTCTGGATTTTGTGTGGCTAGCAGTATTGGTTGCATGCCCTGCTATGTGACTAAATGGGCAGTCTCGAATGTCAAAGAAAAGGAGACTTGAGTGGTCTGCAAATCTTCACGGGTTCACTTCCATGAAAGGCTGAAGCAGCTTACTTGATGCTTTACCAAAACCCCAATGCATTCTTTTTTTTCTTTCTCCTCTGTATTTTCAGGTGTTGAATGATATGGAGTCTTCTACCGACAAAGATAAAATAGCAGGCCTCCTGACAGAAACGTTCTCTTCAATGAAGAAAGAATTGGACTCTCTGAAGGATGAGGAACAGCTTCCAAAGGTTAAGGAGGTACTGGCAAAGCCTCAAGACACCGCTAGCCCACTGAACGAGGGATGTGGTGCCAACCTACCGAGTCCCAAGAGTCTGGGAGATAAGCAGACACTAGCTTTGCTGGAACAGTACTCAGAGTTGTTGCTACAAGCTGTGGAACGACGCATGGACAAAAAACTCTAAGAGGAGTGGCTTTCAGGTCTTTGTGAATACACAGAAATAATCCCAAGAAGAGGACCACAGAGAGAGCTTCAGACCGATGCTATTGTTGCACTGGTCTAGGGCTGGTGGGGAGACCTTTATCAAATGATTTCCTCAGGCCCCTGCAACTAACTTGCTCTAATTCTTAACAATGTGCTGGCCACAATTTTAATATTTTTTTCCCCAATGGTCTTCAACTTCCTGTCTCTAGACAAAGTCTCGAAAGAGGAGTTTGGAGAAATTGCCTTGAAATTTCTTCATAGCCAGGAGGTCAGGATGTTTGGCACGTAAAGAAACAAAGAAAATGCAGTTTGTCCAAGAAATTCTGAACTGCTGACTAAAAACCAAGGAATCCAAGTGAAGCCAATCCCTTCCTCTCCAAAGCTTCGTGAGAATCAAGAAGCAGACTTTTAATGGGTTTATTTATTAATTTATTTTTTTCTGACTGTTCCTCTATGTCACGTTTGTGGCTATTATCTTTGTGCTTTAACAAAAACTGTCAATCCCTTTGCCATATCCCAGCGAGAAACAATCTCTGTATTATAAATCCCCAACAGGGAGACAGGCTGGAGTGTCTGTGCAATTAATGAACTGTTTTCTCCTTAAATCTTGTCTTGCTGTTCTTTCTTTTCCTGCTTTAGTTTTGTTACCTGGAGTAATCCTACTGTTGTCATGACGACTGTGTCTGCTTTTCTCTTGTTTCAAGACAGTCCCCACACTGTATTTTGTCTGCATTCACCTCCGGGGGAAGGCTCTGCAGCCCTTGGACCAGGCTTTGGATGTTACTTAATGAATTCAGTAGTGGTGTTTTTAATTTGGAATTTGATGTTATGTTGATATGTCAGACTGCGTTTCCTGCAGACATTTTTAAAATGGGATTTAGATACAAATATGAAAGTTTGTTTCAGCCATCTTTCACAATTAGGAATTGGATATTGACTTTGATGTTATCGTGACTGGGAAACTTGGGGTGATGATTTATTTGTTGAGAAGTGGCATGGAAAAGCTGGTTTCCATCTTTTATGCTGTAACTCTGGATTTGAGAGATACTCAGTACAATGGCTCATCCATGTCATTTCTTCATTTCGCTGTGATGGGAAAAGGTTTTCTTCTTGCTTTTCCAGGAAAACAGAATATTTACGTCCCAAGGAAGCTGGGATTCCTCTTAACCTTTTGTAAAGCTGTGTCAGCTACCCACAGAAAATGGTTTCCCAAGAACTTTGAACAAGATATTTTTGGATGTGAATACCACTGTTTCCCCTGCCCTCAGCCTCTTCGCTTTTCATGAATTTCCATTTTCCCTTCTTGCATTTGTGTGTGCAATAATGTTTTCACCCTGGGGAGCTTCTCTAAGCCCATGCTAACTTGTGTTTGTTGTGGCTTAAAACTGTCCAGTGATGTATTTTTGTCAATGATAAGCTAAGAAAAAAAATTTTCAAACCAATGAAATTCTTGAGCACCTTTCCACTTACTCCCACTCTTTCTGCAACAGGGACAGATACACAAAATGCTTGATTTCTTCCTCCATCTCCAGTCTGTCTTGTATTTATTTTAAGGCAGAGCAGTGTAATCCCCACTTATAAAACTAAGGCAAACGACAAGCTTTTGGTGGGAGAGAGAGAATGCCAGCATCTGTGGAAGTCACTCAAAGGCAGCCAGACTGCATCACCTGGTTCCACAGGTTGCAGGCTTGAATCAGTCTTCTTTCTTTTTGCTGTCCTGGCTGTCACCTCTTTGAAACCCTGTGGCACTTGGAAATGTGGTCTGTTGACTTCTTGTCTTTCTGTGACTGGAGATCTGCAGTGCAGCCTTTTTTCTGCTGGGCTGGCCAGACTGGTGTAGGATGACTTGTTTCTTCTGAATAACTCTAGGGCTGAATAATCTGCACTTCTCGCTCTCCCCCTAACGGATTTGCTGACTGAACACTGCTGCTGAGTGCTTCAGGACTTGGCAGTATGGGGAGCACTTCGAGAACTTTCTAGCTACTTCTGCCTGTGATTTAAATCTGCCTAATGACATTTTTCAGATGTCCTGGCTAAGCTTTCCTTCCATGGGCTTGTACTGAAACTTTAAAAATGTTGTTTTCTAGTCCTAAGTCAGCATTGCGCTGTCCTGAATCAGCTGGTGTGCTCGGTCCCATGGGCAGCTTCGCTTGCACAGACAGGTTTTGCAAAGGAAGGCAAGCTGAAAACCAGAGAGGAAATTTCTGGCTGTTTCCTCGAGTGAAAAGGTGTGCTGGAGATGCCACGACTGGAATGTGTGATGGCAGTCACGTTGGATCTGTGACAGAGTTAGTGTGGGTCAAGCTTGCTTTTGAGGTGATTATTTCCTCCGCTTTCAGACTGTGAACAGAAGTCCTAGTATACAGGAGGTTTCTTGCTGTACTGGAGCCACAAGACACTCAGGTAAAATAGCAGTCCCTTCAACCCAGGTATTGGTACTGGTGATAATGGTTTGAGGGTCCTTTATATTACCTCGCTGTGCAATTTTATTCCATTTTATTATTTAAACTTGGAGGTGGGTAGTGACAGAAAGGGTCAGAGGTGATGCAGAAGAGCCAGTGGCGAGAGTGAAATTCCCATGAAGGTAAAGAGCAACAACTGGTGAAGCTGGCATAGAGATACGAAACAAAGCTCCTCAGAAATGAGTCGCGTGAGGCAAAACTGATTTTTAAGCTGATCAGAGTGGGTTATTGCTTCCTGGAATGGATTTTGCTTGGAGTCACGGCTGCATACGGGAAACCAGAGGTAAAATCTGATCAGAATGGTGGTGAGAGAAATGTCGGGCAAGTAGATCAGCTGGAGCATGGTTGTATAGTTTAAAATAAATTAGAATAGTGTATGTAGGACATTCAGGAAAACAGAGTAGAGGTAGAGGTGGTCTTGGCCTGAGGAACACCATTTGGCCAATACCTGTGAAAGATATAGTACAGAAAGGCTTCAGGAAAGTAGAGTTAGGACTGAGGTGGTGATCTGTAATTGAAGACTGAATTGGAAGGGGTCTGTATCTAAAGAAGTCCTGTTGAGCCTCTTGTTTGTTTGCTTGCTGTCCTGCAAGCAGCTGTCTTTTCTTAGAAAACGGCAAAGTCGTGAGCTGTTTGCCCAAGGCTTGGATGTTACAGCTTGAGTAGTAGAAGTCCAGTAAAGGAGATGCTGGTGCCACAATTTTGTTGCTGAGAGGGGTGAGGAGATAGTGTTGCTCCTTATAACTTGAGACTGATCTAGCTGATTCTTCCCTGCTAACTTCCTATTGCTGGCAGTAGGAAATATTCCTAAAAACTGTAGTTTACAGATCAAAGAGAGCATAAATGTGTTACATTCTGTTGCACCTTGTGAATATGTTTCACCACAGGCTGTCCGTTGGGCCAGGTAGGGGAATACTGAATGGTAACTGCCTGGGAAGTGAAGAGGCTTGGGGGAGGAGGTAATAAGCTGGAGTCTGTCCCTCTTACTGGTTTGTGTGGGTGTTAGCATAGGCACAACCAGATAGCTGTATTAAGACAAGTTATTTGTTTAACATAAAGCCTGAAAAAATAATTTGGACCTACCTATCCTCTTTACATACATTTTTTCCCGTGCAACCCAACATTCCTGGTCAAAATGAGAATAGTGGCTGTTTTGTTTTTGTTTTTTTTCCCACCCTGTGAACAGTGTTACTTTGCCATTGGGACCCCTCGGTTCATTCCTGGGCCCTCCGAACCGGCGCGGTAGGAAGGGCTGCAGCCTGAGAGGGCAGCGAACCCCTTCGGTTCTGCTCGGTTCTGCGCTGCGGGCAGGCGAACGCCTTCCTCCTCGCGTCCGTCGGCAGAGCCGGGCGCTGTGTGCGGGGCAGTCTGCCCTCCTTCCACCGCCTCTCAGGTGTCCTCTCCTTTCCCTGGGACCTCCCCGGCGGCGGCGGGGGCAGGCCTTACCGCAGCCCCCTCCCCAGTCCCCTGTTTTGCAGGCTTCGTCGCGACTCAGAGGAGTTGGGATGTTTGTTCCCGGGAGCAGAAACATCCGAACTTAATTTTTTTAGAGAACAAAAAACGTGTATATAAATATATATAAGAAGAAATGAAATAACAGGTATTTAAACACCTTTGGTAAATGGATGCATGTGTACGGTGTCTCTCCCCACCCCACCCCGCTGGAGCATCCAGGATGCTAAATGAGGAGAACCTTATTCAAACAACAGACGGATCTTCTCGCAGCCCCCCTCGGGGCGGGCCTGTGCCCCCCCTCCCGCCGTGAGGGCGGCGGGAGAGGGGCCGGGG
>Ga0065711_1008062_pt1 | contig 13562 bp, 6 predicted proteins | sample Hoacrofraction12_FD_59098 | JGI IMG/M metagenome (GOLD analysis project Ga0065711, IMG submission 59098) | Hoatzin crop microbial communities from Cojedes, Venezuela - Epithelial fraction 12 v2 (version 2) | ecosystem: Host-associated > Birds > Digestive system > Esophagus > Crop | place...
GTGGCTCGAGAGCAGCCCTGAGGAGAAGGACTTGGGGGTACTGGTGGACGAGAAGCTCAACATGAGCCAGCAATGTGCGCTTGCAGCCCAGAAAGCCAACCGTATCCTGGGCTGCATCAAGAGAAGCATGGCCAGCAGGTCGAGGGAGGTGATTCTGCCCCTTTGCTCCACTCTCGGGAGACCCCACCTGGAGTCCTGCATCCAGCTCTGGAGCCCCCAACATAAGAAGGACATGGACCTGTTTGAGCGGGTCCAGAGGAGGGCCATGAAGATGATCAGAGTACCTCTCCTACGAGGACTGGCAAAGAGAGCTGTTCAGCCTGGAGAAGAGAAGGCTCCGGGGTGACCTTATAGCAGCCTGCCAGTAGCTGAAGGGGGCCTACAGGAAGGATGCAGAGGGGCTTTTCACAAGGGGGTATAGTGATAGGACAAGGATTAACGGCTCTAAACTGAAAGAGGGCAGATTTAGATTAGATATTAGGAAGAAATTCTTCACCATGAGGGTGGTGAGGCCCTGGCACAGGTTTCCCAGAGAAGCTGTGGCTGCCCCCTCCCTGGCAGTGTTCAAGGCCAGGCTGGATGGAGCTCTGAGCAACTTGGTCTAGTGGAAGATGTCGCTGCTCATGGCAGGGGGGTTGGAATCAGATGATCTTTAAGGTCCCTTCCAACCCTTACCATTCTGTGATTCTATGATTCTGTGATTCTATATGTTCTGCTATAAAGTGAAGTACCCGAACAGCACTGCATGCTAGAAGATATTGGTGGCTCTGCCATGTTCCAGAGGGGCAATAACAAACCCAGAAAAAAATCAATGGGATGCTAAATTTTCATTCTAGTCATTTTAGTCTGCAGATACAAATATTTAGAATAAAGAATCTCACAGCAAGTTCAGCAGTTTGCACTAAAGGGAGTAAGTGCAACAGCTGCGGTGAGAAAATCTTTCTGTGTCCTGATTTTATTCTTCAAAAGGGAATCTCCAGCTACTAGGAACATTTGCTATAAATAAAGAATAGCAGAACATCTAATCTAAGCCTCCTTAGAGCTGAAAATTCTTCAAGAATTCTTAGAGTTTAATATTTCATTTTAGGACACAGAAACAAAGCCCTGTAGCTCACGAACTTCCTCATTTTTTGAATGTCAAAAGCAAGGCAGAAAAGATAAATGCGAGAAGGCACTGCCAAGCAGTGCTGAAGAAAAGGTAGCAATGATCTTTATGATCTAAATATTCATGTCTGTTACAGGCAACACATTTGCAAAGGAGAGGTATACTATTCTTCTGGAGATGCTTCTAGGGAGTCTCACTTCTGCGTCGTCTTCAGCTTCTGCCTTCTGAAGACTCATGACTGTGAAGAACAGAGGAGGTGACTCAATGGCTGCAGGACAGTACTGCTACCTTATTGTCACAATCCTAATCAACAGCTTGCTGAGGGAATATAGAAAGATAATTATATCAAGTGCAATTTTCTTTCAGCGAGCCTGATCCCATGACGTGAAGAAGACCTCCCTCATTCTGCTAGCAGTGCTGCCCAGGATACTGCTGGCCTTTGCTGCAAGGGCACATTGCTGGCTCACATTCACGTTGTCCACCATGACCCCCAGGGCCTTTTCTGCCAAGCAGCTTTCCAGCCAGTTGGCCCCCAGCGTGTATTGCTGCATGGGGTTGTTCCTCTCTAGGCGCAGGACTTTGCACTTCCCCTTGTTGAACTTCATGAGGTTTGAGTCTGCCCATTCCTTCAACCTGTTGTGGTCCCTCTGAGTGGCAGCACAACCCTCTGGTATGTCAACGACGCTTCCCCGCCTTGTAACATCTGCAAACTTGCTGAGGGTGTACTGTCTCCTGTTATCCAGGTCATTGATGAAGAAGTTCAACAGTATTGGCCCCAGTATTGACCCCTGAGATATGTCGCTACTGACTGGCCTCCAGCTGGACTCCACACCACTGACCACCCTGTGAGCCTAGCAGTTCAGCTAGTTTTCAGTACACCTTACTGTATATTTATTTGATCTGAAATTCATTTTGCCAATGAGAATGTTACGGGAGATAACTAAAACCTTACTAAGATTGAGGTAAAAAAAAATACACCTCTTTCCCCTCCCTGCATGCTCAGACAGTGTCTCTGCATTGCTCCAGGTCACCTGTCCCTGCTTTGACCTCTGGTATGCTTCCTTTTTGTGTTTGGGTTTTGTCCTTGTTCATCCCTGCTGGCCTCTTTGCTCAATTTCCTGCAGGTTGGGGTGGACCATTCTTGAATTTGGAGAAGCTGATTGTTGAAAATTGACCATCTCTCTTGGATCCCTCTTCTTTCCAGGGCCACATCTCATGGGACTTTTTCAAGCAGGTCCCTGAATGGGCTGAATTCTGGTCTCCTGAAATCTAGGGCTGTGATCCTGCTTTTTGCTTTGTTGTTTCCTCTTGAGATCCTGAATTTCACCTTCTCATGGCCACTGCAGCCAAGGCTGCCCCAGACCTTCACATCCCCAACCAGTCTTTCCTTGTTTCTAAGTGTGAGGTCCAGCAGAGCACGCCTCTTTGTTGGCTCCTCAATCACCTTTGTTAGGGATTTGTCAACGTACGCACTCCCCAAACCTTTTGCATTGCTTGTGCCCTGCTCCGCTGCCCCTCCAGCAGATACCAGGATGGTTAAAGTCCCTCATGAAGATCAGGGCCTGCAAACATGAAGTTTCTTCCAACTGCCTGAAGAAGGCCTCTTCTGCTTATTCCTGATCAGGGGGTCTGTAGCAGACACGCAGAACAACATGGGAAAAGTTGTTCTGCCCCAGCAGCTCCCAGTTGATGCTTCATCCGTCCCAAGGCAGAGCTCCATGTTCCATTCCTGCTGCTCTCTCACATAAACGACATCTGGTTTTGTTCTCTTCCACCTACTTGCTTTGTTATATACTCTATATATTGCTTTTTAAATCATAGAAGAACAACAAATAGCCATTTCACATTGTGTTCTTTATATACATGGTGTATCTCACAGACATTGTATATTTTATCAGAAGGTCATAAAATCTTAAAAGATTAATTCTTTTGATGAATAAAAAATAATAGATTATACAATGAAATATAAAGCAAGGAATACAGTTATATTTGACCAAAAATAGATTATAGAGATAGTCTTGTCACTGTTAATAACCAGTGGTGCCATTTCTCTTATGCAGCACCTCAGTGACAACAAAGTACAGCAAAAGAAACAATATACTCACATTTCTGTATATATGCTTTGTGAGTATTACTGTGCTTGAAACCAGTTTGGGAAAGCATATCTAACTAAAATCATGTGGTATTGAATGGACTTTTATTGTTTTTCACTTTTAATGTCTGTGAGATTCTAGCTTCTTGCTTGCTTGTTTCCACTTTTCCAGTATTTTCAAGGATAAAATTATGGTGACTGGAAATCCGGTTGCAGAGTGAGGCTTTATAACGTTTCTTATGCACACAATGCATGCATTTCACTCTTAGCTTGGAATGACAGATGCAGCATATTCATATTTTGTAATGTTTAAAAAGGAACCAAAGTAAACTTCTGTTGAACACATATCACACCATTGTTTGTACCATTGCATTCATACTTCCAGACGTGGCCCTGTTTCTTTGTCCCCATTTCTGTATTTGGTATGTATGCAGTGATTTAGTCATCGGCACCGCACAAAAGGCCCGTGATTCACTGACAGCCAAAACTCCTTTCCTGTGAAAGTTTGTTCATATATACTTTTCTGTCTTAAGTAATACCATCATTAGTGGAAATACAGTAACTGAATACGTATGTATATGCAAAAGCCAAGAACATCACTACAAAAAAGAACTGTAACATTTTGAAATATTTCATTTATCCAGTCCAAATTTCTAACATAGACTGTGCAGTTACAATGAATGGTTGCTTGGAATGGTACTGTCTCTAACTTGCATTACTGTAAACACATATATATATGTGTGTGTATAATATGTATCTATGCATGTGTGTTTCTTTTCAAGCAGGAGCAAAAGGGAGAAGGAAGATGCTTCGTGTGAGCACAGTCTGTGAGAACAGGGTCCCAAGGTACAGGAGGTCTGCTGTACAAAACAGGAGAATGCGTCCATGGGGAGAAGTTGGTATTTGCAAGGTAGGAACTATAGGCCTTGGTCTTCCCTTGTTTTAGAATGAGAGCAACAGGGATCTGTGCTAGAAATACGTAAACTGCCTTTGAACTACCCTGCAAAGAGGCATTGACTATACTTTTCTCTAAGCAACATGTGAAACCAGAAAAAAAAATAGTAACTGTTGATTTTTAGTATTTATTTTGCTTTAAAGACGTAGCAATACCTTTTATCACTCCCCATCTTTTCCTTCTGTTCAGCATGAAATTTTAAGGCGTGAGTCTAGTCTAAAAAGGCACCCTAGAAAAAGTATCACAGTGTTATTCTGTAAGTGTTATATATTATTTTGCGAGAAAAATAGCAGTGTATCTTACTTTTAAATCCATCTGAAAATCAAGTTGTGTTTGCCCTGGATTTCAGTAAGCAAAATTCTAAATTAAAAGACTAATTACAAGCCTTGCTGATGGAAATGTGGGCCATGATAATACCTATGCCTCTCTTGTATAGATTCTATAGAAATAAAAAAGTAGTCTTTTGTTCAATAACATAATCTACACTTTATTATTAAATACTACTAGTCTCCAATAATGATAAAACATGATTTTGCATAACTTTCTAAATATGTTCACCTATGAGCGTGTATATATTTTTGCAGGAATAAGGTACTGTTGCTCAAATAAATTTATTATGCAGTTTTCTAAATGGTACAGTCTTTCCTACTCATTCCAAGTGGGCCTTTGATTCTGCCATATGTGATGCATTGTTTTACCCTGCGGATTTAGCTATCGAGAATAATTCAGTTTGGAATAATTCTGTTTTGTAGGATTCAGGGTTGATGTGTATATTGAAAACATTAAGTATAGATTTTATTTTTTGTTGCTGTTTGTCTTTCCCATACTTCCTCATAGTGTTTAGTCAGCATCAGCTTCAAAATTTGATTAGATATGGACAAGAAATTGTAACCGACAAAGCAAGAATAGAGGTAATTTCGTTCTCTTGGGATAGGAAACAAAAATTGAAGTTAATCAGAAATTCTGATTAGGAGAGCCAAGTGGAAGAGATACTGGTCAAATGTGGTGAAAAAAAGCAGATAAAACCTCCTACGTTTATTGATATTTATTGGTTCAGCTCTGTTTTTTGTAAGCAAAGTGATAAATTGTAGGGCTAGAATAGAGCACAAAACTTGTAATGGACTGAAAATATAACAAGAAATTGCCTATGAATACTTTTGCTGGCCTGTCTAAAATGGGAGTTATATGAGATCTAAAAGAAGTAGAATTGATGGCTAGATTGTATGTACGTGTTGGTTTGGATTTCTTAAAAAAGCAAACATTTTATAGTAGAAGCGTGAAACTGTAGTCTGTTATTCCTCCTAAATGCCTGAAGATATCAGCTTATGTCTTTTTAAAATAATGTAGTTTTTTGCCTTCATTTATGTAATATTTTACCCTCTGTGTACTTTATATAACGTAGTCACAGAAACTGGGAAGTCTGATGTTGGTTGTGTTGTAGCAAAGCTTTGGTCCTAGAGAAGTGATAAGGAAAATATTTATCACAAGGAAGTCATGTAAAAAAGGGGTGAGTTTTGTACATAGTGTAGTCAAAGAGCTTTTCTTTCTTGAGTGCTGGGTAAGCCGATGAATTTCTGCAAGGAAAGGACTGCTTGTGTTTTCCTGTAAGCCCTCTTTTGCATCAATTCCTTAGTGTAGGTAGGAGAGCATCTTTGAGGAAGCAAAGGAGGGAGGGGATGTTTATGTGCTATTTTGGTCATGCTTGAGACTTCCAGCTCAAAATCCCAGCTTATTTATCACTGATCATAATGTTCATTTATTTTCTTCAGCCCATTGTCAGACCTGACACAGTGCTGGTCAGTTTTTCTTTCCTTTTCCGCATTCATTGATTTGTGTCTTCTAAGGAAAAGGTTTTATGAAGGGAAATGCCGAGTTTCAAACCAACCGAGAAAGAAACAAAGTTCTTATCTGCTCTTGAGATGTTGGCCCTAACATTCTTTCAATTAGCCTTAGAAGTTTTCAAAGCAGCTTTCTTCCTACCTGTGGATATGAAAGGAGCTTCTCATATCTGCGGTATGTCATTGTCTACCTTCAGAACTCTTCCCCACCAAAATGCCTATGAAACCAGCGACAGCATTTAAGTTGCAGTCTGCATTATCTTACAGCTAAGTAAACTTCACAGCTAGCTGGTATCAAAAGCTATGTTTTTCCTTTGGCCCCCTCTACACTCCTGGTCACATGTTTCCACTCTGCCTCCTGTGCCATCACTTTTACTCATCTGGTCTTGTAGTGAGATGTTCAAGGAATCTAAATTAGTAGAAAAACAATTGCTTTTCTATAAAAGCAATTTTCTGCCTGTAGAGTTTCACAAATTGGGAGCGGGTGAGTTTCGATGTCAAAGCAAGGGAGGACAATTACTGGGGCACAAGAGTGGAGCAGCATTACCCTTCTTTGTCAGCAGTTAGCTTTTAGATCAGCTTAGCCATGATTGCACCTATAAGCAGCCAGTATACTGAGAATACTGCTTATCACATTGATCTGTGTTGTCTTGCCATTTCCCTGGGCTCTTGTGTCTGTAACCACCTTATTTCCTTTGTTTTCTGCTTTGGTTGTAAGCCTTTTGCTCAGGGGCTGCCTCTCTGTAATGTATTTGTAAACCACAACTTTTGCAACTTTGAAACTTTTTGCTGTGATGTTTACCGCAACTTATCATTTTTCCTTCCTAACAGATGTCAAACATTATTATTTATTGTTCGGGGAGGATGACACAGGCTCCATACCACTGTTTGTCAATATCCTTGTGAAAAGACTTAGTATTATAACAACTACTCTGCATAATGTGAATAAAGTTAATATTGGAAATAATAACAATTTCTTTATTCTCATCTAACAGGTTGGAATTCGAGGGCTAGACACAGCTCTGTTGGATACACAGAAAAAAATCTGTCACCAAGGTTCAAGACAAAAGAACTGTGAGGAAAATATATACACTTGATGATCATGTCTGTCTGGTTTTTGAAGGTATTGTTCCTAGTGTTATTGCTCCACACTATATTCCATTGCAGGTATGGCATATGTAAAAGTCCTTTAAAGACTGGAATTATGAGAAACATTGTGAAGGTGGATGTGGTGGTTTGGGAGATTGGTATTAGCATATGAAAGCTTGGGTTCCTGTGTAACTGATTTGAATATAGCTGAAGGATTCTTATGGGGCCAGTGAGAATCATTTCAATTTTTAAAACTTACTAGTCTTTCTTCTTTTTTTCAAATCACCTTACGCGGGTCTGTTTGCATCTCATGATCAGGGACAAGCCACCTGGATAGCAGAAGCTGCTCTGTACTGGTTCCAGTGGCAATCAGCAGACTGAAAGGGACAGGAAAGGTAAACCTAGAGATCAAATTCAGCAAAACAAATCAGAATTATATTGGAAATATACTTGGAGAATTGGAAGACAACTTTGGGCTTGAATCTGTGCTGCCATCCTCCTCCTCTGCTCTCGAAACTACCTCTTGATGTGCCTGTCTCATTTATGAGACTCCTGTTCCATATATGAACCAACACGTGTGAACATTTGCCTTGGCAAGGAATGTTTTCCTTCAGATGAGGATTGAATGACGGCAAAACTGCATGGAAACTCAGCAAATTGTTTAGCAAAACTGCCTAGAGCATATGTCTCATCTCGGCCTACAGTTCCATGTAAGCACAAAACTGACGGGTCGTGGCTAGTTGCCACTGCAGGACAAAGGTCTTGCTCTGGGCTGTGCTCTCCCATTGTCACTTTTGTGCTGGCTTTGCTGCCCGGCTGAGGCATGGTAAGCCAGACTGGAAGCCTGCCCGGCAGAGAGATAAGCCAGGAAGAAAAGGTTTCTTGCAGTGTCTGCCCAAGGTCAGAGAGCCAGCAGAGGCTCTGGGGAAAGGGGAGCAATTTGCAGAGGAGAGCCACAGCAGCCCTGGCTTAGATCAGTCTAAACTCTCATGGTGGTGCCACTTCCTCCTGTCTCTGCTCCACCCTAGGCACTGTCATCTCCTCCCTGGTGCCCTTTCTGATGCTTCTTGGACCCCTTGTGAGTTGATTCAACTCGCGAACTTCACTGAAAAAAACCTCTTCATTTGCTTGTTGAATTGATTCAATGTGCAACTGTATGAACCCCGTAACTCTGTGAGGGAAGGGGGGAGTGAAGGAAGAAGTTGGTAGAGGAGATGGAACTGTCTTTTTTTGGTGGTCAAACCATTATTAACACCCACTGAGGGTACAATATGATGTTATGCCTAACCTGCTGTGTATGCAAGCTGCTACTGTAGAAAATAGTCCTAAACTGACTGATCTGATGCAAAACAAGTTCTTTTTTTTGGTGAGTTGCCACAAAGTTATGTGATTGTTAAATTCAGTTCAGAGGAAGCTGCAGGAATCTCTGTGTGGAAGTGGCTGGGAAGAACTGAACTGCTGTTTTTTGTGGCAGTCTCCATTCAGATCACACTATCAGGATGTGAAACTGCCCTTTTTGCATGCTTTCAGAAGGGCTGAAAACAAAACTCAGCTTGTCGAAAAAATTTAGTTTTGCATTGGGTCAACACACTGATCGGAACAGCTCAACAGATCAGTGAACAGCTGCACAACAGCTCATCCTAACACAAGGAGAGCATGAGAAGATGTAGTGAGGGACAAGAGATGGGAAAATCTCTTTTGATAGCAGTGAGCTCTTATATAGGCTGATGCTGAACATGGAGCTGCTCCCCAAGAAGGGAATTCCAAGTGACAGAAGAAATTTTCAGCTTTTTGTAGTAAATGGCTCACCAAAACGATCCAAATTTAAAAAATTAAAAAATTATCTTTTACATTTGGAAGCTGAGTGTTTTCACTGGCCTCACAAGCAGGTGAATTTGTGGGAGAATGGGAGGATGAAGAACTACACCAGTGAGTAACTGAGTGGCTAATTGGGAAATCAGGAACCTACTCAACTGGCTTTACCATCAGGAAAGTTGTAACGTGAAATGTGCCTTGGATTTTCTACAGTAGCTTGTAGTGAAGAAGAATAAGGATGTACCTCAGCAACCATCTCTTCTTACACGCCGTTATGGTGCTGTAACCCCAATTTGCTGGTACTGTGGGGTGGAGGGAGTTGTACAATACCAAAACCATGACCTGTGGTACAGTAGGGAGCTGAGTACTTTTCATATGTGTTTTTGGCGGGGCTAAATCCATATTCAATTCTGTAAGTTAACTTTCTGTAAACTTAAAAACTGTTGTGGCCTGAAATTTTCTTAAGATTGCTGTTTCTCAGTTAGAATAAAGTTACTTCTGTCTGTGTGNTGTTTTGAATTTGTTTTTGTCTTTACCTACATTGCTTTTTCAGCAGTTTCTGGCTTAAAAAAAGAAGTTGCAATGGTTTGTCTCTTCTTGAATAATAATCTGTTGCTAGTTAGTGAAAGAGCCTTTGTGATGACTTTATCATTATGATTGTGCAGACCTGGCTGCTAGTGCCAGAACAGTGATTAGCAGCGCCAAAAACTGACTCTTGAGGGTCCAGTCACAGTAGAATATACCACACACTGCTTTGCAACTTTAGCAGGTAAGCATTTTGACACTTTTAGGTTTCTGCTTAAAAGCTTCAGATGATCCTGAGTATTGAAAACAAACCAATTGCTTCCATTACTATGTGTAAAAAAAGAAGGCAGTCAGGTTACGTTTCCTCTGCACGACTTCTTAAAAAAAGTGACTATCACTTGAGAAGAGTAACTGTTTTTCACAAGAAAATAATCACTGTTATGAGCTCTTTTATTTTAAGGACCCCCAGAAAACATAACTGTTCCTCATATGTGTAGATCTGTGAAGAAATTTATTGTATAATTTGGAAATAATAATGCAGAGTGACCAAACAATATTACTGTATAAAAGAGTTGAGATAAAAATATAAACTTAAAAAAACCCCAAACAAAGTTCCTTACAGAAGACAGCAATGTGAAAGGCCAAACTAAATGTAAAACTCACAGGCACAGATTCTTATTTCCAAATATTAAAGACTAGCAGAACACCTGTGAGCAGGCTGATTGATTGCAACCATCTGAGATGTTCCTTCAAATCTGTTCACAACTGTGCCTGAGATCATGTTAAAGGATAATCCGGTTAAGCCTTAATTCCTGCAGTCTGTGTGTTTTTAGCAGCGAGTAGTTTCTTTACAGCAAAGCCTGTTTTGTCTCAGTTACTTGTGTCTGGCTTGAATGGAGTTATGCAACTAGAACACTGACCACAAACTGACTTCGGAAGATCAGAAGTAAGGTGTTGATGGATTGGAAATAAAGAATTTTATGGTGAATGCCTGTATCTAGCCTTTTCAATCTTGTGCTTTGCTTGTGTATCAGACCAGTAAATTTCCAGATTTTCTGGGATGCCCAGACTGGTCAGCTTTCCCACAGTGCTGCATGCAAAGCAATGGCTGTAGACCTTTTGCTGTGTCTGCTCTGAGTGTGGGTTTTGATGGCAGCGAGAATCCTGCACTGCACCGCACCACACAGATCCATCTGGTACCTCCCAGTCTTGGAAGGTAAGTGTCAACTTAATATATGTATATTTTCTATATGTATGTAAGTACGGCGGATATGGACTGTATGAAGAACCAATTTTACATGTTAAAAGTTTTTGCAGAGTCAGTGCATGTCTCTGACATTGGATGTTGAATTCTGAACCAAATACTAACGGGATCAGAAGAAAGGTTCAAGCTAAGTCACTGAAGCATACTTAGTTTTGGCAATAAAGTTATAAAAAGCTATAGCAAAAATACATAGATAGATGTAAAAACTTTACAAAGGCTTGATACTTGCTGCAAGAAATGGTAGTCTGTTCATACAGGAAAAAAAAAATTCCATCTGAAATTTGTCTTGTGTTTCTTTGTGATTCTTTTGTTCACTTGTTGCTTTTTAGAGAGACTTTTCTGCATAGATACTTGAAGACTTGCATATCAACTGTATTTGAAAGAACACAAACAGCAACTAGGCCATTACTGGAGTTTTTGTGCCCCAGAATTTTGAGTTGTACCTTGCTCTTGATCGCAGGTTTTTGTAATTGTCTCCAGCAGGACTGGAACAAATATGGTGAACCCTCCTGTTCACGGTCTGTTCATGCTGGAAGCTCTCCCCGTCAGCATTGCTGCTGTGCCGCTGGAAGCAGTAGCAAGAGAGCAATCTGGATGATTATATTTAGGCTTCCCTTCCAATTGCAGGGAAGCTGTTGAATATGCTGGTTGGTTGTGGAGGCAATGACCAAGAGTATTATTACTACATGAAGACAGGTAGAGGCAGTGTTGAGGAAGTCCTCTGGCTAAAGGAATGGTCACACCTGACTGCAGCTGGTGTTGTCCTTACTTTGTATTCAGTCAATCGGATATTTACCAGTTTTAAGTTACTGGTGTAATTCCATTGCTGAGTTTTTGCCTAGTGGTTGCTGAAAGCCCTTACAGTGCATGAGCTCATGTGAGAGAGCTCACTCTTCATTAGTGAACAAAACTGCCAAAGCCCACTTTTCGTCCCCAAGGCCGTGTTCGAACCAGACTCTCCTCGCCTCCAGAGTGGACTAGCTGTGTCCTGGCTGCCTGCTCCCGATGCGTGCCGGGGACCACTGTGGCAATAGAAATAATGAAGCTCCAGTGTCTGGACCCATGCGCTGACAACTTTTCTGTTCTGGCATAGGTATAGCTAAGGCAGCTGAAAACCACTGCAGCGGGTTGGGCTCCCCAGCGCAAACAGGAGCGGTGTCTGCCTTTACTGCTCAGAAAGCTTTAGATTAATTCTCTTTCAAAATAAGTATTTTCCAAACTTAGTAGAAGAAGAGGAGGGAGGAAGATAGTATACTAACATGTTGTGATAGCTTCTGTGTTTTGGTTATAGGTAAATGGTAACAATTTTTCCGTAGAATGGATTAAAAGTCCCCCAGGCATGTGCCTTGGTGAAGGCAAAATCAAAGATCATATTTGCTTTGAGGCGAAGGACTGAAGGACATAAGGATCCTTTTAAGTCTAGTTTCATGTATGTTCTGCATATTTTATGAATTTCTCTCTGTCTTTGGCCACCAATGAAACAAAAAATCCAAAGAGAACGCTGAACAGTGAATATCACTTCTGCATTGACCCATCTTTCTTTCCAAGTGGATAGTTTTATTACAGAAGTATTTCTCATTACTGTGTTGATACTGTAAATGCTATTTTTATCAATTTTATATTTTTGCCATTTTTCTTACATCTGTTAATGCTATTGGTGGCTTTAATGTAGCTGCTAGAACCAGCAAGTAAGTAAACGCTTTGCATCGTCGCCATTTAAGAAACTTTGTGAGGAAAGTTGCCTTTTAGATAATGTGTCAGGTAACAGACATTTTTGTTGTTAGCATTGTCTCCCCTCCAACTCCCTTTTGCTCTGAGATTTTGGCTCTTAGCTTGGAGGTTATGAACAAAAGGTAAGGAGAAGTCCTAATTCCTTCTTTCCTCCTTTCTTAATTATTGCATGTATGTTTGTTTTTATTTTTCCCAAGGAGAACATAGAGCAGCAGAGCTACCTACTAATGCAAGTGGCAGTGTTTTTGATTTGCCGTCTTCTGTTGTTCCATACCATGAAGTGCCCATCATGCCTTACTCTTGGTTCTCTGTCCTGCTGGGACCTGCCAGTAGTTGCTTCTTATTTCCTAGTTTTTGCCTCAAGGGTGTAGTTAATTGGATTACAGTTCATGTTCTCTGCTTGATTCCCAAGAGCCAGAAAGCAGGGAAGTCCTAACCACCATCTGCTTTTCCCCTGTCCTGTGGATTTCTTTCATCTCTAATGAACTCAGACCAAAACACAGACTGCTGTGCTCACGAGCTATCACAATACTTCAAAGGCGTTTTTGAGCTGGCTGGGAAAGAGTCCTGGGACATGCAGATAGACATGGGATAGATCAAGCAATGAGCCTGTGAAAAGCTCAGGATTTACAGAATCTGACAACTGGTTTATTAATGACAGTATTGTAAACATAAAAAGAAAAACAACTTTCTGAATGTAGTTTTTTTCACTGTAGACAGTGCAAGACACCATTCTTGCCATTCTCATTTTAATTTGAGAAAATGCTGATGGAACCTTGTCTGCAGGATTGGAAGAGGTTTGTTGGCAGTTGGGCCACCAGGATATAAAGTTAGCTGACAGAGTCATGGCATGGGTGGAGATGGTCATAATCAGCTCTTCAGTAAACCCAGATGAAACTTCTGCCCACCTCCCACTTCCCTTTAAAATGAACGATTGTTAGTGACTTTTTTATTATCCAGTTCTGGGCTCCCCACTTCAAGAAAGATGAGGAGCTACTGGAGAGAGTCCAGCGGAGGGCTACGAGGATGGTGAGGGGCCTGGAGCATCTCTCCTACAAGGAAAGGCTGAGGGAGCTGGGCTTGTTCAGCCTGAAGAAGAGAAGGCTGAGAGGGGACTTTATAAATGCTTATAAATATCTGAAGGGTGG
>Ga0065711_1045314_pt1 | contig 13562 bp, 9 predicted proteins | sample Hoacrofraction12_FD_59098 | JGI IMG/M metagenome (GOLD analysis project Ga0065711, IMG submission 59098) | Hoatzin crop microbial communities from Cojedes, Venezuela - Epithelial fraction 12 v2 (version 2) | ecosystem: Host-associated > Birds > Digestive system > Esophagus > Crop | place...
CTTCTCTGGAGATATTCAAGACCCGCCTGGACAAGGTCCTCTACAGCCTACTGTAGGTGACCCTGCTTCGGCAGGAGGGTTGGACTAGATGACCCACCGAGGTCCCTTCCAACCCCTAACATTCTGTGATTCTGTGATTAATTGCAATAGGCTTGTCCAGAACAGAGCAAATTTCAGACAGACGCAACTCAGTGACTGCTGAAGACAAAATAGCTACAATTATCATGCATTGCAGAGGAAATTTCTTCAAACTTTTCAGAAAATTCAGAATGTACGAAAGGTCATAAAGCTTTTCTGTGTTCAGCAAAAGCGGTAACAGATTGCACTGCAAAGCCAGGCAAACTGGGACACTCAGTGTTTTTATGCTCCTTGAACTGGGACAGTGTGTTTCAGCTGAGGGTTTATCATCAATGGTGATCAAAAATTTTTCTAACGTATGACATCTATATGTAAGAAAGAGATTGGAATAAGGTTATTGGTTTATTTTATGTTTGAAAAATAGGAGGAACCAAACTTTATTAGAAAAGGTAGTCAATAAACTGATAAAATAGTCTCATGATACATTAGGGCTACACTCATAATGAGTTTATGAAATGTTAATAGGTGCTGGATTTAGACTGATAACTTGTGTAATCCTATAACTCTACTATAACACTTGATAATACATATTATCTTCTACTGCTGTGTGAAGTGTCACCTATGCTGTATAATATTTACGTGTGTAACAAATTTTAGATACATATCACTATTTTACAAACTTGTTATACATTCTTCTTTTAAAACTTAATATGAAATGCAGCTGTCAATTTGTCATTAAAAAAGGACATGGAGTGTACATACAAAGTTGCAGGAATCTGAAGCTAGACTACCTGAAATTGTTCTGTCATGAATGTTTATCACTATAAATGATTTTTAACATTTCTGAAACAACGAAGTGCAATGTTTTAGAGGCTTTGGAAGATTATGCAGATGAAAAGGAGTTTTATGTGCTGTTTTCTCAGAATGTAGGAATTTCTGTTTATTATAAGCATATTGGATGGCATAGGGCTACCCAAAACCAAAAGCTAACCTTTATTACCCAGAAAGGGAGAAGGACAGAACCAGAAATACACTGAATTCTGTTACAGATATAAAGAAGCAAACCAGGGCTGGTGATGAAAGAATCATACACAAAACTAAGAGACAGCCTGAGAATGGAACATTATACAGCACATGGTGCACAGAAAAGCTCTGCCAAGAGATTGCCATCTTGGTGGAAGGCAGTGCGGGAGAAGAAACGTACCAGAACCCCAGTGGGAGATTCTGGGGTAATTGCAATTTACAGAAGTTGCTGTGAAAGGGGCAACAAGTTTTCCCTCATGCATAGGAAGGCTAGAGTGGAATATTGTGTATGAACCATCTTCAGCACGCTGATGCTCATAATTCTCTGCAAGAGCTGTCATACTACATTTCTGAGAGCTCGTGGGATAAAACTGGTATAGAAATTGTCCCAGTCGGACTGCTTGTATTTCACTGTGTTCAGGGGGTCTCAGCCCTGGGGATGCAGACAAGAAAGTAGTCCTCACGCTCTCAGATCTGTATGTCTTAGTGTTGAAGTTCAGGCACTAACAGTATTTTGAAACAAATTTAGGTAGCACATTGATAAAAACTGTGTGAAAGGGACGTTTTAGAGGAAAGAAAGACTTAGTGACTTGTTCTGGAAGAAACAAGCTCTCAGTTCCTATCATGCCTCTCCCTGCCATCAATTTAAAAACTCATTCATTCTCTGAATTCCAGGAGACTTCTAGCAAAGAGAGTGAGAGGAATTCATAGCTGACAGTATGCAAACTGTGCAGCTCTGTGAAGCATAAAAATGTGAGCAAAGATCAAAGCTTTCTTCATGAGATTTTTTTTTCTTAGTAGAACTCCTCCCTGAGAAGACTCAGGCCTTGTTCCTTTGCCTTACCCCGTGTGTTAGAAGTGATAAAAGAAAATGAAAAATATGAAATCGCAGATCTTTCAGGTTTTTAGTTACAAAACTGGAATCAGATTTTTTTTGTGACAGAACTGCTTCTTGCTATGTATTCATAGGCCATCTGACACAATGACTGCCTTACAGCACAAAAAAGAATATTAATTTTCCCGTCTTGAAGGGGCTGAATGTGTTTGGCTACAGCGCCTCTGTGCTGAAAAGGCTTGTCCTCCTGGGCATTTCTCATAGAAAAACTGCAAAAAGTTTGCATTATTATAACGTAACTAAACTGCTGAACAGAAAATATCTGTAGAAAATCTCTCTGGAAGGTTGTACGGCTTACAGGGCTTTTTTTTTCTGTCCTATTAAGCCTTCAAACTCAGGTGTTTTGATTTTTTTTATTTTTTTAAGGAACCGAAAAAGAATATAAGTGGCCCAAATTCTTTCATCACCTCCTTCCAGATTAGGACTGACAAGATTCCTTATAAAACTGGACTTGTCACTTCACGACTTTTTTCGCTCTTTTTAAGAAGAGAGCTCAGAGGTCCTTTAAGTGGGATAAAAAAGAACACGGGAGAAAGATAATGAAACTGTAGATACGAGATACATACATATATACAGATATATATATACATTTTTCAGCATTAGAGGAACAGAGAGCCTTCTCAATTGGTTATTTATGTTTTTTGCCTGTTATGCTGAAGAAAAATAGATCTTTTCTAAGCTGGTGTCTGGGGGAGGGCAACAAAGCTGCAGTTACTTATTTGTGTCTTTTCTATGGTGGGAAAGAATCTTTCCTACCGAGCGCAGGCATTTCCTCTGGTCTACAGAGGAGACCAAAGATGATTTGTTTTCTCCATTGCCAGAATTCATCAGGAAAGAGGAGGGGGGAGAAGATTATAGTACTTGCTGCAATGTAACATATATTCAATCTACATCTACCTACAGTTTAGGAATACAGTTACAAACTGCAGTCAGATTATAGGAAACAAAATAAGCTAACTGTTCTCTACATCTGACACATCTTGGGTAGAAAACCAGACAGGAGTCTCTGGCAGTCATACTCTTGCGGCCAATGCACATTTTCACAGGGGTCCTGGAGGAAATCTGTCTGAAATCCTTTCTGGGACTGTCAATGCAGGCTGCAACCACAGACGCTTGGTATTGACTTTGCTTCTTAAGCTTCTCCATGCTGTAGCTGCCTTTACAACTCTGCTTTGAGAGGACAGGCAGAGAAAGTGCAGGAGTGGATATTTATGCTTTTATCTGCTCCTTGACCTTATGGATTGTGGAGCATCATGCTATTGGTGGTTTTCCTCTGGATTGTAAAAGCATAAATATCATTTCAGTGGAGGTGCTTTCTCAAGGTCAGCTGTATCAAGGAGATCTAAGAGTCTGCAAATAGCAAGCTCAGAGCAGTGACTAGCAATAGCTGTGATGATTGTTTACAAGTAGAGGACAATATTTTTGCTTGCAAGTGTGTTGCAGGGTTTCCCAAAAAGCTCTTTGTTTGTGGTAGTCCTGTGAGGAAGAAAACTGAGAACCTACATGGTGTTTGACTTATGTAGAATGAAAGCTTTGTACTCAAGGTGTGATGAAATGTAACCATGGGAGTGCATGAGAGACAGCTCGTGGCAGCAAACCATGACATGTACCAGTGAGGGAACGCCATTGCTTTAGCTGTGGGCAGTGGGTGGAACAAGGGGAAAATACAGCATGTCAGTTGTGACTGTAACAATTCTTAGGGGACATCACTAAAGTTTTTAAAGCTCCTTCTTGACCAAACAGGGAAAAGCAGCCCGCACCGTAATTCCTGATCTGAGTAGACTGAGTCTGACAATGGTAGTGAGCCCTGTGTTGCCATCCCTCCTCGTGGATATGTTTCCGTATGTTGACCTGACTTCAGCAGGCAGTATGGAAGAGAGGGCAACCCTGGATTTTGGGAGAGGAAGTTCAGTAATATCTGGGACTTGCTTTTATGTTTTAGATGCCGGTGGTTATACACAGCACTAACACAATGCCTATATGGAATAGGGGCAGCATCTAAAAATGTCTTCCAATCCTTGCTCTTCAAGGTTTGGACACTAATACTAGATTAAGCAGAGACAGAGTTTTTCAGTGCTTTTTCAGTCTGGCAAGGAAGCACTTGTCTCTTGGAACTTATTGCCATCTTTCCTTATTTCTTCCAGGTCAGCTCATTTATATTTACAAAGTCTGTTGCTTAGCCTCTTGATGACTGCATGTGTCTCTGACAGTGAACTTGGTTTGCAGAACTGGATGGCTCAAGGAAAACTGAATTAAAGAAAAAGATCTTGTTTCTGGAAACTTTCAGTATCAATAATTCTTTTCTGTAGGCCTACTATGTTTACATACATTTAGAAACACTAGATAAATCGGACCTCATGTTTCAATAATTTTTACAATTTTTATCTAACAGAGAGACACCGTGACAGAACTATTACATTCTAGACACTCCAGAAGCATTGGCCAGGCTTACATCTTTCTGGAAAGTGCCACACAGCATTAAATCTTGAGGTGCTGTGTATAAAATTTTCATAAACAGATGTTAAGCATTCTCAGTTGAATTTCTGAGATGCAACACCATACAATTTCTGTGTAAAACAGATATATGATGAATGCAAAACTGAAGCAGTACTTAGAATATTATGAATAGCTTTTAAACAAAATATTATTACTGGAGATTTGCTAGTGTACCTTATGCAGATTTTCTCACATTATTGCTGCCAATATACAAAGCAGCCATCACATTTCAGCAGAAGTACCCTCATTTTAGTATGTATTTATAAAGACATCCCCCTTAATTTTCTCATAGAGATGATCTGTCGATGTGACTGCAATACCCAGTTCATATCTGTTAGCCTCTGTAGAACAAGGCAAGTAATTTCTGTTCCCCAGGATTTCCATTACTTCTGTCAATGAACAGCTAAAGTTTCTCCATAACTACCAACAGTTCAATCTTTAGTAGTGGACTGGTTTCAGGACATGGCAAAATGCATGCCCTGCAAACTGTATCCAGACTGAGTCCCAGTCCATGGAGTAGGCATTTATTTAGGCTCTGGGTTTTGTAATAGTCTTTAGTTATGCAATAAGCTCTTGCTGGAATGAAGAATTGCTTCAAAGCATCAATTTCCCTGTGCAAGAGGCACCTCTCTAGCTAAAAATAAACACACAAACCAGGCAATATTAAATAACGTAAAAATAACACCCTTCCATTTCTTCCAAGCAGAAAAATTCTGTAAGAGCATTGCAATTGAAGTAAGGTAGTTGTGTCATAGAACGGGAGCCTGGAAGGTAGTCGGATGCCACAGTGATAAGGGCCATGTAAGAATATAAACAGAACACTATAGAAACTGCTCTAAAGCCTTGCAAGAGGTGTTACCTAGCTTTAGAAGATTTGAAAATGGCAAGATTCTGAACTAGTAGTAGGGGCTCATGCTAGTAAAACCTTTCATTACCCTTTCCAACTACGCAGGAAAATTAGCAGAGAGATTTGTAACGTAAAAATTATTCCACAAATAATTATGAGTCATAGCTGTGTGACTGATTTAACATGGTTAGATTAATACAATATATACTTTAATACTTGGGGAAGATGTAGCATCTTAAGAAACCATAAGAATAAAATTGTGTGATCTCCAGAAAGAAACTTTACTGGCCTAGAAATGAAAATTATATCTTTGAAAATGATAAATCTGAGATAGAACCACCTTTCTTCTCTGCTACAAAATCTGATGTATACTGTGGTCTCCATGTTAACTGCTGCATCCACACCAGTAACCCGTCAGCTTTTCTGATCTGAAATACCGATTTCAAAAAGTCTCCATCACAGTTTGTTTATATCGTGGTAATATCATAACATAAATCAAATCTCACAGCTTCTCTTCCAGGTCTCATGCACCCTGATTCGTAGAATCATAGACTGGTTTGGGTTGGAAGGAACCTTAAAGATCATCTGTTCCAACCCCCCTGCCATGAGCAGGGACACCGTCCACTAGACCAAGTTGCTCAAAGCCTCGTCCAATCTGACCTTGAACATTTCCAGGGAAGGGGGCATTCTCAGCTTCTCTGGGCAACCTGTGCCAGTGTCTCACCACTTTCACAGTAAAGAATTTCTTCATTATGTCTAATCTAAATATACCCTCTTTTAGTTTAAAGGCATTACCACTTGTCCTATCACTACATGCCCTTGTAAAAAGTCCTTCTCCAGCTTTCTTGTATTCCCCCTTTAAGTATTGAAAGGCTACAATAAGGTGTCCCCAGAGCCTTCTCTTCTCCAGGCTGAACAATTCCAACTCTCTCAGCCTCTCCTCACAGGAAAGTTGTTCAATCCATCTGACTGTTTTTGTGGCCCTCCTCTGGTACCACTCCAACAAGTCCATGTCTTTCCTGTGCTGAGGGCTCCAGAGCCCAGTACTCCTGGTGTGGTCTTACTTTTTTAATGTTCCTATGAGCATACAAGGACATGGTGTGTCTGCTGTGTGTTCCTATCTGTAAATTCTGTTGTATCCTAGCTTGCAGCAGAGTTTCAACACAGCTCTCACGAATTTTGCTGTAGTATTCCTTGCCTGACATCCACATGAAGCTCAAGGCATTAATTAACTTGTAGAACTTAAATTGTCTATGATGTCTTCTTATTTTCTTATGCTGTGCTTTCATCTAAACTGAGCATTCCCCATGTAATTAAAAGTTAAACTGTTGCACACACCAATATACCAGAGTAGGTGAGCTTCATGGGTGGCAAGTAGATGCCTATCTTCCATTTCACCTGAAAATAAATCTTATAAATGGCTGCAACATTGACTTAAAATATTCAGATAATTTCAATGTCTGCCTGATTAGCACTTTGACAGTGTCAAGAACAGAACACCAAAAAGAAATATGCACAGTATTACTAACTATATAATGCAATTCAGTTTCTGTACATGCTTTATTCTGTTTATTTTCTTCTACTTAAATTCCATGAAAGGATGTAAATGATACTTTAAATGGCTTACTACTTTTCTGCTAAGTGTCAGATTAAGTCAGCTATATCTCAGCAAATCTGTGTATGAGATGCGAATTATGCAGCAGTCTTCCTGTGCATTACTACAAGTTTTCTTCACAAGAAGGTTTACTTAAACGACAGTTTGGATTTCCTGTATTTACTGTTTAATACCATTTATCATTAATATTCCATTTCCTCATATGCCTCACTGCATGGAATGGATAAATGTTTTAAGACATTTTCCTGTATTCACATTGATTCAGTTGATGTAGGAGTATTTAAATATGGATAGCCTACATTAATAAGTATCAATATATATTGAGAATTTTCTTTGTAATGAACTGAGTCTAGTCCAAGATATTGTAAATAAGGCGCTTCTTATTAAATAAGGTGAGATAGCAGACTGAGAGAGGTAGAAAGTGGTAAAGGCAGATAGCAGACTGCTAAGACATGGTAAGAATTTGAATATTATAAGTAGGTGTCACTGGGAATTCCATAAATAAATTTCATCACTCTCCTGGTCTGGGTAAATGTCGAAGAGGAGAACTTTTTGAAAGGGAAAATACAGAACAATTCCACACAGTCACTATTCAAAAGTGCTTGACAAAATCACAAATAAACTTTGACATTTTCTATGATTAAGTTAACTTTGTGAGAAAATCTGATTTTGCTTCAGTATTGCAGAAATAATATCTCCTGTGCATAATGATGTTCTGCCATTCTCACACAGCCGTTTTTACAAAAGTGGGAAGGGCAAAATTACTTCACTTGCTGTTTTGATAAGAAGTCTTCTGTACTCAGAGAAAAAAAAAAGAGAAAAAAGGGAAATTCTGAGCTTTTTAGTAAGACGTCATTTGGTTGTTTTAAGAACAATTCAATTTTATCTTTAATAGGATTTAGAATTTTTTTAATCTGTGATTTTTAATGGGCTCTATGGTTTCAAGAAATCCATAATCAATAGACGGGTGATCAGTGGTTTTGTGTTCCTTTCTATTTTTTTGTTAAAGATCTTGCTTGTTTTCATTTTCTTTGGCAGTGTCCTTGCATGACCCCACAGAGAAAGCAAGATATATCCGTCTTTTAGATCTGCCTACTCGCAGTTGTGCTGTCAACGCACATGTCAGGTTTCTCCAGCCGCAGTTTGATTTTTCCTTTCCCTGTGTTAAATACTGAATTTTCATTGGCACTTTGACTCTGCAGAGCTTAAGTGACTTACGTGTTCTTTTCCCCTGTAAGCTTTTTTTCAATTTTGCCTTCTGGTATTAATTACCAGTATTGTGTTTTCATGCAGCAATTACTTGATTTTTTCCCCAGAACCTTTTATCTTCATTTTGGTATCCCATTTCTTCCCCATGTCATTCATTTGTACATTTTTGACCAGCTAAAGCACTAGCTACAGCATTTTTTCTCTTTCTCCATCACACCTGATACATTGTTCATCTTTCCATTTTCTTCTTATTTTTAAAGTCTGTGTGCTAATAGACTGTCTTTTCCTGCATTTGGTTGTACTGGGGATACCTTACAGATCACAATCTGTTTTTCAGTCCTTAAGAAGTCAGTCACCATCAATAGTAAGTAAAAACTGTTAATAATAAAACTGTTGCTTCAGCCTCTTGAGACAGCTATTGACTTTTTCCCATAGTACCCAGTTTCTGAAGAGTTCTCAAGCTTACATGGTGGAGAACCACTGCATTCCCCCATCATTAGAATCCTCGTGCTAATGGATGTTTCCCCTCCTGTGTCTTCAGATGCAAACCACAGGCTACGTGATCATGCTGAGAAGAGACTGCCTGTAGACCTCCCAGGCTCATTAGCCACAAAGTCATCTATAGTTGAGAACTGTTAGGAGGGAACCCGTAACTCAGTTAGATTTATTGCTGAGGGCTCTTGGATTCTTGATTGAGCAGGTTTGGTGGTAACACTTTGGCAGAAAGGCTTCAACCTGTTCATTGCAGAAGGCTAACATAATGCTCATCTGCTTGCTTGGTCTCAACACAGTGTTACATAGAAATGCTGATAATGGGCAGATATACCTTAAGTGAGGCTACCCTGCAGGCACAGGTTTTCCAGGCTGGTCAGAAGATAAGCTGACTTGAATACCCAGTGAAAAACTTCCCACCCTGTTGCTGGCCAACATCCCCAGAAGGTGAGTTCTTTCTGGGCAGGTAGCTTATCGCAACTCAGCATCAACAACCAAATGACAGTAGGTTCATAAACAGTCAGTCAGGAATGGTTTTGCAGTGTGCTGTTCGCAAGATTAAGTGAAGAAACCTGCAAAATATTAAGCAATAATGACTAATAAAGCAGCTGCTTCTGGACTCCTGAGAAAGCTGTTAAAGTCCTTCAAACGCAGTAGTTCTGAAAGGCACAGAAAAGCAAAGCTGCATTCATATTCCTGGTATCAGTTTGAATGGTGATTTTCTGATTTCCTCTTGCTACTTTTAAAATCCACCTCCTCAGCTGTGGTATTTGTAGTCTTGTGTGATTAGTGCTAGAATATTACAAGAACATAGATGCCCTAATTCCCTGGCATCAAACCAAGCAATATTGATGACATTTCTGAAATGCAGTGACTCTAAACTACTGCTTTCCATTATGTATAACTGCCTACATGGGTGTTTAATACTTCCTTCCAGCTTTTAAATAATATGTAATCTCAAAATAAAAGTGTAATTTGCCATAATATTCCTCTGCTAAAATCTTTTAAGAGACTACTGTAAAGACATATTCTTATAATGTCTCTAATCATAAAGAAACTTAATGTAGACCAGTAGAGTAGAAAACTTAGAAGAAATTAAAAATTACTGCAGGAATTATCAGGGTATTAAGGTTGTGTGAACAGTTTATTAAATATCACAAATATGAGGTCACTGTAAAGAGAAACACAGTGCTGTGTAGTGACAGGGACAGAGTGGTTGCAGACCATTCTCACTTGTGTGGGATGAGGCTGTATCTGCAAAATGATGGCCTTATCCTGGAAAAAGTATTTCTAACTCAGAGACCAGAGTGAAGAAACAAGTCAACCTGAAACTGCTATTGCACCTCTCAGGCACTAACAGAATGTTATGATCTGTTATTACATACTGAATAATGATTTGGTATAAATGGGATTTAGGAAGTGTAGTAATTCCTTCCTCTATACTTTGCTAATGTCTTATCTCTTTACTAACAAAAATAAAATAAAATAGAGGGCAAGCAGAAGAAAAATGACACAATTTTAGGTAGGTCTGAGAAAACACCTTACAAGAAGACTTTAAGAGCTGGATGTGTTTAACTTATCAGAAACAAGACAGAGATGGGAGCTGAAAACATTAGATATTTAAGGGTGAAAATAACAAACATGAGGTTATGTTGGCCCTTGGAAATAATTTTAAATGAGAAATAAGAGCTATAGGGTCCATTTTTAGCACTGAGACTAGGTGGCAGAGTCTGACCAAGCTCACACTATTAAACTCTTTAGGCTTCCAGTATAGGATGATTGCACCCAGGGTGCCTGTTGTGAAAGTATCTGGATTGTGCCTTCGTTATTGGTAGATTTGGTGAGGACCGATAACACACTGCCATTCTAACAAGTTAACTGTGCAGGTGAAGACATTTCAGAACCTGTTTTCAGGTAGTGGCATCATTTATTTCACTGGTAAACACAACCTTTTTTCCTCCAAATTTGCACCCAATTGTGTTATGACTGCTTCTTGGGACTTAGAATGTATTTCATAATGTTTTTACATGCACATATCTTGGTTTGGTGTTATTAAATATAGTCTCACCTCTTAATGTACAAGTCATATTGAAACTTTCAGGAGAACAAGTTTTATAGCAATTTCTCCAATATTTATTCATTTTAACCAGACTGAGGAAATATAATAATTCTGTCTTAAACCTAGGCTGGTACTTAGGTATCCATGAAAGGATTTCATCCCCTTTTCGACTAAGGAAGCTCTTCCTGACAGCAACAAAAAAGACGAGAACCAGCATACCAGTCTTCCTGTGGGAGTTATTTTGGATCATTTCTAGCCTCCAAATATACTCACTAGGTATTTGCTTAAAAACTGCAATTTATTTGGAAAGTGTTTTCAATCTGCAGACAGGGCCCTATGTCACTGCATCAGCTACTGACAGTTGCTGAGTAACAGAGCAAAGAAAACATCTCTTCACTGCAGGATCCTGCATGGTATTGCTGAGCTATTCACATTTCTGAGTTCAATGGGACTAGAATATGATGTGAGGCTCTGGTGTACGAAGTCCAGCTTCTGTGCATAAGGTAAAATGCAAAATCTTTAGGGTTGTCAATAGTGTAGCTGCACCCCACAATCCTTGCTGGTGAAGCTGTGCTGCTCACAAGTGAAGCTGGCACTGGACTTGCACCAATATGAGTATTGTGGTGTTTGATGTCTCTCTCTGTCTCATTATCAGTAAACAGGCCATTAAGAGAGAACAGGGACTGTTCTGCCAGGTGGATCTAAAGCTGATAGATTTGCTTTATTTAATAAGCAGGAAAAATTACTTTTGCTGTTTAGAGAATTAGGAACATTTAAAGGTGGCTTTTTGCAGTTAGAGGTGAGATACTTCTGTATTACAGTGTCCACTCCAGGCACGGAAAAAAGTACTTGTCAATGCAAAGTAGAGGTGCTCTGGTTGTGGCTGCAGGGCACAGGTGTGTGTTAGCCATGAGAGACAGTGCACTTGAAAGAGCAGACAGAGATGTTAAAACAGAGGGAAAACAGGGAACAGAATCTAGAGGAAGTGAGAAAAAGAGACTGCAGTCACTTATCAGAGAGGGAGGAGGAAGTGAATCAGTGGAGGGGAATGCGTATTACACCATTTTTCAATCTCAGAAGTGTTGCTCAGTGTCTCAGGTACCTTCTCTTTTCTAATGCTCAGGGACTTTCAGCTGCAGTTCTGTAGCCTGCCTTTTCCACAAAGCTCTGCAATGTTTCATCCTGGCTCCTGTGGCAGTGATTTTCCCTTGTTGCTCTCATGCTGTTATTCTTGTGCTATTATTCTCAAGGCCTTGTTACTACAAACCCTGACAGGGTTGCTATGGAAGGTTTTCTTGGGAAACAAATTGGTCCCAGCACCAGAATCACCCTTTTCTCTTTCCTTTCCTTTCCCCTTGGTTGTAGCGTTTTGGTTATATTATGGGGACCGTACAGTATGCAAGCACATACCTTATCAACGACACTGTCTGCAGCACCAGCCCTGGGAGAAAGCATGCTTCAGCCAGCACTAACAGCACCAGAAGCAACAAACAACAGAAGGGTTGAGTGGGTCCTGATGAAAATTATATAGTCCCTGTGGAAAAAGATTACTAGGGCTTTCCTGCTGTGCTGGAGGGGAACCTAGCTCATTAAGGATATCAATTGCTTCTCTTCCAGATGGCCACTGGAGAGAGTTTTCTTTTTTCTTTTTTTCTTTCTCTTTCCCCTTAAGTTTTTATTTTTCCCTGAAACTAACTTTACTATAGAGTTGATGTACGCTGTCAGCTAAGGACCCCACTAATAAATCCTTGTGCATGTAAGCCTGTCTCACAACACAAGGCAAACATATGCTTAATGAAGTTTTCAAAGGAAAACAACATTGCTGTATTTTTTAAGAAAATAAACCACAAGATGTTTCAAACACCATTTAAACTCTCTCTCAACATGAACTTCTTCTGGGAAGCCAAACCAAAAAGCCTTTCAGTGCTCTTTCAAATCTGATACCTTTAGCAACATCAGCATTTGCATCTGGCTTGAATACCTGTGTTGGGTGTACAGACTCCTAGGAGTCCTGCGGCTGGAAATGAACATTATAACAGCCATCCAGTCCCTGGCGCAGAAGACAGATCCACTGCATGTAAATAATGGCATAGGAAAGCTTCCTCAAAAAGCCAGAATCTAGCAGACATAATTGGCTGTGGAGTAAGATGCAACACCATTAACAGAAGTGCTTAAGAGTAGAGGAAAGCTGCTTTCAGGATTCCTTGCATCTTCTGCTAAATAACCCACCTGAGAAATGCAGAGTATCTGGCACAGCATTGAAACTGGATTGCCCTTGAGATCTCAGATGAAACACTCTGGAGCCTGTTACTGAAGGGAGGTTGATGGGTGGATGAGGTGGGAACCCTGCCCCACTTCTATCCAGAGACTACTCTCTGTGAAGCAGCAACGGAAATGAGAAGTCTTGGAAGGTTCGTCTTGAGTCCACTTTCCTCCCACTCTTCTTCCAGCCTTGTGTAGACCTTGTGTAGAGGTAAGGGCGCTTATGTATTGGAAAACGCATTCTGGAGTCCTGTGCTTAGTAAGCCCGTAGCTCCCTCAGGGAGGAAATGCCAAAAAGTGAGGGCCAGGTCTGTGTGCATGCTTAGACAGGAGTGCAAGGTGCTTGAAAAGATGCTGTGAGCTTTGGGACCATTCAGCATCTGTCTGAATAACTGCCTTGTGCTTCCCTCATTTGCTGCTGTCTTGGCAGCTGCTGTCTCACCAGTAGAATTAAACCAAGACCTGGCAGATTTTTCGTGCTTATACAGAGTTGTTTTTGGTTACAGCTGTTGTGGTTTAACCTGGCAGCTGGCAGCTAAGCACTAGACAGCTGCTTGCTCACTCCTCCCTTCCCCCCCCCCCCCCG
>Ga0065711_1010407_pt1 | contig 13561 bp, 11 predicted proteins | sample Hoacrofraction12_FD_59098 | JGI IMG/M metagenome (GOLD analysis project Ga0065711, IMG submission 59098) | Hoatzin crop microbial communities from Cojedes, Venezuela - Epithelial fraction 12 v2 (version 2) | ecosystem: Host-associated > Birds > Digestive system > Esophagus > Crop | place...
ATCAGGGGAAGCAATTGAAAACCAGTGACTAAGCTTAACCATTTTTTCGGTATTACCTAAGCTACTCTCTGGGGCAGGGTCCGCACAGGCAGAAGACCCGGAGCAAGATACGGTCTGTGTCTTTGTCTTGTTCTTCAGTCTAGAGTGCAGTTGGCCCTGTCTGCCTCTGGAGGTGGTGATCACGGAGAGCAACAGTCAGGTCCGCTTTCAGCCATTTTTAAATGGCTCTCAACTTGGGTGGGGATAAGAAAGGGAGAAGAGAATCCCCTCATTTCTTACCCCCTCCCTGGGAGGTGTGGGGAAGGTACTGGCTTCTAACTGCTCCCCTTCCCATGCCTTCTGGACATACGGGAACACAGGTGTGCCTGTAGAAATGTGTGAAGACATGTGCGTGCTAATGGCACCTAAATCTAGTGGCTGCTCCATGCTCCTGTTCATCTGTCAGATGACTACTCACTCTCCTAGGCTTGGTCAAATTGTAGTTATTACCTCCATGACTAACTCCCTGTGGAGGGCCCCTAAAGAGGTTTAGAAAACAAGTCCTCTGTCACTCCGTGGCACAAAACATCATGTCTTTTTTCTGAATTTGGCTAATGAGAGGAGAAACTGCCGCAGATGGACTTACCCTTGACCTGCAGACGGGCAGTCCTCGAGCAGATTTTCTCCATAGCAGCCTCGAGCCCTTAGGAGGAGGCGTATGCACCGTTTCTTGCAACACTTTGAAACCGTATCTCTGGGTGTCTGCAGGAAAGACCAAAGCTGTTAATTGGAACTGGTGATTTCTGCAGGAGGAAGATGTGATGGAAACGTGCCCAGGCTGGGATTTCACTTTCACTTTCACGGACTTCTCCAATGCAGATGCTTGCCGGTTAAACAGAGCTGCTTAACAGCGCACAAGAGGATCATGCGGCCGCAGAGAAGGCTGTGTCTCCTTGGAGCTGCAGGGGGGGAATTAGGATTGGCAGAGTGTAATTGGTAACGCTTGCATTTGGCTGGGGTTTTTATTTTAACAGGCCCGGAAAATCGCCAAGTAAATAAGAAGTCAGGACCTTAAATTTGCTCTTCAGCACCTCTGACGGCAAAGTAGACCCAAGTAGGTTTATTCAAGAAGGAAGAGTGCCACCTATTGAGTCGCACATCTCCCCTCCTTCCGAAGGCTGAGCGTAGGTGCAGGAGGAGCCCGTCCAGGTACTTTCCAGGCACAGCGCAGCGTCCCTCACCTGAGGGGAAGGAGCCACAGCCCGGGGTTGTATACAGTCAGGCGAGAGAAAGAAAAAAAAAAAGTCGCTAAAAACTCTGTGGTTTTTATTTTAGATGATTACAGATGCGCTGTGTTTTAAAGCAGTGAATGTCAGTTGTGAAAGTTGCCATTCTAGAGCAAGTTATTTGTTTAAAAATCTGAAGAAATCCTAGAAGACTTGCAAATAGTTATGGGCAAGTTACGTTAACACGGTTTTATGTACGTTAGACTGTTTGATGGTTTGGTGGCTTTGGGTGAAAGAAACTACTGGTCGTGCTGCAGAACAAGTGTTGGCTGTGTGAGCAGGTTCGTTTCTTCAGGCGACTGTCTTGAAGTCTCTGCCCATGGTTCGAGTGTTGCTGGAAGCCACGTCAGACCACGCTGTCTCTGTCAGCAGCTTAGCGGCAGACTTTGTTTCCCACCTCAGGGAAATGCTTAAATGCCTAGGATGGGAGATACCAGTTTCCAGACAAAATGTTTCACCTTTGAAAACATGCCCCCTCCCGCCTTTTGTTCCAATTAATTTTGGTTCTGGTTTTCACTCCCATGAGAAATGAAGTTTTTTTCACCTGCTCAGAAAACTCTTCCCTTTGGTATTTCTTTTTTTCCCTTCTAGCTTCTTGTTTTTATTCTTTTGATGAATTATTTACCTCTCTTGGGTTTTGGTTTTTTTATATTCTCTTTGTGTTTATCTTCAAAACATACAACTCCCAACACTCCCTAATAACATACAACCTCCAAACACTCCCTGCTTCTATTCAGTACTCGTCGGAAAGCCACTGTATTTGTTGGTCTTTTATTTCCTAGCTTTTTATTTATATATACAGATGTATTGTAAATCATGCAAAATCTTCTTGTGTCGCTCCTAATGTGCTGAGCCACCTAGTTGCCTATTGCTGGGAGTAGTTTTGGTTTATCCTTTGGTTTTGTTAGTACACACAGTCTAAGAGGAACCCGTGGTTCTAGGTGCTGCACAGTCACGGTGGGTGGTGAGCGCTACCCCCAGTGCTTGCAGAGCACGTACAGGAGGCAATCGGGTAGACTGCTGGAGGTCAGGTAAAGATCCAGGCATAACGTGTTACACACAGTTCTTTACAGACTGCAAGCAGCAGTATTGGATCTTTTTTTAGTTACTTGCAAGCAGATCTCAGGTAGGTTTCTTTTTCACGGGTGGACTGGTTACTGAGTGGTGGGAGCACCAGATTTGGAAACAGGACCGTTCTGTTCCAGTCTTGGATCCTCTACCATTTTACTGTGTGAAGATGAGCAAATTGTGCCACCATGCTTGCTTTCCCTTGGTCTCACTTGCCTAGAAGATGATATAAAAGTACTTCCTAGCAAGCACTGCATGCCTTTTTTTGCAAAAGCTGCAGGCCTTGAAGGGAAGGGCTGTGGACAGTTGCAAAGTGCTGTTACCGATACGCTAGAGTTGGACTTTAATGTTGGCACATCGTGCCTGTTGAGTGAGAAGAATGGGTTTCACATTGTGATTCCAGGGACTGCACCTTGTGAAGCTGCTAATTGGTTTCTTTTTGTTGTCCTTGTCAGATGCCCACAGCAAGTTACCTGTCTGACACCCCATTTTTTTATACAAAGCACCGGAGCTCAGAAGTTCACTGTGCTGTCTCTGGATTATGTTCCTGCTCTCCTGGCACAGTTAATCAGCACATGCATTGTGGTTTCTGTGTAGGAGTGGGGTATGACAGCGACTTGATCTTGTAGCACTGACTGCCCCGTTGAGGTGGACTTTCAGGTGTGTTCTGGTGCCTGCCGTGCAGCAGTTACTGTGAAGCCTGTAAGAGTGCACCACGGAGTGAAACATCTGCACGCTGTACCAGCAGGTTGTGGGAGATGCATCTTTGCCCTGACTAGCTTATCTTAAGGACAAGTGTCATCCTCAGTCACGACATGCCTCTTTCTGGTGCTCTCAGCCATGCAGCGTTTTGATGGACTGAGGACATGTCAGTCCTTAGCAGTGCCAAGAAGAAGGGAGGGATTCCCCTGAGTCAGAGAAGCTAAGCAGGAATTTGGCATGCTTTTAGCCTCATGCCTGATACTCTCGGGCTCTCTTTCCTCTCATTAATTCCACTCCGTGCTGCAGCTGAAGAGCACGTATTAAAACTCTAAGGAGGCATGTCCAGTAGTTGTTCAAAATCAGTTAATTTTTTATTGGATTTGAAGTCAGACTTCATGGGCCAAACCCGCCCCTAGAGGACTGGGGATGGGGAATTGCAGGCAGTCAGGACTTACTCCGGATAATTGACTTTCTCTTCTGTGTCCACCCTTGCTCTCAGATTCACCTAAGAAACCCTCCCTTGTCTTCGCTTCTCCGCAGTGCTAAGGCTGAGAGGCCTTTGTCCCTAGCAGCCTCAGCCGTCAAGATGTATTAAATTAAACATACACACACATCACAGCCCTGAGGCTATTAACCCCCTGTGCACACAAATAATCCGTTAGTGGTCTAAGTAGAATAACTTATGTTTGGACCCTGATCCAGTCCCAATTCATTTCCACACCTGCGGGAGTGACCTTCAAAACTTGCTCGAGGCTCAGTCTCAAAAGTCGTTTTCTCATTAGTGGCAATGAAATGTGTTGTGGAGCTGTTGCTCCGTCTCTGCGTCTCTGGGGAGACGAGTGCAGAGCAACACTTCCAGTCCCTGCCCACAAATCACGCCAGGCTGCCTCGCTCCCCGTTGGGTTTCTGGAAACCCTTTTCCTGGACTCCTCCTCCCCTTCTCTCCCCAATAATGTAATTAAGATTAAAGAAAGTCCTTGCAGCGTGTCTCCAAAGGTTGCAATGAGCAGAGGTGGCCATTTCAAATGCTTTGGGCACCTGGGTGTGCGCGGTGGCTCACAGCCTTCTGCCATCCCATCATCCAGTCATCTGCTCTGCTCCCTGTCCCCCTGGTTACTTCATCCCTTGGCCTGGTGGTTGGCTGGCCCCCGGACGGAATCCCTTTTAGAACAATACAATTTATTCCTCTAGTAAACATGTTGTGGAATTGCTTGGTCTGGTACCAGTGTTTACTTCCAGCTGTCGTCCCTGTCTGTAGTCCTGTTAGAGAGTAAGGGGGGAAAAAACCCCAGACCCTCCTGTGGTGCATCACGTCCTTGCCATCCATCAGCCAGGGGTCACAGTCACCGCAGATCATACGCTCGGGTCTCAAAAACTGCAGGAAATCAGTCTTTGTTATGTGGAAAATAAGGCAGTCTACAGGGAAAATAACCATAAATGTTCATTATTTGTACAGGAAAATCAATTTGTAGGCCAATTGACCAAATAAAGTAATACAATTTGCTGGGAAATCCCCCAGGTGTGGCAGGCAAATCATGGAGAGGAAATGGAAGCAGCGGTTTTCGTAGGTAGTCTGTGGTGTTTGGGGGTGGGAGGGATGTGGCGCAGGGAGACAAAGCTTCAGAAAATGAACAGAGCTACAGAAAAGGGTGCCTTTAGCTGTGGAGCCAGTTGATGGAGAGGGACTAGTGAAAAGGGGAGAAGGGCAAATGGTCTTTTTCTTGCTTTTATATTGCAGAGGGTGGTGGGAAGAGGTAGCGGTGCCACAGTACAGCGTGTCATGCTCGCAGGAAGGGGCTGAGAAACTGGGAAGCGGAGCCCTGTGGTATGGCTGAAGCACGCGTGACCTAGCCGTAGGAGCAGAGGAGTGGCAGACACGCAGCCCTGCTCCGTTCTCTCCCGTTTTGTCATCTACCCAGCACGTCCTGGGAAAGTCGTTTCCGTTGTGCAGGCTGTGCGTGCGGAGTAAAATCAGATAATCACCCCAAAATGACTTGAAGGTGGTTGTGTGAGTCTCGTGTCAGTGGTAAATGCCGTTTGCAGCCTTAGTGCAGAACTGATGGTTTTTGAACAGTGGCACCCAAGCCTAGGGATGGCTGCTCTGAGCCTCAGCTCTCTGTCACAGGTACGTGTTAGCACCGGTCAAGTTCAAAAAGCTAAGGATCAATTTGTCAGTCTCTTCCAATTATCTGCACCAGATCCTTTGTGCTTCCGTAAGTGGCGGCTGTGTGCTGTGCACATACGAAGGCAAGGAGATTGGGAGGGAGAGAGAGGCACATCTTTAGGTGTTTTTCACTTGAAAGGATGCATTTATGACCATAGCTCTAGAAGGCATTGCTAAGGTATTGAAGTCCAGTTCCTATGACAGTTGAAAAGGTTCCAAAGAGCTCCTTTTCCACGCTGCGTGCGAATATTTTGTCCCTTTGGTTTTGGAAGCGCAACAGGCTGCTCCTGGCTCTGCAACGGCCTCTCTATGACTTGGTTCATCACCTTACATATCTTCATCACACCTTGGACCTCTGAAACGGACCTGCTTGCTCCTCGACGGCCTCCCAGATGTGTCAAAAGCCCTTAAGTAACAAAAACTTATAAAACAGGTTCTGCTTTCCGAACGAAAAGTGGCTGTGTAGTGGCAGCATCGGTGTGGCAGACAGCAGGCTTGTTGGCTCAGATTTCACTTGCTGTTCACAGAATCACAGAATGGTAGGGGTTGGAAGGGACCTCTGTGGGTCATCTAGTCCAACCCTCCTGCCGAAGCAGGGTCACCTACAGCAGGCTGTAGAGGACCTTGTTGGCTCTCTGTGGTAGGGATGGGGCTCCGGAGAGGCTGTGGCTTCACTCGTGCGTGTGCAGCAGGTGTCAGAGCTTTTGGTCTGTACAAAAGGGGTCCTTTCGAAGCCTTGGTGGCACTGCAGAATACTTTCTGTGTAGACAAACTCTGCCAGTCATGCCACAGCCGTGAATGAACTGCACCTTTCTGTTTTGTTTTGGTATTGATAGTTTCGCAGTGTGATGTCAACTTCAACACCAGGAATTTTTTTTGCAAAAGTGGAAGCAACGCCTTAATGAATATTTGTAGTTCTCTTGTTTGCTCTGGATTTTCAAAGTTTGCTTGGCTGTCAGGAGGGTTGAGTCATTCTGAGGAAGCTTCGTGGGCAGACCTGGCTGTTGCTCTCTCAGTGAGCGGCAGCTCTCTCCTCAGATTTTTCTGATCCGTTCTTCGGTGCTGGGACCAGACTCAGAACACTGCAGCGTGTGGATCTTTTTGTGTCTTTCCCAGCCTGAATGATCTTTGTGCAGGTGTTAACTTAAGGCTAGAGCTCAAGGTTCTTGAAGAGGCCTGTCTACCATCCCGGGATGACGGTGCTGCTCTTCTGGGTGGTCCTGTCACCGAGGCACATATGGCCGATTTCTGGCACCAGCCTCCCTGGAGAATACTAGGATGTAAAGCAAAGCTCTGGTTACTCCGTCTCTCTCTGTCGGGCACCTGCTGTTTCTCTACTCTCGTCATTGTGGTTGCTTCAGTTTTGAGGGAAACTGCTGGGAAATCGATTTTTTTATAGCTGTGAAAAGTCACCCTCTGGCTAGTTTCCATCTCGTTCCGCCCATGAGCAGAGCGGTGCAGCTGTGGGGGCGGACAGGAGGTGTTTCTTGGGTCTGTCTAACACCAGGGTGCTTGAGGTGAGTGTGGCTGGGGTTAGGCACTGACAGTCTGCGAGTTCCACCAGTGCCCCAGGAGCTACGTTTTCAAAGCCATCAGTGATCATGGGGCACTCCAATATTTCGGAAGCCCAGCTTTTAGGATGGTGTTGGACCTGATTTTTCCAAAGGAAGCAGCTTTAGCTCTCCATAACTATAGCAGCAGCAAACCTTCCGTACAGACAACTAATGAAAAGGGGGAACTGACTCAACAAAGCCAGGCCTGTCTATCCCATTAAGTGAAGATAATAATTATTGAACTTCGTAAAACACAGTGAACTGTTTAGATAAAGCCTGTTTTGGTGTCTGTTACAGCAACAACATGCATTTTGGGAGGAACTGTTTAACCTTTCTGTTTGATCTCTGTGAAAGTGACTCTTTATGACAGTGAAAACTTAACCAAAAAAGAAAAAAAAAAGCTCAAAACAGAACTTAAGACAGAAATTGCACTCTACCCAATGAAAAGCTACAGTGGCTGGTCCTCACTCTTGCTGGGCTTGAACAAAGCCAGGGTCTATCTCCTCTTGGCTGAGCGGGCTGTAAGCCACACTTGGAAATCCCAAGGATCTCAAAGAAATGCTTTAAGCATGTGTTTCCAGAGCAGAATAAAAGTATAAGCCCCAGTCAAACTCCTCGTGATGAAATATTTCAGACTCGCTGGGAAAGGCTGAGTTCTCTTGGACCTGATGTAATGAAACTTTGGAGTGAAACATTAATACCTGGGGGAATGACGGACAGTTATGTTGTTCTCTTGTCTTTCTGTTACTCAAAAGGTACAGCAGTGAGGTGCGTGAAAAGAAGGGAAAATGTCTGAAAGCATCCGTGCCCTTTTGCTCCTCGTCTCTTCACCAGAGAGGAGGAGCAGAAAAGGAAAGAAAAAAGAGAAAAATAAGTAAGTTTTGCTTTTATTTAGGAGACAGCATCAGTCTACCACATTCTCAGCTGGTGTAAGTTGACTTTTACTCCATTAATACTGACTTACATTGCCTGAGGACCTGGCTTCACATCTCTGCTTCCTTCTTTGCAACCTCAGACTGAAATGGACAAAGTTATTTGATGTGGAAGAGACACAGAAAACAAAGACCAGGCCACTTTTCAGCCTTCTTCCAAAGAGTTTTTGAAAACAGGTAGCTCCAAAGGACTGACAGATTTTTTTGTCTTAGAGTTACCCCACTTCAAAGACTGGAAATTCCAGTTGGATTTTCCAGAAAAACAGCTCTCGTTCTATTAACAAATTATCCTTTAGGCTTTATAACTCACTCGGAGATAATAAGTGGGGTATGTTCCCTTCTGTTCACAGATCTTGTTCATCTGTTTCTTTAGGGCTTCAGAAAATAATGTCGTCAATACTGATGGGAAGAGCTGCAGCTTCCTTTCTGTGTAACTTTCTTTTGGTTTAAAGCAGAATATATTTTCTCCAATTATAGTAGTACCTGCAGCCCTCTTTCTATGCACAGCCTCAGACTCAACACGTTATTCTCTGCTCCAAAGAGCTTACAATATGAACAGTGTAGAAAAACAAGTACAGAGGAGAGAAAGTATTACTAATGCCTGCTTATAGCAGGGAGACTGAACACGATGGGGTCGAGTGAATGGCCTAGGATCACACAGGGAGATTGTGGCGAAGAGTAATTCTCTTCTTTGATATACTTTCCCTCTTTCTTAAAAGATAAAATACTCTAAAATGGGCCTGGACTGTCTGAACTGGAACTGATAGCTTCTGTATAAACCAGTTGATAACAACTCAGAACTGTTAATGAGGAATTGTCAAATGCAGACCTGGAGAACCTGCTGCTGTCCAGTTATTCCCCAGATCTGTTGTTCCCCTGGCTACAGCTCTGAGGCCTGTCTGGCTGTGCCGAGTTGCCTCCTCAGCTTGCCTCTAGTCATTGCCTGACCTCGTAAGCCACTTCCTAAGACTGATGAAGAGTGCGACAAGCCCCCCAAACCTGCAAGAGTCTTTGTGATCTGTACTGCCTTAACTTTTTGCCTGACCGTTGCTGTCTGTTCCCTTCTGCTCCTTTTGGGCCATCCCTCCTGCGCTGGAACAACGTCCAGTGTAACACTGGAAAGAGATGATAAATAATAAAGCTGTTAGTGGTCAGGTTAAAGGGCTGGACTGCAGCTGACAGGGAGGCAAAAAAATAGATGCAGTGAAAGTCTGCCTGCCGACTGTTGGTTTATTCATTTCTTCATTACTGAGGACTGAAGCGAGGGGTGAGAAGAGAGGCTGGGCGGCTGCTCCTGCCCGTGACCTCCGTTCTGGTAAGCGCGGGGTGGCAGGACTGCGCCCGTACTGGATTTGCTACCGAAACAGCCGGCCGGGTAGCACGCTGGCCTAGACGCCTAATGAAGGCCCAGGGGAGCGCGGAGGATTATCTTGGAAGGCAACTGACCCTTTCTTAGGTGTTTACACTAATCACAGCTGAAGGTAAGCGCAGCCTCTGTCAGTTATCCGACAGGGGGTTGCGTGGGCTCCATTGCTGTGGGATTTCCCTAATTAAAGCCATTTGACTAGGTTTGGTATTTGAAAAAGCAAAAGAAAAATATTCCAGGGTCTCAGAACCTCCCCCTATCTTTTCCCTATCTTTATTATCAATAAAAAGAGAGAGAAAATGCTGTCTGGACTTGAGGATTTCCTTCACATATGGAAAAGATTTAGCATTCTTCAGCTCCCAGCATTGGCAGTGCACACACCTCCCGCTACCTCCCTCCAGCATTCCCTGTCTGCTCCCTGTATTTCCCAGATCTGCGTATACAGAAAGAATGCATATGCTGTTGTTTCTGCTGGGTTTTTCTTTTTATCTGATAGAAATGATTTTTGAGAGTTGAATCACAGGCACGTGAATCATCTTGCAAACAGCTTTGATATTTTTATCAGTGTGCAAACTCTGTGTGTGTCTGCATTTCTGTGCTTTTTTCCTGGTGCTGATTTGGATGTTGAAGAAGCGGTGTCCGCAGGGACCGCACCTGCTCGTCTTCTTGGGTCAATTCCCAATGGGATCAGATGGCCGGAGTTTGGCTGGCAGTTAATGTGGACTGGAAAAGCTTGGCTTTCATGTGCTTTTTCTTTTTCCCGTGGAGCGTTTTGCCTTGCAGCTCTCATAGCAGAGGCCTTTCCATTGCTGGGATCAATTAAATGCTCACCAGGGAGTCTCTCTGCGAGGAATCTTTCCTTTTCTGGCTGACTTTGAATGTCACACCAGGGCGTTCAGCTGTTTTGACCTTGTTGCAGTAGCTCCCAGGGCTGGAAACCTTTCCTAACCCTCCCTTCCTGTCTCTTCCCCCAGTCCCATGCTCTCTGCCCGTCCTTCCATCTGCAAGCTCTCCCAGGGCTCTTATGCAACAGCTCCGTTTGTGGTGTTCTTGGCTGGGAGAACACGGCTCCAGGGCAGAGCTGTGAGGGGGTTGGATGGGTGGGGGGAGAAAGATTTTATTTGTAACTCCACTGACCTTGCTTAGCCACACAGAGTGGAATTTTTCCCCACTCTCTGGAAGGGAAGAAATATCACCGCTGTTTTCCATCTTTCTGATGGTCGCTTGCTTGCATGACAGAAAATCGGGCTTCCAGGCTTCTCCGCTCAGGTAACCTACCACCGTTACCAAGTTGTGGGGCTGTTTGACTTGTAGTTGTATCTCTAGACTTGGGTAATTGGTAACTTTAAATTGTCTGTGGGTACACATCTGATTTTTCCTGGGGAAAGGAAATATGCCTGTCTGTGATTTTTAAAAACAAAGCAACCCCCCACCCAGACAATACTTTGAGAGGCAATGAAAGCAATTAATGGTGTCAAAAGACCCTAGGAGGGTGAAGTGGTGAGTGACTGAGGGCTGGACTGACGCAGGAACGGCTGGGTGGGTAGCTCCATGTGTCTGGGGAACAGAGGGTTATTGACTCCAACCCCAGCTGTGTTTCGTTAGCTGGGATCATAACCCACAAAATTAATGTTTGACAATGTATAAAGGGAACGGAGCCCTAATACATGAGGCAGTTCTGCCGTGCCCTCACCACTCACCCTTGTGAAAGCTTGGGTGAGTTGCAGAAATGTTGTACTTTCTAGTTACACTGATGAAGGAGAGGAGAAGAGCTACTCTGTTCTCCAACCTGCCGCCCTCTATCCAAGAGGTGGCGGAAATCCTTGTGTTACGAAAGGAAGGTGCGAGCTCTGGGGAGGTTTCCTCTGAGCTGAGTCAGTGTTTGTCCTGAAAGCAAACCTCTTTGACTCCTCGCAGGCTCCGCAGGGGTTGGAGGGTTCCTTGCAGGGTAGAGGAGAGCATCTGTGCAGGAACTCTGCCGCAGCGTTCGGGCTTGCTGGCTCTGTTTCACCCACAGATGTGTGTATTGAGGGGGTCCTCGGTGGGGATCCCCTGTTCCCCCTGCTTTCAGGGGTATAATCTGTTCCTTTTACCGCCTTCTGTCTGTCCTCCCCGGGGCAAGGAGCTGGCAGGCAGGCAGCCTGGCTGTGCTGGGCTGAGCTGTAAGATGTATTTACCGCTGCGTGTTGTTTTGCTGGGGGTACTGCGCCTGTACGGACAGCTGTTGGCTCTGCAGCTGTGGAAAATGCTCCCTCTGACCCACTGGCCAGAACAGTCCGAGTAGTTTAAGCAAGCCAGCTGGCAAAGCGTACCTTCCCCCTTTTCTTCGTGTGTGTGAAAACGGAGTTATTTAAGAGGGGAGCCAGAGTCCCGAGATGCCTGGCGCTCTGGCAGTAGGTGGGTAGTGATCAGGTTGTTTTCCCAAGCATCAGACATCCCAGTGAATATCAACAAACTGGGAGGCAGTTTGCTTTTTGAAATATTCAACCCTGCTTACAGGGTTCATTGTTCAACATCAGCATCCCATTAATGTGTGAGAGCGCTCTGCAATGAGGCTGTCACACAAATACAGACTTTTTTAATGGCAGATGTGAGGCTTAAATCAAATATCTGTCAGTCCTCATGTACGTCCCCATGTATAGCGATGCCACTGCAATCTCTGGGTCTGTCTTGGCACAAAACACCGCTCTGCTAAGTGTGTACTTTACTGCCTGCCACTGTGTGCCGAGTGATAGCTGATAACCCTGAACCTGGGTAACTGTAGGTATCTCCATATACTGCTCAGCTCTGTAGGTGCCTTCCTGTCCTGTAAGCTGTCTCCACAACTGGCAAAGGACTTCAGCAAAAGCCAGAGTCAGAGGAATGATTCCTTGGGTGAAGTGCTTCTCACAATAGAGTGTTTTTTGTTTGCAGCTTGGACCAGTGCGCTTTGAAGTCGATGCAAAAACAATTGATGGTAGCAGGTTCTGGACCAGGCTCCTGGCTACCTTTGTGCTTAATTTATAAGTAATGTGTATCTACTGGTGAATGCCTCTAAACAGATTAAGAAGGTGCAATTGATTCAAAGCTGACTATAGGTGAACATAAAAGGCAGAATTGATTGGCTCAGTCTATTTTAATTTTCTGGGAATGGAGAAATGTAATAAATAAATAAATCAAATGCCCCAAACCTAATGGCAAAAATACGAAGTACAAAGTAAACACACCTTTCAAAAATGCATTGGTAGTGCCGGAACGCAGGCGTTCACCAGGGCGCTGGAACCACCGTGGCTCTGGTTCTGATGTTGTCAGAGCAAAAGTGGTGCAGGTCGTCTGTGAGCAGAGATCACTGCAGGTGCAGATTCTCTTCTGTTCATGTTCAGTCATTTGTCTTCTAAGGGGAGAAGCTCTCTGTGTGTTAGGCGATGTCCATAGTATAGGTATGTCTATACATACTTGTATATTAAGTATATAGGCATATATATGTGTCTATGTATAGGTGTATATCAATGCAGCAGCTTTAGGTGTAAGGGTACAATTTCCAGAAAGGCAAAGAATAGACCTTCTGAGGAGCAGGGGGAAGGGGACCTGTGTGCCTGGTCTGGTGGGCTGTTTCGCTAGGCTTAGTGCCTCCCTGCTTGCTGCACTCTCACTCTTGTTAGGGCTGATGAGTCCCTGGGCAGTCACTGAGACCTGGTAACTGCTCAAAGGTATCATAATGGCCATAAAATCATTGTTAGTATCTGATCAGTGCCGTTCTCTTTAGCCTGTGAAGTCACAGCAGAGAGTGAATTGCAATTATTTTGAAGCGGAAATTTGCACACCCTCCCTCCCTCTTTAATTGTTATGATAAATTGCAACTTCAGAAAAATATATAAAGCTTTAGCGTGATAAAGCTCATGCTGATACCAAGTCCTAGCTTTTCAGCATGACAGAAATCTGGTGGAAATACTGCCCTCCTTGCTTTTCCCTTCCTTCCCCTCACTTCTCCCTTTCTCTCATCTTCTTCTCCCTGCTGTCCTTTGGACGCTGTGCTGCTGGGGTTACTGAGACGGCTTTAGACAGAGGGTAAGCTCTGCGCACCTTCCCGGTGTGCACAGGGGCAGGGGCAGAAGTGTACCTGGTGCATGACAAGTATTTAGGGTTGTGAAAAGTGCAATTTATATCACATGTTCCTCCAGGGAGCAGGCAGTGAGAAACCTCTTTGCAAAGGGCCGTGTGAGTGGATCTCTACTGCTGTGTAAGGGAGTCCACAGGGCTGAGGGAAAGCGTTTGCTGGTGGTCGCATGGATGCGGTTGGCCCCTCACACCCTGCCAATTCGCCTTGTGCAGGTGGGTCTCAGCGTCCCCAGCGATACTCACAGTGAAGATACTCTCCTGTGTCTGAGTCTGGACGCTTGGACACCCCCACAAAGCCTGTTGCAGCTTGAGCTGAGTTCTGTACTTGGGATACTCAGAGGTGTAGGAGCATTCACCTTGTTGCTGTCCAAGGGTGCGTTTTGCTTCTTCTCATCTCTCTCGGGAAGAAAGTG
>Ga0065711_1045315_pt1 | contig 13561 bp, 15 predicted proteins | sample Hoacrofraction12_FD_59098 | JGI IMG/M metagenome (GOLD analysis project Ga0065711, IMG submission 59098) | Hoatzin crop microbial communities from Cojedes, Venezuela - Epithelial fraction 12 v2 (version 2) | ecosystem: Host-associated > Birds > Digestive system > Esophagus > Crop | place...
GGGGGGGGGGAAACAAAAAAAAATTGCATTAATTTATGTACTGAATTTCTTTTTCTACTTCTCGCCATCTAGAACCTCAACTGTTCTTTTTCAGCTTTGTCTCAAAAATTAAAGGAATGAAAGGATCTAGCCGGCTCTTCAGTAGCCCGGCTAGTCCCATATTCCCTCCGTTTATGCCCCTTGAAAGCAACTGAAAGCGAAGAATCATCGAGTCTCTGCAGAGAACAAAACTGCCCTAGCTGGCCTGCTCCTTATGACAGTTTCCTAGAAGTTTTGATTTTAAGCACTTCAGACAAACGACCTCATGTTTAAGGAGACTCCTTCTCCCCAGGAAGGATGTCACACAGCACCCGTGAGAAGCTTACACCAGCTGCGAGCAGACTCAGGCTGCAGCAGCTGAGTAGCATTGCCAGTGAAGAAAACTATCAGAGAACTGGGTGCATAGAAATTGTTGTTTGCTAACCCTGAAAGTAGACTCAAAAGGTTTTAAAACTAAAATTTGACAACCATTTACATTTCAAAGCCTACGGAAATAAAATCCTAGAATCGTTCAGGTTGGAAAAGACCTCTAAGATCACCAAGTCCAACCGTCACCCGGACACCACCGTGCCTGCTAAACCATGTCCCCCAGTGCCACATCTACACGTGTTTTGCACCTTTACAGTTCAAATTAGTTCCTCACACATACCAGACGGGCTCCACTTATACACCAACAGCTTAAAAAAGCATGAATTCTTACCATCCACAGAGCCTTCCTGGAAACAGCTGCTAGCATCAGAGGGCCCTCCCTTTTTCCCTAACCTGCCAATACAACAGCCAAAACCCACTGCAGAGTTGCTGTGTTTGTTCTTGGCACCTGGGAACAGCACAGGGAGTCAGCAGCCTCCGGCCTCTCCGCAGCTCACTGCTCCTCAGCCGGTAATTAATCTTGTTCTTTCCACGAGCAGATCCTCCTGCCTGCAGCAGGTCTCTGCTCTGCCTGCTCGCTCTGCTGGTGCCACCATATGGCGGTAGCTCCATCCTGCACTGGAGCTGCAAATCGCACCAGTTCACAGCTCCCACAACCCGCAGTGCCCCTCTGCCCTCCAAACGTCCCCGAGCGAGCTTCACTCTGCAAGATTCCTTCCAGGAGGGCACAACAACTCCACAGAGCTCCAGTGCAGCTCGATTTCAATTGTTCATCTACGTTCTCCTGCTATTTATTCATTACAAATCCCACCTGGAAGGTCTGGTTTTCCACTTTGTACCTTCGCTTAGCAGCTGTTCTCATGCTTACCTCCCAGCCAGGCCACGCAGTTGGGTTTGGCAGGGGGAGTGTGAATTCTGAAGGTTTTAGTGGCGAGCGCTTCTTTGTATTTCGGTTTCTCCACCAGGTATCTGATTTCAGCCATGAGCCTGTGAAGGAATCCTGGCAACATAGCGGTGCCACCAATAACAACCAAGTTCTCCGCCAGCTGCTTCCTGGTGTCTATCGGACACTAATGCAAACAGGAATAAAAAAACCCAAACACTTTAACTGAAGTTGCATGAACAAGCATTCAAAGGTCTGTTGGAAATTCAGTCAGTCTTTCCGTGCCTTTCAGCTGCTGTTTTCTCATACTTAGCTGAAACATAACAAACACCATTTTCCCCCCAGACTTCCCAAGAAAATCAGGCTTAAGGAACTGCTCAGTTGAGGCTTTTATGGGCACGTTGTGAGTCCCTGTGCAGCTCTTCAGCTGAGACAGGCCGAGATGACAGCGGACAGAGGTATCAGTGACAGTAATTGCCGTGAGTTCCAGGAGAAGATGTGCCAGAGAGAGGTCAAGCCTCCACCAGTGCTCTCTGAGAGCAAAAACTGTTACGTATGAGATTGACTCTTTTTAGCTCCGTGTGGGAGAAAGGTGCTACAGAAGTCTCAGCGGCAGAAAAGGTTTCTGCTGGATCTTGCCTTGCGCATCGGACAATCTATGTAGAAGACACACAGGCATGAGAAAACCAAGCTTTGTCAGTTCTGCCCCTCACAAACAGATCCATGCTATCCCTTTGAAAAGAATTCCTGGTTGCTGTGGTCCTCTTGTTCAGCAGAAGTAACTGGATGCTATTTAACACTTGTAAATTTAACATTTGTCTTTCCTCTGGCCAAAGAGCGATGCAAGGTAAATGCCTCAACGTACAGAAGTGAGGGGTCCAGGCACAGATCTTGTTAAACAAGTTGTTTTCATAAGGATTTCTAATTGAAATATTTGTCATGTCGTCCAAGCCTATGGCTCTCCAATAAATTGCGCCTCAGCAAACCAATTGAAATGGCATCAATAACTACAGGAAGTCAACTTCAATTAACGTACATATACCACCACTTTATGCAAATTTCCATTTATAGTGGTTTTCTAATCCACTCTTTCGTAAATATAATAAGAAACGAATCATTTGTATACACCAAGAAAATTTTCCATAATATACCTAACATACTGCCTGTAATAGAGATGTCCAAATTAATTTTATTCCACCTTAGGTAAACCAGCAGCCTGCAGGACTCAAAGTTTATCTCTTAGCCAAACACCTTGAAAAAAGAAGAAACAGAACACCTGTGTCGTTTCAGTGTAAGCAGTGTAATTCCTACAACGGCAAGTATTAGCTGCTCCTTCACCATTACATCCGTAGAGCCTCACTCCCAAATAAACGTGAGCTAGTTCATTACCTCAGCTGAGGGGCGAGCACTGCATTTCTTAGAAAACTGTCCTAGACGCGCTGCAGTAGACCACTGAGTAAGAAAACCATCACAGAACAGATGACACACGGTGACTTACTACCCCCCAGTAATCCATCACGTGGCAGAACCCTAGGAGTCACGCTGTGCTGAACCAGCCGCAACCTGTGGTCAGAAGGGCATTACTCTAGAAAGAGTCATTCGTAACAGCAGGTTCTCTAAGGCTGGAGGCATTCCATAAATGGTTTGTAATATAAAGATACCTGAATGAGTGAATCTAAGATCAAAGTGGCAACGGATGTCTCTTCGTTATCCTGTTCAAACAGTATTTCCACAACGGAGTCTCTGTTGAAACGACAGGACATGAGTGTTAATGAGCAGCAACGCTGCTCTATGAGCTCACACTCCGGAACAGCAGGGCTGGAAATAGCTACAGACTTCCTGCTGACAACACGTCATCGCGACTTCTTCTGCCATACAGCCGCGCACCAGGCCGTGCCAACGGGGAGGAGACAACGCCCGTTCGCTTCGCTAAACCCGTTTCATCACCATGCACTAGTACTGCTTTTCTGTTTCTCCCATCCCTCCAATCTGTTCGCTCTCATCTTCGACTGTGAGCTCTCCACAGCGGCTGATGCCTCTTATTCTGGGCTTGCACTGTGCCCAGTGCAAAGCCTTAATTTAAGAGACATTAAAAGCATATGCAAGTGTTTCATTACAATTCAATTTTATGAAAAGTTATGTGCTTTTAGAATCAAAAATATGTCCTCCTAAAGATAAATACTCTGCTATGGTATTTCTCACCTGATGGGGCCAACTACATGGAGAATCTTTTCTCCATCTAAAGGATAGTCCACATCTGGAGGTGGTGAAGGACGCTAGAAATACAAACACACGCACATTATTTTAGTGGCTAAAAAGGCTACATCCACATCAGAAGGCTAGGGTAAGCTTCACTCGCCACCCACCTCAGCACTGCCATCAATGTTGAACTTGGCTGCTTGGATTTTCAGTCCACGTTGGAGATCACTCACGAAACAAGTGCGGACTTCATAAAAGAAAAGAAAGGGGCAGAACAGAAACTTTGCCGGATCCTTTCATCACCAATAAAAAAAAATAATTTTGCTTAATTTAGAGAAGAACACACACTTTGGGCCCTTACTGGTCCAAGGTGTTATCAAACAAATGCAGAGAAAAACGGTGTCTACACTTCAGCAAAGTCCAGATGCTATCTATATCATGACTTTCAATGAAGCTGACACTGAAACTACGCTAGGACAGGCAAGGTGTCTTTCTGAGACAAGCTACTTGAGATTCAAAGATGTTGCTGATCATGCCTTCGGTTACCACAAGGTGCCAGCGGTTGTATTCTGCTGTCAAACACAGCATTGCGGGTCTTGCACCACGGCTTCAAACAAGGCATTGTTCATTTTCTAAACAAGCTGTAATCATGCCGTATTTTCCCCAGTGCTACTCTTCAGCACCCTAAGAATTCCAGAGGGTTTTTGTTTCTCCAGGCAACACTGACAGAGCACAATTTAATTTGTATCCCAGCTGTCAGTGTTGTTATATACTTATTTGGCTGGCACAAAAGAGTTATCTTCTTCACAAATGGCTGTCACAAAGAAACAACCCTTCAGTACACAGGCAATCATAATTTCAACGCTAGCACATTCTACCTGGTTCCAAAAGACTCCATAAAAACCAGAACTGATCAGAAAATTGTGTTCAAGTCCAGGAATTAGAAAAGCAACTTCCATTTGAAAAAGCAGCAGCTGCATTTAAGTTATTTTGCATTTGACTGATGGATTTCTTCCTAATCTGGCCCAAGAGGTACATACTAGCTGCTATTTTCTACAATTATATATTTTTTATATCCATTGCACATGAAATATTACACAGGAATTCATCCAAGTTCTCCTGAAAGACCACCTCTATTTTTTTCTGGTGTAAATGTAGTCCTTGACTCATCTTGCCTACCTGATTAATACACCAAAATGTCTTTTATACACACTTCATTTTTTTCACAAAAATGACTTTAAGGCAAATTGAGCCTTCCTAGTCCATTTATAAACAAAATTAATTTAAAAAATTCTTATGTGATGATGTTAAGACCGCTTACATGCTGCGTTTGCTACCACAGCGCATCTATGATAACAGGGTTTGAACATTAGATGTGCTGCACACACTGTACCTATTCACACACCGCAAACACAATGTCAGTAGTTGAGAAATGTAATACCCAGATAACGTGACCTGCTGACCGCAGGACATCTACAACAGGCAGAACAGTTGTACCGCGCTGGCTGACCACAGGTTTCTATGGGCTACGTCTTGACAGCACCAAGGCTAAACCTGACAGCGGAACTCAACATGGTTTCGGTTTTGCTTTCAAAGAGGATGAACACTGCAAGTTCTTCCAGTAGGTAAGAAATATGATAAACAGAGAAGATAAAAAAAATTCCTAAACATACAGTATTGCACAGTTGTTATTATCATACTCTCCTCTACTGCACAATTTAATAAACTAGAGTTTTGTGAAGCAGAAAATTTTACCTTTTATATCCTCCACCACGTCTTCCGGAACTGAGCCTGAAATAAAAAAATACCTCAGAACAAAAGCTTCTTAAGTAGAAAGAGAATTTAAGAATGAAAGTAAGTTTGAACTACATCTAGTATTTTAAAATTTTGACAACAGCTTTTAAAGATTTCTAAGAAAGGATATTAAGAACAGGAAAAAAAGGTTGTTATGAGTGGCTTATCGTAAAAATCATATTCCTGTTTAACACTGAGAAAGAAATCATGCCAGTAGCTGACATAAGATGCGGTGAACACTGAACACATTTTATTCACTTTCCCCAGTGTGAGTTCACTGCACATACGCCGCATGGAACAGACCTTACCCATCACAGACGGCAGGCTTTGTCCTTTGGCTAATCCTGTATCAACTGTGCACTGCTCCAACAACTGATACGCCAGCTCCCTAAAATATCAGACATTAAGTTAGTCAAAGACAGCTGTTAACTCAGGCTGATTCTCTATGTTGCGCTTCAGGGACAGCATTTGTTCCCTTTACTGACTTTCTTCTAAATATAAACTGAAGCAGAGCTGATTGCCACAGCTGTAACTACATCAAAAGCCAAACAGCGGTAACTTCAGCATTCAGATGCTGTCACAGCACGAGTCATGTTCAATAGGAATATCTTGTCACTGCTCATAGAATCATAGAATGCTTTGGGTTGGAAGGCACCCTTACAGGTCATGGAGCCCAACCTCCCTGCAGTGAGCAGGGACATCTTCAACCAGACCAGGTTGCTCAGAGCCCCGTCCAACTTGGCCTTGAATGCTTCCAGGAATGGGGCCTCGACTACCCTCCATCCCCCAGCCTGTACTGATAGCGGGGGTTGCCCCGACCCAGATGCAGGACATTGCACTTCACCTTGCTGAACCTCATGAGTTTCACATAGACCCACTTCTCAAGCTTGTCCAGGTCCCTCTGGACAGCATCCCATCCTTCTGGTGTGTCAACTGCACCACTCAGCTTGGTGTCGTCTGCAAACTTGCAAAGGGTGCACTTGATCTCACTAAGTCATTGATGAAAATGTTAAACAGCACCCATCGCAGTACAGACCCCTGAGGGACACTAACTGGCGTCCATTTGGACATCGAGCCGTTGACCACTACCCTCTGGCTGTGACCTTCCAACCAATTCCTTATCCACCACACAGTCCACCCATCAAATCCCTCTCTCTCCAATGTAGAGAGAAGGATGTTGTGAGGGACGCTGTCGAAGGCTTTACAGAAGTGCAGACAGATGACATCTGTAGCTCTTCCCTTGTCCACTGATCTAGTCATGCCATCACAGAAGGCCGTTAGGTTGGTGAGGCAGGACTTGCCCTTGGTGAAGCCATGCTGGCTGTCTCCAATCACCTCCCTGGCCTCCATGTGCCTTATCAGAGCTTCTAGGAGGATCTGTGCCATGATCTTCCCAGTCACAGAGGTGAGGCTGACTGGTCAGTAGTTCCCAGGGTCCTCCTTCCCACCCTTTTTAAAAATGGGCACAGCATTTCCCTTCCTCCAGTGCCCAGGGACTTCGCCTGACTGCCGTGACCTTTCAAATATCATGGAGAGTGGCGTGGCAATGACATCAGCCAATTCCCTCAGGACTCTGGGACGCATCTCATCAGGTCCCATAGAATTCTGTACATTCAGGTTCCTCAGGTGGTCCCAAACCTGGTCCTCCATTACAGTTAGAAGGGCTTTGCCCCTCTGGTCCCCATCTTGCAGTCCATCAACTGGGAAGGGGTGAGGAGAGAGGCTGCCCGTGAAGACTGAGGCAAGAGTTGCTGAGTATCTCAGCCTTCTCCTCACCTGTTGATACGAGGTTGTATTCTTACTGACTGGGGGGGTACACTTTCTTTAACTCTTCTTTTCTGGCTGACATGCCTGTCGAAGCCCTTCTTGTTATTCCTAGCATCCCTTGCCAAGTTCAGCTCCAGCTGTGCCTTGGCCCTCCTGACCTCATCCCTACACAACCGGGCAGCATCCCTGTACTCTTCCCGAAATACCTGTCCCTGCTTCCACTGCCTGTGCAGTTCCCTCTTGCCCTTAGCTTGACCAGCAGGTGTCGACTCAGCCATGCGAAGTCAAAGACGAACTTTCACAAATGAATCATTGGTAACCCGGAACGTGTAACTGTGACTTACTTGTGGATAGCCTTTCCTCCCAGAGGAAGGGAACCCCAGCAGCTCAGAATTGGAATTCCCTCATATATCTACACGAAGATCAGGAAATTCGCTCTTTTTGTTATGAATTTTCAGTCTTTTTGGAACTAAATGGTCTTTCATTAGCTTGCATTAGCTATCGGAAACACGTTCAAACTTTTCTCCAAAACTAATTTCTAGTATATAAAGGCTGAAGTTATGAACCACCCTTCCCAAGTTCCAAGGGAACGCAGACTTAGCGTGTCAGCTGTGAGGAGATTCCCCAAGTGATGATATCTTACAGTCAAATGCCAGACTGGCTCATCTGCTCCTATTACTTTTTAGCACGCTTGAAGTCTATAAAAATCTCATCTCATCACGACACCCTTGTTGCTGAGAAGCTGGTTTCTGTATTGTTAAAGGATACAGGCAGCACCAAGCTTTCTGCATATCCACAGTCTAGCACCATGGCAGAATTGATCCCAAGTGTCAGCAGAGACATTAGATGACTCGGAGCAAACAAAACAGAAGGTACCTACAGGGAAACCAAATGGACAATTGACAGAAGGGGGCGAAAAGAAACAAACCACCCAAAGCACTGACGCTCTCCCCGAATGACGTATTAAAAGCAAAACCCATCTTGAGGTATCCATTTTTAACTTAATTTTTAAGGTAGTGTAGTAATGAACAAAATACAACAGAATTCTCAGTTCTGCGTTCACCTTATTCGTGGTACATACCAGTGACTTCAATAATAATGAATCTTGGAATGGGCTTGTAAGACAAGCCAGTGTTAACTATAGAACTCATCTAAAGTCATAGATCAGGTTTCTTTTTGTCACTGGAAAGAAATTAAAGAAATTAAAGCATAGCTACTGAAAATGTTGTATAAAGACTTCAAGATGTGAACAAAGGTGCCAGAAAACCCATAAAACTGTGCCTTATGACAACACGCTGTTGCACACAACCTCACAGCAGATGCCAGTTAAAACACCTCCCCAAAGCATTGTGTAAACTCAAGTCAAAATTACACGAGAATGACTTCTTCCTCCCAGTAAGTCATAAATCAAGTTGCCTAGATAGCAACAGTTCCTTTAATGGAAGGCCTTGAAGTGTGAATTAAACAAGCAATTTCATCCAATCCTGCATTTAAGGGCAACATTAACTGATACTTAGCCCAGAGACACAAGTTATAATATTACCCTGTATCAATATGCCACTCTTATTCTTTGTACCAAATGGAAACACGAGCCAGAGAGAATTAACCTCACAGCAGAATTAGCTGGCTTCTTAACAAGCTACAAAGCCTCTCCATCAAAATACAATTTTCCAAGTCACAAGTCATTTTTGACAATCAATTTTGCATGGGAGTGCTTTATCTGAGACATGTGTTTTTCCTGTAAGGGGATTAGGAAAAAAAACAAACCCAAATCACTCAAAGCTTTCAGCAATTTCCATTCATCAGAAAATTTTATCAATAGTAGGAAGGACTTACGCAGAAGTTTAAGATTAGTTGGCAAACTGTGCTGTGGAAGCACAGTGAAGAAGTACTGCAGACAAACTAGTTTCTTCACTTTTTATAGCAGAACCCCAACCTTTGTTCTATTTGAATTGAAGAAGTATGGAATCGCCTTCCAAAACATTTTGTTAGAAGTAAGCAAGAATTAGGTTCAGACTTCTTCAGAAAGACTGATTAAGCAGAGAAGATAATACATTTCAGGTAAGCTCTTATCTAAATGAGCACAGCCGGAGGTTAGATCACGTGCCAGGCAAAGATATCGACTCTGGTAGAAGTCAGGAGATTTGCTGACAGAGCACTAACAAGTGTTTAAATATAAATTCTGGCTTCAGGCAGTGCTCAATGGGGATTATTGGATCTGTCTGGAACAGTGCCACGTGAGCTGTATTTTTGTAGAAGCCAGAGAAACCTTTCAGATTCTTGTTAATAGCTCCTGTTTTGCGGCCTCATATAGAGTTAGAATGGAACAGAAATGGCCTTTACTCCAACCTCCAAGCCCCACTTCCCCAGGTGACCATCAGTTTTTTTTCATCTTCTTTATGCCTCTCTCATTCTTTTGGCATTATTTTCATTCCTTTGTCCACATCTGGTAGTGACTGTAAGTACAATTTCTACCAGCAAGTGCTATGCTGAGCACCCACAGTGGTTCTGTAAAACACGTACCTCAAAATGCTTGAAAAGGACTCTCGTGAGCGTGTCTCTGAAGTGTGAAGGGCACAAGACAGATTCTATGATCACAACACGGCGGTCTCTGGGATTCACCAGCAGATGTCTAAAAAAGGCAAGATGTGTAAAGCAAAACTGGTAAGTTCAAGCACGTCTTATGAGACCTATTTTATTTTCATATTCCACTCTCCTAAAAATTTGCGTATAGATAGCACTTTTTACAGCAGATCCCAAAATCTTTTTCCCTAATTTAAAAAAACCCACCACTTTCCTAAAATAAAGTTAGGAAACTGAGTTACAGAAAACAAGTTACCGAGCTATCTGCTATCAGGCTGCAGTTCTGAATATCTGTTATACATTTCTAAATCAATATAATGAAGTGCAAAAATAGGCACGCATAATTGCCATTAATGGCTTGTCCACTCTCGTACAGTGTGTCTGCGAAAGAGTAATAACGATGATACAGATGTTTCGATTTCAGTGGAAGAGGCTGGAATTGTCCTGATTTCAATTACAAAGCGATGATCAAGGACAGGAAAAAACCCCACAACTCACAGCAGAAGATCTGCGGCACAGAAACTAAGTACTTGTTTCCCTGTGTCAAGTGACGATTTTTACTGTCTAAAAATAAGGACTGGAAGTAAAGAGAGAAATTACTAAGTCCAACTTCATTATTCACTAATGGTATAAAACAGTAATATATAATAACAATTTAATATTACATTATAATAAAAGCACAATAAAAAGATGTATTAGTGAGGTAAAAATATTCCACAGGTTAAGCTTCCTCCTTGCAAAACACTGTCATGTGGAGAGAGCTCTGCACCAACAGAAGATGAGCTTCAGCCCTACCAAAATCAGTACAATGACTTTCCCCTACCAAGTCCTTTCTGAGTGCCACAGTTAACAAGCAACTTATCAAATACTTTTACTTATAGAGAGCAACTGATGCTGCAGGACACTGACTCTGTGTAATATACCCTGAATCTCAGCACCACTGAATTTCTCCTGCAAGAACACAGCCAGGCAGGCACCTGCGAAATCTTGTTTCCGTTTTCTTACTCGACTAGCGAGCAGCCTCCAGTCACACCTCCAACACCTCGATGTACTCAGGAAAGAGCTGCAGGAGGCTTGACTAACTAACATCCGCGTATCTCTTACCTGAAATACAGCATATGGATAAATTCCTTCAGATATGAATAAAGCTCTTCTGTATTAATATTATACTGAACAACTTTGACAGGCTGCAAAGTAAAAATATCCACAGTCAGCCTAAATACTAGGCAGTGATTCTTTATAAAGAAATGCATATATGAGATACATATATAATAATAGATTGTATTTGAACATATATCATCTGACATATATAAATAAATCCTCACTCTTACCTGATTTGCTCTATGTCCTTAACAATGCATCTCATAAACCCACCTATAACTAAACCTCAGAATTTATTTATGCTAATTTTTTGTACTGGTAACTTATATCAACATTAGTTTTCCAAAGCTGCCATTTCCTACTGAAAAAAAAAACCAAACAAAAAAAAAAGCGCCATAGCTAGGCAAAGAAATTTCTCAATAAATACTCCAAACACAAGCTACATGGGTGAGGAGTACAAACAACATCAGCACTGGTATAACACTTACTTGTATCTAGTTACAGTCTTTTAATAGCAGGAGTTAAAAGATAATGAAAATCACTTATGACGGGCAGAAAAAGTATCTGCAAATTCTTTCTATACCATAAGATACCAATCATTGTAAAGGTAAAACAGTTCAGGTAAACTAGATTACCTTTGCGACATCGGGTTTCTTTATTTCACTAGGAATAATGCATCTTGGTCCTGTTTCTCCTGCAAAACCACACCTAGAAGAAAACGTTGAAAACCTTGTTATTTGAAGTCACTATTTAATGTACCGGGCCTAGGAATCATCAAAGAGTAATTAATTAGGCATATTTCTGCGACTGCAAAGAGGTGTTTCGTATACAGCTTTTCTACCTAGCGATTTTTAATGAGAAAGATTTTCTATCTTTTTATTGACTCCCTCTCAGGTGCATTAAACAAACCAAGTTATCTTCATTTCTGTCAGGACGGTAATCCTTGACTGTGACGTGCCTCCTGCTTTCCACTGATAAGTTCTCTGTTTACAGTCACCCACCTGCAGCCTTCCCTACTGCCTACTAAACCTCCAAAGAAATGCCCTCCTGTGTCCTCCACACAGGCCCACAGTTTTACCGAAGCTCCCAGAAAATACAGGCAAGATTAAACTGTCATGTCCTCTTTAAACCCTCATTTTCTGTGACATTTATTTAGAAGAAATAAAAGACACTTAATGACCACGATCATGCAAATCCTGTGGCCTATTTCACTGCTGACCAGCACCATTCCACTGACACTTTTTTCCTCTTTCCAGCTTGTTTAGTACTTTGAAATGCACTCCCTTCACAGCATCCTGGCTGATTTAAGGTAGTACTGCCTCAAGATGAAGAACTCCAGGACTCCTCTGACAAAACATGAGGGTTTCTGCATCCAGCTTGGATGCAACTTACTAAGAATACCAGAAAACCCGAAACAAACCTTTGGAAACCCATCTGGTTTTCACAGAGCGATTGCACCTTAAAAGACACAAGAACCACAGACTGAAGAAGGCAAATTAAAAACAGAAGAAATTCAGGATATGATTTTAAGAAACTCAGTCCCCAACATTTCTTTCACCGCTGCCACCCCCATTAAGTACAAACATCAGGAGAAAACTATGGTAGAAAACACTAGTAGAAAACTATAAAGCCACTGGGCTTCGAGCACTTTTAATGCAAAAGGTCAATTAATACTTTATTTTGCTATTTGGCAACTGTCATCGTGTTTCTTCAAATAATTTCAGAAAAAAAATCTTAAAATAGACATAATTCAGAATTAAATTTTTCCCTTTGGCCTCCCAAACAAAGCCTTGTGTGGTCCCAGTGCGTACACGCAGTTGTCCCTGCCTGTCCTCCTGACAGCTTCTGAACTTTTGGTTAATTTCAGTCTGATTTGGGAAAGGACAGACATCTCTCACATCATTAAGTTGCCATTTCTTCTACAAGCATGAAGGTTGGAAACAGACCTAAAACCACGCTATTCAGGGGAAATGCTTTTCCATAGGAGCATTTCCTTAGACAAATAGCACCATAGGATAAAACCTCACAACCTCCCCAAATTTGGGAAAACCCTGCAATCAGGGACACAACATGAATCCACAAAAAGCCACTGGTGGAATCACTTGTTTCCATCTGTGAAGGCTTTTGTCAAATCCTCTCCATAACAACACTGCAGTGATTTCCAGGTAACGAAGCCTGCCTGCTAGTCTGCAATTACACAGTCACTTGAAAAAAAATGCATACAACTTCATACAAAAACAAGTTTGGGCAAGAAACCCTTCTCCTGCGACTCCTGCCTTGTCTGAGAAGCAGAGACACCCTCAGGGCTTTGGATGCCCCCATGGCCACAGCCATGGGCCCAGCCTAGTAAGAGTGACAAGTATCTGAAGAGATGCTTTTGTTGCAAGATATTTGTATTTTGCTGTGTGCAGGCCATCTCTCCAAACAGGCCCCAGAAACCCAGGGAGTGCTGCCAGAGTACTGCAACCCCGGGTGTGGGGCCGGATTGCTGAAGCACAACTAAATTGCCCCTTTCTTGCGAGGGCTGCACATACCTGGGACACAAACACAGGGAGGGGAGTCGGGGGTTTCTGACACAATGGGGTATTGTGACATGGGGGGCAGCAGCACGGCTACGTTTTTGGCCCATGACATAAACACTAAACACTGAGCATTTAGAGTACTGCATCCAGTTCTGGGCTCCCCACTTCAAGAAAGATGAGGAGCTACTGGAGAGAGTCCAGCGGAGGGCTATGAAGATGATGAGGGGACTGGAGCATCTCTCCTACGAGGAGAGGCTGAGGGAGCTGGGCTTGTTCAGCCTGGAGAAGAGAAGGCTGAGAGGGG
>Ga0065711_1045316_pt1 | contig 13561 bp, 8 predicted proteins | sample Hoacrofraction12_FD_59098 | JGI IMG/M metagenome (GOLD analysis project Ga0065711, IMG submission 59098) | Hoatzin crop microbial communities from Cojedes, Venezuela - Epithelial fraction 12 v2 (version 2) | ecosystem: Host-associated > Birds > Digestive system > Esophagus > Crop | place...
TTATTCTTCACTGTCCAAAAATTCAGCATTTTTGGTTTTCATGGTTTTGGTGTAACTTAAATTTTGCTATTTCAGTACTACAGGAGTTTGACTATCTAATTAACATTCTTGAACATGCATTAGGTTTTCTTACCCTTAAAAAAAATCAGGTGGTATATGGCTGTAGTGACCTTTTTGTCTGAGGTGTTTGTCCTCCCGTAAGGCGAAGGCAGGGGAGCCACACACACATGTGGCATCCAAGGTGGTGAAAGCCCAGATGCTGCTTTTCCTACACTCATGTTGCATTTTCCTATTTGTCCCTGAGCTGATGTTTCACAGAACACATATTAAACTCCAGCACTTTCCTTGAACGACATTAATTACATCGGAAGCCACCAGTGTGTTAGCTACAAACCAGATCTTGACGATGTTGCCAAGCACCACCCTCACCTATGGAGCCATCTTATTCAGTTCATAGAATCATGGAATGGTTTGGGTTGGAAGGGACCATGTAGATCTTCCAGTTCCACCCCTCTGCCATGGGCAGGGACCCCTTCCACCAGCCCAGGGTGCTCCCAGCCCTGTCCAACCTGGCCTTGAGCCCTGCCAGGGAGGGGGCAGCCACAGCTCCTCTGGGCAGCCTGGGCCAGGGCCTCGCCACCCTCATCGTAAAGAGTTTTTTTCTTATGTCTAATCTAAACCCACCCTCTTTCAGTCTGAAGCCATCACCCTTTGTTCTGTCACTCCATGCCCTTGTAAAAAGTCCCTCTCCAGCTTTCTTGCAGACCCTCCAGGCACTGGCAGCTGCTCTAAGGTCTCCCTGCAGCCTTCTCCTCTCCAGGCTGAGCAGCCCCAGCTCTCCCAGCCTCTCCTCCCAGCAGAAGGGTTCCAGCCCTTGCATCATTGCTGGGGCCTCCTCTGGCTCCGCTCCCACAGCTCCAGCTCTGTCCTGTGCTGAGGGCTCCAGAGCTGGACGCAGGACTCCCGAGGGGGTCTCATCAGAGCGGGACAGAGGGGCAGAATCCCCCCCCTCGCCCTGTGCCCACGCTGCTGGGGATGCAGCCTGGGGCATGGCTGGCCTGCTGGGCTGCCAGCGCACACTGCTGGGTCATGGCCAGCTTTTCACCCCCCAGCAGCCCCAAGTCCTTCTCCTCAGGGAGAAGTTCCTCCTCAGTTCTTTACTTTCAACCTTTTTGGTAGTTGTTTGGTAAGGCATCTTCGCTGCTGCTCCCCACAGCTCCGCGTTTAGGAGGCTTTGTGGTGTGAGCTGGATGAATCGCCCGGGCAGCAGAAACCAGGTGCCGAGCAGATCGTGCTCACTTGCCCGTGTGCCCCCGACTCTGCTGGTGCAGGAACTGGGATAGTTCTTTTGCCTTTCTGGAGTCACCCTGATATTCCTAATGTTTTCCAGTAGTCAGCAGATCGGTTTTACTCCATAGTTGAGGTTAAACCATGGCGTGTTACCTTGGTGGGGCAGTGTCCATTGGGATGCCATCTTTGCCTTGTGCCATCAAGGGATTTGCACCAATTCAGCCTGATGGCAGGTGAGCTGTGGTGAATACCAGTCACCAAGGTGCACAGCTGGCCTCTTTTAAGAAAACTGTGTTCTTCTGATTTTCATGAGTTCAGGAATAGCGGGGGCCCTCCCAGTGACACCGTGCATTGCACACCCCAGGAAGCAGAGTCGCACTTGAGACTGGGATGCTTGCCCCCATCTCTGCTGCCTTCACAGGGAACGGGTGATTCAGGGCATCCCTGGCACCGCTGGGGCTGCTGGAGAGAAAACGGAATACAGAATGATTTAAAGGGAAGCGGTGGTTCATATGTATCATATGGATGAATGTACGTTCTGGTACCACGTATTGCAGCCAGGTTCAAATCAAGGGAAGAATTTCTTCCCTTGGAAAAAACAGTAGGAATTAGGGCTGCAGCTAAACTTATTGGTGAGCATCAGGGATGTTTCTTTTATCTCAAAACTGGTTAAAGAAGGGGGAGAACCAGCAGAGAGGGCAGAAGGGAAGGTGTGGGCAGGATGGACTTTTACTGCTGGAAAAAAACAGAACTGTGAAGCTGGGACTCCACCTTGTTCTCTTTATTCTTGTTATAGCCACTAGTGACATGCAAATACATTCTTAGATTGCAGCCAGGGTGGAAAAAAAAGAGCTGATAAAATCAGAAAGGAAGATGGAACTTGCGGTATACTCGTGTACGTACACTGATCAGTTGGTCTCTCACTCACTGACTCATTTGCAAATATTCACTCAGAAATGAAACCGCTGTGACCACTCTGCTCCTCCTATGGTAGGATCAGCGCTGACCTTTCTTTCCTTTTCTGCACTCGGGGGATAGCTTCTGCGGGATGCTGAGATGGCAGGAGGGAGTTTCCAGCGAGGGCTCACGCAGCAGCACCTCTGTCCAACTCCACCTCCGCCAAAAAATCTGAGGAGGATTTGCGCTAATGAGATATAAATTGCTGATATGATTTCACTGCTAGGCAGAGCCAACTGAAATACCCATATCCTAGTCAGACACGAAATTAAATTAATGAGCAGAAAATGGCCTAACCCATTGGGAATTAACTGAAAGCTTAACAGAAAATTAACCGAGAAACTGAAAAGAGAACAGAAAATTAACTGAAAACTAACAGAAATTTTCATTTTTCTAAGTTGGAGGGATGAGGTACTCATTTTTATGAACTGTGCTCTGTATAACTAGAGTAGAAATCCTGGTGAGAAGTCCCAGTATAGCAACGGTACAGAGACCATTCCTTCTGAGCAAATTTCACTCCCTGTGATGGACTTGCTGGAGAACTTCTGGGTCACCACCACATATGTGACCAGTATATGATCATCACCACATAGAAACCACTTGAATGGGAGTTCAGCCAGCTGGAGCATCTCTTGTGAGGCTTTCTGCCATATTAGAGGGAAAGCAAACATTTTTGGAAGTAGTTTTACTGATTAAAATTGTCTTCTTGCTCTCATTCCTCTACTAAAAGATTGATCATGGCCCCCTTTCACTCCTCGGAATATCCTCTTCACTCTTGTGTCCAGTTCTTATGTACGCATTTTTGTGCAATGCTGAAAAGTCTTTATTTCTCCCCAAACATCTGCCCCTGCCACATTTCCAGCTGGCAGCTGCGCTCGTACACCTCCGAGCAGACCAAACCATCGGGCTCCTCAGACACGACGGGCTCCCTCTTCCCCGCCTCGGCCCTTCTCTCTTCCAGCTTGAATTAATCTTGAGCGTGGGAGGCTGAAGTGCTTTACAATGTGCTTTGTACAGCGGCATCAATCCCTGCTTGTCTCGGTCCTGGAAGGAGTTAAAGAGTGTTGTACCTCTGTGGTCTGCCTCTGCAGAAGGAAGGAAACCATACTGCTCTACGGGGTGCAGGGTGATTTGAGATGCTGGTCAGAAGCAGGAGAAACGAACAGCTTCTGGTGACTGTGCTCGGCCGGGGCATCTGCAGCAGATGTGCAGCCCTGCTCCCCAGCCCCAGGACATTCCTTTCGTGTGTCGTGCTCTGGCTGTGGTCACTGGTCCGTGGCCAGCCGTCTGGACAGAGGGCTGTCATCTTTGGAAAGTGGCCCTCGGAGCATGGGTCCAAGTCAGGCTAATGGAAGAGCAGAGGCTGCGCGTTTTGGAACAGGCTCTGGGCACAGAAAGATCTTTGATTTAATCAAAAGGTATTCCCCATGGTTTGTATGACTTCTTCTGTAGCTACTCGAAAAAAAAAAAAAGCCCGTGAGTCACAGAGGCATGCCCTTCCTCTGCAGGACCAGGGGAAAATTGTACAGACTAGTCAAATGAGAAACGAGTCCAAACCCAACTCATTCTGCACATCTCAACCTCCTGACCCCCTGCCCTCTGTTGCAGTGCCTTTCTCTTTTGAGGTCCTGCCAGGGTCTCTCCATCTGATGGGGCTGAGCAGGGTCTGGATGCTTTAGGACTCCTAGACTTTTTTGTAGCTACCCAACTTGTTGAAAGCAAGGAAAATCTCCCTGCTTGCTCAGAGAGATGTTGTACTGGAGATCCACGACAGATTCCTCACCTTTCAGGCAAAATTAGAGAGAACTTCTGGATTTTGGTGATAAATTCTAAGAAATGAGCTGCCTGTTTTGTCCAAAGTGATTTCCCAGGCAGCCTCTGCTCCTTCCCAGCCCCAGTGATGGCACGGCAGGTTGGTGCGCATGGGCCAACACACACTATCGCGTGTGCACATCCACCCTCCAGCCCTGACAGCAGGGAACGTAAAACAGTCTTCCTGATTTTTTGAAAGAAATTATGTCTACAGTTTCTTTTATCTTCCCATTCATGGAGAGTAATTGCAAGACATCTCTGGGCTGGAGTTTATGGTGTAAATCGCGTTCAAGCTGCTCAAGGACCCTGGGTGCACCCTGGGAGCAGCCATGGCCCCACAGCTCTGGTATCGTTGAGCTGGTGCCTATCACACGTGTGCGGTGGCTTTGGCAGTTGCTGGTGAGCATCCAAAGAAGGGTGGCAATATTTAACGGTGATTCATCACCTTCTCAGTCACCCGTCTGGAACCAAGTGAGTCTGGGAGAAACACAGATGATAATCCAAACAATCTGTAATGGGAGTTTTCAAGCCTCACCCACTGACCAGCTGAAATTTGTCTCCAGAGAGGGGGTGGCCAGAAAGAAACACTTAATTTGTCGGTTGCAAAGACACCGTGTACGAATGAGGAAAAAAAAGAAAAGTGATCCAAAGCCTGTAAAAGTCGGATCATGTTCTGCAGAAAATAGAAACAGTCTGTGAATCCTGACAAGTGACTAATGAGAACTGAAGGTGAAAAAGGAAGTAAAATAACAACAGAAAATGAGTAATCGAGTATTTCAAAAAAGAAAACAGGGGAATTACCCTTGTGGAGTATTAACCCACATTAGGTGCTGATTGCAGCTTGCTGGAGTTGGGGCTGCCTTCACCTGGCCGTGACGGGAGCACCATTCCCCGCACACGGCTGGTCGGGAGGGCGATGCCACGGCTGGTCTCCATCCCTCTCATCCTTGGGGCTAAGAAATGATGGCAACCGAAGCGGTGCTCGAGCAGGAGGGGAAGGATGGAGCACAGCAGCAGCATTTCTATGTCCGAGCTGCTTTCTGTCGGCTCTGTCCTGGCATAAAAGCTGGAGAGCCTCTGGCAGGGAGCTCGCCTGCGGGCTGGGGCAGCCCTTCTTCAGGTGATGCTGGGCGATCTGGCTCCCTCAGAGCTGTCCCACCACGTGCTCCCATGCAGAAGTAGCTCTTCCAGAACCACCCGCATCCTGGAAAGCGGGGGTCTGGGAGAGGCACCCCTGGACCGAGCTGCAAAACGTGGCCTTGAGATGCTGGTGTCTATGTGAAAACAGGGTGTGTTGTGTGTCCCACGTGCTCCCAGAGCCCGATGCCTCTTGGCCAACCTTCTTCAAGTCCTGCACATGATGGTGGCAGAGGACAACTGACACTGTTAAGGCTTTGGAGGGCAGCCAGAAGACTGTCTGGTCCTACATGGGGTGGATGGGCTTCTCCCACCCTTGGAGGGCTCGTCATGGAGCCGATGGGCATGGGCAGGTCTAGGCATGGGTTATGCACCTCAAAGAGGTTGGACAGGCTGGGGAATCTGCTCTCTTGCCACCACGGTGGGGAGATGGGTTTTACTGAGAATAATTTCTTCCTTATCAAATGGGGAGCGCTAAATATAACTCACACCTACAAGTTCTAAAAGTAGAGCGTGCCTCTGTCAAACAGACCTTCCCCCACTGTGCCACCGTCTCACATGTCTCGTCCCCACCTGGGACTCGCGGAGCTGCGTGGGGCTCTTGCTTTTCCTGCCGGTGAGGTAAGAAACGCAACAATCGGTTCATAAAAAATATCTACTTCCTATGCAGACAAGTCTGCAGCAGCTCTCAGGAGTCAAAGTCATGGCTGAACTAAGATTTTAAGGCATGTGTGTTTTATTGTGTTATGATGATGCAAGATTCTTATCAGCGCTGTTAAAGCAGTGATGAAGCAGCTGTGGTTATCATGCTCAGGCAACCGTGCTCGGCGCGCCAGTGCAGTCATGCCGGTGAGAAGACTGTGCCGCCTGCTTGAAACCGGCCGTTCTCCTCACTCCTATTTGCACTGCAGTTTTCTGGTCGGCTTGATGGTATTCGGATTATGTAGGAGCCCGCGTGGGGTCAGAGATGACGGTAGGTCTCTTGGAAACCCCAGCAAAATGGACTTTTCCCCTCGCGCGGGCAGGGCGGTGGGGAGGAAAGGCTGTGCCGTGCCGGAGAGCTTTGCAGGCAGCTGCCGGCACCGGGGCTGGGAGGCTCCATCCAGAGCTGGGACCCCGCTGCCCGCACCCCGCTGCCCGCACCCCGCTGCCCGCACCCCGCTGCCTGCACCCCGCAAGGCACCGGAGCTGCCCGCCCGCCCGCCACTGCAGCACTTCCCCCAGCAGTCTGCTGCCCCGGGCAACCGCTCCGTCTGCATTTGCCTGCAGCCAGCCCAGGGTTGACTTGGAGTTATTAACGCTTCACTTTTCCCTCCTGTCTGTTTGTCAGAGTTTCCTGGACTGCCGTGCCCAGAAGGCTGAGCCTGATTAATGTTTTCTACTTAAACCTCTGACATTTTCGTCTTTTTTTCATATAACAGTGATTCCACGGCTTCCCATTTATCTGAAGGATGAATTTAAAATTTAATGTAAAATATTTAAATGTAATTTAAAATAACGTGTGTGAAAAATTAAACACCTCATTGCTAACAAAAACTTTAATACAGTGGCAGTAAGAGTCTCTTCGGGGTGGTTCTTATTGCTGCTTGAACTGTTGCAGCGCTGACCGAGACTGTGCTCTGCACCAGAGATTTTCTTGACTCTGTCTAATCTGAAGGGGTCCACCTGGCAGTTTGCTCTCCATTTCTCAGATTCACAGTCTGGTTTTATTGACAGATTTCCTGATCCCTGTGAGAATTCAGTATAAACCGATAGCCTCACCCACAGAGCCTGGGCGGTTTGTGGTCCGTGGAGATGGTCGGGGCTCTCGCCCCTTCCCGGGCTGGCGGCTGCATCCCCACTGCGGGATGTCCGTCTGTCCGACCCAGCTGGGCTCCCCCACGCACACCGCTTGCACGGGGGAGATGCTGTCTGAACTGGAAGCGCGGCTGCTTTCGGTGTGACCATTGGAAGTGTGCGTCTCTGGAAACTGGGCTGTGCCCCATCGGTGCTTGCCAAGGCAGCTGCATGTCTCTGCCTCTTTGGGGGCTCATTCCTGCCCCAGCTGGGCTGTCCCCTCCATCCCCATCCTCTCGGAGACCACAGAAGCTTCTCAAGTTTTCTGTTCTGGGAGGTTCCCATGCTGGGGAAGGCGAGGAGATGCTTCTGCTGCAGCAAGTGAAAGCTCTTCTGCTTTCGCTGTGCTGCGAAAGCAGTAGGGACGCGGTGCAGCCAGGAATGAGTCACCCCCACCGGCGAGAGGGCAGCTTCTCCTGAAAGCTGAAGCACAGCACGATTCGGTAAAGCTGAGCTTGGGGCCAAGCTGTGGGTCCTGGGGAAGGTGCCTGGATGGGTGAGGGCAGATGTTGGGTGCTCACCATGGATCTCCCCATCCCTGGCAGCATCCATGTGTCTGCCCCACTTGCAAATCGCCCCCAGCTCCCTTGACCAGCTCTTAAACTGCTCACCCTTCACAAATAATGGTCGCTTAATTCTGGAAGAAAACGTGTTTATTTTTGTAAAGGTCCATTTGCGTTTGTGGAAGGTTACAAACATTTAGTAACGTATACATCAGCATCGGTGACACATGGCATTGGTTCTTCAAAACCGCCTGAGCAGTAACATTCCTCTTGAATATTGTTTTATTAAATATTAACTTTTGGAACCTAAACCAGTCATTCTACATGGGTACACACTTTCTGAGTACCTCCCATAGCTATGGATACTTAAACAATTTGACAAAACTGATTCAGCTCAGTAAAACTCAGTTCACGAGATGTGGGAGACTCCTCGTATCGGCTGAATAAACCTTGAGGAAAATCAAACAAGATTGTCAGAACCTTGTTTACTTTTATTTTATCCAGAATTTGGCTGGATTTGAGTGACATGGCTCTGCTTACTCAATAACAAAACACGTAGTGGTTGAAGTTTTCTGCTGGATTCAAATGCCCAGGGAGCTAGAAGAGATGGGAGCTCACAGCTGAAGAGAACCTTCTCCAGCCCCAGGGCTGGTCCTGCGGCCCGAGAGGGAGGTGAAGGTGCTGGACGGCACTGGTGGTCCCCATCCCTGTCCCGCGGGGTGGCTTTGCCCCGGCTTTGAGAGCACTTGGGCGCTGCGAAGCTGAGCCCTGGGGCTGTGGCTTGGGGTAGTGTGCGAGAGAAATAGTGTGACAGCAGCCCCCAAGCTGGACTCACAGAGCTCCTCCTCACACCCCGTTAAACAGCAGTTCCCTAAAGTAAATACTTAAATACAGCATCATCATCATAAATATCTCAGAGTATCCATAAACAAAGTAAATAAATAGAATAATAAATAAATAAATTACTCTTTCTCATGAATCAGTATGACATAAGTTAAAATATTAAAACTATATAAAATATTTAAATATTATTTTAAATACTTGTCTTTTGACAGAGCAGCATGTTTCAATCATTATAGACAACATGGCTGCTGTCATAACATCACTTTTTTGTACATATATATTTATATTTAAAAACTATATACATACACACACAACATATATCTCTCTCTAGAAATATTCTATGACCACATTCCTGAGAATAAGTTAATAATCAAGTCACATTTTGGTTGGAGTAGAGTTCAGGTTCTTCATTTCTCCTTGAGTTCCGGGTAGTTGTTCTGTTTAGGCCTTTTAAATTTTCTCTGAGAGCAATCTCAAGAAATTGTCCAGTGTCTCCAGGAACACATCACTCGTCACTTGTACAGTCTTACATTCCTCATCGAGATCCTTAAAAGAAAAAGAGAGCATAATTCAACCATGTAACTTAAATATCATATTTACGTCTATATCATATTTACGTGTTATATGATACATCCATTTTCTAAAGAATACTAACAACATGGGCTACAGTTTTCCACAACGTGTCTTGGGGAGCTGGGTGAGCTGGCCTCTGGAAACTCCGAGGCAGCGTGACGACGGGCGGGTGATAGCTGATCAGCCCGGCGGCACGCAGAGGATGCCCTGAGACCCGTCGCTGCCATGTCCCGTTGTTGAACAGCCTCCGTGGAATATTGTGCTGTCAAATACCACAGAGTCCAACTTACCTGGGGGAGGAGGTTTCTGTGGGTGTTAACTATGCTCAGTTTTCTGGCAATGACTTTGCTTGGCGTATCAAGACCTTCCAAGGTGGCAACAAAGGCTTTCAGGTGGCTGCGCATACATCTTTCCACCTGCAAGGACAGCAATAGTTATGTCAACAGCTGTGGGATACATTGGTACCACATAAATAACGCATCGTATCCCGGGAATTTAGATACTCATCAAAAATAATAACCTACAGGAATTACGAGCTGCATTTTCAAACAAGACCCCCTAATTTTGTATTCAGCAATTTACCAGACACCAAATTTAGACAACCTACTGAAATCTATAATTTTAATTTCGAAACGTGCCAGGGGCAAACCCCCCCCCACTGCCTTCGGTGGAAGTTGCAGGTGCCAGCATAAACTGGACGTGTAAAATTTAGAGGTGTCCAACACTGGAGGTTTTTGTTCCTTGAGGGAAAGGAAGGTCAACGGTGCTTTAGGGCTCCGTTTCTTGCTATCGTGTCTCTGCTGAAACTAGATCAGAATTGTCTTAATGAAATACAAGTAATTATTGCTACTGGTGTGAATCTTCAGCTGGTGCTGTTCGTCTGCCATTCGCTTTGAATAGGAGATGGGCTCCTACTTCTCACTTGTACTGCTCATCTCCTCCATAAAAATGTCATTTATTTCACTGGATTGAGGGAAAATACAACTCCGTGAAATTAATGGTTCTGTGTGGGTTATAGATCAAATAGTCGTTTTGGATTGTTCTAAAACTAAGGGTTCAGAGTGAATTGTTGAGGCTATCGAGAAGATGCCAGTGCACAGGTAAGACCTATACCTCCGGAGAGAGCCATGTGGAGGACATTAGCATTAGCAGCAGCTTTATGTAGGTTCTTGCAATACCTTTGCATTTCCCTGGGTTTCTAGAGCTATCTTAGTGCTATCGAAGTTCTGAAGTGGAAAAGAAATTTGGGGGTTTGAGACAGTAATTGTAAATAGAAGAAAAGTATGTAGTTTCTTACCGTAGCGTTCACAGTTACAACGCTGTGAGCCTGCCGGAGAGAAAATGAAGTTAGCAACTTCAACCCAAAACTTGGGAGAGAAAGGCAGCCAGGTGAAAGCAATTCAAAATAAAGGAACTTACTGCATTTAAATTTAGTTTCTGCATGTCTTGGAGAACTTCTCGAATGATCCATCCCACCAAAGCCCTGGAGCGCTCCTCCTCCAGTGAGAGCCTCCCGGTGCTGGTGACTCTGGTTGTCCGCATTGGCACCGAGCTGCAGAGCACCCCGAGGCTCAGCAAAGCCACGACCTGGACCAGCATTGCGAAGTCAGCTCTGCACTTCAGCCGGGTGAACTGTGTGTGGCTCTGCCTTGGGTTCCTCTTATATACACAGTGCTGGAGGAAATGATTAATATCTCACCACAGACATGCTCTTGCTGAAGGGGAGGCGGGGAAGATTTACCTGAAGAATGGAATCTGCTGGTTATTCAAATTAGTGAATCTACGTACTTTCTACATCAAGAGTAACTGTATAGACTCTGTACCTGGACCCCTTTACAGTACGTATTTCCAAGATCAGCTGTACAAATCTTCAGAGTGGAGGAAGTGGATCTGGATATCTGTAGCCATGTGTGACGAGATCAGCGTATGTGTTGATAGACTATGCATAGACACAGATAGACAAATATACATACAAATGTATATGCTGGAGAACTAAAACTTGGTTTATATTAATTCTTTGGCACTTCCAAAAATTTGGAGGTCGTTTAAAGAAAATATACAGACTGGCACAGAAAACAGAGTTATAGTGTTCAACACTATAATATTCCCCTTTTTTTTAAGATTTGTATTAAAACTACCATAGCTATTCTGTACAATTCCTACAGGGAATTTTGTGACAATGTACACTGCAATTCAACTGTGAGTCAGACCGGAGTGCCGAGCTGTTGCGATTCTTAGGAAAGGCACCGTAGCCTCAGGGTAGGTTTCCCAGCTGTCTAAGGACAAAAACACAACTTGAATAGCAACCGAGAAAGTCTTCAGTTAGATTTCATTAATATGGGTAGAGCTGCCAATGCCCAGGACAAGCTAATTATGAATATCAAGTAGACAAATTGGTAAAGAACTCCTCGGAACCCTGCTGGGCTTTGAATATAAAAAAACCAGATCTCCTCAGAACAGCTGTCCCCTGGGTTGGCACGAGAGGAAGATCAGCCAGGGATGCCAGAGTCCTGGCAAAGAGGTGTGGGATCAGCTTGACCCTGGACAGGACGGCTGTGTCCTCTGGCACTGATTTGGTCTTGGGCTACAAGCGAAGGGGGGAACCAAGCACTAGTTTTCCATGTTTCATTTAAAGTCTGAAAATGTACTTTCAGTATTGGAATTATCAGGGTATTTATTTCCTCCTGAGCTACTGGGAATGCAGCTGCAGGTGCTGGGTGAGGGTACGGCCGTCTCCTGGGAAGGCAAAGGAATCCTCTCCTCAGTATTTTCCCCGTGCCTTGCCCACTGGCAGAGCAAGGAGTAGCAGTACACACTCTGTCATCCAGAATTTCTGTTAGGGTCTGCTTTGCTCTGTAATCCAATACTCCTAATGAAAATCCTGACTAGTACTAGACCCAGACTAGATCCTTACAGCCAGGGCTAGGTTCAGCTTTGCAAGCGGATGGTGGATTGTTGCTTACCTGCTCCTTTGAGCAGTGATACACCTAGTACAGTAATTTTGATTATTTTCCCCCTAGTTTGCTTATGAAAACATGCTGTAGCCTTGGGCAAAAATTTCAATAAATGTTTTTCTACTAACCCAAGTAGAAATCCAAAGAGCAAACTATTTTTCCAAACAGTATGTTTGACTTGACCAGCTTTGCTCCGTGTTTCTTTGTTCTCACACTCTGGAACAGAGGTTCTAAAGTCAGGGTGTCTCTAGAGCAGGCTGTGGTGATACCCTGGGCCGCAGTCAAGGGGCTCTGCAGGAGACATCACTCCCTCAGCCTGTGTGCAAGTGCTGCGTTCCCCTACACGTCAGGGAGCTGGAGGCTCCCCCTCGCTTTAGCTCCTGCGTTACCAGATAGGTTCGAGTCACATGTATTTTTGCATTTTTCTACGTATTTGATATATTTTGTTAAACTCACTGAACGCATTCATCTCCTGAAATGTTGACCCTACCATAACAACCTGCTGTTCTCCTGTTGTAATGTGAAAGAGATGGCACCGTGACAGGCACTTTGTAGATGACAGTTTGTAGAGTTTGCACAGCCTTTAAAAAACTTAAAGTTGGAGGGGAGAGGAGAAAGCATATCTCCGAAGTTAACGTGTTATCAAATCACATCATCAGTAAGCTTTCCTCCAGTCACCTCAGTGTTCCCTCGTATCTATATGTTTCATCTAAGGGGTAGTTTCCAGCAGTGAGCTATAGTTTCCTCATCATTTCGCTAATATTTCAGCCGTGCTTAATAATTCCTTCCACATTCCTGCAATAATCTATGACACTTCTCTGGTAATTCCCTACATTTTTAGTGCAGTTGTCAGGGTCATGCATATTTCAGGATAAACTTTTTAGCATTCTGGACATATTTTCACACCAAGGCAGGGGAGCTGGTGTGCAAGCGAGGGCTGAAGACTGGCTGCAGGCTTAGGCAGGAGGGAGAGACGGTGCAGAGACAGGAGTGGTCCAGGAGGAAAACCAACAGGTGTAAAACATATTAGTAAGAATACTTCAAATACAGCAAGTGATTTATGACAGGCCAGCATAAAGCAGTTACTCACGCTGTCCTGCAATCAAGACACTTGCCAGAAAAAACTTAAGCCAGTGTTCAACTCTGGCATGATAATCTGAGATAAATGCCAGGACTATGACTTTTATGATTACTTTATTGGATTCAATCTAGATTGTTAGAGTGAGCGAATAGCTGCGCTGAGGAGATTATGGAAAAACAGTGTCGCCGTCTGGCGTCAGCATCATCCCCCCAGGGAAGTGCTTCATCGGGGAAAGGTTTTTGCATTACAGGACCGAGACGCTTACAGATGTTTCCAGGGATGTGCAGGACAGAGTAAGTATCTGTCATGTCTTACATTGCCACTGCCTGCTGGCATGTCCCAAAGGGAGGTTTGCACATTTATAAAATGTGAAGCAGGAAGAAAAAAAAAAAGAAAAGAGAAGAAAAGAAAAGAGAAGAAAAGAAAAGAGAAGAAAAGAAAAGAGAAGAAAAGGAAAAGAAAAGAAAAGAAAAGAAAAGAAAAGAAAAGAAAAGAAAAGAAAAGAAAAGAAAAGAAAAGAAAAGAAAAGAAAAGAAAAGAAAAGAAAAGAAAAGAAAAGAAAAGAAAAGAAAAGA
>Ga0065711_1045317_pt1 | contig 13561 bp, 7 predicted proteins | sample Hoacrofraction12_FD_59098 | JGI IMG/M metagenome (GOLD analysis project Ga0065711, IMG submission 59098) | Hoatzin crop microbial communities from Cojedes, Venezuela - Epithelial fraction 12 v2 (version 2) | ecosystem: Host-associated > Birds > Digestive system > Esophagus > Crop | place...
GGAGAGGAGAGGAGAGGACAGGACAGGACAGGACAGGACAGGACAGGACAGGACAGGACAGGACAGGACAGGACAGGAGGAGAGGGGAGGGGAGGGGAGGGGAGAAGACAAGACAAGACAAGACAAGACAAGACAAGACAAGACAAGACAAGACAAGAAGACAAGAGAGAAAACCCACTCATTGTTGCATTCTTCTGTGGCGTTTTCGTAAGTCAGGGTCTGCATTCTATAACTTGGTGGCACCTAACAAGGATGGTCCAGAGAATTGTGTGCGCACCAACCTCAAGTTGTACTTCAGCCACATAAAACTGCCTCTATTCTTGCTAATCTTGAGGGAAGTGACTGTTTGCTTTGCAGACCCTGAAGTAAATAGTCTGAAAGGCCAATGGCTGCTGCAAGAGGTGGAGGAACTCCAGACTGTTTGATGGTGTCAGTGGAGGACAGGGTGCTGATTGCTGTTGATTGCATTGTGCCCTGCACTTGGGCAGTCTCTTGACTGTTCGATCTGGAGCCTGTCCTGTTGTTGTGGTTCTCCAGCACAGGTTGATTGCAGGCATACGGACTATAAAAAAAAAAAAAGATCTAAGCCCGTGATACTGAAAGAAAATCTTTGGTAAGCTTCACCGCCACAGCCTCTGAAGTTGCCTTGGCTCTGACGTGCAAGAAGTGTGTGAAGGAGGTGTGGAGGAGCAACAAGATGTGCAGCAGTGGGAGCCTGTGGCTGCACAGCTGGCTGGCAGATCACCCACCAGGCTACACAGCTGTGCCCAACCAGGGGGCCCTGGGCAAGCAGGAGGAGGGGACGGCGGCTGCATCGCTGTTTTACATCTGGCAGAAGTGCCAGCACATGGGAGGGGGCCCTGAGACAGGAGGCACTTGTGTGGCTCACTATGTCCCGCTGTGACACAGCAGGTCTGTGCTTACACAAAAAGGCTTCGAGGATTATTGTCTTGCTTTGGAAAAATATCCATTTATTTGAAAATGAGAGCTTTGCCTGAATAGGGATCTGTGAATTTCTCTAGATATAGAAGTCTTCTGTAGAATTTGCTATTGTAAGGGCCTGTCCTAATTTTGAGATGTGTGTGTGTGTGTGTGAGAGAGTGTGTGTGTGTGAGTGTGTATGTATCTGAATGCATGTGTGAGAGGGAGAGAAATCTCACTGCCTAAAACTGTTCTGCCAAGATAAACTTTGGAGCATTTTATAAATTAACTCTGCTCTATGTGTTTATTTTTCTTTTGGAGATTCTAAAAGGAGACTGTTCAACTCATCTTATTAGGGGCAGCATATTTTTTAAAGAGAAAAATAAGTTCCTACTCTCCACTGGAAAGTATTTGCTATTTTCAGCTAAAAGTATTCTTTCCTTCTGAGCTGGCATATTAGATAAGATTTATATTTCTGACCTGACATTAGGTAGTTAAGATTTATTCTTCTATATTAACTTTACTGAGCTTGCAAGCTATTCATTTACAGCATAGGGAATATATTTATGGGAGAAGCAAAGAAAGTTCACAACAAAGCAGTAAAATATGTTATTAGGAGTGTCCCGTAGACTGATGAAAATTGTGAGTACCCTTGCAGCTGGCTCCCTTCTGGCTCTTTTTTTCTTCTTTGTTATTTCAACTTTAAAACTTGAATTTGAAGTCAGTTTCAATGGTGAATAACTTAAAAGAGTCCAGATGATTCTAATATATCCACATATATATACGTACGTATATGCTGTGATTGAGAGGTGCAGGGAAGGGGATAACAAGTGACTTGAACTCTCCGCATTCTGCTGGCAATGACCCAGTCATAAGTAACGCTGGACCTTGCTCTCCTGCCAGTATAAATCAGGAGGGACTCCACTGAGGTATAAAGCTGGTGTGTGAGCGAGAAAAGCATCACATCTAGAGCTTTCCTACATCCAAAGGTGTGGGCCCAGGCAATCCGTTAATGTCCAGTTGACTTAAAGAGGGGAACCGCAGACTATGATGGAAACCTGGAAGCACTTCAAGCCTCTATAGACAGAAAGTTGGAAAGTAAAGGCCTCCTATTGAAATCAGTGACAAAACCTCCCGTTAACTTCAACAGGAACAGAATCAGGACCTAGAAATGGCTGGAAGCCAAAGAACTGGATGGCTCAAGAAATAGGTAATAGGAGCTGATGACTTTCACCAATAAATCACCAATGCAAACCTGGCTGTGTTTGGTTTAGGCTCAAAATTGCTTTCATCTGATGTTTGTTTGAAACTGTACGCATTCTAAAACCTTCAAGAAGAACTGGCAGTCATGATAGCTGTCTCACGAAGAGGCCAACGGCTGGATGGGGTGTGGTATCTCCTCCGTCCCCACATCATCGGAGGGAGTCCATCTTAGAGAGAAGCAAGAAGCACTGACCGCCTATAGAGAGAGCAGTGCTTGGGCTCTGCTGTTAACCAGAGGTTTTCTATTTCAGAAACTGTCAGACTAACTCTGTAAATCCACTTAGACTGAATGTACTGGGGGAGGGAGTTAAGGATCCACAGCAAGCCAAGAGGAGGAGTAGATATTTCCATTTGTAGACATTATTCAACTGCTGTCACAAGAAAGAATAGAGATGTGCAGAGCTTTGAGGAATTAAATGTGTTGGAGAAAGGGCTTGGCGTAGGGAAAGTTAGGACAATCAGGCATTACAAAAGCTGGGAATTGCTTATAGTGTGCAACAAGCAGTGCTGTGCGTTGCGGTTTGGCTGACGAACTCTGTTGCCCATCCCTTCTGCAACACCACGTCACCCTGCAGCTGAGGAGGAGGATTTTGTAAGTTGTACTAAATTGAGGCCAGTTGCCCTGCTATCCATCGTGGCACTCCCTGACAAAGTTGTGGGGAAATGCAAAGCATTACAGAGGGGACTTTCCCTGTCCCCCCCCAGTATTTTTGCAAACAGTGAACTTTTTCCACTGGTCCCTGAAGGGTCTTATGCTGCTGCTTGGAGAGCAGTAAACAAACTGGGTGAATATTTTGGTATCTGTGCTTGGTCAAACAGCCATAGTCATGTTTGATGTCAACTGACACTTTCACAATAGTTCACCACTTTCCAAACTCCATCCTTCATATTCTTGTATTTGATAGACCTCAGAGCTACGTACTCTGTTACAGCACACAAACTTTTCCAGCTCCTTCCTTACTTCCACCAGGCCACGTCTGGCAAAGTCTCCAAGGATTCACATCCTTCTGTATATGCGAAGATTCATAGCTTGTTTTTACAATCTGTCTTTGTAAATCAAAGAAGCTGTTCACTGCTTCTTTTCTCTCACCAAGAAACCCACTGCTATCACCAAGTCATCACACCACAGCTCAAGGGCGCCCATTCTCTTTCCACCAGTTCTCCTCAAAACCCTTGTCTCGGAACTGTAAGTTGCAATAACTTGTGGCTTGGCATCAACAGTGAAAAGTATGCCAAGGAGGAAACTTGCTTATAGGTACCAATAAGGGAGTGAGGGAGGAGGAACACTAAGGGAGTGCTCCTTTGGGGTGACGCTAAGCAAGAACAGGAATCGATAGGATGATGAGAAAAAAATTATTTTAAAAATTAATTTGACAAGAGCACATTATTGTATACCCTACACAACACTGTCGCATGTCAGTTCTGGTGTGTCTGCTCCGGTTCACTAAATTCACCTGCTAGTTCTTGTTTCCAGTGGGCTTGGGTTGGATCCAGGCATGTTATGAATGTTGAGGAGGGCATGGATCATGCCTCATTAAATCAGGCAGGCTAACAGAGCTGATCTAGAGTTCCTCTACCACTTGCCACTTCAGAAAATACAGCGGTTTTGGTCTATCTCTGTGCTTACTTATTTAGCCAGTCTGGTTTGGTGTGTGTTCTCGCTCTGTGAATGACTTCAGTCAGTACACTGAGAAATAGCACCAGAGTTCAATACGTGTAGAAGGAGAGGGAAGCTTGACAACCGCAACCGAGCAGATGGCAAAGTAGGACAAAGCTCACGAGCACACAGTGCTGGCCAGGGTGAATAAGTACAGCATGGGGAAAGCACTAAAAGCATCCCTCCCACGCTTTTAAGTGGCAAATTGCAGCTGTTCTCGTACAAAAGACGGTGGAACACCCTCACGACCTTTACCAGCACCTCGCAAAGAGAAGTGCAGATTGCATTGCTGCTCCTTTTCCTGGTGAGTGAGAACAAAAATTCCCCACCAAGTATCATGTTTTTTTAATAGCCTGTATAAACATTTAAACTGGATTCTGAGCACATGCAAATTTTATGCTGGCAGAGCTCTGTGAGTTATTTGCTTCCTGACACGAGCTGTAACTAGAAGCAGAATCAATCCCTTAACCTTTATGAGATGTTTATTCTGCCTCAGCTAACTCCCATTAAAAACAATGTAGAGGCTCTAATTGAAAAAAAAATCCTCGTGTTAGTCTGGCATGCGCCTTATGATCATGACATTTCTGTTCTCTGATAAAAGAGAGGATTACTAACTCTCCCGGCTGTTCCCTCAGCACGTGCACAGATGCAGGCACACACGTAGAGGCATGCGCACGGACATCTCCCCGGGGAACATCAGCAGTGGTGCTGCTGGGGTGACATGGGGGCAAGAGAAGACGCTTCTTCTCTAGCACCGCTGATTTCGCCTGCCAGAGCCCAGCCTAAGGAACATCGCTTCCCTCCTTGCTGGCTGAGTAACATTTCCAGCCTAGTGATACATGCCATATGAAAAGCCAGAAAGGTTTCAGCTGTACATAACCAAAGAGGGAAGAGTCCATATAACTTTCTACTGTAGCTTTAAGCATGCCAGGCTCAACAGAAAGAGAAAAGGATCCACTACCAAGCTTCCTGTGCAAGTTTGTTTGTTTGTTTTTTAATTTAGTTCTTGGTTTAACCTGTATAAAAACTAATGATTTTCTTTTCTGTAACCAAAGAGACCACAAGAATAGCGGGAGAAGAGATGAAGTTTTCAGACAAATCAAAGGGCTCTGTGTGGCTTGAAACAAAACTTCTTCTGTCTGGGGTTATCAGTATCCTTTTTACCTATATTTTAAGACAGTTTAAAAATGAAAATACTTTAAGAACACATCAAGACCTTTAATTCTTGCTTGTGTCTATGTGGATTTGTGTGTATGTATGTGAATGTGTATATACATATATAGATAGGAAAGTGTAGGGAAGAAGGGAGAGATGACTAAATGTTATTATATTTCATATTCTTTTCATTTTTTTGTATTATTTATATTTTTATGTCTTATAAAGTATTGTCCATTGAAATAATGGATTTTGTCAATATTTTGTGAACAGCTCTAAACACCACCCTGCACTTTTAGTAGGTTTACAGTTTTCTGACACCTCTGTCAAGTGTTATATGCACTGATGGTCAAAAAAGTCTTATTAGCAGATCATGGGCATAGACTGTGTAAAGGAGTTTTCAAGCTCTAGGACTACAGCTGTAGGCTTAGAGGGTTCCAGGGGATGAAGTACATAAGCCAGAGAAGGCTTACATAGGAGTCAGGGAGTATGAGATGGAAGATTCTTCTTGTGAATAAACTCTCTTATATGCAGTACTGCAATTTCTGTGGCTGATCTCTTTTGGACAAGATGTGTCCAAGGTCTCTGTGGACTTGCAGATGCAAAACACAGGCCCTTTTTGGTGCACACAGCAGTAACTACAGTGAGTCAGGGAACCAGGGTGGAAGGCTCAACCAACAAGTTCCATAGATGAATAAGTTATTTTTCAACAAATTATGCAAGGCTTCAGAAAGGATTATGGATTGACTTTCATAATGCTTGGCGGTCTTTTGGTGGTAGCTATGTCTAGAATCCTCCTTTTGTACATAATCAATGAAGCATGGAAATGCAAGAAAAGCCTACTCTTTTGATTAATCTATTTTATCTAGAGTCAGGTGTGATTTATACTGAGGAAGAAATGAACTGCTCCCCTCACTGGGTAGCTGGGAAATGATGTGATTTTAGAAAGAGGTGAATAGCAGCCTGTCCTCATTTTGAAAGCGTTCAGTTCACAACTTCCTTTGTGTCCAGAAAGATCCTGGAAAACAGGAATAAGACTCCCCTGCTCGAGCCACTCCCCACCTAGTGCATCTAACCTCCATAAAGCTTGGAAAGGCTTGTGTTTGTCAGAGCATCCAGCCACAGTACATAGAAAAATTGTAAAAGAAAGTCTATTTGAAACGTCTTCCCTAATTTTCACGTCTATGGAGACTCTCTCTCTAAGAGACCACGCAATCATAATATATGTCACCACTCGTTACGTTATTTCCTGAAATATACTGAACTCAGAGTTAGTAATGTAACAGCTTACTTGTTCTAAGACATAGATTTGAAAGAAGCTGGGGGTTTAAAGCGTGATTAATATCTCAGTGAAATACTCAGATGAAGGAACATGGTAGCCAGTCATCGAAGAGAATAAGCATTCTCAAATCATGCTAATTTTATAGGTTGTTAGCAGAAATAAATGATGCCAACAGAGTAAAGGAAATATTTCCGTCCACAATCTGTCCAGGGGAACTTGTTTTTGTATTTACCTGTTCCTCAAAATAACTTTGGTCTTTTCTTAGGAAACAATATATGGCCTAAGCAGTCATGTGGATATCCTCTTGCTGCTGAATCCTACTGATAAACCACAACCGAATCCTACTGATAAATTCTTACAGCACTGAATCTTCCCCTCGATGGGTAGCTCACATAGCAGATTTAAGTTGTTTCGTTCCTAAAGCCAGGGCCTTGGGCTTAAAAATGTTTGTCCAGGACATAGCACAAGTTAGAATTTCTACACTCATACAGAATTGTACTTTTGCTTTTAATACACCCTCAACTCTGAAACTCGCTAATTGCACAACTCTTCATAAAACGTAAACACAAAAGATGAATGTGTTACTGCAATTTGGACTGCAAAAGAGAAGCTGGTTTTTTTGCAAAATACCAAATTTGTGTAATTTATTTACCTTGTCTGCCCTCCGCATCTTGTCTATTAGATTTTATGACATCTGTAGTCATCACGCCTAGCATGAGAAGGTCTCATCTTAGTTGATTATTTTCAGTTCTGTGTTATATTAAAACTTTCTGGAATCTTCATCCATCTCTGGGTATCTGCTAAATACATGCACTCAACATCTTCTGACTTCCATGTTAAATAAATATCCTTTGGTCCCACTTGGTTCTGTTTTGGAGGCGTAATTCTCCACTCAGCAGTGTAACATAAAGTAAACTAAAACCAGCAACTCCTTATTCAGTGGCACAGAAAAAAAGTGAAATTAATTATGAACATTCTAGGAAAAGGAAACAAGGTTATGAAACACTTGCCGACCCTGGTGTTTGTAATCTTCACGAATAAGCAATGCAATAATGCAGGGCAAGTGTGCGTGGGAGGCGCTCTCTGAAGAAACTGGCTGTTTTCCTCTCTCTGACCAGTTGAGTTGCTACGAATAAAAAATATTGTTGCTAAAGAAACCTGTAATAAATCCTGTTGGGAGTATTACATGTGCTGATAACATACATAAACTTTGTAAACATATTAAAGTGTCAGGTTTTAGTAGCTCTGGTTCACATGGATGTTTGTAAATGTTAGTTGAGAAATGCAATGGAAATCTTATTCCACCAGCTGGTTGCCTCTACATTTCTGGTTCACACCACAGCCTTCTCCTCTTCCTTCCCCTTGAAACAGAACCTCGGTTTGTAGGAGACATGAGGAAAGAGGCCTCAAGCCCTACCTCTGCTGTAACTTCCCATGAAAATGCTACCACCAGAGAAGGTGAGCACCTTCTGAGTTATTTGAAGAGAAGCGGGGTGGGTGAGCTGGTGCCTGATAAAGGATTTATGCTATTCTGAACGTCCCTGCTTCGTGTAGCGATGCCCTCCATCGATGCCTCCATCAAAGTACAGTGGGCAGCCTGGAGTGAGGCATTTGAGTCGACTTTCAGTAGGTGGGAAGAGTTGGGTGCTTCCATAAAGGACTGACAAAAACCAGTACCTGAACAAGGGATTCTCAGCCTAGTCACGGTGAAATGCTGGGGTCAGAAACTGTCTCAAATCCTGGCTCTCTAGGGGGCTTAGGTGCCCTGGCACTGCTACTCAGCCCTGCAAGCCAATGTATTCTTTAACAAAAGAAAGGAGACCTCACTCTTGTCTTTTGAAACACACCAAGAAGTGAGAAGCAGCCTTGCTGCCCTTTATGTATCCAAAAAACTCGCAGCTAAAATATTTGTTCAGGAGTTGAAAATCTAAGTTAACTTAATTCTTCTATCTAGCATGACGCTAGCATATGTTGATCTGCTCTAATAAACTGACTTTTTATCACCTGGATTTGCATGTTATCTCAGGTCATTTGCTTGCACCCGTTTTAGTTAGCACGGAGAAGGAAAGGGCTCGGGGGTCCTGGGTACGGGAGCACGGATGCGCGTGACTATAGTCCAGTGTCAGTAAGCGATCGCCAGCAGAGTCCTGTGCTCCCTGCGGAAGAAGTTTGTATTGTTAATTTTATTCTTTGTTATGATTTATCTATTGCTTTTTTACCCAGGATTTCTTTAAGAGAAAATCTCAGCGTGTCTGCAGAAGGAACCTGAGCTCAGAAGTCTCCCATGCCAGGTGGATGCTCAATGTCAGTAAGCTGAGGTCTCGTGTTAGAAACAACAAAACGTCCGAGAAATGCCCGTGCGTCAAGGGTGAGATGGCAATTAAGCAGGGCTTTGAAGGTGAGGGACTCAGGTGTTTAAACCCTGCCTCAGACACACCTTAGGCACGGAAGTCCTGTTCTTGGATCTGAGCCTTGCTGTGTCTGCCCTTGCACTTTACAGGAAGCCGCAGGAATCACACATCGTTGCTATTCCAACACCCGTCAATGAGCTCCTGTTTTATTTTACAGTGCCCCAAAATCTGCTTCACCCTGCAGGAAACATCAAACGTCTGAAATCCCATCTAGGACCTTTCAAGTTTAAACACGAAACGTGTCAGGACGTAAAATGGACACGCAATAAGCAGCTTGAAAGGATAATGTTTACAGCAGTGTGCTACCAGAGCTCGGTGTAGACCTGTGGTTCAGGGTTTTGCTTTCATTTAAAAGTGTGACTATATGCACTTCTTTGTGTTCTTCACCCTAATTACGCTGTTCTGTGGCGCTGAAGTATCAGCACAGTGCCAGGGTGCTGATCGGAGCAGGTGGGAGCTCGGTGCCGTCAGCTCGTGTCTCCCGGATCAGCTCCGGTCCCCAAAGCTGAGATCTTCCCTAGCAGCACTGGAGGGATATAAGTTTTGTGGCTCCTTTGCTTCAGTGGGTGCTATTTTTGATGGCACAAGTAAATAATACTAACATTTTGAAATGCATGGTCTATAGCTTAGAATCTAGAAATCGACACATGCCAACATGCTTACTAGTCAGCTATCGTATAATCATAGTACAATCGTTCCTTCTTTTCAAGTAGTGTTGCTCATCACACTGCTCATTGCTAGCAACAAAAATAGGGTTAAAGTAATCATTAATAAAATCTGTTGGATTTTATTATGACAAAGAGTCTAATAGGTAATCGTTCTGCCATCGCCAGAAGCTCAGTTATTCAATTATTTATAAAAAAGTTGTAGCTTTTCTCGTATTTTTTTTCAGAGAGAGCCATAACATGCTTTGCGTGAATAAATATTCTCTGAATATTTTATCTGCGGTATTGTTTGTGGTAATAGCAGACAGCCTTTTGTACAGATACGTACATGGCTTCAGCTGCCTTTTGTCATCTGATAAGATTCCTTTGTTCTGCATTGTTTTGGTAAAAAATTGGCAAAGTGATTCTGAGTAGTGCAGGCTCCAAAATTAGAAATGAGACAAAAATATTATTTTTTTTATTAGTTTTTATATCCTCTCCACCAGGCTTTTGCAACTTTTCATTTAATTTCAGGAGCAAAAGCAACAATTTACTGTCGGGGAAAAAAAACTTCTTGAGAACTTCTGTAGTCTCAACAGATGAATTTTCCTAGTAGTCACTGTCTATAAGTGATTGAATATGAAATGGTAGACAGTTTGTTAATGTTAGCAATAAACACCAGTGGTCAAGCCAGCACACTAGCTTTATTAACCAGAAAGCAAAATGAGCACGCTAAGCAAGAGGTAATGAGTAAATTTGATTTTTAAGTCCTAGCTCAGATTTTTTTAGGCATAACTTCCATAATCTTCAGTAAAAAATTTACAGCAAGAAGCAGCAGCAGACTGGGGATTTGCAGAGGCTTGATACACTAATAACAAAGCTTGAAAGAAGAAATTAATCTCAGGGTTAACTTTATTGACTTCAGTTTCCTCAGTGGCTGAAAGTAGTAAAGCAGCTGTTCGAAAGAGGTTGCCTCCCAAGCAGGCTACATATCACAGTTTTGAAAGGTAAAGAGCATTGTTTTTTCCTAGATAGGTATTGTACAGATTTGGGTCATGCAATTTTTCAAGTACTCTAGCATAGGAATTCTTCCAAACTCAAAACGTTTCCTGAGGTCCTGCAGGAAAAGAGCCCTCTCCAGCTCCAGTGAGGTCCATGGGACTGTCTCCACTGAAAGCAAAGGAGGCAGGCTCAAGCTCTAAAACCACCTCATTAATAGCAATATTTTATTCTGCCTGCAAAGAGAAACAGTACTTTTTACATATCTGCTGATATACCATCCTACATCAATGGCTTTGAGATGTTGTGGTGATATATGTATTTGCAGCTTAACATAAATTTTCAATAGTACAAGACATATCTTCAGTAGCTGAAAGAAACAAAAATTGAAATGATCACCCTTTCAGACGTCAGGTATGAAATGGGAACTGGTCTGTAACGTCCCTTAGTCTCTTGGGGTAATAACACATATCGTTCCACATGCAGCTGGGATACTTCAAGCACAGATCTACATGGACATAGAGTTATAAAAAAACCGACGCAAGTAGGCTATCTCTGTAAGACTTCTGATGCTTTCAGCAATGGGTAGTGATTTGCTAATATATAATTTTTTTAAGATACTGCTACTACAAAATACGTTCACAGTTTATGAAAATACGATGAAACAGTTCTCCGTCTGCTTTTGTTTCTAATGACTGCAGTTGGAATTTTACAGTCTATTTCAAAACAAACAGGATCTCGTCCAAAAATGAGAAATATAGTTCCACTGCAAAAAAAATGCACTTGTCACCACCAAAGTATTTACTCTGACAATACTAATATGAAAACATCACAGAAAAAAAAAAATTATCGGCGGCATACAAATTTTTGAAAGAGAACTAGCGCTGAATAATTTAATTCCACCCAAGGACAGATTCAGCTTACTTAATGTCTGCTTGCTTGGCTAACTTCTGCTTTAAGTTATTGCACTCAAATATTAAATTATTTCTTTTTAAGAAAACAGGTGACAACATCTACAATATACATGGAATACGCAGCATTACTATCTGTGCCACGCCAACCCTAAACGTAGATGTAGATGTCAGTAATATACATAATGATGGTGAACTATTAAAAAAATTGCTTCCAAAATGCAGTGCTATTTTAACTAATAATGTAACTCCTCTTTTCTTGTTGACATTTTACCTCCATCTAAATGACACCCTCCACAAGGGTATAAAAAAAATGAAGACATAATATTGTCAGTTTGTGTTTTGTCAGTTCTCTCCTGATTTTCTTTATTTTATGTAGCTATGTTTTCAATCAGGCTGTTACGCATCGGCTTAATTTTGAGCTCCTCAGTAGCTGCCTGCAAACCAAGGCAGAGAGGCAGAGCGTGTGCAGGGTGGAGCCCTCCGCTCATGACCGTGACCAGAAGCAGACGCTGGAAGACCTGCAGTCCCACATCACCAGAGGCACCGACAGAGGAGCGACCGAAGGAAGGCACGAACGCCGGGTATCACGAACGCGCCGCTACAGCGAAAGGCGGGAGGCAGTTGCCAACACCAGCTACTGATGAGCTACCGACAACACGCATCATGGTAGCTCTACATCCAGGTTGCTAAGTTCCACTAAGTCATGCCGATAGTTTTACTCCCAGATGTAAGAGCTGTGGTAAAAACGCAGGATTTTCTGTCTCTTTGTTTATTCTAGCGATTTCCAGATTTAGTCCGTGGCGCACTGGTAGTCCACGGGGTCACGGCAAACAGTCTGCCGGTCATTCACAGACCCATAGCAAAAAACACTTCATTTCCGTCAGTCAAAAGGTCAATGAGAAAGGTGCACAACTGTCAGAACCAAGTTTTGAGGGTTGGTGGTGGCCTGCAGAGCCAAAATATATTGGAACCGTTGGCTTAATCCTACTTTTTTCCCCAAGAAAACTGTGATCCCTGGCAGATACATAGAACTTCTTTACTGGTACGCCAGTCTATATTCGGCTGCATATTCATCTCTCTCGTAAGACTCGAACAAGCAACCTAATTTGTTAATCTTCATTGCTTTTATCAGAACAAAACCAAATCTCTTTGCTAATGATATGTTTGCTTTTGAACTTTTATTGATCTTGCCTGCTATGTCTAATTACAGACCCAATCCTGTGCACTCGGCAGTGGACTTCAGAGGAGTTTTGCCTCTGTACAGCCAGCTACGCATTTACTACTGATCATGCGACAGATATTTAGGATACTCAAACTAGAAACTTCAGCAGGAGTTTGGACAGTTAAAGGACTGCAGACTAGATTTCTCTCCTGGGAAAGATTACTTTGGCAGTAGGTACAAAGTAAGCAATGCTTCTGGACCAGGTCCTCCTGATGGGGTAAATTAACAAAGAAACTTCAGTTCATACCGGCTGAGAGTCTGTCCCAGCGTATTCTGATTTAATCAGTTCAGGCTTTGCGATTCCTTTATTATAAAATGTGGGAGTCTACAGCACAACACATGGAATGGGGGGCTCGGGGATTAAACAAAACAAAGTAACACTGGCTCACTGACTGCTTGATGGCAGCTGGTTTGCACTGTACTTAAAAATACATAGGCTAAATGGAAATTTGAAAACACTTCCCTAGCAAATGGACTCGTGCTTGAAGGAGAGGAACTGGGCAAAAGAAACAGAAGTCCCAAGAAAGGCATATGATGGGTGAATTTGACAGGTGTCTTCTTTATCCTCATGGTATAATTTTTTTTCAAGTACCAGTATCCACTAGCAGCAATTCATAGATTTTTAAAGCCAAAACTATCGGTGCGACTGGTGACCGCAACGTCTTTCGTAGTAACTTCCATCAACACTCGTGCTCTGATTTTTGCTTTGCACCGAACAACCGCGAGTCACACCGAACCGCGTTCTGCAGCCGGCCCGGTTCGAAGACCTCAGCCGGCGGGCAGTGTGCCCCGCGGCCAGGTGAGCTGTGCTGACCGCGGCTTGTCTTCACCGCCAGAACAACGAGCCAGACCTCCACTCCGGCTCCCTGCCGCTCTCGTTTTTCAACCGCTTGTTCCGCGGCGAATTATCTTCGCTCCCGCGTTTTAACCGGGAAGCTCTGAGCAGGCGCTCAGTACCCGCTCCGCCTCGCACCTCCGCTCCTGTGCAGCCAACACGTCTACCCCCGAAAACCGCGCTGCTGAGCCGGGTGCGCAGGAAGGAGCCGAGCCGAGCCGAGCGGAGCCGAGCCAAGCCGAGCGGGGCCGAGCCGAG
>Ga0065711_1045313_pt1 | contig 13560 bp, 8 predicted proteins | sample Hoacrofraction12_FD_59098 | JGI IMG/M metagenome (GOLD analysis project Ga0065711, IMG submission 59098) | Hoatzin crop microbial communities from Cojedes, Venezuela - Epithelial fraction 12 v2 (version 2) | ecosystem: Host-associated > Birds > Digestive system > Esophagus > Crop | place...
TGGACAAGGTCCTGTGCAGCCTGCTGTAGGTGACCCTGCTTTGGCAGGGGGGTTGGACTAGATGACCCACAGAGGTCCCTTCCAATCCCGAACATTCTGTGATTCTGTGATTATGACACTAGTGTTCTATACCAGGGGTCACCTAAAAATACTTGGATAAGAGTTGCTGCTTGCAGACATCGCATGCTATTAGCACACACTGCATGTTGCTTTTCTATCCATCTGACTGTGGGAATGGTCAGAAATCCTCTTGAAGAAGAATCTAAGAGTTATTGGACATCATGGGCATGTTGCCCCTTTGCTACCTGCTGAGCAAAGTTCCCAGGACTGATCACGTGAATGGTCTTCAAATGTGTCAGTGCAAAGTCTGTCAGCTTGGTATAAATAATTATGGTGATAAACTGCTTAACCAAGGTTGCTTTCCACTGAGGAGCACTCATTTTCTTTTTTGCAGGTTCTGTGGGATACAGGTAATCTGGAGCAAAGTGACGGAACAGGATGATGATACCCAAATCTGCTCCCACTAGATCTCTGCAAACATGTCCAACTATCTGCTGAAGTCCCTTAGTAGCAATTGCCACTCCTACAAACACTGGAACTATTTCAATCTTAGGCACAGCAAGTGCACTCAACAGCAGCATACACAAAGAGAAATGGCTTAACACCAGTTGCCTGAAACCCGTGCAGGTGAGCATAGACTGTGCTTGTGAGAAGGTCAGTCATTGAAAACACGCATGTTGATAGTTTCTTCATAAGATCCCACAGTCTTTGCCTGTGTTGATGACAGAGGAAAGGACTTGCAGACCTTTGGGTCCAGAGCCCTGACATCTAGATTCCAGAGGTTTGCTTCTTCCAAGGAGCTTGGCTGCTTTATGGAGCACACTTCAATTGACTAACCTTAGTGATGGTAACGAGGACTCAGAGCACATCACTGTGTTATTTGAATATTTTATTTTTGCTGTCACTGGACAGGATACTGACTTATCCTCGCAGCACAACACTACAGCTTTGTTTTCCATACATCAGTTCGACTGAGTAGGAGCAGCAGAAAAAGGAGGTTTCATTTCTTAATAGAGATTAGAACAACTTCTTGCTGCCTCTGGGACTCTGAGCTAATCTTCAAGTTGGCCTTACTAATTAGCAACATAAACTCCTGCTTCCTTTATGTGATTGGTTTGCAACTGGATTTTGACAGAAGCTCTGAGGGTCACGTAAGGAATGTTCTGAGGGACAACTTGGGGTGATAAACTGAAGAAAAAGTACTAAAATACAGCGCAATCCCTAATGTGAGATATTGCTTGGTCTGAAATATCTTTTGAAGTACCTACTTTTGTGCTCTTTATTTCAGCATCTATTTTTGAAACAAATTTTATTCTTAACACAAACATTTTTCCCATAGTCTCTTTGAATTTATGTTAGCAGGGTCACACTGCACAGAACACACCACAACTACTGCAGCATCTCTGGCAATTTTTGTTAACCATTGTCTGAGACAGCTTCCAAGCCACCTGAGGCCACCTAATATTATGCAGATCAAGGCTTCTGGTATCAGCAGATCTAGCCCGGTCCAGATGTTTTTCGAGCTCCCCTGCCTTGCTGTGAGAGGTGTAATCACCCTAATCCCCTGGCAGCATTTAATCCCTGCGTCATTCCCAGTGGAGATACTTCGCATGCTTCATTTGTTACAGAACCACAGCATCATTAAAAAGAAAGGGCTAATGCAAGTTTGTAACAACTTGCTACTGGTAAATTGCTTCATTATCAGCCTGAGTGTATTCTTTAAGCCCTGGAGTCTCAGATCATGACGTTTCCAGCTCTCACAGTTGTAACAGATGACTACATGAGGTTCAAAAAAACAAACAAAATTTTTTTTTAATTTAAAACTTGTTTGACTTTAAAAAGAGAAGGTTGTGATTCTGAGTCTTACTGCACAAAAGGTAGTATTTTGGAATTGGCACATCAATTATTGTAAAGCTTTCCCAATGTTATTGCAAATCTGGTCTTCTTGTTTTCACCAAACAGACAACGCAAACCAAATCAAAGCAAACCTAACCTTCCCCCTATATAATAGCAGCCATATGTCCCCAGGTACTCGTCAATGATCTCCTTCAACCCCAAACTCGAATTTGTGGGTCTGGGGCAGCTGAAGAATATCAGACCACTCATTGCAGCCTTCTCAGTGAAGAGAGCTGGCATTAGTGAGCAAGGGGAAGGGAGCTCTGTCTCATCAACTAAAAAGCTATGACATCTCTGGCTGAGCAGGGTTTTTTTCTAGCCCTGCTTCTGCTAGTAAGGAGGGACAGGGAAGGCACAGCCACAATGTAATTTATATGATCAAGACAGTACTTTTGGCACTACCCTTTCTGTAGGCTCATATGTAGGCCTGCAGAAGAAAAATAGCTGACCAACAGAAATTACATGCCTGGGTTATACAGACGGCTTTCAAGCATCAACCTCACTAGTAAAGTTTAGTCTGTAAAAACAGGCATTTAAAATATCCCTGTTGTTATTTTTGTCAATGGATTATCACTGCCAGAGTCTCTCTGAGTAGACAGAAGGATCTACATACAAGAAGAAAAAAGAAAGTAGTATCTGTATTAGATAGTTCAGTTGATGTTCTGAAGGAAAGTGTCTGGTAAGACCTACAGCCATGGTTGGAAATGAACTGATTGATCTTCAGGACTTGCTGACCTGGTTTTCTTTCATGAAGGTACAAAGCAGACAAGAGAAAACCATCATGTTTCACCAAAAGCAAGTTGTATTATCTTTATTCAGTGTAGGTGTAACAGTTTGGTACTTACAGAGGACATTCATAGCGTCACGTTAAATCAAACCACAAGAAAAATACTATCCGTGTAACAACCACGAAAGCAGACAAGGCTTCCCCTTTTCAGACTTATCTGCAGAATAAACACTTTATGTTGGCTGGAGAAATGTTAACACTCATAAGAGAGAAAATACTAATGTTTAGAAATGAAGAATGGGAGTCAGGCTGCTTGCGTTTACTGTTAAATCTGTGGGGAAACCAGAGCGCTTCAAGATTGCTTAACCATTTGTAATATATGCATATATATAATTTACATACACAGACATGTATGTGTATATAAATATAAACATACAAACATATATATTATGCTGATATTATACATAACATATATATACATATATGTAAATGTAAATATTATATATATACAGGCATATTGAAATGTAACTGTAAAAATAGTTTTAACCATTTCCTAGAACTGCAGGACTCAGTATTTGAAAGCTGCTTTAGCTATAGGATTTCCTTCTGGGAATTGGAAAGCTTGTTGCTGTTTAGGTCCTTCTACCACACCCTTTCTTGGAGATGGAGGTAAGAACTCTGTTCGCATGGCTCTACAGGGGCTCTCTGGGGAGTAGCCCAGAGCAGCACAGCTCATTTCTTGGTTTGTCAAGTGCTCATCCCCTTCTCTGCCTGCCCTCAGTTTGCCTCCTTGTCAACTCTAGCCACACATGCCCCTCTGTCTATTTTTCCACCGTTGCATTAAACCCACACATGAGCTCAGACACGCGAAGTCCTGCTTGCTCTGAATCAGACACCTGGAAGGGAAAGTACCTCTGGTCTTGGTGATGGCAAAGTAACATTTAAATGTTTACATAGATGTAACTAGCGACAGGACGAGGGGCAATGGCCTCAAGTTGTGTCAGGGGAGATTTAGATTGGATATTACGAAAAATTTGTTTACTGAAAGAGTGGTCAGGTGTTGGAACAGGCTGCCCAGCGAGGTGGCGGAGTCCCCATCCCTGGAGGTGTTCAAAAAACGTGTGGATGTGGCACTTCGGGACATGGTTTAGTAGGCATGGTGGTGTTGGGTTGATGGTTGGACTTGATGATCTTAGAGGTCTATTCCAACCTATGATTGTATGATTCTGTGATTCTATATATCCTCTGAGGTGACTCAGCCCCAAGCTGTACAAGGCAATTTTTGTACATGACAAAGCACTTGGGAGCCATTCCAGGGCTGAAGAATACGTTGTGGATTTCCTATGCTCTGACAGCAAAGCTGGAATTTAGTATTCAGGTTTTCACCTCGTGTTGTCAGGATTATACACCTCCCAGTTAACTCTGAAACCTATGAGATGTTTCACTGTTGACTAGAGTTTGTGTTTGCAGGGGTATAAAATACCAAATTTTTAGGATACTTCCAGCACCTGAGACTCCATCTATGCCATATATAAATGCCAGAATATGAGTTTTTCTCTCTTTACACAATGTTTATATGTTGTTGGCACAAAAACTGCTGGCCCCTCAGACACCGAAAATGAGAAACAAGTGGAAGGGAATACATGAAACACAAACGTTATGTAGGTGATTGTCTCAAATATGGAGCTTTAAATGATAAATCCTAAATAATTAGCCGAATGTTGAGAAAACTGATAGAAAAGGTCTGGACTTGGAAGAAAAATTTAAGTCCATCATGAAAAAAGGTTCATGGAAACTGTGTGTTTATAATATATAAATAACATCTGAATATAATACATAAATACCATCTGAAGTGAAAATGAAAAATCTGACTCATAAAATGAGATGCTTGAATCTCCATCGTAAAAACCTCAGCAGTCCCCATAGGGTCCCAAACCCGCTGAAGGGACCGCTGTCTATGCAGGCAATATAGAGAAATGGAGACCATGTGGTGGAGGTGCCATCACATCCTGCAGAGCAAAGCCATCAAACAGCCAGAAAAGTTACAGCATCCTCAAGTGACATTCTTTGACAAAGGAAAAAAAGAACAAAAAAGGATAGTGAAAGACTTTGCCAGATAAGAAAATTAATTGTTCAACTTGGTTTCATAAAATGTTTGAGGATTCAAACTGTAGGAAAGATAAAATACAGTGTGGACATCCTGAAAGAAACAAAGCTACGCAAGAGGCAAAAAGACCACCCCCCCCACTCCCCCCTCAAAAAAAGAAATAACACCAAACTCAAACACACAAAGCAATTTTTCTAACTGGGGAGAGACTAAAATAATTTTGCTTTGACTTTTTTCCTCACCACTCAGACACAATAGCAATAATTGCTATATATAAACCTTAGATGCTCTTCAGCTGCTCTCAACCAAAGGATATTTATTTTTACTTAGAAAGGCTAGTGGTAAAAGAAGTTGGGGGATATTTTATTTGCACAGTGATAAATTAACCTGTGGATCTCTTCTCTAAGGGTAGCTCTAGGAATGACTAGGATGCAGAGGGATCCAGATGGACTTTTTGACCTCCTTTGTTAAAGCTCCCTCCATGGTATTTGCTGGGCTTTTTCAAAGCTAAAGGTTGGCGGACACAAAGCTTTATTCTCACATTTTAGTCTAGAGGCTAGAGAAGCTTCTGAATTTATGCCCTAGCAATGCTTGCCTCCAGTAAATCTGAAGTATGCTGGGCAGCTGTGGAAGGAGTGAGAGAAACAAAAAAGCCCTGTGTCTAAAACATTTGTGTTTGTGTGCATCCTACCCTGTGCAGCTGGTCTGACTCAGCTCGGAGAAGATGCTGTGCAGCTGTTTCTCTGGAGCGATACCTGTGGGCAAACAGCAGCAGAGTCCAACATCTATGTACATCATCCTCATCTCCAGAGTTCATTTTGTCCTGGCTCTGTCATGTTTAATCATGAAGCATTAGGCTTTCTCTTACTGGATGTTCATGTGCATATGTTCAGAACTTACAGGGTGAATCGACCATTGTTCCAGTTTTCCTATTGATGTTTTTCTTGCAAATCAGGGCCCAAGGACTTGCCACAAGCCCAAATCCCGTCTTTTCAAAACTGATTACTTCTTTGCCGGGACACTGTTTACTCTGCTGCAATTGTCTAAGGCTGGATTTGGCTGGTGCAAACTGACTTTGTCTCTTCTGTGAAGCTAAGGCAGGATTTTGCCTGTGTACTGCACAGCTCTGGCAAGTCAAGGCACACAAGAAGGCCCCTCCCCCCCCCCGGGGCAACTCTGCTGACGCCTAGAGAAAGTGGCCCCATCCAAAGTGGCAGTAGCAGCTTGAAGAAACTCAGAGCAGGAAGCTCTAGACACGAAACCATCTCATTCCAACTCTGATGAGCTCATTCAGCTGGAAATGCAGGGAATAAAGCAAAAGAAAACAAAATATGCATGCATTCCTGTCTGGAGATGGGACCATTAGGCAGCTGGGCTCTGAGCTACCATGCAAATGGAATTAATTAAGCACTGGTACAGAATAGTGGAGATATTGCTGGAATTATCAAAGTATTTTTTTTGAGGAAAAAGGAATGAATCTCCAGTGCCCTGAGATTTGCTTTTCCAAAGTAAAGTAATAATCCCCACAGAATAAATGGTGCTAACCCTAAGGTAGAATGGGATAATGGTAAAATATTTCTCACACTAGAAGGTTACAAAATGTGTAAGGTAATCAGTTTTTAAGTGGTTCAAGTGTGGAAGAAAAAGCCTTATGGCAAATGGACCTTGAGAGGAAGAACAGCAGAACCCACCTGGCTCTATGGCAGTAGGAGACAGTCATGCCCTCTCTCCAAGCTGAAAGCCATCTGGCTCAGGAACAAATGACCGAGTCGTTAGGATCCCAGCGGGGCATGCAGCAATCTCAAATGACAGCCAATCTCCCATGGTTTTACCTACTGATGTCCACTGCTAGGAAGGAGTAAATTCAGTGGCTCTGCAAAGTTGTGCATCTCCGTGCATCTTTCATACACAGGTGTGTGCACACATAAAGTCAATTAATACAAACTTTTAGACACACTGTGAATTCCAGAGATTTTTATGAAGATTCATATCAAAAGGGAAGTAGAGATGAAACGTCATATGAATGTCATTGCTCTGCGTGAGTGGAGAGGACTGGATGGGAACTCTACTTGTCAGACACACTCTCAGAAAAACCTCTGCCTCTCCCCATCACACATGGCAAGGTGAGAGACAAAGAATACAAGCTGCTTTCACCTTTCAAAAGGACCTTGTGGTATTTTTTAAAGCCAGATTATTCCACAGTCTTTGTACCTTTAAGGACTGCTTTTCTAATGAAGTAAGAAAAGTCAAAAGAAATTAATAGCCAAGATAACAGTTATCAGTCTGATATAAATCAAGCAGCTTATGATGCCTGCAATACACCACAATCTGCAACAGATAAAGGAGTCTAAAGCCAAAAGAGGGATCAAGTGGAAACTGGTATTGGGAATACCTACACTAAAAGAATTCTCTGTTTAAGCAGATGACTGAGCCACAGTTGCTGTTTGCAGTTGTCGCTGTTGAAGCCAGTGTTGCCACTGAAGCTTAAAGACATCACTCACCCAGCACGGCTCAGCCTCTCCAATCCGGTGGCTTAGGTGTGATTCCACAAGCTTATGTGCATGTCCTCATACAACAGGGACCACGTTTTTATCACGTAAGTGATAAAGTCAGTAACCATTGGCTAGGAGGTATGCTACAAAGCTCTCCCTTGCCCCCACTGTTGCTTTCCTGTTCTTCCCAGGACCCTGCTGCATCTTAAGCCTGGAAACAGTAACATCACTACATGTTTGTCTTTCTGACTCTCCAGACACCTAGATTCTTGTTTTGTGAGTCTCCCAAAATGTAAAAGTAGTTCCTACCTTACGTGTTTGTGACCCCAAAATAATTTCACTAGTTCTGCCTAAATTCCCTTGGGAAGCTGTTTCAGTAAGGTACCGATCATGTGTGTAGTAAGATATATGCCACGCACACAGACACATACCCCCATCTAAGCCTCTCGAGAGATGTCACTGGACCTTGGATATGAAGAAGCTGAAGACAAAAGCTGAACATCTGAGAGGAGCAAGTTTCAGGTACAAGTCTGCTCTCAGCCCTTTCTGCTGACTAGATGCTATCCCAGGTGATAGGTTTTCATATTCAGCATTTTCAGGAAACTGATTTCGTCCATGAACGGCATACATACCTTAAGAGCTAGACTTTGCATTCCAAGCAAGGAACCAGACAACCAGAAATATAATTGCTACAGGACCCAATTTCCGTTGCTGAAGTTCCTCACAGGAGCTTGGTGTTACAAGCCATGCTTTAGCAAAAAGACTCTGAAGTGCCAGTGTCTTTGCTATCACTTTTGCAAAACCTTAGCTCTCCACTCGTCCTATGAGTTTTAAAACCATCTAGCAAAACTGGTGAGGCACATGTACCAGCATAACTTCTAATTGGCTTAGCTTGTTTCCAAAAAGATATTAAATCTCTTTCACAATCTCGTCTCTTCACTGATGAGTATTTTTCCACAGTAAATCATTCATTCTCCGCTGCATACACTTCCAGACCCCTCTTAGACATGTTCTAATGGCTGGATTAGGTTTTTTCATTATATTTCAGTCCTAAGTGTCCCTGCCCTTGGCAGGGGGATTGGAACTACATGATCTTTAAGGTTCCTTCCAACCCAAACCATTCTATGATTTCCAGTGACCACATGATGTCTTTTTATTTTTTTTGGTAACAGATAATTTATTTGCAACAGTAGTGTGAGATACAGTACAATACAAGTGGGAACCAGATAATGATGTATTATTTTATAGTGTATATTTCAGTAGATTATTCCAAACATTACATATGGATATTTTAAGTCCTATAACATAAGTTCTGATATCACAGTGACTAAGTGCTTCAACAATAAGTGATCTTGTGGAAAAATCCATCTACATAGTTTGCTTTACCTCATTTGTCCTAAATTACAGAGACTGCATCAGTATGATTTAGATCACGCAAGTGGGTAACAAATAGTTCAGTCTATATTTGCATCTTGTTTATTTACCAAGTCCTTGAGAAACTCAGATACACACAGGTTGACGGGAGAAACAAAAAACTGTGCATGGTGTTTTCATTTTTCACCTCAGAAAGAAAGGGTCACAATGTAAATTCTCACTTTTTTTTTTTTTATTAAAAATACTGGATGGTGTATAATATCCTGAATGTGTTATACAGACTGCATATAAAAATGTTGCAGGGCACAGCAACAACTGCTCTGCCACCAAGCACTGGAAAGGTGGAAATCTTAAGGCTATTTAGCTTTCTAAGTGGATACTGTGGCAATTATTAACAATCAGAAATAAACCACATTTTTAAAAGCTCATATGCAAATACACGTGACAAGCCTAAACACTGCATGAGATGAGTTCTGCTCCTGCTTCTACTGAATGAATAAAAGATACAACTCCCAAATACTTGGGCAGAAGAGTTATGATGACAACTCAAAAGCTGCAGGATTCATCTGGGATAGAGTTAATTTTCACAACAAGCTGGTTTGGCTGACCCAAGCAGCCAATCAGATGGGCTATTCCATACCATGTGATGCCATGCTCAATATTTCAGTGGGGAGCTGGCTGAAGGAGAGCCTTTTGCTACTCAGGAGCAAGCTGAGCGTTGAGTGGTGAGAACACTGCATGTTGCCTACGCTCTTTGTCAGTGTTATGGATTGTTGTTTTCTTCTCCCTTTGCCATTCTGTTAAACTGATTCTCCTCCCCATCCCACTGGGGAGGTGGAAGGAGTGAGAGAGTAACTGCTTGGTTCTTTGTTGCAAATTGAGGCAAAACCACAACAGTTCTTGGTGCCCAGTGTGGGGCACAAGTACAACCGCAGTTTTGTACTACATGTGCTATAGTTATAGTTGTTATTAAGTGGCAAGCTCCTGTGTGGGTTGTGGAATTGATTGGTTGTGCTGCTTATCTCTTTGTTTTGCTGAGCTTTGGAGCATGTTAGTACAAACAATGGCTATGTGCTTTGTCCTGCTGTTGACAGCCTTGCTGTATTGCAGAAGCTATCTTGTGGAGATGATGAGGGAATACAACTCCCTCTCCCTACCTGGGATTTCTGTGGATGGTTTTATTAGCCAGGCTCCTGAGGTCCTTGTTCACCCTTAAGTGATACTAATACTACTAGTTAATACTGTTGGCATATTATATTTTTTTGGAATGTGGTCTCATCCTGATGTAAAAGAAAACAGATTCTGGGTGAGGCAATACTGCAATGTGCCCTAAAAGAGCCAGTCCCTGGGCGGCAGGGTGTGCGGAAGGATCTGGGCAGGTTCCTAGGATGGTTATCACCTCCCATAGCCTGGGATTTTACACCTGAAGAGCAAATAACCTGGGCAAACTGATGTGCCACCTGATAGAAGGGTGGCCTTGTTTACCCCAATGAAAACCAGCAGCTTCTAGCACTGTACTGGGGTCTGGCATGTGCCTATTGAGCCCCAGTTCAGTAGTCTCAGAAGACTGTGGCTGAGGCAGGGACCCAAGCTGCATCTGAGGACAATATAGTTGAGGTAGGGACCCAAACAAAAAAACTACAGTAATTTCCTCACTAGCAAAAACCAAAAAACAGTGGACAAGGAGATCAACAGGTCCATATCGTTGATTAGTAAATCTGACAAAAAAGACCAATTGATCTGACAAAAAGGAAAAGTGTGATTAAGAAGCTGGTCCTTTGACAAGGGAATTGGAGGAATAAGTCAGAGCTCAAACAGGAAGAGGAAATTATCTGGTCCCTGACCTCAGCAGAACTTCAAGCTTGTGGAAAGATTACAGCTGCCAGCTAGGTGAGCGTATTGCTGCCTGGCTGCTCCAGTGCTGGGATAATGGGACTGACACTCAGCAGCTGGAAAGGAAAGAAGCCCAACAGCTGGGATCCCTTGCTAGAAACCAGAGAAATGAGGAAGAACTTGTAAAAGAGGCAGCAATTTGCAGTCTCTGGAGATAGCTCCTCTCAAGTGTGAGGGCAAGATACCCATTCAAGGAAGATCTTGTGAACTCCCCAGAAAAGTGGACTACTGCAGATGAAGGCATCCAGTACCTGAGAGAATTAGCAGTGCTAGAAGTCATCTACAGTGATCTTGATGATGATCAGGTCTCCAAAGATCCAGAGGATGTCCTGTGTACATGGGCCATGTGGAGGAAGGTGATTCAAGGTGCCCCAACATCATATTCCAACAGCTTGGCAGCAATGTATTGACCGGATATGGATACACCAGCTGTCGACAGAGTGTCTTCTTGGCTCCAAAACTTTCAAGAAAATCTCTGCACCTCCTTATCCCTATGGGGCAGTCTTGGGTGTCAGGGATGTCCGAAGAAATTGGTCTTTTCCTGGCCTGGTCAGAGGAAAAGGAAGCCCCAGATGCATGCTGTGTACTGCACTCTGGCTCTTCCTGCATGACCAGGAGGAGGATATGAGGAAGTGAGATGGTGAACCCACCTCTAAGCTGAAAGCCTGTGTATGTGAACTGAGAGGGAAGACAGCTGTTAAGAAAGGGCCACCCAAAAAGACTGCCGAGATACAAGAAGGACATCAGTGATCTCTCAGGACACAGAAGAACTGAAATCACCTCCCTTGATCCTGGTGAGGGGACTTCTGGTCTGCCACTGTAAGAGTCAGACAGTGAATATTCTGACCAGGAAGAAGAATAGAGGGTCCCCACCTTTGGCCAGGAGGAGGAAAGGGATGACTGGGCCTACTGGACTGTGTGGATTCGATGGCCTGGAACATCAGACCCACAGAAGTATATGGCTTTGGTAGACACTGGTGCATAGTGTATGCTGATACCATCAGGGTACAGGGGTACAGAACCCATCTGGAACTCTGGAGTGACAGGGGGATGCCAGGAACTGTCTGTACTGGAGGCTGAGGTGAGCTTGACAAGGGACAAGTGGGAAAAGCACCCCATTGTGACCAGCCCAGAGGCCCCTTGTATTCTTGGAATAGATAGATTACCTAAGGAGAGGGTATTTCAAGGACCCAAAGGGATACCAGTGGGCTTTTGGTGTGGCCACTGTGAATGCAGAGAAGATCAAACAGCTCTCTACCCTGTCTGGCTTCTCAGAAGATCCCTTTGTTGTGGGCTTGCTGTGAATTGAAGAACAGCAGATGCCAACTGCTATCAGGACAGTGCACTGCTGGCAATAACGCACAAACCAAGACTCCTTGGCCCCCATTCATGAGTTGATTCATCAACTGGAGAGCCAAGGAGTCATCAGCAAGACTCACTCACCTTTTAATAGCCCCATATGGCCAGTGCAAAAGCCTGATGGAGTGTGGAGGTTAACAGTAGACTGTCATGGCCTGAACGAAGTGATGTCGCCACTGAGTGCTGCTGTACCAGATATGTTAGAGCTCCAGTATGAACTGGAGTCCAAGGCAGCCAAATGGTATGCTACAATTGACATTGCCAATGCGTGTTTTTTCAGCTCTTTCGGCAGCAGAATGCAGGCCACAGTTTGCTTTCACCTGGAGGGGCGTTCAGTACACCTGGAATCGACTGCCCCAGGGGTGGAAACACAGTCCCACCATTTGCCATGGGCTGATCCAGACTGCACTAGAAAAGGGTGAAGCTCCACAACATCTACAGTACATTGATGACATTGTATGGGGTGACACAGCAGAGGAAGTTTTTGAGAAAGGGGAGAAAATAGTTCAGATCCTCCTGGAAGCTGGTTTCACCATTAAATGAAGTAAAGTCAAGGGACCTGCACAAGAGATTCAATTTTTAGGAATAAAATGGCAGGAGGGGTGCTGTCAAATCCCAATGGATGTCATCAACAAAATAGCAGCTATGTCTCCACCAACCAGTAAAAAGGAAGCACAGGCCTTCTTAGGTGTCGTGGGTTTTTGGAGGATGCACATCCCAAATTACAGCCAGATTGTAAGCCCTCTCTATCAAGTGACCCGGAAGAAGAATGATTTTGAATGGGGCCCTCAGCAACAACAAGCATTTGAACAAATGAAATGGTGATAGTTCATGCAGTAGCCCTTGGTCCAGTCCGGTCAGGGCAAGATGTTAAAAACGTGCTCTACACCGCAGCTGTGGAGAATGGCCCAACCTGGAGTCTCTGGCAGAAAGCACCAGGGGAGTCTTGAGGTCGACCCCTGGGGTTTTGGAGCCAGGGATACAAAGGATCCGAGGCCCGCTATACTCCCACTGAAAAAAGGATTCTGGCAGCATATGAAGGTGTTCGAGCTGCTTCAGAAGTGGTCGGCACTGAAGCACAGCTCCTCCTAGCACCACGATTGCCGGTCCTGGGCTGGATGTTCAGAGAGAGGGTTCCCTCCACACATCATGCCACTGATGCTATGTGGAGTAAGTGGGTTGCGCTGATCACACAGCAGGACCAAATGGGAAGCCCCAGTTGCCCAGGAATTCTGGAGGTAATCATGGACTGGACAGAAGGCAAAGATTTTGGAGCATCGCCAGAGAAGGAGGTGACACGTGCTGAAGAGGCCCCACTGTATAACAAGCTGCCACAAAATGAAAAGCAGTATTCCCTCCTGTCGCATTGTAGGGAGGCAGAGGAGGTAGAAGGCTGCTGTATGGAGCCCTACATGACAAGTCGTGGAAACTGCTGAAGGAAAAGGTGAGTCAAGCCAGTTTGCAGAGGTGAAAGCCATCCAGCTGGCTTTAGACATCGCCAGTCGAGAGAAGGGGCCAGTGCTCTATCTTTACACCGACTCTTGGATGATGGCCAATGCCTTGTGGGGGTGGCTGCAGCAATGGAAGAAGAACAACTGGCAGCGCAGAGGCAAACCTATCTGGGCTGCCCCATTGTGGCAAGATATTGCTGC
>Ga0065711_1010506_pt1 | contig 13559 bp, 8 predicted proteins | sample Hoacrofraction12_FD_59098 | JGI IMG/M metagenome (GOLD analysis project Ga0065711, IMG submission 59098) | Hoatzin crop microbial communities from Cojedes, Venezuela - Epithelial fraction 12 v2 (version 2) | ecosystem: Host-associated > Birds > Digestive system > Esophagus > Crop | place...
CTGTGCAGCCTGCTGTAGGTGACCCTGCTTCGGCAGGGGGGTTGGACTAGATGACCCACAGAGGTCCCTTCCAACCCCTACTATTCTGTGATATTCTGTGATATTCTGTGATTTATTTTCTCATAATCTTCTTATAAATATATACTCCAAAACTTTATCAGTTTGGATTTAGGTTTTCAAGCAAAAATTGCACTGCTTGAAAAATCTTTTATATCAAATTTCTGCAGAGCAATATAAAAGCATATTTCTGGTATAGAATTTATTTCCAGTTAAAGAATAAAACATCATTAGTAAATGTTGTTTAGTGGTGTCTTAAATGCCAATGGTATCAATACTTACCTTCACACACAGGCTGTACACCTGACCAGGAACCATTAAGCAGGCATGTTCGTTCTGCAGATCCTCTCAGCTGATAACCCATTTCACATGAGAAACGTAGCAGACTTTTTGTTTTGAACTCATCCCCTAGTCTAGACCCATGAGCTGGTATTCCTGGATCATCACAATAGCCAGGATTATTTCCTGTAAAACACAACAGAGCAGAATTATTGGCAGAGACGCTATGTACAAATGTAATGGTAGTAAAGATACTCTCTTGCAAATAGTACTATGAATTGCATTGTTTCTGTTATAATTAATCACCTTTCTTCCAGGGTGAGGCTGTAAAACCAAAGCTAAAGATGAAAATAACATGTATTTTTGGCCTACTTATTATCTCAGACCTATACAGACCTAAACATAGAATGTGATACAAATAACAGATGAAAGATAACTGTTAACACAGGAAGTGCCTGTGTCATTTTTGTCAGTTCAACGAATTTGTTGTCTTTTTGGCATAAATAATATTTTCTACACATTGTATTTTAATGTTCAATTTCTCTGCTAGTAGTAACTTTTGATAATAAAAATTAGATAACAGTAAGAGTGAAGAGAACCATATTCAAGTTTCTTAAGAAACGTATTTGAAATATCTATAGCCGTGGTCAAGACTAAATTGTACTTGGCTGTCAATGCTTGTCAAGAACGGAAAGAACACCTCATAATTTTCCTTATACTTTAAATTTCTATGCAAGTATTGGTTACATTTTTAGAAGAGAAAGAATGTGTTGCAAAACAGACCTCAAATGTGTCCTCCTAGGGCTGATGAACCAGTCAACTGCCTTATCAAATAAAGCATCTGCTACACGAAATGCTACCCAAGACAGTCAAGGAAGTATGGTCTCAGTATCAACAATTTATTATAAATTTTGACATAAAATTGCATGTCTCCTAAATCCCTCTGTGTCTAAATTGTGGTTCATAGAAAAATTATCCTTTGTTTTCCATTTTTAAGTTGTACATCTAGACTGAATTTCTATTAAAACTGTCTTTTGGGTTTTTTTTTTCAAAATACATGTAAGTAATTCCATAGGATGAAGTCTGTATCTTCTTAAATAGGTTTTTCATCATAGGCATAACTCTCAGATGAAGGACAATGATTCACTGCTGGTGGACAGCCAACTGACCATAAGCTAGCATTGTGCCCAGGTGGCCAAGGTGGCCAACAGCATCCTGGCTTGTATCAGGAACAGTGTGGCCAGTAGGAGTATGGAAAAGATCGTGCCACTGTACTTGGCACTGGTGTGGCCACACCTTGAGTACTGTGTTCAGTTTTGGGCCCCTCACTACAAGAAAGACACTGAGATGCTGGAGTGTGTCCAAAGAAGGGCAATGAGGCTGGTGAAGAATCTAGAGAACAAGTCTTATGAGGAGCAGCTGAGGGAACTGGGGTTGTTTAGTCTGGAGGAGTCAGAGGGGAGACCTTATTGCTCTCTACAACGACCTGAAAGGAGGTTGTGGTGAGGCAAGTGTTGGTCTCTTCTCCCAAGTAACTAGCGATAGGACGAGAGGCAATGGCCTCAAGTTGCGCCAGGGGAGGGTTAGATTAGATGTTAGCAAAAATTTCTTTACTGAAAGAGTGGTCACGCATTGGAACAGGCTGCCCAGTGATGTGGTTGTTCCACAATCCCTGGAGGTGTTCAAAAAAACGTGTAGATATGACACTTCAGGATATGGTTTGGCAGGCACAGTGGTGTTGAGTTGGATGTAATGATCTTAAAAGTCTTTTCCAACCTCAGTGATTCTACAGTTCTATGATTCCATGACAAAATCTTGCATAAAGGAATAACAATACTAAATATTGAGAAAACTCAACCTTTTATTTTATAAATGAAAATTTTCTGAAGTTAGAAATTATGATTATGTGTGTGGCATAAGATTTTCAGTATAGCAAGTTTGAGACTGTCACTTTGGATATAATCATGCTTCTTCATAGAAGGAGACCATTATAGGAGATGACCAGAGTGGTCTTTAACGTTTTAAAAATCTATGAGTCTATAAAAATACTGTCATATTCGTGACTGATACCTGAAGAGTCTTAATTTTTTAATTAACATTTCTTTCCATCAGCATGATGATGGTGGGCAACATTGGAGAACAGCACTAGAGGGCTCTGACTTTAAAAATTTTAAAGTCTTGGTGCAATCGCATTTCTGGTGTTTTATACTGGATAAAAAGGTGAAAGTGACATAAACGTGGGCTTAAAATAAGCAAGAAAAGGCCACTTCTCTGTGGAAACTATAATTGTTCTGCAGAGATTTCTTTCAGGTCTAGGCATAGAGACCATGCTGGCAGTGCAATCTAGTGGTGTGAGAAGACTCTAAGTAAAATCTTTCCTCCTTGAGCAGCAGAGAACAGAAAAGAAATAGTGATTTAAATTCACTTCCTTTCCTCAGTGTTTCAAATTCTGATCAGCGTCCTTGCAGAATCATCTTATGAATGGACCATTTTCAATGAACACTTATTTAGAGCTTTTTCAAAGTACAGAATTTAGACACTTTACCCCTATTTAAATTAGGTCGAATCTGAATTGAACTACATCAAATAAGACCATACCAACATTGGGCGTGTCCAAGAGCTTAGGGGAAGCTATAAGAAGATCCTATAATGTGTAGTTATCGAAAAAATTTCTCATAAAGATATTTTCTTCTTAAACCTGTCAGGTATTTGTTTTCTTATATACTGAAGTGTGTACATTTGTTTCCCTTACAAAACTTATTAATACAATGTGGATGTCCTTGGCAGTCAATCCTCGTTTGAGCTCTTTAACAATCTGTGTAATGTTTTATGGCTTCTTCTAAATTTGCATAGTTAGTTTAGGGGTGAATAAACTGTTCCTGTACTTCCTGAAAGCCCCAAGAACATTGTAGAGGTTTATGGTATTTGTACATTGTAGAACTAATACACAATATTTCTGTAAGTGAAAAGAGGAACACAATGTATGAAGTTTACCATCTAGTACATCTGCTGTGGTGTTTTTTAATCAATGTTTTTGTATGTGACAACCTTTATTTACACACAAAAAAAGTGCTCATAACAATAAAATTTAATACATGCACCCTCTTTAAGAACTCTACCAGGTTTTACGTAGCATTTTTTGGCTTCTATATACTGAAGTTTGCAACTATAACATCTAATGAGTAAATTTACGAAGTAATGACAAAGAGAATGAGAGAATATATGAGAATATTTTAATACATAGCTGTAATTCAGATGAGTGGCTATTGGTCAAATTAAGGTTTACTTGGAAAAGAAACAAAACAAATTATAGAATTATAGAACCATTGGATGGTTTGGGCTGGAAGGGACCTTACAGATCATCTAGTTCCAAATCCCCTGCCATGGGCAGGGACACCTTCCACTACACCAGGTTGCTCAAAGCCACATCTAACTTGGCCTTGAAGCCCTTGAACAGTGTCAGGGAAGGGGCAGCCACAACTTCCCTGCACTACCTGTTCCACTGCCTCACCACCCTCATGGTGAAGAATTTCTTTCTTACATCTAATCTAAATCTATGCTCTTTCAGTTTAAAACCATTACTCCTTGTCCTATCACTACATGTCCTTGTAAGAAGTCCCTCTCAAGCTTTCTTGCAGGCCCCCTTCAGGTACTGGAAGGCCGCAACAAGGTGTCCCCTGGAGCCTTCTCTTCTCCAGGCTGAACAGCCCCAACTCTCTCAGCCTTTCTCAGAGGAGTGCTGTTCCAGCTTTCTGATCATTTCTGTGGCCCTCCTCTGGACCCGCTCCAACAGGTCCATGTCTTTCCTGTGGTGAGGGCTCCAGAGCTGGATGCAGGACTCCAGGTGGGGTCTCACCAGAGCAGAGTAGAGGGGCAGAATCACCTCCTTTGACTTGCTGGCCATGCTGCTTTTGATGCAGCCCAGGATATGGTTGGCATTCTGGGCTGCAAGCACACATTGCCAGCTTACGTCCAGCTTCTCCTCCACCAGTACACTCAAGTCCTTCTCGTCAGGGCTGCTATCAATCCATTCAGCACCCAGCCTGTGTTTGTGCTTCAGATTGCCCTGACCCATGTGCAGGACCTTGCACTTGGCCTTGTTGAACTTCATGAGGTTCACATGGGCCACCTGCCAAGCCTGTCAAGGTCCCTCTGAATGTTTATCTGGACGAATATCTGTCTGTCATTAAAAATCAGTTGAGAATAACATTATTCATGTAATTACAATGTGACATTGAGATGATGGTTGGTATAAGTACCTGAGCAGTGAGGCAGCGTCCCACTCCAGTGGCTATCTTCTTGGCACTCCCTAGTAGAATTTCCTATGAGCCTACGACCCGCTGTGCAAGAATAGTGAATTATGGAGCCATATGTAAATTTGTCTCCCGAAAGAACTGCATTGGCAGGTACCCCAGGATGCCCACAGGAAATGGCTAACAGAGGAAAGAACACAATATTATAAGATGTTTTCATGGCACAGAAAAAAATATAACCTTTAAATATGAGGCTGGTTCCACACAACATAAATTTCTGTCTGGATTTCATCTCTTTCATATCTTCAGTTTTGCTGTTGCTATAGATGATCTACTGATCATTTGTAAGATTAAACACAAAGCTACATGTAAAACTAACCCACCCAGTTTAACCTTTCCCTGAAAATATACAGAGGTCTCTTTCCTCATTCATTTCCATTCTGTCCTTCCCTACAAATATGAAACAGTTTTTCTGTTAGGGTTGGGAAAGAAGAAACTAAGTAGGGTTAGTGTTGCAATGTGCATATTACAGATATGATAATGGTAAGTAGCTTTATCATATCTATAAAATAAATAGGCACAGTTTAGGCAGCACAGGGAAATAAAAATTTAATCTGTAGTATTATTACAGCAATGTGTTGCACTGAAGTGAGAAAGAGGAAAATGGATTACTGATCATTTTTGTAAATTATGAATCATATATATGCTTAAGCTAATGTGTACATTTTGTTTGAGAAAAAATTGAGATAAACAGTTTTGGTACAGAACAGTTTGCAAACAAGTAGTTCAGATCTGTTATATGAGGAAACATAAGTCATCTTAAGGGGAACTAGAAGTCAAATTCTGAATGCTTTTTGTGTAAAACTGAAGTCATACAGTAAAGAAAGAAAAAAACAAGCAAATAAATTTCACATAACTTTACTAAACAGTCACACGACTTAAATAGGCTATACTTTAGCAGAGCAATTGAACTTGAGCAGCTTTATGAATTACTTGAATGAATGATCTATGGGTCAAACATATTTTTAGAAAAAAAAATCCTCTTATTCTGATGACTGTTACTCCTGACAGACACCAAAATTATTTCTGTTATACTGGGTCCCATGATAATGTCAAACTGACCACACAATAGGTTTCTGCCAAAAAGCATCATCCTGACCACCACTCTTTCACTGCTGTGTGTTCCTCTTGCTTTCCTTGTGCTGGCTTAAGTATTCATGTCACAAATGGTAAACAAAATCAGGAAACTGATCTGGCTGAACAGTACTGCCACAGAAAAATACAGTGTTTAGTTTTCAGCCATATCAGTTACCTTAATGAGCTTGCTTCAGTATCATGCAGATGCTAGTCTTGCCACAATTCTGGAAGGAGCTGCAGTGGGTGATCAGAGGTTTTGGAAGACAATCATACGTAGATCACCTTAATGCAGCTGTATACTGATTTGTAGTGAGTAGCATGCAATTTTCCCAGTTTATGAAAAAGAAAAGAAGCATCCATATTTAAAGCAATGGCATTGCCTTGCATATAAATGAGCAGTGTGTTTCTGATCTTTTACTTTTGAACTCAAATTGTTCATGGTAAACATTGTGTCCACTTTGGGTTCAAAATTTATCTCACCTGCCTCTCCAAGCACTTTGCCCTATTACTAAAAGCGATTTCACGCTTGGAAAAAAAGAGATTACCACTCATAACCTTTGTAAATGACATGTGTCTCACAGTACTTCAAAAGACTGACTGACTTCATCTGTGAATAGATAAACAGATCTTTCTCAGAGAAAGAGCCCTATTTATTTCACTGAGTTTTTCTTAGGGGAAATAATGTTGAATTTGTCCTTATGATGCTTAGGATTCTGGTAGTGTTTCAGTCATTCAGAAATCTAACATCAGAAAATCAATAGTGATCGGAGAAGGAAAGTCTCTCAATGGAAAATGATAGTCAGTCAAAATGTTATTTTCTAGAGATCTGAAGCTCACTGAACTGACTATAGCAAACACCAGAGGATTTCCTCTCTTTCTGTGGAAAAAGTGATGGAGGAATTATTAAGTGAACCTCTTAAGCAAAATTTTTCTACCCAACACTTCACAGATTCATTCTCACATACACACTTCAATATATCTGAAAAAAAAATAGTTGAGATGATAGGCATCAATGGTCTTACTCTATCAATCTAAATGATAACACATAAATAAAAATTTTAGATTTCCCTAGCTTTTTTCAGATATCTTAACAATAAACCAAAAGTGGAAATTAATCTTAACTTCTGGCATTTGAAGTAATAGCTCCATAGTTCCCTCTCAACTCATTTTTAATAATGACAAGTTGCATGATATCTTGTCTTAATGTTTTCTTACTGAGCTGTACAATTTGCAATACGTTTATCCTAAAGTTCAGTTTTGTTTTGTCAGAATAGTGACAATATTTTTGTCTGTATTGACTGAAATTCATGCATCACTCTTTAATGTTAATGCAACTGAATGAATACTTACACAAACACTTTGGTAGTGATCTATCCCATAAACCGTTAGCTTTACAGGTCAGAGCAGATGAGCCCAAGAGATAGAAGCCCTTCTTGCAATGGTATGCCACACTTGTTCTGTATTTGAAACTTTCAGGATAATTCTGCTGTCCATGCCGAATGGCATTTTCCACAAAGCCAGGATCAGAACAGTTCACCACTGTAAGACAAACAGTGTTTATCACTGATGTATAAGAGCAATGTCATAAATAAAATGTAACAGTCATTTTTTGTTACTTCACTAGCAGCTCATGACTGTGGTCCATTTGATATGTTTTGTGGTTTTTATTTGACTTAAATACCAGATATGTTGACTCCTAAGTAAGTATCTAGATCTTTTTGCTTTGAAAGCAACACTATGATTTTACTAAGGTTATTGTCGTAGTCTGGGATGTACAACAGGTTCAAAGATAAAAGAGAAATTGGGGGAATTTTTTATCATTCCCTTGGTAGGCTTAGTTGGGTATTCTATGCAATTTCTATGTGGAGGAAACCAAATTAGAATCAGACCAGTACATAGTTTAAATAACACTTTAACTTTTTTCTTAATTTTATTTCCTGTAATAAGAAAAAATGCTTCCAATATTACCAAGAACATTTTGTTCTATTAATGTGTAGAACAAAAACAAGGAACATGGTGAAAAATCATATATTTGATAGTGGAGAGTGATTGAGGGTAAGCACCAAAAAGCACAATGTTATTCAGATAGCAGCTAGAAACCTAAAAAACTATGGGTTTCGTCATGACCGTTTAGTTTTTGTACAAGGTATATCCGCCCTCCCCAATCCTCCAGTTTATACCCTGCAGTGAACATGATGGTTTGTTGGTAAAGGATTATGATGAGACACTGATGCCTCCATTGCAAACCCCCAACTTTCCTGTCTATTCATCTGAAAGCTGTCTGAAAAGTTATAAATGATTCCTCCAGTCCTACCCTGTCTTCACTCTAAACGTAACAGTATAAACAAAAAAAGACTTAGAATATTATTAGTGTTATAAATTACGGCTCATCAAACAATGACAGTTATCTGTCTTTCAAATTTATCACCTAGTTCAAGTTAATTTTTGAGAAAAAGAAAAAAGTGGAGAAAAATGTCATATAGCATTATCATTTCAGAGGTAAGACATACGGAGTCACTAATGCACTGGGTTTTAATCCTGAATCATATTTTTTTCAAAAGGTTAAGTTTTATCATACATATAATTTAAATTTACCTATCAGTTAATAGACTAGAACAAGTCAGCTTTTGCAAATGTTCATTCATTGAAAGAATATTTTGTTGAATCAAAAAGTATCAAGACTTTGAAGAAAAATTAACATCCTAAAATTTATCTTTGGATGACAAAAAGTTAAAATTGTTTTTATCTCTCTTTCTCTTTTAAAGACACAATATTAAAAGTATTAAATGTTCATGATTTCAATCTTTCAATGAATTACAGACAAGCATATACCTAGGTCTAAAGAATGTCCCATGTGAATCCAAATTTTTCCTTCATAAAAATTACTTTAGAAGTAATATTTAGGGTTGGGGACTGAGGGAGAACACTCTTTGGCATGAAGCAAACCTAATTTCCATCTACAGATTGTTATTAAACACTGAAGATAAAATTACACAGCAAAGTGCAATATATTTAAAAAACATTAGGTATTGCAATGCTGTACACAACGCATTAGTAAGGTATAATCTAGACTGATAAGGAGACATGGTTCATGGAAGAGACACGCTTTTTTTTTTCCTGAGGAGTATTAAAGCTACCGAGTCTCAGAATAGAAACTGTTCTCATTCTGTTATATGGTGAATCCTATGAAATAATTAACCAGAGAATCTACATTTAGCTTACATTATAACAGTTTAGCCTATATTTCATACTACCACCATTTATTTAAACAATGTTATAACCTTATAAATGTTATACATAAATCAAATATGTGCAGGTTAAATAAATACGTGTTTACTTTGGTATTTCACTGACAGAAGCAAATAACTTTTTCCCTTCTGACTTTTTTTCTGCCCCATAAAAGATGGGAAAACTCAAAGTCCTAAAATCTCACTGCTCTTTGGAACTTGTGAAAGATTTGGATGTAGAAGTCTGTGTCTCTGTGCTTCATTTGAAGAACTCTGAAAATTCCTACCTCTGGGGATCTCTGTTTAAGAGTACTGTCAAAAGAAAATGCTTTACTTTTTTTACTTTACACAAAAAAAAATATTGCACTCTTTGTTACTGCTTTTTTCCATTATTACTAATCGTTGTCAACGAAGTCTAATTCTTTCACAGGCAATATAACTATCACTGTAGAACAGAGACACAACTGAAAGTTTGTAAAACATACAGCCCACCAACATGAAGCTCTACCAAACTACTAAGCTAGATCTGAAAGAGCTCCTACGTCTGTATTCACAGTGCAATTCTTTGTTACAGCAACTAGCTCAGCTCGCTGAAGCAATGCATACTGCATCCCAATTAACTGTTTCTTAGGCAATTAGACGTGGTGTAGCGCTGTGTAGACACTGCTATAAGGCTTCTGCTTTTGGAACTAGTCTGCATCCTCTGCATAGTTATAAGTTGCCTTGTAGAAACATATCCTTAAACTCCATCTCCTTACATATGTGTATACTTAACATTTGAAGCTACATCTGTATCAACATGAAGAATACCAGCACTTGTTCTCTGGCATGAGGCCAGCAGAAGTGGCCATGTCTATGATGCTGTGCTCTGCTACCCTCCAGACTCCAGTGAATTTCTCTGAACTGCTCATTAGGAATGGTCCTGGCGCCCATGTTATCCCCTGAACCATGCTCCAAACAATTCCTGTGGATGTGCTACTTGGTTCAAGTGAAAAACTTGTTGGAGAACCTTGTTAATTAGTAAAGGCACTTAAGTTGCCATGCCCAGGCACTGTTTCTTTGAAAAACACAGATATTTCAAATGCAGAAGTGAATGTTTCACAATCTTTCTCTTTAGCTAAAATTGGTATTATATGGTAATGCAGTTTTAATCCCCAACTTCACAATAACAGTATCAGTATTGTGCCCTATCATATCACAAATTGATGTCCAAGGTTGTATGGAATATTTGTACTGGTGTGGAACTGTACTCAGGTCTTCTGAGGCCTATGTCCATGCTCTAATCAGTGCACCATTTTGCAATGAAACCATATACAGTAAAGTAATTACAGCAAAATAACACTTTTCTATTCTACCAATATCTACCTCTTTTAGCAACCATCCTGATTACCAGCAAGAGCCGTTCCTTCTTTAAATAATGTCTATACAGGTAAAAAAGTATAGAAGTTAATTGTCTTTTATTACTGTAAAAAAATACTCTGAAATAAAACCCCCCAAAAATGTAATACTTCAAAGGTGAACTAATATGAATTTATCAATATATTTAAATCATATTCAATCAATTGGCTCCTACATGAAAGCGAGCACAGAAACAAAACATTAGAGGTGATTAAATGGAAGACCAAAAATGATATATTTGAATAAGAATGTCACAATCCCTGGAATGACAATAAGAAAAAAAACCACCATTAAAACCATTAATTTCGGTCAAGCAAATTTTTTTTGCTATTTAAATTTTAAATAATTCACAAAGCTATTTGCAGGCTTTAACTGCCTTAAAAAAAAGTTTTATTCTTGACCCTTAAATCCAGTCAAAATAAAATAATGACAATGGCTGAAATAAAAGCTTTAAAACAGAGGTCTGAATTTATGTCCTTTGTTAAGAAGATGGGTTCTATACTGTTGTCCTGGGTTTGGCCAGGACAGGTTTAATTTTCACCAGACTCCAGGAAGGGGCACAGCCGGGGGGTGGGGGCTGACCCCACCTGGCCAAAGAGAGCTGGGTATTCCATACCACGTGTCGTCATGCTGGGTTCCGGGGAGGGGGGGCGGCGCGGTGGGGACTCACTCGCGGTTTGGGAGTGCGCGGCGCTGGTCGTGTTCGGGAGAGCAGCTGTCTGGGTCGTGCGGTTCGTTGTTGTGTTTTGCTCCTCATCTGTATCGTTGTTGTTACTGTTCCCTCTGTTTGCTGCTCTGTTAAACTGCCCTTATCCCGACCCACCAGTTTCTGCCTCTTTCCTTCCATTCTCCTCCGCACCGCGGTGGGGGGAGGGGCAGCCGCGTGGCGCTTTTTGTTGCCAGCGGCAGCCGAAACCAAAACAACTGTTCAGCTGGATCAGATGATAATGAATACAAGACAGAGCTTTGACTCACTATCACAAGATTGGAAGTTTCTTTGTTGTGCTTCCAACATTCAAAAGCACTAAATATAGCAAGAAAGCATATGTTATTCTGTACAATTTCTCAACTTACAATGATCATAAGCTGTTAAATATTACCAGTTCTTTCAATTCTAGAAAATATTTTATATGTACATTGAGCAGTGTATAGGTGTTGTTTTGTTGATCTTTATCACTGTTTTAAGTCTGTCTGACTTTGAACTCACTGACATGGATACACATGCAACCTAATTCCCATTGAATGAGGGTTATCAGTTTCCAATATCTGGATTTGCAAGACTGACATTATGCTTCTTTTGCATTTCACTATTCTTAGGATACAAAGGAGCTTAATTGCACACCTTATTTTCAGCTCTGGCAAAAGCTTGCTCAATACCTCTGGATCAAAAGATTCTCTATAAATTTGAGCTTGTCCCTAGTTAAACGCTTCTCACTTTTGGACAGTTTTCCATTGATAAGAAACTATAAACCTGGTTTATAAATTATCTCAGATACAGAGAACCTCTCCAATTTTTATTTTTATTTTTTTTATTAAACAGTAACAGGATAAAACAACTAGTCCTAGGAACAGTTTCTGGACTCAAACCTGTTCCCTGTAATTGAAGGCACTAAGGACTACATCAGAGACTCATCTGCCCTCTTACAGGTTTTATCTGACTGTAAAAAAATCTTGACTTCTGCTTTTCAAACCAACAAACTATGAATAGGAACGATGAAGAATACCCACCTCCAGAACACAGGATAGTCTTTAAAGGAAGTCACTTTGATAATCTTCACGCTGATTAAGAGCTTAGACTTTATCACACCCTAAGCGAGAGCTTGTCTACCACTGCCGTTTTAAAAAGTCATCACTATTTTTTCTCGAGAGTCTGTGTGAAGACAGAATGAATGCTCTGTGACCATTCACCATGAAGAACACTACTTGCTGTGTTCACACAGTGCCTCCAAGATAAGGTTGCACTGGGGAGAAAAATAATGCCTTGCCTGGAGTTAAACTAAAATTTTTAAATTAAACCAAAGTTTTAAATTAAAAGACATCAGATTTATACTAGATATAATGAAGAAATTTATTACAGTTAGGGTGGTGAAACAATGGAACAGGTTGCCTGGAGAGGTGGTAGATGCTCCATCCCTGGAAATGTTCAAGGTCAGGTTGGAGAGGGCTCTGAGTAACCTCATTTAATTGAAGATGTCCCTGATCACTGCATAGGGTTGTGCTAGTTGTCTTTCAAATGTCCTTTTCAGCCCCAACTATTCTATGATTCTATGAACGAGGGACAGAAAGACAGCAGATCTCTAGTACTATCTTTTGCTGCGATGAGGAGGATACTAAGCATCTACAGGCACAAACCCATAGGCTTAAAGGCCTTCCAGAGCAAAAATTTGCGGTTGTCAAAGCTCCAGAATATTGGAAAGTACTGTTTATTTAATCGTAATATTGAATGATTAGTTTATTCAAGGCTAAATGCAAGGTCCTGCATATGGGTCAGGGCAATCTGAAGCACAGACACAGGCTGGGTGCAGAATTGATTGATAGAAGCCCTGACGAGAAGGACTTGAGGGTGCTGATGGAGGAGAAGCTCAACATAACCCAGCAATGTGCACTGGCAGCTCAGCAAGCCAACTGTATTCTGGGCTGCGTCAAAAGCAGCATGGACAGCAGCTCGAGGGAATTGATTCGGCCCCTCTGCTCCACTCTAGTGAGACCAACCTGGAGTCCTGCATCCAGCTCTGGAGCCCTCACCACAGGAAAGACGTGGACCTGTTGGAGCGGGTCCAGAGGAGGGCCACAGAAATGATCAGAAAGCTGGAACAGCACTCCTTTGAGGGAAGTGATTCTGTCCAGCGGAGGAATACAAGGATGATGAGGGGACTGGAACATCTCCCCTACGAGGAGAGGCTGAGGGAGCTGGGCTTGTTCAGCCTGGAGAAGGCTGCGAGGGGACCTAATATATGCTTATAAATATCTCAAGGGTGGGTGTCAGGAGGATGGGACCAAGCTCTTTTCAGTGGTGCCCAGTGACAGGACAAGGGGCAATGGGCACAAACTGAGGCACAGGAAGTTCTGTCTGAACATGAGGAAGAACTTCTTTCCTCTGAGGGTGACGGAGCACTGGAACAGGCTGCCCAGGGAGGTTGTGGAGTCTCCTTCTCTGGAGATATTCAAGACCCGCCTGGACATGGTCCTGTGCAGCCTGCTGTAGGTG
>Ga0065711_1045319_pt1 | contig 13559 bp, 10 predicted proteins | sample Hoacrofraction12_FD_59098 | JGI IMG/M metagenome (GOLD analysis project Ga0065711, IMG submission 59098) | Hoatzin crop microbial communities from Cojedes, Venezuela - Epithelial fraction 12 v2 (version 2) | ecosystem: Host-associated > Birds > Digestive system > Esophagus > Crop | place...
CCTCCACTCTCTTCCTCCACCCAGAGATAACGGCCTTCACTTGCCCAGTTTTTCAGTTGTGATGTCCGTTTAGGCATTGCATGTGCTCAGGCAGCTGGAAAAGGAGCTTTCAGATCATGGTTTCAGTGGAACGGACAGAATCTCCTTGCACTTCAAAGCCCTTATAAAATAATATTGACAGTGTGTAGGGCTGCAGTGCTTTTTAAAGACAGCTGGTTCTACATTATTTGTGACAGTGGTGGTCCAGGAAGGTCCAACTAATAGACTAATTAAGGTTATACACATAGGTTATGGTGGGGACCATATTGGAAAGATACCTGAGTGGTGCAGCAGGGAGCCAGCTCAGGTTGCCCAGAGTGATGCTGAGCATTATCCATGAGCTCTGCTTGTCTCAGGCGGGCTTTTCTCTGAATTGTTCCAGTACTTGCACCCTGCCCTCTTCAGCCGGGTACATGAGGCAGAACCACCCAGACTAGCACCAAGTGATGCCAGCTCAAGTTTGTTGGGACAAAACTGCTCTGTCTCAGCTCTTGGCACAGCTGTGTTTCTTCTAGAGAAAGTAGTGTAGCTTCATTCATGAAGACTGTGCTCTGCAATGAACCAGAAACCACTTGGATTTGACCGGACCTGTGGTGTAACCTGTCTGTGCCAGATAGGCTGCCCACCGAAAAGGGAGAGCTGACTGCAATGCTGTTTCTGTTGGCAGCAATAATGCACAGTCTCACTGCAAGATGAGAATTACATCGCCTGTGGAAGAGCAGAGAACTTCAGTTTCAAGTGCTATTTCTCTGGCACGTTTTAACGGTGCTGAGATTAATTCTAAATGATGGAGGAATGGGCTGAACAGAAGTGTAGTGAAACACAGAGGTGATTTATTCCAGGCAGTCATGGCATCACTAGCTTGATTAGTTTCCATGTTATCCAATTGCAATATTTCAATAAATTAGAGCATTTTTATGGCTGAATTGGGCACTGTGGTGCACAGTCCACTTGTGTCATACAGATAGTTCCATATATATCTCCTGCCAAGTAGGTGGTAAACAAAGGCTACGAATATCTACACCTGGCTGGAGTAGCTCTGTGTCCCTATTGTAATTTGTGACCAAAATAATAAGATATGTTCTACACTAATGCTATGGCATATATTTGGCTCTTCTTCTCTGAGATTTTGCACCCACACGCATACATGCACACACTCTCCCGCACTGAGATACTCCCCCTCTCTGTGGGGTTGTACAAAGGGATGTGAAGCACATAAAGCTTCCCATTCGAAGAATCTCCTGCTATAAAGAAATCCTCAGCTAGAAACAAGCGTGTATATAATGTTTTTTCAAAGCAGCAGAGTTCATGTTTCAAATAGATAAATGAATCACAGGCTAGATTTTTATTTGACCCTCCTCTGTTTGCAAATCTAATTTAAAAAGATGCAGGAGAATCACTGTACAGTCTTTTTCTCCCTTTTTTCTAAAATGTAGCATAATACTTGAGAATCTGGAAGAAATAGGTGTACATTGTCTCTAATCTGGTCCAAATTTCAGAACTGCTTTAATTTCAAAGCAAAATCACGTATCTTGAGTCCTGCTGATTCTCGTAAGTATTAAATACTGAGTTGTTACCATTGGCACCTATCTTCTATTAATGTATCAGTTCCTATTTTTGTGGAATTCTTGCTGAATGAACAAGATCTACCCGTTTTTGCTTTAAATCTAATTATTCCCCACTTATGGAGAGGCTAATAAGTGCAGAAGGCTCCCCAAGGAGCCCCATATCTGTACCACCAGGGCGACAGGGCTCTGTTGGGAAGGGAGGAAAGTGGGATTGACGTCCCTTCCACCTCTTTATCAGGAACAGAAGGCTGCGGCTGCGTGACCCATTAACTTCATTGTTTTTTGGAAGTTCAACATTCATTTGGTAAACAAGGGCAGGATGAAACCTTCAGCTGGTATAAACCAGTATACCTCTGTTGTCATAAATGAATCTTGCCAGATTACTCCATCAAAGGAATTGACCAGAAGTCACGGGAATTTGTTACTGGAATATACGTCGAACATTTTTGGACTGTATTCCTTCTCTTGAAAACTCGCTTTAAGTTTGGTGATCCTCCAGAGGCATTTGCAAAGACTGTTTTTTAATTAGTTTGAGATCAAGTAGACAGGAAAAAATCACTGGAGTTGGCTGGAACTCCGGCAAGAAAAGACCTGCTTTTAGAGGAAAGGAAAATACTGGTGCATTGAAGTTGCCTTTATTTGGCAGAAAGAGGAGGAACGAGGCTGTGAAACGAATGATTGGAGCCAAGGTGTTCTGTTTCATTTCTGTGGGTTTTTTAATTATTGGCACTACTATTGTCGTAAGCAATACAAAGATTTAAGGCAGCTCATGCAGCCACTTCATGGGGAGGTAGAGAGAGTCGGCAGACACTGCAGACAGAAAACCAGCCTCCACCCATGAGGCAAGAGGTACGTGGTGGCTACGTGCAGGTGGGCTTCTGCCAAGAAGTGTGTAGCAGCCTTGGAAAGCTTCTAAAAGCCGGGTCAAGCCACGTGGTCTGCGTGTGTTGATACCTACATGTTCCCTAACTAAGCAGTGGTTAGCTTCTTAGACCGTTTCTTTTTCCATACCCTCTGTGCCCACATGCGCAGATGCTATCTGTTCTGGCTACAATATCCGTGGAGCAGAGAGCCTTCTGCCTGGTGGTGTGGTCGGTTATAAAAGCTGTGTGCGTTGACTTGACTGCGTACACCTGTTTGGGATGCTCTCAGACTCCATGCTGACTCTATTTTTTTGCATGAGAAGGCAATTCGGAGGGGAGCCAAAAGCTCACAGGATTGATTTATTTACTCAACGTACTGACAGGGGAACCAAGAAGTTATATACATGCAGTCTGTTAAGAACTTTAAATCTTGTACTTAGAAATAGTTTTTGTTTACTATGCTAGGTACCGAGCACGAGGAATAGCAAGGAAATGCATGAAGCATAACTAGAGCTTTTACTGTATTTGCAAGGAGAGAGTGAAAGCACGGCGCTAGCGTCTGGCTCTCTTTACTGAGGTTTAACATTGCCACCTAGTTTTCCTAAGATTGTCCTAAGCTTGATCAGTCCTACTTTTAAATTGGCATTTCTAGAATAACTAGTGCTTCACATTTTATTATCAGGATCAGTATCATTATCTCTGTTTGATAGTCTTTGTGTGACAAACTGTTGGTTTTACACCATGAAGATACAACAACAAATTGTTTGGATTGAAACATAATGATGCTGTGATTTAGAGTAAGACTTCCTCCATTTAACCTTAGGCATAAAAAAATTAGATGTCTAGTGTCAGTCTGGGCTCTATCAGTAGCCAGTGAAGAGAGAGGTCCTTTCAGAAGATGATTCGTCCTATCCAAAAATAGGTGTCTAGGACTGACTGGATGATTTTCCCCCTGGAAGTATCTTTCTCTTTCCACGCAGCGAGGGAAGCTGTATAACTAACTTGGACAGGATGCCTGCCTTTTAGATGGTCACATATTTGTGAGAAGGGTGTGCTGAAAGGTATTTGGTTACAGTCCTTCTTTGTGGCTTCTCTGCTACAGTCAAGGCTTTGGACCCAACTAGAGCTCTAATGAGGTTGTAGCAAAATTGACAGAAGTCGATAGTAAAGATAATTTCTTACCCAAAGGAATGTGATATCTGTATGCACTGTGGTATAATTTTGCTCTCCATTGAGAAATGTGGGTGTGTTTGACATAAACGGAACTGAGCTTTATGATTTTTGTGAACTGTAAAACAACCCTCCACATACTATAAATTGCAGAACTGAGACTCCTTGGGGCCAAACACATCGTGAGTGGTAAACACTAAGCAAGTTGTAAAGATAAGGGTAAAATCTAGTCATCCAGAATTCACAGCCCTGTTCCCCAGTCAGTACAAGTAGAGGCAATTTGTGTAACGGACCTGTGCCCATTCACGTCTTTCCACCATTTGGCATCCAGCTGTGTTCCTCAACCTTCTCTTGTAACAGGCCCTGTAGAAAAGACCTGGCCATGCAATGACGTGTGCGCTGGGTGATGCACGTGTGGATGAAAGGGAGCAGAACGGCCTTAGCGCAGATGGACACCTCTCTCCACTCCAGAGATGCTGATTGTTTTGTGGGATCTGAGCTATCACGCAACATGTTTTTGGATCTTGTGAGAGCCTCTGAAAGATGTGGTTTCCCTGTGGATCTTCTAAGATGACAAATTATAACTGCACGGTGTTATGTTCCACATCCAATCTGTTACACTGACTTCCTGACACCTGGGGTTCTATTAAAATATTCTAATTTCTCCCTTTTTATGGGTAACTAAAAGTACAGTGGAACAACCCACCTTCTAAATGTGCTACTTAGTAATTACCCCTGTAAAAAACCCTTTGCTGTCGACAGATAGTCTCCTTTGCTAGGCCAGCAGAATAATTAAGCTGATCCATATATTAGGCTGATGTTTACATCTTCTTTCTGATTCATCCCAGATACAGAAGAATAGCCCAAGTGGCTATTTCTGTCCTTTCAATAGGGGCATAAGCCAGGCCACTGGGACCCCACTGTTTCCCTCAGATGACCACCTAATCCCTTTGATGATTCCAGGTGCAAGAATAGGGTAAATAAGAGAGAAATTGATAATGAGGAAATAAATCATTCAAGTTGGAACTCCTTAAGATTAAACATTTACATTAACATCCTTCCTGAATGAGGATGCTTTTTAGACTTGTAGAGAGACATTTTATGAAGTTTTTCTGCACCCCTCTGCAGCAGCAATGCGAGCTCATCTACCTGGGGACACTCAGCTGCAGTTGCCACTGCCGGAGCGCATCCCTGTGCAGCAGATATTCCCGCAGTCAGTAGGTCACATTGGCAGAGCTCCGAGTATTGACTGCCTCTGCTGCATTTTCCAGAGGTGGGGTGCAACATTGTGTTAGAATTCGTACATTTTCATTTTAATCACTATAGCCGTACCGGACTGCCTCCCCCAAAAAGTACAATTCTGAGAGCATGGTGACTGTACTGATCACTCTGGCTTTAGAAATGCACTCATTATTCCAGAGCAAAAGCATCTCTTGTCCGGCATACAGCATCGGCACAGAGAGTTATTTTGGTCAGTACCTCATACAGAAAAGCTTTGCGTCATACAGGTCTATGCTGATTACAGATAACCCTGAGCTGGAATTAACTTGCTCCTCTGGATGAGAATGAAGTATCCTTTTGCTGCCCTCTTTCTTCTACTTGCAAACATGTCTCCTGCTTGTGTTTAGTCACTTCCACTTTCATCCGAGGAAGTCAACACTTTGAAATGAGGTGATATACTTAAAATCAGATTGTTTCAGAAAGCTTCGGTGTAGTCAAAGCCTCTTGAATCTATAGCCTTACTAAATCTCAGCATATAGCAGATTTAGGGTTTTTTTGCAGACAGTTTTTAAAGGTGATTTCATGTATGTACAGAAATGATCTGTTCAGAATATCAATCCCAGCAGATTTGTTCCTATTATTTATCTCCTGGTTTAACAGGTAAAGATAATAATGTTTTCCGCCATTGTACATAACAGAATGTATTTTCCATCAAAAACTACTTATTCTTCCCAGATATATATTTTAGACTTCTATTTTAATAAAGAAAAAATATCTGAATAGTTTTGATGACCACATTGCACTGAAATATAGAGATAAAAAATATCAGCAGGCTGTCTTTATATTCCCCCATAATATTGTCATTTTAAGGACTAATGCAATTTAACATTAGGAGCATAAATAATATAGACAATATCATCATAAAATAAGAATCATCAGAGACAACTTTTCATGCAGCAGTTCTTATTCAAAGCACTTTTTATTTAATCTCACAGTGCCAATATCTGAGCATTATTTATTGGGTTTGTAAATATCTTAAACAACAGTTAAATTACCACTCAGTACCAGAAATTAGAATAGACAGAGAAAATAACACGTGAAAGAAATTATACATTTTCACACTGGCAAAGGATTAGCAGCAGGTGTCTTAAGGATCCATACTGTCAGATGTATTCTTTGCTGTTTTTATTAATGGTCCAGAAAACTGTGTGAGTAGTGAGGTAGGAAATTTTGCAGATGACACAAAATGGTTGAAGGCCACTGAGGACTAGGGATGGCTATGAAAACTTTTAGAATAATCTAGGAAAGCAAGGTGAGATAAAAATATGAGAGCAAGCAGAGTCTTCTGTTTTGAATAAATACAAAATAATCAGATTTTTGGGAAAAAAAGAAACAAAACCAAATGTCAGCTACTCTTAAAAGCTGAAAAATACTCAGAAAAAAGTGGGTCATCAGTGGTGACAGTGAAAACCCCTACTTAAAATGCAGAGTCATCCAAAAACCTAATTGTGTGAGTACTGCACAGCCCAGCATGGAAAATGGGCTCTGTAAATATTACAACACTGCTTTCTGAACCAAGCGTCTGGACATAGCTGAAATACTGTATTCATTCTCGGTTATTTTTTTCTTGAAAGTATTTTGCGGAAATAGAAAGGTCTAGAAATGGGACGTTGAAATGACTAGATAAAAGTGTTCATAGGAAGAGAAATTGAAAAGATTGCAGCTGTCATTTAGAGACGAATAAAAGGAAAAACAGTAGAAAGAGGGTAACTTTTTTACTTCAGCTTATTCTTTCTTCTCAAGAAGAATAAAAGGAATTTAATTAAACTGAGCATTTAAAACAGATCAAAGAGGACTCTCCTCCACAATGTACGGTTAATGACGAGATCTTCTCACTACAAGGTATAATTGAGCCCAGGAGTCATCCTGTGGGGAGGCTGCTCCACAAACTCCCACTTCTGCCTTGGATTCCTCCTCTCTGGGAACTTTTGGTCCTGTCCACTCTCAGTGAATGGGTATTGAACGAAGTGAATCACTGCCCGCCATCTAGCACTGCACTATTCCTAAATTCATCATCAGCCCCCTATAACTTACACCGCGAGATATTTGTGCTCCTTTGATTTATACCCTAGGTTCATTTACAGCTAAAAATACTGCCACTCGGCAGGGAATTGTAACAGACAAACTGCAGGAGTGGCACCTGCCAACACATTTTTCTTAAATCACTCTAGGTAGCTGATTCTGAACATAACCAGCTAGAGGGCCCAAATTCTTATAATACTGTTTTTCACTTCCCTTCTGTGGATTTGAGACTTCAAGACTGTGATTAATTAAGCCTCTCAACTACCCTTAGGTCCTAGGCATTATTAGACTGATGCCTAATGTGACCTTTTCAAGGTGACAGTGTAAATAGCTAGTTCTGCCAGTGACAAACCTCTGAGCTTCTCTTGAAAATACCGCTGCTTCTTTAGCCCCTAGCCCACAGCCTGCCACAGTAAAGTCGCTTTCTTACTCCTCTATGAATTTCCAGTCATGGCACTGCAATCGTTACAAGCATCAAAAATCATCTAGAAATCTTGCATCATACTTGGCATATCAGTGACTCTTGGCCAAGATTTTTCGACAAATGTGTCAACTCACCTGTGTCTTACACCTCCTCCTCTAAGTAAATGGGCAATTCCAGCTGGGTTGAACGTAGGATAGGAAAGAGATCTGAGGCTCACAGTGACTTAACATCATCTTCAACCTTACAGCTGCCTGATGGAAACCCCACTGACTTAGAAAGAGACCATAGCATTTTCACCTTTAAGAACAAGCACTATATAGTTTAGTGAAGTATTGCTAAGGTGCAAAAGCCCATATCAGCCAGTGGAAGATCCTATTGACCTTGACGAACTCCGTATTTTGGCTCTTCACTTCATGAGTACTTTAGCAGTAATAGCATCACTAAAATGGATTCATACTCATTTCAGTGGTTCAAGAATTATATTTTTTGTTTCCGTTGTGCTTCTTTATGCAGCCTTCTAAAAATGCCTCTTGTTCTCCTCAGCTGCTTGCATACTGACCAGACCTTAGGAACATGGTTAAGGATTGCAAGGTGATGAAATTATCAATTTGTTGGCACGAGTTCTTGAGTGAGGTGGCTAAAATTGGGACATGCTTTTTTCCCAGTGGCAGAGTGGAAAATGTAAACTTTCAAGCTTCAGAATGTTGTCTGAATGTCATTATTTTGAACAGTTCAAGTCCTTTCTCTTTGGAAAGGAACTGGTGATCACCTCAAGTAACCCACTGATTTTTCCAGAAGTAAATGAAAATTCATCACTCGCTGAAAAACAGGCCCTGTTACAATAATGCCATCTGCATTCTCTATGGTCAGAAGTACCCTTCAAAAATCTCAGTTTGTCTTTTTGCTTTGTATTTTCTGCTCTGATGAAATGCCAGAAAGGAGCTAGGCAGAGCAAATATGGGTCAGAGAACTGGGAAAGGCAGGAATGTTTATACTACCAGGGTCCTAACCTGAATTTTTCCCAATAGGATGTAATAGTAGTGGTCCATTTACAGCTGGGAAAGGGAAGTGTTAAATATAAAATCATGTGCAGTCCAACTCACAGTGAATGAATGCAAATGGAGATAACACCATGATCCTTTCTGACATCAATTAGCCTCCCCACAGGAGTCGCAGGAGAAGGATCCAGGCACGGAATGGACATTTGTTGGACCCTTGGTGTCAGGGCCGAGGCAGCAGGACTGGCACAAGAGAGATTTCTCTTGTCACTTGACCTGTCAAATAATGAATAAATAATCAGAAACACTCATAAGCATTTACATTACTAAGAGGAAAGCTAAACTAAATCAGCAGGGATATCGTTTAAAATTATTGATTGAATGCTGTATGCACTGCCAGTACTTACGAGAGATTTTTTTTTTCCTTGCAGCCTAATTTTGGTGGAGTGATGTGTGTAGGGTCTCTCCCCGTGGCTGGCACTGCTCTCCAGAAGTACTTTGTCACTCCATCTTACAGCTCCATGCTACAAACACATCGGTTGCTCTAGCTTCCAGCACCACTTCCACGAACAGGAAGAGATTATCCACGCCTTTGGAGAAAAAAAAAATCCTTTGCAAAACAGTTGCGCAGGTTTTTGCTTCAAGAAACGAGGGGATTTGGCTCTGTGGTGATACCAGAGACCGTCAGCCTTATCAGTACAGACCAGTATGTCCCACAAAGTTTACTTTAATGGTTCTTATCGCTAGCATTTTACAGTAATTCCATATCTGTACTGATGCACACTGGGGTGTGTATAGTTTATAAACTTTTTACCTATACATGCATGTATGCAAAGTTTAAGAGAAAAAAATGTTGCTGCACAGGTCAGTGATTGTACCTCTAGAGCTCTTCAGAAGCAACATCTGTTTTGCCTGCAGAAGCAAGGGATATTGAAAAGATTTTGCAGTGTACTGTCTCTCCTGCTGTCACCATTTGCTTTCTGCTGTAGCCTTATAAGCTACTGGCAAACCATCCACTGGAGTGGAAGCTGCTCATATATTCAAATAGGTAGGTAGAGCTGGTCAGGTGGGGTGTCCTCGAGGCCAGCAGGAGGTAATGATCAGATTAGCTGAGTCATAACGGCCAACAAAGCTATATATGTATCATGGCTCCCCTTCAAAGGAACTCTCCTAATCTGATCTGTCCCTGTGAATACGTTTATCGCATCTAGAGCTTGGCTTTTGAAGCAACTTTTTTAGATCCCAGCTCCCTGTAAAGCTAGGAGTGCTGAGATCCCAAAGGTCTTGTTGATTTTACTCGTTATGAGAACTTCATGAAATTTGAGTCCCAACTCTAAGTGGCTGGTTGTCCTCCAGACATGCAAAGCTGTGGTCGAGCCTTAATCCCGCTGTCAGCAAGAAAAACTTGCTCCAGTTCTTTCCGCAGATCTGTACAGATTTTTTTTCACAGATATTATTAAATAAGTCCCATAGTTTTGAGGATCTTCTCTGGATTATGAAATCGTCCCCTTACGTGAATGACAGAGAACAGCTGCCCCGGAGGACGCTGCAGAGGTGTGTGGTTCCTACCACCAAGAGAAATGCCTATGCTTCTTCTCAGTGGCGAAAGATGAAGACAGTTATAGAATCATAGAATCATAGAATGCTTTGGGTTGAAAGGGACCTTGAAGATCATCTAGTTCCAACCCCCTTGCCATGGGCAGGGACACCTTCCACTAGATCAGGCTGCTCAAAGGCCCGTCCAGCCTGGCCTTGAACACTGCCAGGGAGGGGCATCCACAGCTTCTCTGGGCAACCTGTTGCAGTGCCTCACCACCCTCATGGTGAAGAATTTCTTCCTAATATCTAATCGAAATCTACCCTCTGTTAGTTTACAGCCGTTCCCCCTTGTCCTATCACTACACACCCTTGTGAAAAGGCCCTCTCCATCCTTCCTGTAGGCTCCTTCAGGTACTGGAGGGCTGCTGTAAGGTCATCCCAGAGCCTTCTCTTCTCCAGGCTGAATAGCCCCAACTCTCTCCGCCTGTCCTCGTAGGAGAGGTGCTTCAGCCCTCTGATCATCTTCGTGGCCCTCCTCTGGCCCTGCTCCAACACATCCATGTCCTTCTTATGCTGGGGGCTCCAGAGCTGGATGCAGGACTCCAGGTGGGGTCTCACGAGAGCGGAGTAAAGGGGCTGAATCCCCTCCCTCGACCTGCTGGCCACGCTTCTCTTGATGCAGCCCAGGATGTGGTTGGGTTTCTGGGCTGTGAGTGCACATTGCCAGCTCATGTTGAGCTTGTTGAGGGCTTGCAGTCTGCAACCCCAGAGGTGCGTTGTTGACCTCACCGATTTTTACATTCCAGTGAATGACTCGACCTGTATAGCAGCAACAAAGATGCTCACAGCTTTCAACTGATGACCCTGAAATGTGAGGAGAAATTCAGCTGAAGTCATATAGGATGAAGGCAAAACAATTCCCCTTTACTGTCTCTGAAGTCCAGCTTTCTCCTCGGCCACCTGCATTTGAATCTTTACCCCAACATTAACCCCTGCAGCACCATTCAGGTGACCCGCTCTGATCCTTTAAGGCATAGCATGGAGAAACAGGTGTGAATAGGCAATTCTGGAGTTTTTCCTCCAAAATCTGTGTGTGTGGATTGCACCAGCACATCAGGTGAGCTCTCTCCTCCTTGCCTGTCCATCTCAGCTCTGCAGAAGTGATGCTTCTTACAGCTAATATGACAGTGCATCAGTTTTGAGCCAATGAGCTCAACTTCTCATTGCTGTTTATTTGCAAAAACAAAGTCAATTTTTTTGTCTGGATTTTGAGAAGTGCCTTTCAATACTGGGTCTAACAGATGTGTGCAGCTGAGAAAGGGAAAGGACCTGGGAACAGTGAGGTTTGCCCCAAAACCTATGGATATTTTAAAGCACAGCTTTGGAAGCAGCTTTAACAGATAAGCCAAAAATACTGCTACACTTCAATAGTGCAGAGGGAGCAGTAGAATTCCCTATAAGCCAGGAAGAAAAAGTGCATCTCTCCTCACTAAAGCCATGCCTGCTTGCTCTGTGCTTGACATTGCGCTGCATTTGTAGCCTCATGTTTGTCAGTTTTTCTTCCCTTTTGTTTTGCCAGGCTCTTATTGCTGCATAGAAGTCAATAAACACAAGTTTCAAGCCCTTTTTGGTTTGTGATTCTGATACAAAGTTGCCATTAAATTCTTTTTTCCATATGCTGGCTCATCCAGAAGGATCTTTTCTCTTCTGTCAAACTCACAATTTTTATGGTAAGCCACATTCTCACGAAAAAGAGTGAGGACCACGAGGCTCCAGTTACTAGTGGTGGTGGTACTGTGAGTGTTCAACACCTGAAGGGAATGGACAGTGGGTGGTGGGAGATGATCGAGTTAAGTCCTTTGATCCAGACGGCCCCTGATGCCATTTTACACCCCTGTGCTCATTCTTTATCCAAAGGATGACGGATAACGTAGTAAAATGTCTTTTACAACTGCTGAGTTCCCTCCCATCTAACACTGGCTGTGTCGACCCCCAGCAGCCTTGCTGCTGGCTGCCCTCCTGTGTGCAGGACAGCAACAGGGAGCTTTGCACTGCGGCACCTTCGCTGAGGGTAGCCTGTGGTGAAAGGGAGCTGCTCCTTTTTCTAAGCTCCAGCTGTCTAACAGAGAGCTTGGCTCAGACCTGTGAAGCTCCTGAGGTCTCTTAAACCTGGTAATTTGAGTATGCATCACATTGGGTTAGGCACAGCCAACACAGCGGCAAATACCCCCCTCTTTCTCCTCACCCTCCCAGCTTCAGTGTCGTGCCAGGATCGCTAGTGCGAATTATTCTGCAGGCTAAAAACATGCTCATGTGTTATTTCTGTGTTGGTCACCCCTCCTTTCCTCATGTGCACAGGGACAATATCAATGCAAGGAGGGAAAAGAAATTGTTTAGGGTGGGACGAAGCGTAACTAGGGGCAATGGGAGGAAACAGAGCAGAGCAACGTCTAGGCTGACTATCAGGAAAAACATCCTAACATTGAAGCCCAAAAAGGCTGTTTAACCATCTCCCAAAGGAAGTAGCGGGAACCTTTATCAATGAGTCATTTCAAACTGTGAAGGACAAAGCTCTGAATGTGGGGAATAGTCATGTGTTGGCAGGGCATGAAGGGTCTTTCCCACTCCTCCTTGCTGACTCCGTGCCTTCGCCCTTCTGGAAGAAACAGAGCCTGAAAAACACAATGTGAGCAGTGGTTTCCTAACATACGCTCAAAAAGAAAACCAACATCCTTCAGTGATCCTTTGAGATTGGGAGCCTGGGAAATGCGTTTTAAATTAGCTTCAATAACATGACAGACAATAACAAGTTTTAGAGTAGTTTTCCTTTTTATTTTTTTCAGCTGTGTTGCCAGAGCGTGTGTCTATCCTGGCAGCAGCTTTCTTGCAAATTAGTGAAACATCAAGGCTGCACTACCAGCCAGATTGGAGTAGTGTATTTCCAGGAGAGAGCCTGAACTGGCAAACTGTCAGCTGCTACAAATCAGCTAGGTTCCCTTGATTCCAGCGCAGGGGGACACCAACTTACAGCTGCAGAGGATTTGGCCCATTTCATGTTGGAATAGAAATATCGCTTTCATTTTACTGAGAGCTGAGCTATTTAAAATTTAAATGCTGTTAAAATTTTAAATCCCTATTTAATTTAAAATTCCCTTTGCAGTTTCTTTTAGTGATGGTGTTCCTCATTCCTGCTCCAAAGAGCTGAGACCTTACCTTTCCCCGAGACCACCACATCAGGGTTTGCAGGGCTTCAGTGTCCTGTGGCCAGCAGGCACGATATACCTTGCCCTTGCATATTTTTGCTGATCTCAGTTTCTCGCTCCTGTTTGTTAAATAACTGCAATAAGAATAAATGACTAAATGTTACGCAATGCTCACCACGTTGCCCGAATCCCTGGAAAGCAGCAACATGTCTCAGTGCTTGGAGGAATCACAGAATCACAGAATGGTAGGGGTTGGAAGGGACCTCTGTGGGTCATCTAGTCCAACCCCCCTGACAAAGCAGGGTCACCTACAGTAGGCTGCAGAGGACCTTGTCCAGGCGGGTCTTGAATATCTCCAGAGAAGGAGACTCCACAACCTCCCTGGGCACCCTGTTCCAGTGCTCCGTCACCCTCAGAGGGAAGAAGTTCTTCCTCATGTTCAGACGGAACTT
>Ga0065711_1045320_pt1 | contig 13559 bp, 9 predicted proteins | sample Hoacrofraction12_FD_59098 | JGI IMG/M metagenome (GOLD analysis project Ga0065711, IMG submission 59098) | Hoatzin crop microbial communities from Cojedes, Venezuela - Epithelial fraction 12 v2 (version 2) | ecosystem: Host-associated > Birds > Digestive system > Esophagus > Crop | place...
CCCCCCCCCCCCCAAAGAACAGCAACCTAGCATTCCCAGGAAAATCGGATGCACAGGAACAGACACAACATTTGAGTTTGGTCCTGCAGTTGCAGGCAGTTTCAAAATTATGTCATGTAGAAGAGGCATCTTTCCTTATAAAATGCTTTTTTCCTGTCCTTAATCCCAGAATAGGCCCATCTCAGCCCTGCAGAATTTTCTTCCCAGGATTTGGCCCTAGAAAAAACATGTCACCATCCTTCAAAGGACGAGACCATCTCAAGACATCATCTTGTTACTCTTGTTTCTGACCTTAAGCAGACTGTGAACCACAGCGTATCATACAAAACCAGATTCAAGCATTTAAAGAATTTTTTCCCTGCCTTAGGACCTGTGCATTTGGGTCCAAACATGCAGACTTTTCTCACATCCTTCTGAAGGGGGCAGAACCTGCTTGTGCTCAGCCTCCTGGGAAAATCCAGGCTTTCACATACCTGCTTCATAAGTGAAATGTTTTGAAAGTCACACTTCAGCCCCAGATCCTGGGAGTTAGACCATCTTGATCTCAGTAGTTCAGATGTCAGCCTCCACAGTGGAAGCGATGTGGAAACAAGCATAAGCTTCAGAAGTATGCAAATCCGAAGACTTGACTGGTGCGCTTTGACACAAGTCACTATTTTACCAGTCACATGACAGACTGCCAAATTGACTCAGATATGTTGCATGCATTAACATCCATCAGAACCTGGCTATCCTGTAATCAGCATTATTCCACTACTGAGTCAAACCACCCAGATTACAGCAGATGACATACCAGCCTATTCTGAATTCATTGATTTAACAAAGATGAATTATCTTGCCTCCATCTACTACCAAAGACACAGGCCTCCATAGATAAATTCCTGCAAGACAGATCTATTCACTCATGGGAAGAACAGATTAAGATTAAGCTACTCATGCTCAAGGCACATAACTTTCTCATTATCCACCTGTATTTCTTCAGCTGTCAGTTCAGTAGTTTTCCAGTGAAACACAGATATCTTATAATTCACTTTCAGAAGGCAAAGAAACCCAGTAGGAAGAAACATGGGCAAGATTTCTCTGCACCCACCATCAAAAAGAAACTTTACCAACTGACTATGACACCCCTATATTTGAGGGAAGTTACATATTTGGCACAATTTTCTTCTACACAGCATGATCACAAATAATTAACATACATGATTGCTGAGTACATAATTATAAGCCCCCAGCTAGAACCTGATTTCACAAGAATCCCATTCAAATCAGGGGGTAGGAGGGTCACAATCTGTTCAATTATATCATATGTTGTAGATGATTCCAATATGTTTAAGATGAGAAATAGGATTGCTACTAATACAACAGAAGCCAGTTATGAAAAAGCTTGTGAAGCCAGTTATCTTGGAGTAAAATCAAAGTCTAGCAATGTTGCTGGTTTGTGTGAGCACAGTTAAAGTTGCTTAAGATGATTTTTTTTTTCCCATGTCACTGCCTTAAGATTAAGGGATTACCATCTATCTTGAATGATAAAAAGCATAGGAAGGATTTTTTTTTTTTTTAAATAAGAACAAGCACGCCCTACAGTTACACTTATGCACCAGTCTGTGGCAGTCCTCTGGCTGCTGGCAGCTTGCCTGCACTCTAACAGTCATTGATCTTGTACTCCTGCAAGGTATTTTTTTGCATACAAGGTTTAAATGCCTTCTACAGTTCCCCATGAAGAGCTAGACCCCTGCAGCTTAAATCACCTTCTATGACCAAGGTATGAATGAACTACACAGCAAGCCAGAATTCAGTTTAAGTAGTTTTATTTTGAAGTTTCTGGCTATTCCTGATTTAATGCAATACCAGCTTGCAGACAAGGGAAGCCACTGCTTCTTTGCAGAAGGGAGAAGCAAGATTGAGTATTAGAGCACTCTGGCCTGTCATTCATACAATGAATTTCAAGAGCGCTGTTAAAAATACAGCATCTTCCTGAAAATTCACAGCATGGACACCAGATTCATAAATATACCAGTGCCACAGAACAAAGCCTGAGCTGCAGGTAGCACAAGTGCTGTTGTACCCTCACAACAGGACCAAGGAACTCGGTATCTCCAAGAAGGCAACACCTTCAATCTGCACTCCTTTCCAAAGGTCAGCTCAGCATATACCACCAAGTGTTTGCCATCATGCCACTAATTCACAAAATAAAGTTCAGGTTCCTGATGTAAGTGGTGATATGATAGTTTGAGGCAACCATTACAACTTCTTGTATTAATAATGGACAGACATGATGTTGTTGTATATTTTAAACATGTTTTAATACTTCAGAATAGCAAGTAAACAAGTTTTGTCATAATTTTACTCTTGTTACCATCAACCACCTTGCAAGAGAGGGCATGCCTTTCATTGCTGCAGACACAGCAAACAAGATAGGTCAGAAAAGACACACTCAATTACAGCTGAGCTCTTGCTGAAAGTCCCAGAGGATAAGCTGAAACTCAAGTAGGTGCTGCACTTGACTCCTTTTCCAGGCTTAAAAAAACACAGCAAACACTTTGGAAAACTTGGGATCGTTGTCCCAACAGATGTACAGATAGGTGAGGAATGCTGGAAAACACAAGCAAGTGAACTATATGAAATGGCCTCATATAACTTCTACAGCAGCCTTTCATTTAGCTTCTACTTCTTGAGGTCAGGAACCCAAGTTCATGTTCATTCAATATTTGCTTTATTGAGTCATATTTGCCATGTTAATTTGTAGCATAGTCCAGTCCAAATGACAACATCTAAATTCACTCCAACTCTGAGCTGCAGCTTATTTTTCAATTTATAAATAAGCTTTTTTTTTACAATGTATAAATTGTATCATGGTACTTCACCCAGGAAAGATGTCAGCTTTGCAGTAGGCACTTCAGCAAGTGTTGCTTATAGGGTGCAAGTTGTCAGCAGTACCAAAGCTACCTTATTTAAGTAATAATCACTGATCAAAAGTTGCCTCTTGAACAAATAGCTCAGAGAAACTAAATTGAAATACTTAAGTTCTAGTCTCCTCTTCTGCAAGAGATTAGAAATCCAAAAATTTCAACAGCAAGAACAGGAAATCTCCCATCTCTGAAACGGCCTGTTGGGTAAACCAAAGGCCAGTTGTTTGCTCTAGTTATGAACCTAGTTCCTGCACAATCTCAGTGCCCCTGAACTGCTAACCACGGAACACATATGGTCCAGGTTTGTCTTTGCAAGTGAGGCTCCAAATACCTTTTAACTCACCATATGTAGAATTCCCTATAGGTAAAAATAAGTGCATTTAATTTCATCCAGAAGACATCACAACTTCTGCTTAAATCAGGTATTTCATTGAAGCAGTTTCAGTCAGTCTCCATTTTGGAAAACCACATGGGTGTTTGGGTCAGCCGTTGAACAGTTAGAGTGGCAGTCCAATGAACTGCCAAACCAACATTTACCTCAGGATAACCTCCTAAGCCAAGGCCAATCACTTCTTACTTCACTGAGAAATATATTGCACAGTTACCACTAGCTCTGCAATTTCCCTCAAGCTGGGGTGTATAGTTTGGGAAAAACCCGTGAGCATTCTTACTATGTGAGATGAAAGTTACTGAATATTTTGCTCCGAAGCCAGACTACAAAGTGCTATAGAAGCAAGAGAAAATCAGAAGCTTGACAGGAGGAAACACTTGCAACTAGTTCTCTGTAAAAGAACACTGTACATCACAGACACCATGACAGCAATTTCTGTTTTTCTTGGCCACAAAGAAAGGAACCCAACACCACCTAAACATTCATCCCACTTTCACAAAGCAGTGAAAACATCTGTCATACATAGACATACACACCAATCTCAATCATACTACTGTTTAACTACCTAGTCTCTCCCAAGTTGCTTGCATGCAACTTTGGTTCCTTGATGGACAGTTAAATATAGTATAACCTGGTAAAGTAGAGCCAAACAGTTATATTAACCTGAAAAGCATGACTTCAGTTGAAGGAAGTTATTCCCCATGAATCTATACCAAGCAGATGGGCCAGGTTTGCTTCACAAAGATCACCTGATGAATGTTTTTATTCCTGGGCATCCAAGATGCAAATCATACTCCTTTCTCAGGCTTTTTACATGCCCAGGGCTAAATAGAAGAGGTTGAGTTAGGTGGTTATTTACTACAAGATGCAGACTTCACACTCATAGGCCATGAGGTATTTTCCAGGGTCTGTGCCATGTCTGACATGTGATAAGCTAACTCCCAAATTGGTATTTATTAGTTTAAAAAATACAAGTTACACCTTAACATCATGCTACATGAATTAAAAGCTATTTTTAATGATTTGCTTGTTGATAGACCACAGTTATACTATCAGGTACAGAACTAGTATGCGGAAGAAAAAATCTGTAGCCCCTAGGACCCTTAAAAAATGGTGAGACTGTAACAATCAACAGGCCATTACAGCTCTATGCTAAAGCAACATTAATCAGTCAATTATTTTTTCATTACAGTAGCTTCTACAAATTAGTATCTGAAATAGTTATTTTGTAAGAAAGACTACACAAACATTAACAGCAATGAAAGTGAAATTGCCAAAGAAAACCAGGCATGACTTTAGTTTCTTGCAGTTAAACCTGTAAAGAGGTTGGGTTTTCCAGCATGAACGACTTCCAGTGAAGTGAAGATTCCTCAGATGCTGCACATTACACAGCCGAAAGCACCAAAAACCACTTTTGAGCAGTCTTACATAGCTCTTATATTTCGCCTTTTGAAATCCTCCAGGTACATGCATACTTGCCCTTTGCAAGCTTCAGAGAAGTTCCCATTGGGAAGCCGTAATTTCAACTCTAGACTCCACAGCAAAGGACACAATTACTCTTCAGAAGTATGTGAAAGTTGCTATCTGCATCCATCACTCCCATTTAATATGAATATGTACAGTTAATCAGAAAAAATCCATCCCTACTGTAGTACAACCCCCACATATCCTATTGTACCATCGGTCAGAAAAGTAGATTCATAAATCCTGCACACAGCCAAGAAAAAAATTTCTCTACTGGGAAACTATGGGCCCCATCTTTCCCATGTACACCCCCCCCACCTCCCCCCACACCCCCAGCAGCATATGACTGATGTAGCAGCTTAAAGCTTTTACCAGCTATTGTTAGCATGGCACAAGTCCTTAGGCATCCTAGCAAGGTAGTACCATATCACACACGCTGCCTAGAAGAGCAAGGAATCAGTCTCTTGAGACTTCATGAGCCAAATGACTCTATACAAATGTAGATGGAAAACTTGACATATACAGATTAAAAATAGAATATTAAAAATAGAATAAAATGCAGTGAAAGGGTTAAGCATTATTGAACAAGCTTCAAAAATAGCATACTAGTAGCAAAAGGAAAGCTCTTCTACTCTGTGCAGCTGTATCTGTGGGAAACTGTTTGCACTATTTTGCTCAGAAGAGACCATATATGAAGTCTGGGTGGCTGCCCCCTGTTTTACCCAATAAAAACCAAGACAGTGAAAGTTAGCTTACAAGACTATCAAGGATTTAAACAGTCAGAAGTATGACCACATGCACCTTAGGACTCCTTGGTTCTGCAGTCAAACATCAGCTCACAAACAAAGCATGACTTAAGTCTCTAGTTCATATCACAATGCAATAAACAGCTTACAGGAGCAAAAATATACATCAGTAAATTAATCACATTGAGTGTTATCACAGACCACATTTCTTTTACACTCACTGTATAGCCAAGTCTGTTTTCTGTAATTTCTTGCATCTGCTTAGTTTCATGCACATGAAGAGGCCTCAAACACATCAGCAAAATTACCCACAGCATAAAGGTCAGCATATGCTTAAGCAGAGAAACAAAGCCTGACCAATATATTAGAAGCTGTGCATAGAAGCAGCTTGCACTGAAGAGGCACATAGCTTTCACCTGTACCTAGCAGGCAAAGTGTCACTAACCCAGCTGCAACAATCAGGTTTTGGACTGCCTAAGACTCAAATTTTAATCAATTTTGACTACTTTTCTGAAGTAGCAGCTATTATAGGGAGCCCCAATAACCACAATACTACTTCTCAAGGATAAACTGAGGGTAGAGAAAAATCTCTACTTATGACTAGAGGAAGAAAAATATTTTTTTTTAGCTCCCAAGATTAAGAATCCTTGTTCTCCACGTGATTTTTCTAAACATGCTTTAGTAACAGAGCTTACCTACATAGCAGTGAAGCTCCAAGCTACTCATTAACAAGAGCTGCTTTTGGAAAATGCATAGTTATTTAGTTAACAAGAAAAGAAACCAAAGGGCTTAGTAACATGACTGCCACCAACCAGAAACCTCTTGTAAAGGTCTCTATACTGCCTGAAACCAACAACAAAATACCATTCACAGACTATAAGTATCTCCACAGGCTTTCAGACCCATAGCTCACTGCTCCCTAGCCCCTTATTTTTAATGAAACAAACAAACATGTCTTACCATGCATCTTGAAATGAATAGAAAACACCTTATCTTTCCAGACTAACTAGAACCTCCCAGCTGCCTTACCACACAGTCCAACTCACCCTCACATGTAAAACTACAAAAATTCCTCCACACACAGACTTTATAGCAATGCTGCCTAATTGCTGCCTGGTCACAGCTGGGGAAAGCTCTCAGACACTATTTATTGCTTGGGTGCATAGTAGAAGCTCTTGTTTCTTTCTTGTAAAAGAATTGTAGAGTAGAAGATGGTTTATTGCTATTTTTGCATTAAATAGGGGGTGAGTCATGTTTATTGACTTTTTCAATGCATTGAAAAAAGTGCTGGTTTAATTTGAAGTTTTTGAATTTTGTTTTATTTGATGCATGAGGATTTTAGCCCCTTGATTTTATTCTTTTTGTTTTATTTGTCTTATGTTAGTTCATAATACGGAAGACTGAAGCTGTTTAATATTTACTGTGGAAAAGGTATTGTAGGCATATGATTCATCTAGTATTGTGGTTTCATGGATGCATTCCAAAGCTATGTTATTTAACTGATATCAGTCTTTGATTATAGAGGAGAAGAAACTACTTTTAATCATGGCTTATAATATTTACAATACTTCTAGCTGGTTTATTTACCTTACTTAACTTCTGGCTCATGCCTGCAGGACACTTACGGAAGCTATTGGTAGTTTATTAGCCATTCATAAAGTGAAGGTTTTTCCAGAGGCCTGAATTTATGTGTTTGTTTAAAATAAAAGTAATAACTGACTAAATTTGTTCTCAAACTTAGTCTCTGAAATATCTCAGTTCCTTTAAAATTCTGCTTTATAAGTCTAGCTTCCTAGCTGAGAACGTTATAGAAAAAAATCATAGAATAGTTTGGGTTGGAAGGGACCTTTAAAAGTATTAACTGAGACTATAATGAAGGTTGATATTTTCCAATGCAGGGAAACTAATGGACAGGAAAAAAGATTCTAAAACTTGGCTTTATCTGGCACTATGGAAGGAGATTGTTCTGACTGTAGACAGTGCTATGTTTAAAAGCACACTTTAAATTGTTTTCTTGAAGGATTTAAATTTCTCCAGCTTAAATGCTGGTCTTAATAGTGTTATAAATGGCTCAGAAATGTTAGTGATAATTAACTGTGGGAAACTTTAGTACTGTTTTTATGTCCTGAAAGGATCAGTCTCAGCATCTACAAATCTACGTGGGTAAGGTGTAGACAACAACTTAGTAAAAAATCAGGATTTTTTTTTATTATATTTGTGGTTAGAAAAAATATTGGAGAGTGTTTAAGTTTAGGTAACATCTTCCTGCTTTATAACACACTTGCTGGATACATGTTGCTCAATTTCTAGTTTGACGAGAGTAGTAGGAGTAAAAAAAAGATTTTGGTAGCTAGTGAAAGTTGTAGCTAGTAGTAGTGTAGTCTCTTAGCTACAGAATTTCTGGTTCTCTTATGTTTTAACATTAAATAGGATTCTTCTGGAATGCAAAAGTGAGAATGACTGAGACTGTTGGGCAGCTCTTGGTGGACTCCCTTCTAAATGAATGAGAATACTACTTCTGGTCGCCTAAAAATGATGATGCATTGCCAAATGCTGTATCTCTAACCTAGTGTGTCAGTGCAATGCGATTTCCAGTTTGCTGGCAGCCTGTCTTGCTCAGTAGTTGTAAACAGTGATGCTGGTATTTTTATTGGCTAATTTTACAAGCTGGCATCTGCTGTCAGCTGCTTCATGTAAACACACTCCTGCCACAGCATCTGTTCTGCTGCTTATTGTCCTTACCTTAGTGCCTACATGGAGCTGTGGAGGGAGTGGTAAAGCTCTCTTCTGAAAGGGGGTATGTGTTGAAAAATGGAAGCTCAGTAAGCGGCTCAGGCCTTCTCCTGCGACTGAATTTCTGGAAATGGACTGCTTGAGTCAATTCAAGGACACTGTTTTCTAAATGGCTTTGAAGCCTCCACTTAGAGTCCAATCCTGCTCAGTGTGTGAGCAAGCACACATTGTCTTAATGTGAAGTCAAGAAATGTGATGGTGATCAGAACAATGGACTTCTGTATAGAATGGAAGATGATTAATTTTTTGTGAATAAAGCTTGGCTGAGATGACAGGACTGACTTGCTAGCCAAATGCAATTGACTGAGCTTGTGGAACCCAGATATAATCTAGAGGAATACGAGCCTCTGGAGAGAACAGACCCCATTCTGAGGGGACTGTTGTGCAAGGAGCTAACTATATACATAGAGAAAAACCCTTGGTCTCAGAGAAGATAAAAGGTAATTATGACCTGCAGTTTACCGATGAATTATCAAGTTACAGAAGTAGGGGAGACTTGACTAAGACCAGAAAAATTCAGTGGCAATGCACACAAGTCCAGCTTGCTTTGGTGTCAGGACAAAGAACAGACCTAGGCAAACACTGAATTGCATTAAATGTAGTATGTTATAAACTATTATCATCTTAAAGTGACCACATGCATCTCCTACTGCTTCTAGTGTAAACATAATTGCTTTTTTGAGTGTTTAGGATTTTTTCAGTGCTTGTCACCATTAGCTTTCCTTCCAGCAGAGCGCTGAGGGCTGATTCAGATAGACACAGTAGAAAAATAAATGCATCTTAAACACTGCCAGGCTTGGGGTATTGACCACCTCTCTAGGAAGCCTGTTCCAGTGCTTGACCACCCCCTCAGTGAAGAAATGCTTCCTGACGTGCAGTCTAAACTTCCCCCAGTGCAGCTTTAAGCCATTCCCATGTGTCCTCTCACTGGATCCCAGGGAGAAAAGATCAGTACCTCCCTCTCCTCAGGAAGCTGTAGAGAGCAATGATGTTGCCCCTCAGCCTCTTTTTCTTCTAACTAGACAAGTGCAAAGTCCTCAGCCGCTCCTCACAGGACATGCCTTCCAGCCTTGTCACCAGTTTTTTGCTTTCCTCTGGATGCATTCAAGGACCTTCACATCTGTCTTAAACTGTGGGGCCCAGAACTGCTCACAGTGCTCAAGGTGAGGCCATACCAACGCTGAATACAGTGGGATAACCACCTCTTTTGACTGGCTGGTTATGCTATGTTTGATGCACCCCAGGATGCAGTTTGCCTTCTCGGCTGCCAGGGCGTGCTGCTGACTCATACAAAGCCTGCTGTCAAGCAGCATCCCCAGATCCCTTTCTGCAGGCCTGCTCTCCAGCCATTCCTCACAATTTGTACTTGTGCATAGCCTTCCTCTGTCCTAGGTGCAGAATCTGTCATTTTGACTTTTTAAATATCATCTCATTAGTCATAGCCTAATGCTCCAATCTATCTAGAGCCCTCTGCAAGGCCTCTTGTCCCTCAACAGTCAACAGCACCTCCTGGTACAATATCATCAGCAAGCTTGCTAATAATGCTTTCCTGCATCCAGACTGTTGATAAAAACATTGAACAGAACTGGTCCTAGAACTCAACTGTGAGGAACACTGCCAGATGTAGCACCATTCACTACAACCCTTTAAGCTCTGTCCTTCTGCCAGTTCTTCAAAGTGTGCTGTGAACCTGCTCATCTTAGTTGGACAACTTGTCCAGAAGGATGCTGTGAGGGACACTATCAAAAGCCCTACTAAAAGCCAGAAAACTGTCCAATGCCTTCCCCTTCACTTTAGTAAATATACATCCTTTATGCAGATGCCTTTGCTGGTGTCATGATTAAACCCAGCAGCTGGCAACTAGGATCATGCAGCCACTCATCAGCAACTAGGATCCTGCAGTTGCTCGCTCACTTCTCTGCTTCCACCCCTTGGATGGAGAGGAAAACAGGAAAAAGTAAAACTTGTCTGAGATAAAGACAGTTTAATAAGACAACAAAGGAAATAATAATAGTAGAATATGCAAAACAAGAAAGACACAATACAATTCTTTTCTCACTGCCCAGCCAATAGCATAGACAGTCCCCAAGCAGTGATCATGGAACTCATGGAGTTCGCCAAACGCGTGAAAAAAATTCAAACTCATGGAAAAAGGGTTGAACTCCCAGAAAAAAGTTCCTGCTGCCCAGCCGGCCCCCATTTATAAACTGAGCATGGCGTCTATAGCATGGATGTTGGCCAGCTTGGGCTAGCTGCCTGGCTGTGCTCCATCTCAGCTCCCGCATACCTACTCCTCAGCTGAATAGGGGAAACTGGAAAAAAGTCCTTGATTTTGTGTATTGTCAACATTCTACTCACAATAAATCCAAAACACAGCAGCTACTGGGAAGAAAATTAATTCTATCCCAGCCTAAACCAGGACAGCTGGCCAGGGGATAGTGCTTCGTGAGCATCCCTGTCTCTCTCCTGAATGCTTACATGTAGCTCTGAGGTGCTCATATTTTCTGTATAATTGCCTTTTGGTTAGGGGACTTCTCCAGAAAGGAGGGACTGTGGATTTGATGTTTGCTTTAAAACACAGAGAAAGCTTATTTAGTGCTGAAATATTTGTTTGGCATGGAATAATTCTATCTGAATCAGTCCAGAAAGAGGAAACATTTAAATGACTTGTCAACCAGTTAGGTTAACAAGCAGAGGGACAGATCCGGATCTCCTCCCGACTGGATCCTTCCCTCCCCTGTAAGTGCTTTTTAAATCTTTTTTATTCTGTAGGCAGAGTCATGTTTGTGACTTGACAAGTTTGTGACAAGTTAGCTTGTCATATTTAAACAGATTTTGCTTGTTAGTGTTGAAGTGGCTCTGAGCATGTGCAGAAACAACATGTAGCCCCACAAAAATATGATGTTACATTTTAATTTAACGTTACATTGGGATGTGTAAGGGGTTTGGGTACTGTGAATATGAAATGGGAGTGAAAATAGTCATTCTTGATTTAACTTCTTTAAACACACCGATCTGCAGAGGACATTGTGTGTTTAAGATGGGATATGTTTTGAGATGGTTATTGTTCAGTGACTGGCTCTTGGATGTGGATAATGCATTGACCAAAAGCCATACTAAGGGTGAGTTTTCAGTAAATCTTTATGTAAATGGCCTGATAATGACTTCTGTTCACATGCTTATTTTATTAATCACTTCTCTATGTACCTTCACTGTCTAAAGGAGCTACGCAATCAGTGCATCTGTCATGGTTTTACTAAAGTTTACTGATGAATTAATGAATCAATGTTTATGCCAGGCTTAGTATTTCATGAAGTAAATGTCTTTGGGTGACTATTGCACTCTGGGTAAAATACCTATTACGTCCCCTAGACCAGAGACCCATTACAAATTCACATTATGAAGTATTCTGCTCTAGGCTATAGCTATAATCTGATTGCCACTCCTTTCTTGACTTGCTGTGCATGTGCTCCCATCTCCTTCACCTCCTGATTGAATGAAATCGTAATCACCTACTCTTCTGTTTAGCTGGGGGCAGAATTAAATGCAGAAAACAGAGGCAGCCAGAAGTGTCTGGGAGTGGACATGTGGGAGGGCAGAACCTACCAAAGGGTGAATCGAGTGGAGATTAGGCAAAGGTGCCACAGCACAGAAGATCTTACAAAAGACAGAAAAGGGAATGAAGTTCAGAGAGCAAAGGGGAGAAGCTATAAAAGGAGAAATCACTGGTAACAAGCTGCCAGTTCGTATTTGTAGCCATGTCATGATGCAGATGGTGTGTTTACACCCCAGTACTATCCAATATACTGGTAATACTTCAGTGAAAGCTGTGAGGAACACAAACACTCTGAGCATGCAGGGATGAGGTCAGGAAAGCCAAAGTCCAGCTGGAATTGGATCTGGCAAGGTATGTCAAAGGTAACAAGAAAGGCTTCTATGAGGAGATGGGTGACATGCAGGCATGGCCAATGGTTATCTCAAAAGGTAGTCCTGTTTGAAAGAGAAGGCAAAGGGTGTCTGGCAAGGGAAGGGGTGGACTCAGAAGAACGGGGAGATGAAAGAATGCACACCAGTGGTTGCAAGCATTGGATTTGACTTGTCTGGTTCCCAGGATACTGCCTGGGTTGTTAAGCAACGCTGCTAATGAACAGTAGTGCAAAAACGCTACTGTGATAGTCATGGTGCAAAAGCCAGGCTGGACGGTGTTCCCCTTCAGCCCCACCTGATGTGTAATGCTGACCCTTTAAAGTACATGTCTTTTTTAACAGGATTTTATTTGCACCTTGTTTGGGACCCTGTCATCGAGCATTGTAAAGGGGTATTCCCAAATGAGAAATAGCTTCCTCGGCATCACTCGGAGTGTCTCTGTCTGAAGCAAAACTTATATGAATGCACACCTTGATTGCAATACCACCTAATAGCTCCAGCTCTTCCAGCATGGAAGGAACAGTTTTTCCTAGTAATGAGCAGAAGTCTGGAGGGCTTGCCTTTTTATGGTGGGTAGAGCCTCAGTTTGGGAAGTTGGTGTATAAAAGGTAGCTGTTGAATGTTTTCCATTTCTTTCCATTTTGTCAATATCTAGCACTAGTAACCTTTTAGTTTAGTATTTACTAGTAGTATTTAGTTTGTAACTGTTGGATGGGATAAGGGGAGAAACACTGAAAGCTAAGAGTGATGGTTGGAAACGCATGGATTGTACGTAACGGGGCAATAATTGTGTCAGAATTCATCACATCAGGTAGTCTGTCCCAGAAAGCCGGCCCAGATCCTACCTTGTCACTCTGTTACAGTTTAAAAATTAGTTCACAAAACACTTGCCAAAAAAATATTTACACTTGCTGAAGAGGTTCTCTGAGTAGACACTGGAGTTTTGCAAGCAAAGTATATCTGAGTTTGGAACACAAGGCCTACCTAAAGGCACAACTTGAACACTACAAAGGAAGGAGAGAAATAAATATGCTCCTGCATTTCAAAACCAGTTGCAATTAGCTGATGGAAAGGACTCAAAGACTATAGCTGTGATCCAGATGCCATCTCACAAGAACATAAATGAATGTGTTGGCAGCTGAAATTGCTAAGCATTTGCAAGCATTTGAGAAATGAAGTGACTGACAAGTGGTGTGATGTATTTAGGAAATCACAGAATCACAGAATCACAGAATAGTAGGGGTTGGAAGGGACCTCTGTGGGTCATCTAGTCCAACCCCCCTGCCGAAGCAGGGTCACCTACAGTAGGCTGCACAGGATCTTGTCCAG
>Ga0065711_1008070_pt1 | contig 13558 bp, 8 predicted proteins | sample Hoacrofraction12_FD_59098 | JGI IMG/M metagenome (GOLD analysis project Ga0065711, IMG submission 59098) | Hoatzin crop microbial communities from Cojedes, Venezuela - Epithelial fraction 12 v2 (version 2) | ecosystem: Host-associated > Birds > Digestive system > Esophagus > Crop | place...
TGGAGATATTCAAGACCCGCCTGGACAAGGTCCTTTGCAGCCTGCTGTAGGTGACCCTGCTTCAGCAGGAGGGTTGGACTAGATGACCCACAGAGGTCCCTTCCAACCCCTACTATTCTGTGATTCTGTGATTCTGTGAATGGATTTCTTCGTTATTTTAGCTTCTGTTTTTTTATATATATATTCCCCTCCTTCTGTTAATGCTGAGAACTGCATACAACCACAAGATGAAATTCTGTTAAAAATTTGCACAATCATTTTACTAGTTAAATTGGGATTGAATATCTATAGACTGAAACAGAGTGTAAATATTTATTTAAGGGTTCAGAATACCTTTATTTTAGTTTGGAGATTGCTTTTTTTTCCAGGTATTGAGGCAAGTTCATCAACAAAGAATCATAGACTGTTGGACTTTAAAGAAAAGATATCTTTTAGCTTATAATATTTTTCATTTTAGTTGGCATTTGTTAAAATGAGAATACTTTGGTGGCACCGCCACCTTCTTCCAACTGTCTTCAAGTTCCCTCCTATGCTGCCAGATTCAGGGTCAATATGTTTAATTTCCTCAATTTTCTACTTAGAATACAATAGAAGTATTTCTAAGATTTTGAGCTGTACAGTACTGATCTTTGGTGTATAAAAACAGTAATGTGACCCTCATTTAGTATAATGAGGATAAGGTCTCTGCAAGATGACTGACTTCAACAATTACTGAAGGCGCACAAAGCAGAAATAATCTGGTACCTCTGTCAACCACATTCAGGAGAACGACCGAAAAATACAGAAGTAATTAGAAGTGCCACAAAACTGTCTTCTCAGGAGCTTAATCCTTAAACTACAGTGTATCTCTGCTTACATTGTATATACAGGAATACAGGAAGTAAAATTTGCATTTAAAACTTTAAGAGATAAAAAATCCTCACCCATGTGTATTGCAACACAAAATACCCGCAATAAACGTATGTTAATCACAAAGAACATTTTTTGAATGCTCTGGGGCAAACACTGGGTTATTTATTATGGGGTACATATTATTTATAGAAGGACTACATATAGATCAATCCATATATATTTATAAAATATAACATTTGTATAACAACTATCTATAACAAATATGCATGTTAATTTATACATATTTTAATTTTATATATGCACAAGTTATTATATGCATCTAATCATGGGCTTTTATTTCTTGCTACAATAACAGGGGAGATGCATGTACTGGTTTTGGAAAATACTATCAAGTTTTCTTTTTTCTATTTTTTCTGAGTAGTTGAACAAGAAATACATAGCAGATACAAAACAACCACCCAACTCTTTCAGGCAATCCCATGCCCCTTTGCTTGTCTTCATGGTTTACTTTACACTGCTCATAGAGAACAGGTCTTAAACTGAAACAAAAAAATAAAGGTTAATAAAACAAGTATACATTAGATTAGGTATTGCTGAAATGCCTTGTGCCAGCTAGAAAGCCTCTTCCTATGGCAAGAATCCCCAAGACTACTTTATAATCTCGTAAGGGAGGGGAGGAGGTAAGTAACTTTCTACTACTTTCAGGGATTCTGACACAGAAAGTCAACCTAAATTTAGGAACAGAACTCCAGCAAAGGAAAATTGTCAGCACACCTCGTTTCCTTGCCTCTCTGAACATTTTCAGGGTTTTTTTTTCGAACCTTGACCTTGCAAGAGTCTTTTATCATTGCTTCTTGTTCAATATTTACCATATTCCAGAGTGTCAGTTCAGTCAATATCAAAACTTCTAAGTAATCATCTGAAACAAACTTAATTTCTTCAAGTTTTACAGAAAACAGTCTTAAAGTGTCAGTGTGTTGTGGTGTCTCTTTGAATGAACAGAGCGGAATCATGGGGGCTAAAAACTGACTTTGACAAGGACTGCTATTACCCTAAGTCGATTAACTCTTTGAATTCCTCATATTGACTAGTGGGATGGGAATAATGTTTCTAATGACTCTTCAGAGGCTTTCAGGATTAATCACTCCTAGAATCAGAGCATCATTCAGGTTGGAAGGGAACCTGGAAGGCAACTAGTCCTAGTCACTCCTGATCAAAACAGAGTAAACACTGAATCAGACCAAATTGTCACAGTACTTTGATATACTTTTGAAAATTACTTATCAATAAATAATAAAATTTACAGCAAGTATTTGAGGGAAAAAAGTATGTCTTCATATTACCACCATGGAATAAACTGAGTTTGGGAGAGAGCATCATCAAAATAAAAATTATTCTTGAGACCACATTTTCAAAATTTGTCTGATGTCCCTACATATACTGCAAACAAAAAGTTACAGCTGCCTAGCGCAGGACAGATTAGTTTTATTTTGTAATGGACAAAGTAGGATGTAAAACACTATGGCAGTGTGGTATTTTGAGCCAGATAAAAACTATTGAAACTTTACATTTTTCAGGAATTTTGTTTTTTAAAAAAATTATTCATTATTTTCACCTTAAAGATATTTATTTTCAAATGATTCAAGTATTTCTAGTGCAACCTTATACCAGGATATGTGGCAGAATATTCCCAATTTCCTGAACTATAAGACAAGTCTGTTTCTAATTATTTTTTTAAACTCTTTCAGAAAAAATAATATCTGAGCAGAGTTAAAAATTATCTCTCTTGAGATAGTGTGGGATACTAAGGAAACTGAGAGCTTTGCTCCAATAGCTCACTGATTGTTTCATTTGCCCTAATTTGTGTGTTAATATACTGGGATTGGTCCTGCCTGATTTTAAATATGTTCAAAGCTACAACAGGAACTGTAAATGCAGTAAATAAACTTTCAATTGGGTAACATATTAGCCCAAAATCTGTCCATTGATTTATCTTTCAAAAAGGACACAATCTCCTTCTGTAGTTTGTGCACCCTGGACTGTTAGGAATTATTACATCAAGCTTATTAGAAAATAAAATTGGGGATTATAAGTAATATATCAAAGGAGCTATTTACTATACAGGTAGATAGCAAATATTAGATACAAGGAATTATAATTTCTGCTACATCAGGACAAGTTCTACAACAGCTCGATGCATTCTGTATCCTAAATCCAGTGGTGACAGACAAAAATGAGGGATCTTCTGCATTCATGGATATGTGAAAGAATCAACTTGCCTTTTCACATGCTTCACATCACTTCCAGGGGATGATCTGTTTCAGACAAGAAGCTGTATAGTTGGAATGGTGTCTCCTTAACACTAAATGGTCTCAAGTTTCTTCTGTCATGAAGTGTGTTTCTGGATGCAGCGTAACATCTAATGGCAGCCAAGCATACACACCTTTGTCAATGCTAGCGAGAAGAGCCAAAGTAAAACACAATCACTGAATATTCCTTAGTATTATAGTGGTTAGAACTGTAATGGGCAGCTAGATAATCTAGTCTGAATTGCTGTACACCTCAGATCTTCCTAATTCCATGCAAAAAAGGAATGTAGATTTAATATAAATACACAAAAAGATGGGCAACCAGCTCTTCCCTTGGTAGTTTTGGGGATTTTCTTCCAGCAACTACTCTCTCCCACAGTTTGAAATGTATTCTTCTAAATTTTATTTGTTTGTCTGTAGGTTCCTGCTATTTGCACTTTTCAACTCTTTCCCTTCTAGGTTGTGAAGTCCTTTGGGACCTAGCATTCACTTGCCCCAAAAAGAAATATGAAATAAACTTTTAAAAGAATCAAGCAGATGGAAATCCAAGTTTTCCAATACATAATGATTTCACTATCTCTTGAGTCACTTGAAAATTTTATTCTGAATTCTTTGAAAAAATTACTTGCCTTTTTAAAACATAATGTAGAAACATAAAATTTATGAAGTACTCCAGTGTCATTCTCATAAGTGTGACCTGTCAAAGTAAAATCTCTTTCTCTACATAAACATCCTGTGAGTCCAAACACTGTTAGCAAAATTCAGAAGTAAAGAACTAACCATCATTTTGGAGGAGGTTTGCATTCTGCAGCAGCAGTAGTATGCAAATTCAGGCTTGTTTTCTTCAATCTAGGAAATGCTGGTACTTCCAACTTCTCTAGCAAGCTCATAGCTACTCTTTAATTGTTGTAACATAGTGCCACAGATGCTTGCTGTCCAAATGAGAATGGAGGGACATGTGAAGCTGTACCTTATTGTATGATGTGGCAGAGAACACCATGCACTGGTGAGTGATAAGAACAGCCAAGGCTAAACTGTCCATTCAAAATGATGTAATTATCCTATTTTATTTTGCTTCAATAATCATGCCCTTCTAGGGGAAAAAATAAAAAAAATAAAGGAACACCAACTCTTAAAAACCATAGAGCATGCTTGCAAGTTTTGTACCATGTTCATATGTTGGTGTGTTTGTTTCACCCCTTGTCAAATAAGGTTGGAGTAAGATAGCAGTAAAACACATTATCCATGCTCAACATCTGTATGGAGTGATGGATCTCCAGTATTAATCAGAGATAGCAGGGAAATCTCTCCACTCAGGCTTTAAAACACAACAGATGCTGCTCTGCCAGTTTTCATTATGCTAAAGCAGTGTGGCAACAAGATTGCTTCTGTTTTGATGTTATGAATTTTCTTAGGAATAATAAACATTTCAGATTTCTCATTCGCCGTTGAGATATAGCACTTCTCAACAGCCAGCATCTCTTCTCTTCTTACATTTGACAGGAAAACAACCTAAGGAAAACAACCTAGATTAAAATTCTAAGTGATTTAAGGACATTAAGAACTATACCACAAGTTGATAGTAAATTACTATTTGAAAAACGTTCAACAGCAGCAGCTTGATTGAAAATCAAGCATTCTTAAGACTTTTATCTAATGTCCTCAGCTGTGCAGTGTTAATGAAGGTTTGCAATTACCATTAATTTTAACTAATACTCAGCTTTATTTTTAATTGTTTTGTTTAAAAAATGCATGCATTAATCACATTAATGTCATATTTTATCACTTTCAATATTACCTGATGGCAGTTGAGGAGCTCTAGATAGAAGAGCTTGTTTCTGTCTTTTTGAAATGCATTATGAGAGGTGATACAATGAAAATAACAATTCTTATTAATTTCTTCTTCTGAAGAGAGTTCATAACAGATTTTGGCATTAGATATTTCTTCAGATCCATCTTGTCTCCATATTTATGACTATAATTGCAATTATAGTCCTATAGACCCTTTTTTAAACGTTCCTGAAAGGAAGTTTTAGGCATTGAGCAATAAACTGTGTTATAAAAACTGAAATCCTGGTCCTAAATATATTAAAGGTAATTAAGCCACTGATTTCTGTGACTAGAGAGGGTTAGCCCTGAGTACTCTATGGCAAAATGTATACTAATAATACCAATATATTGTAATAAATCTGTTACAATGATAGATATTGAGATTATTTCTAATTGTAACTCTTTTCTTGCATCTCTCCTTTCATAACTAGATAAGTGCATAATTACTTTTGACGTAATTAGTACTGTTTAGATCGATTGCCCTCTGACATGTTGTTGGTGTCGTACCTGAAGAATCCGCATTACTGTAGGCAAGTAAAAAGAAGGGCAAAGTCAGGCAAGGCCTTTTAAGTTTCTCCTATTTTGAACCCTTCCATGCAAAGCCAAAGATGTACAATTACTTTCAAAAGTGTTCGCATATGCAGTAGTGGTGTTTATTTTCAGAACTGTAGCGACTGGCGCAGAATTCACCAAAAGTGCATGACAATATGTGACACTGATTTGGCCGTATAGGTTAACAGCCTGGTGTCACCGGGGCAGACTGAGCCTATGAACATGGTCACCATGGGGATCAGGTCGGCACTGAAACTAGTTAAAGAATTAGTAAAAGAAATAACTGGAGGTTGAAAGCATTCACTAATGCTGATGCAGCCAGTGAGGCTAGCATATACCTATACTGACAGAGGTGGAAGATACTACCTAGTGTTGAAATTTCCAGTCTTAACTGTTGATTTTGGTTTTCCTTGAACTTACTTGGTGGTAAATGTCAAAGTCTATAATTGAGTTCCATTTGAATATGATTATGTTAATCCTTTTACAACATTTGCCCCTTTGTACCTCTGTGAGCAGATGAATTAATTTTGATAAAGAAGAAATGGAGCCGCTAGACATATAGCACAGACTATAAAGGAGTCAGAGCTTCTTTTCCCATAATGTGCCTTACTTTTTAGCAGGAGGTATTTAACCGAAGGCGCTGTTCAATTCTCTGCTTTGTAGACTGGAAGGGAGACGCTAGTAAAATGTTGCACAATCTTTGTCAATTAGTGTGAATGTGGAAGAGCTGGAGTCGAGTGGCAGTTTCAGGCAGCAAGACAGCACTGAACCATGCTGCTTTTAAGTCATCTCAATTCTTTACTTTGGATCAAAGACAAATTCCATTGCAGTCATCTGAGCCTTGGGAGTAGCTGATATCCTTAGTAAATGAAGTACATACACCTTTCCGAAGGTCCAACTGCATGCATCCATCATTTGTCTGATTTTATTCATCAGGCAATCACTGCGTTTCTGAAGTGTGACAAGCAGCTGCAAAATCCACTCCACAACATTGATAACAGAAGTGGAAAAACAGTGAAACCTTGAAAAAAGCTGCTTTTAGCTGTCAGTCTCTTTTAGCAATTTAATAATTTAGTACCTATATAAAACTAACTAAATATGTTTCTTTTTAAATTTCTTGCTGAGAAATAAGGAATGTTTTCAGCACTCAATGCTCAAGGTAGATTTTGCAACTGTTTTATTTTACTATTCTTTCTTTTTCTCTGTTGCATGCATCTTAGATGAAAAATAAATCTTTCTTTCAGTGGCTTACAGAACAACTCTTAATATTTTTTGTTGAAGGAGGAATCAAATTCATAAATAATAAATCTAAACCTTCTAGGTGGAATACACAGGAATATAACGAGTTTCTGTGAGAAATCACAAATTTAATACAATAAGGCAGTGTTTTAATGCCAGCTATACTCATTAGCTACTACTGAACGAGAATAAATTGTCAGTCATTAATGTACGCATTCAAATGAAGATAATTACTATATTCTTCACTGATTTTTGCTACTTCACTTAACAGGAATGCGAATCTTAGAGATTAGAAAACGAACAAATGTACTGCAGACAGTGAGGTCAAAATGAACAATGCATGATAAAAGACTTTGTTTTATTTCATAGAATCCATTAGGTTATATTTGAAAGCCTAAGTCATAACCACAGTTAAATGAAATCAGGGAAGCAATTAGATAAGCAAATCAAAAATTATCTCAGAATAAAATATTGGTGATAAAGGGAAAAAAACAGTGATAAAGGAATCACGATCAGAAGGGTTTCAAAAGAAGGTTTGTGCAGTACGAAAAAAATAGATGCTAGCCAGGACACTCAGGCTGAGAATCAAAAGTGTTCAGGCATTGGAACAGGCTTCCCAGGGAGGTGGTGGAGTCATCATCCCTGGAGGTGTTTAAAAAATGTGTAGATGTGGCATTTCAGGATATGGTTTAGTAGGAATGGTGGTATTGGGTGGACGGTTGGACTTGAAGATCTTAGAGGTCTTTTCCAGCCTATGATTCTATGGTTCTATGATTCTATGACTCGAAAAATTTGCTTTTTGGAGGAGTTTACAAACCTAATTGTTAAAAAGACACCTTCCATTTTTGTGCCTAATATCAAAGAAAAAAACGTTCCTAATACTTTGGCTCTTAAATATTCATATGAATTTAGAAGTTCTAGTATTTTGCGCAATGTGAAAAGTGATAACACAGACCTGAACTAGATGCCAAGGCTTTGACAACTTACTGCTAAAATTCTCTGGCTAGTATTTTTTTCAGCTACCTGTGGCTCACTGTACTTCAGTACAGTACTTCACTACTTCAGTGTAGGCTACTTCTGGTGCTGACCAAGTGTCTCCATTGATTTGATAGAGTAGGATTCCTTGTTATGTAAGCCTAAGCATCAGTCTGAGAGACTAAGATAAAAAGTTTTGGGTTTGGTGGTGTTCTTTTTCCCATTCCCTCTCCTACCCTCTGTGATATGAAATCAGATGTTGTTAGTTTCTTAATGGATTGACACAAAATATTGGCTAAAATGCTGTTGACATGGTAGTATGGGAAGCCTAGCTGTCTAATTATGTCAAAAAATCAGCATTGAAGTTGGGTGTATATTTGCAGCTTCTAAATTGGAGCAACATCTTTAGACACTTTAGCTCTCAGCTTTCTTCCTTAAAATCCCGGATGACCTAGTCACTTGCCTCACATGGACAGTACTATATAGTAGCAAAGTTAAAACCGCAGACTTCTGCAATGGCTTCGACTTGCAAGATGCTGGGCAAAGATTACTTGACTGAATCAAATAAGTAGGTGCTCATGAAGTCATTAAACATTTAGCTCAACATCTATCATTTTTCACTTCAGCTGTCCAGTTGGCTGACTACTGTTGGGATGTAGATTTTCTCTGCCATTAAATGTCTTGCCAACAATTAATGTGCACTAAACAGCCATTCAAGAAAGGATTAAGGGAATTATAAGCGTGACCACTTGGCTAATTTCCTTGTCTTTGGTTTGTTATCAAAAACACTGAATTATTTGATTTCTCTTTCCTTCGAAAGGAAACAGGCAATGTAATTTTTGAGATTCTTAGAGAGTCAACATTATTCTTCTAATTGTGGTTGTATGTACAAAAATGGAATCAAAATATTCTGGTTCAAGCTGTTCAGCTGTATTCAGAATGCAGTCTGTTATAGTTATCCTTTGTGATGAAAAAGCAGTTCATAACCACGCCTGTTGTCATCAGTGGTAAATTATGGTAGTTCCACTCCAGATATTCTTATTGTAGAGTTTATCACAATTCATTATGACAGAAACTATGGTTTTAACAAGACTCAGTGAAGAATTAGCTATTTAATTGAATAATAATATCCGAATTGCAAGAACATATTGTATTTATCAATATCTAAAAGAGCTTTGGGGCTTAATCTCTAATGTGGATCTTAGAAATAGACTGTGATAGATTTCTTTGCTTTTTTTCCTAAAACATTTATCAAACACTACCATTAGAGATGAACTATTTCTCTAGACAGGCCTGGGGTCTTATCTACCAGTTTCCATCTTCCCAAAACAATGGAGTCAGAGGCATTGTCCCTTACGTGCCGAGCCCTCCTCCTTCAGCCTTTCTGACTGGAATAACAAGGATCTATTTACAGGCAAATAACACTTAATTTCTGGTGATATTATCTGTTGTTCATCAAGGATTTAGACATGCTAGAAGTAATGTTTCCCTTGTCAATTGGACTGAGAGGTATATGAGTACTAAGGGTATCATACTCCCACTGTTATTACTGATAGTGCTAAACCATGTGGATTATTCAGGTTTTTCTGTGAAGACTGCTTAATTATTTCATAAGACCATTTTTTCTTCAAAAATCTTACCTTAAATAAATATTGTCTGCATCTAATCTTGGCCCAAATATAGGTGGTATTTTTTAAAGTTACTGCAAATATGGTAGGCCGAAACTGTTTGCTTCCCCCCCCCCAGGTTATATTCTATGCAGACAGCTGAAAACTAGCTTCAAAATTTTACAGGCTGAGATTTTGATATGTTTGTCTGGAGCCTGAGGCTATGCTCTTTGTCGTGTTTTGTGATTTATCACTGGGAAAAGGCTCTACGAACTTAGTGGAACTCACCAAAAGAAGGTGTTTCCCTCAAGGCTCCAGTTAGGAAATGAAGCTCTTCCCAGTTTGCTTTTGCACCGCATGTGCTGTTTCTGGCAAAATTGTGTAATGATAGCTCTGACAAAGTTACAGACTTCTGTACTATGTAAGCACACTGTGAAAAGAAAAAGCTTAATTCAGTGCTTTATGCAATCTTTACTTTTTTGGGGGTAGCAAGGGGCAGAAAGTCCAAGCCAGGATTTTATAACAGCACAAAACATTTAATTTCCTTTTTTTCTTTTTTTTAAGAGATAATTTGCACCTGTGTAGTGCAGCATTCATACAAACATCACTGGCTGGTGAGGGAGGTAGAAAAGCAGTGCATTTTCTCTTTATCTTTTTTAGTATTAGAAGTCAGAGAAAGTTTCAAGATATTCCAGCACTGAGTCATACTAGTTGCATGAATAAGTACCAACTTTGGACAGCTGTGCTCAAACTTCTCATAGAGAGTCCCAATATTCCTCTCCTTCTTCATATTTGCAGGTACTTATAGTACAGTATAAATGCTATTCTGCCCATCTGTCTAGCTAACTCTGAGCAGTCTTGCTCCAATATCCTTCATTTCAGCCCACCACTCCTTCCTGAACTTCAAACTGCCCATTTCTCTCCCTTCCAAAATGTTTTTCAACCTGCCCTTTATGTTTAAGAAGCCAGTACCCATCAATCCAGAGGAAGAGTTGCACCCCTTCCCTGGCAGTCAAACATGAAATAAGTTTCAAAAGAGGAAGAAAGACGCAAACAAGAAAGCAGTCAGGAGGAAAACGCAAATTTAACTGGGGCTTCTCTCCTTTACTTCAGGATGTAATCCACTGCTGTCCCTCCCAGCTGTCCTGCTGCTGTGTTAGGACATTGAAACACAGAACTGCACTCAAACTTGGCTAAGATGTACTTATTTTATTGGTTTTTCATATTAAAGTTCAAGAATACCAGTGTTAGTTTTAAGGGAGTGGTTTTCAAATAATGCTTCATCACCAGCTTGCACTAGTGTGCAAGCTTTTGCCAGGTCACTCAGAAAAATTCACCCCTGGACTTCAGATTTTAGATTTCTTCTATCACTTTTTGTTAGTGGAGACAAGTAAAATGCAAAAGGTAAACTAATAGAAATCAATTATAAAACAAAACATATAGTGAAGTATCACAGGATTACTATGGTATTGGCTGTTCCATGAGTGTAGCCATTACCTTCTGGTTCATGTGATTTTTGGACCACCTGTCTTCTGCATGACAGCACATGGAAGGGGTATATTCCTTTGAATTTGGGTGGCAGCAAGGGAAAATCAAGCCCTCGCTGGCTGTGCATAATATTCTTGTGCTTTTTCTGGTTCCTTGAAACATGTGTAGTATTGAAAAAGTACAAACAACCTGCACTACTGAGGTGGGAACATGAGTTCCCATAACTTCGAGAGGAGGTAAATAGTTGAAAGCTGATGAAGGACCAGAGGTAGCCTTAGACTTCCAAGTAAGGCTGTCACTGACATTGCCCAGGCTTGTCTAAATCTAGCCACACCCAGGGCAGTTTATCTTCAGTGAAAAATGCATGGAAATCTGCACTTGAAAATTACTATTTCTTTTTGCTTTTTTTTTTCCTTATTCTTTATGTGGCTACACAATGCCTATTAGAAAAATTCCAGCTAAATCCAGCAGGGTGGGATTAATCTTTATATATCAGCAGGAACTTCAATAACTACACAAATTTGTAACATACATGTTCTATTTTCTGACACTTCAGAACAAACAATAATACAGGTGATCTTCTGTATTTTATAGGTATAAATAATCACATACCTAGCTTTGAGTCTTGATTTTTGATAATGAATGATAATAGTATTTTCACTAATTTTCAGAGATACTTTTTTAAGAGTTCTGTGACATTTAAACACATGTCTAGATTTAGAAATTACAGAAAGTGAGGAACAGAAAGAACAATTCACCTTTGAATCATAGAATCATAGTTTGGAAAAGACCTCTAAGATCAGCAAGTCCAACCATCCACCCAACAACACCATGCCTACTAAACCACATCCCGAAGTGTCACATCTACACATTTTTTGAACACCTCCAGAGATGGGGATACAACCACTTCCCTGAGTAGCCTCTTCCAATGTCTGACCACTCTTTCAATAAAGAAATTTTTCCTAATATCCAACCTCAACCTCCCCTGACGCAAATGAGGCCATTGCCTCTCATCCTATCGCTAGTTAGCTGGGAGAAGACATAAACACCTGCCTCACTACAACCTCCTTTCAAGCAGTTATAGAGAGCAATAAGGTCCCCCCTCAGCCTCCTCCAGACTAAACAACCCTGGTCCCCTCAGCCACTCCTCATAAGACTTGTTCTCTAGACCCCTCACCAGCCTAGTTGCCCTTCTTTGGACATGCTCCAGCAACTCAAGGTCCTTCTTGTAGTGGGGGGCCCAAAACGGAATAGAGTACTCCAGGTGCAGCCTCACCAGGGCCGAGTACGGGGCACCATCACCTGCCTACTCCTGCTGGCCACACCATTCCTGATACAAGCCAGGATGCCATTGGCCTTCTTGGACACCCAGGGACACTGCTGGCTCATGTTCAGCCAGCTGTCGACTTACACCCCAGATCCTTTTCCACCAGGCAGCTTTCCAGCCACTCCTCCCCAAGCCCGTAGCGTTGCACGGGGTTGTTGTGACCCAAGTGCAGGACCCAGCATTTGGCCTTGTTAAAACACATACAGTTGACCTCGGCACATTGATCCAGTCTATCCAGATCCCTCTGCAGAGCCCTCCTACCCTCAAGCAGATTGCCACTCCCACCCAACTTGGTGACAGCTGCAAACTTACTAATGGAGTTCTCAATCCCCTCATCCAGATCATAGATAAAGATGTTAAAAAAGACCAGATCCAAAACTGAGCCCTGGGGAACACCACTTGTGTCTGGTTGACAGCTTGATTTAACCGCCTTCACCACCACTCTCTGCGCTTGGCCATTCAGCCAGTTCTTTATCCAGCAAAGAATTTGCTAATGAATGTTTTGTAAACATCCAATCTAGAAGCGATAGGTAGCTTTTCCTGATGTTTCTGCACCTTTTCTTTTCTCAGTATGTTGTTATTAGCTTCAGCCTTTTGGGTTCATGGTCATTTGTTTGGGTTTAGTTCAATTATGTCTAACATAAAGGCACCTCATCGGCTTTGTTGGATATATTCCTTAATGTGCTATAAGGTTTAATCCTTTGTTCCTTGTGATTTATTTGATTTCAGTATGGGACTTATTTGTCACCATTATCTGTGCTGTTCCAAATACACTGTTCTATACCCACAAATTTCTCTATTACTGAGTTAACTTTACAGAACAGATTTATTCAATCTGGCAAAATCATCTATACACCACTATTGGGAGTTTTAATCAGGTCACTTAGTCTTTGAATATTCTTTTTTATTCAAAATAGTAAATGAAGACAACACTTCTATTTTCATGTTTGAGTATATGCTTTTTCAGTTATTTACAGTGGCATTTTTTAATTTCTTATGCAACAGTACAGTTCATTCATCTGTGCATTGAAGACATTGGAATTCTGGAGACAACCTTTTCTTTTACTCTTAGTTTGAGCTTGAACTAGACAGCTGCTTTGGAATCAAAATGATTCAGTACTATATAGAGATAAAATATATTTTTAATAAGTGTAGACATATGTTTCTATTTATATCGTCACACCCCATATATCTCCTGTAATCAAATATTTAAAAGTAGGAATGACAGTAAACCCCTGGTGTCCCTCAGGGGTCAGTACTGGGCCCAGTCTTGTTTAACTTCTTCATCAACGACCTGGATGAAGAGTTAGAATGTACCCTCAACAAGTTTGCTGATGACACCAAACTGGGAGGTGTGGTAGACACACTGGAAGGCTGTG
>Ga0065711_1045321_pt1 | contig 13558 bp, 9 predicted proteins | sample Hoacrofraction12_FD_59098 | JGI IMG/M metagenome (GOLD analysis project Ga0065711, IMG submission 59098) | Hoatzin crop microbial communities from Cojedes, Venezuela - Epithelial fraction 12 v2 (version 2) | ecosystem: Host-associated > Birds > Digestive system > Esophagus > Crop | place...
ACTGGAACAGGCTGCCCAGGGAGGTTGTGGAGTCTCCTTCTCTGGAGATATTCAAAACCTGCCTGGACAAGGTCCTGTGCAGCCTGCTGTAGGTGACCCTGCTTCGGCAGGAGGGTTGGACTATATGACCCACAGAGGTCCCTTCCAACCTCTACCATTCTGTGATTCTGTGATTCTGTGATTCTGTGAAAAGTAGATACTAGACTGAAACGGCATTTAGTATATGTTGAACCACAGGCACAGCTCGAGGGAAGGCTGCAGCGCAAGGGAAAGGTTGTGTAACCCAAAGCCCATTCGTGGGAGCAGTGTTGGTTTGTTGTATCTCATTTCCACTGGCATAACCCAGGAGTGGCTCTCCTGAAGAGGTAGTAACACAACAATATAAAACCAACTTGAATGGGGAGGGATCTGGGACTCTGGCTGAATGTAGATTTAAATGTCATTTGTTGCATCACCGGGTTACACAAGTCATTTAGTACCATGAAATGTTTCACCAGCGTCTGGTCTAAATGCCAACTTCCAGCCCTGAGCCAGTGGTTCAGCGACATCGTCTTCAGTTGAATGGTATTCACAAGATTAAATTTGACTGCATGCATGTAAAAACTTAAGAAATTAAAGCCTGATATCCCACAGGCATGCAGGGTAGGGTGAAAATAATATAACCTGGTTTTGCGGAGAATGATCATTGCCTTTCTCTCCTTTAATGACTTGGACTTTGGGGTAGATTGTGTGCTTCTGCAGCAGAAGATTGTGGGGTCAGGCAGGCCTGGGCACCGCAAAGGGCTTTGAAATGAAGCATAAAATGCTGCAGGATCTTTTTACATCCAGGGAGAGCAGAAATGCTGTTTCTGAGGAAGGGAAAGAAAAGCTGCATCTCTGTTAGTCCAGGTCCAGTACTGCTCATGGCTGTTTCTGATGTTTTCAACAGAGATTCTCTTCTGGAGGAGGAATCCATCTCAGAAGTACCAGTGCACCCACCCGTGATAAAGGCAGGTCTGCTGAGAGCCAAGACAGTCCCTTAGCTGGAGAGGCACGCTTTCCCCAGGCCTGGACTCGTCAGGGGCACGCTGGGGAAAGGCACATCCCGGCCGACATCTCATTGAGGAGAGCATGGGTGCATCACTTTGCCCAGCAATATGCCTGGCTAATTAAAGCTTCCAGGAGCACAGAGTCACACAAGAAAGAGATTGTGGTAATGATTTCAGAAGCTGTAAAAAATGCATTAGAGGAGAAGCCTTTGCAGGCTGCAGGTCATGTCTGAGCTGCCTTACACGCCCAGGTCCCACTTGCACTGCTGGCAGCCAAGAGGACATGATGTGGCCAGTTCCCAGCCCACATGCCTAGAAGGAGCATGCATAACTAAACACAGGTATACATACATATGCATATATATGAATTAGGTCTATGCTTGGATTTCTCTGGTAGCAAGCATTTCTGTGTTACAACATAAAAACTTGTAAGCAAAAAGTGTTGGAGTTGGCATCCTTGCTGTTTAAAAAGTGCTGCAATTTTGCCAGGCATTGCTGGCTGAACTTTAGCCTTGGATGCAAACTTTCATACAGAGATGGTAATGAGTATTTTATAGGCCAGTAGCTCAGAGGATGAAAGCTGCTTCCCTCCCCAGAGAAATGATCCCAGGCTACAGTGCTGAGTGTGCTAACAAGGATCCTGCTGAAGAGCATTCTGCCCTGCTTTTGCAGTGTTTCTATGGATGACTTCACTTTTACTTTATTTTTTTCACAGGCGCAGGGAAGTTATAAAACATCTTTCCAGCTAGAATTATCAAATGTTTTGGAATTTTTCTCCCATCTCGGCCTTGACCAAACCTGGGGTATCTCAGGGCAGCAGTGACCTGGTGGGTCTGTTATTTTGTAAGGACGGCGCCAGGCGCCAGCTAGATGTGGCCTTCACAGCACTCTTGGGATGTGCTCCTCTGGCAGGGAGTCCAGGCATCCTGCTGGCCCCCACGGCCTCCAGGCTCCCGGGAGCTGAGAAGGGAAGCAGAGAGCATGGCCATCTTTACCTTGGAGCTATCAGCCCGGAAGCTTTCAACTGAGAAGCATTGGTACACTTAGAAATCCATCTTATGCCTTGGCACAACATCTTCCATGTCTTTTATTGCAAACTGAACATCAGTGAAGCCATTTTTTTTACCTGGCCTGCTATATATTTTTTCTTTGCTATAAATTCTGAATAAAGGACTCGACTTTGCAGCAGTGAAATTCTTCAGACCTGGCCCCAGCACAAAGAAAAGCTTTTCTTGTGAGGTGCTGTATGCAGGTTACACCCAGCCAGGTTTACTGCAGGGGTTGCGGTGCAGAAGGGTGCTTCTCCCCTTGCTGCCAACAGTTAAATTTAGAGGACAGGGGACAGTCAATATAGCAAAAGCAGCACAGAGAGTGAGCATCTAGAGCACGGGCTTTGGTGGGGGGCTACTTTCTAGCCGATGCTGGCTTTCCCCTATTTTAAGTCAAATGTTAGAAGCTGCTCTTATTTTAAGTGACTGAGAAACAACTGTTGGTCCAGAAGGCAACTGCTGATTTGGAAGTGCCAGCTTTGTCAGACTATAATTAAAGGCAGCTGGAAAAGAGAAAGAGAATGCTTCAACCTGGGTTCCATTGCCTTAGAGTAAACTTCTCCCCACCCCCTGTGCCCCCTCATGATCAGGGAAAATTTGTATTTTAAAGGAAAAGTAATTGAGAAGTTCTGAACTGTTCTTACCTTGACCTTGAATAGGCTGTCCAGTGTGTTATTCCAGAGAGAGATGGGGGTGATGGTATTCACATTGCTCAGCAGGGCCCGGAGAAACTTAGTCCAGAGTCCTGGGCTGATTCTGTAACTTGGGAAGCAGTGCAGTGCCCCATGGCTGGAAGCTGCTACCAACAGAGAAGGGGAGTAGCGACAACTTTGCTGGAGTTAAAATGCAAAAAATAACCTGGAAAAGCAAGAGTGCTGTAGAGAACTGGAGAAGATCCCAGGGGGGAGTAAGTTGAAATCAGAAGGCCCTTCAAATGAAATACAGATGAAAAATGAGGTTATCTGACAATCTGCAGGAAATATGAATTGAAACATACAGTGCTTGGACTCACATACAGGTTGGGGAGAAGTATGTGTATGCAATGAATATGCTATATTCAATCCAACTTTTCCAGCAATATGCACTTGAACGAAAGCATTTGCTGGAAAAGAGGCCAGAAAGGAGGCTGTCTGCATTTGCTGATGGATACGGAACGATTCAGGTCAATATTCAAATCAAAATAAACTCTCAGAAACATACCACATCTATAACCGGAAGAACGTGAGAAAATTGGCTCCATTCTTCTGCTTGAGAGAGAAAGCAGTCAGTCAGTGGTGAAGCTGCTAAACTAGAGATATCTTCTTGATAGCTATCTTATCTGCTCAGGTTTCTCCTGCACCTTGCAGCTGTTTTGACACTGCTAAGAGATCGCCTGATGTAGTGAGATCATGGCAAGATTACACCTTTGCTAGCGGTGGCAGGTTCAGACATGTTAACAGCGCTGTGGTGCTCAGGGTCATAGGGTTGCCTGGGGCTGGGAGCCTGGAGGGAGCCTGGCCTCTGTGCAGGCAAAGCTCCTGCTTACATGGAAATAAATTAGGCACAGACCTGAAAAAGAGATGTCTGCATTTGTGTTTGGTTACACTTCATATGTGCAAGGGAAGTTGCAGGGAACTGGATCACCACATTTAGAAGCAGGTACAAAAAAACACCATCAACACCAGCCTTTGTAGTAAGGCCAGTAGCAATTCACACAGGATTTCCTGTCAAAAATTATACCCTCACAGAGTTCAGTCCTGTATTTGCCTTCAAATGCTTTGTGTTTTTCATATTCACTTATTAGTATATATCATGCAGAATTACATTTACATGCAATGAAACTGGAGATCCTTGTATTTATGGCTTTTTCCAACTGGTTGACTTCCTGCTTGCAGTTAGAGCTGCTAATTGGAAGGTTTCGTTGCATCGTGAATCATAACAAGCTGCTAGAAAATTTGCTTGCTTTTGGATTTCATCCTGGATTTCCTGGGTGCACTCAGCACAGATATGCAGCAAGAAAAGTGTCTACAGGTCAGGAAACATCGTCATCTCCATGAGCTTCCTGCAGCAGCCTGTGCATGAGCACGGTTTGGAGAAGGCTGTGGCCTTTGCCTGCACAAAAATCTCAGCAGATGTGAGTACTCCAAAACTGATTTTTAACTGGAGTGATATTCTGGTTGAGATTCGACATACTTGCTGTTGATAAGAAGTCTCCACTCCCTGCCTGTTTTCCTGTTCGGAAACTCTCATCATTCTTTTCTGGACCTGGCAACCTGTTCTCAAAATAGTAGTGCTATAATGAGTTAAAGTAACAACAGCAATTCTTAAAAAAACATTGTACTTCGAGAAAAATGACCACAAGCATCTTTTTTTATGTAACAACAAATAGCTCCAACTGTTATTTCTGTTTACAAGCCCTTCTGGTGTGGTGTGCCTCTCTTTTATCATTCATCAGTTATTTGAGTGTAACGTCACTTATAGTACATTAATAACACAGAAGTGGAGAGGCAATTCCTATAAGAACTGTTCTTGAGCCAGGATATTTCTGCAAGTGAATCTTCTCAAGCTTTCAACAGAGACGTCTAGCTGCAAACTGACTTCTGGAAAACCAGAGTATGAAAACAGAAGTTTTCCCATTCTTTAGCTATTCCGCTTCCCTGTTCTTTCCCTGCTCTGTATCACGTAGGTTCTACAGACCCTTTACAAGCACTCAGCAAGGAACATGTTTTCTGGAACAGTATTTATTCTCAGTAAGTTTTTACATCAAGATATCTGTTGAAGTTATTTTCCTCACTTTACAGTGAAATGAAACTTAGAAAGGTGCTGCTTCTAAGTTTAGTAATAAAGACCACCTCATGTGGCTCAACATATCGGAACAGAAAGAACAAGGGAAAACAAGGAAAGGAATTGGGGGCTTCTGGTGATATTTCTAATACTTGACACACAGGACAGTTTAACTGATAGTTTAAATGCCTGTACAAGACAAACTGCTTCTGCTAGTGTAATACGGACCCTTGTCCCTCCTGAGAAGTAGCTGGACAAGGTGGGAAGAAAAACGATCTGGACTGTGTGGAAAAAGAATTTTGGTAACTTGTGCAGATCCAAGTTTCCACACATTCCATCTCAAAAAAAAAAAAAAGAGGCAAAAAAAAGACCTATTTATAACCACCTCCTGCACGGTACTCCAGGCATATTCTTAGAGCTGTTCATTCCTGGGGCTAGTAATAAATGGTCCCGGACTTGTGATGAACTGCTTTAATATTTAACTTAACTTCACTCCCATCTTACTGATTTGTTTTAAAAGTCTGAAAAAAGTAAGCATGTTAACACAGCGTTGAAAATAAATACGGTGCAAAATCTTAGTCATTTGACAGTATGAAGGAGTTCATAATGTCAGTGTGTAACGTCTGTACTTAATCTTCGTATGAAACCTGACCTTCCCACTAATCAGTTTTTAGGAGGAAATCCTGAGCCCCATTGAAGTCAGTGGCAAAACTCACAATGACCTCAACATTTATGTATGATGGAAAAAATTGAATCAGAGCACAGCAGACCAATTTTTCCATGTAAGCGTATTTTATGCAATGATTATTTTACTCATTGGTTAGATGATGCAATGACATTTAAGTATTTTCAATGGATTTATTCCTTGTCAACATAACTATTCAGTGGAAAACTCGTGGAAGACAATTCTAGCCTTCAAGGTGGCAATTTTTTTGATAACTAAATTTAAAAATGTCTGTGCAAGTACGATGTACAGATGTTAATTGTGAGCTAATTGCAATGTACACACACACGAACATTACTTTGGCCCTCTTTACTGTTTGCAGATTGCTTGTAAACACATTGTGAAGTCTTTCAATTTCACTCCTATTGTAAACCAGACACAAATTCCAACAAGAAACTGTTTTTGGGCTATAAACCATTTATAAATACTGACAGACCACATGGATGAGCATGTCGCAGGATGTTCTTTCACCTAAGTGAGGACTGGGTTTTGTCCAACTTGATATCCACCTTAATTTAAGTTGTATGCCACATAACACTTCTACCTTCTTCTGTACAATGTGAGCTTTTGACTAACAGAACCTGAACCCGATGGGTGGATGACGATGAATTTGAAAGGTTGTAGGCAAGTCAACAATTCACCAAGGTGGTTTTAGAGTTCACTTAGAAAAGCCTTATGGAAAAGCCTTTGTAAAAAATGGCAAGAAAATGTTTAGGAAGAAAAACGAAGTTTCTGCTCCACCTGTTTATTATGCTCAAATACATATCCTCACATGCAGAAAGTGTGATTCAAGCTAGCACGGAATAGGAAGGAGAAGATAACAGTAACAGCAAATGGACATTGCACTTTAAGTAGTCCCTCTGTTTATAAATGAAATATGGTTGACTCACTTACTGATACATGTTTTAGTCTATGAAGGGGTATAGGGTAGCTATCCAAACATTTTGAGGCTGTGAATGGAAAATATTTCCCTGCTGTTCCTCTCAGTCTTTTCTCAGCACCAAAATGCACGTTCTGTGGATGTGTCCTGGCCCCTGCAATGGCACTGGTCTGGTCTGTTTCTGTAACCTAAACCCTCTGGTTGTCTCTCCGCATGCTTGTTACTCTGAGCTTATTTGCCATTGTTTACACCAATTTCATGTAACTGCAAAGGAGCCTTTGCTTTGGTTAGGGTATTTAGATACAGTTAAAGGACAAACAGCGTTCAGGTCTTTCAAACACAGGAAGCCAGGGCACCAGAAAGAGTGTTTAACAGGATCTAGCAGGAAACAGCCTCCTTGGAAATAGAGGTTTATTTACAAACACATTAAACAAGAGGGACCCTCAGCCCTAGGGGCAGAGGAAGGCTGCTTTTGTTCCATAAACATCCATTTGAACATCCAATGTAAGACCGCCAGCTCAGCTGGGGACGAATGGAGCTGGATGGCAGGTTACCTTTGGGGTGGATGACTCATGGTGGGTCTGGTGGAGATGCTGCTCCTGTCAGAGTGATGCTGAGGGCTTGCACCTTGCACTTTCCTTGCGGTACTGCTACAGCACACCAGAGGAGGGCTTTGCTGGAGGAATCCCAGGTGTTGTGGGGGATGACAGTTTGCTGTGCTCATGAAAAATATTTGGAGAATATCTGGCCTTGACTCAATCTAGGTAGGCACTTGGTGGGGGTGGATATTCAGAAAGTATACATATATATTAGTAGAAGATCTTAAAAATAGGAAGAGAAGAAGCTTAGTCCAGACCTGGGATCGAGTAGCTTTGGACTTTGAAGAAGTCCCAGTCATTATCCAAGCTTTGCTGTTCCAGCAGAGCTGTGCTTGCATGGTTGGGACTTTGCTGACTCCTTCTTCAGGAGTGTCCAGATGAGCGGAGGAGCACAAGTGGCTTAGGAACAGAGTGACCACTCATCTGATGACCAGTCATCAGAAACTATAAGATTATCAGAGGCAAAGGTCATGCCAGGCCTTAGGAAAAGCATTCACACTAAACAAAGCTAGCACACAGCTGATAAAAGAAAAAACCATAGTATTTCATCCTCTTCTGCCTCTCAGGGTGACAATGGGAATGCACCCTTTTTTTTCCTCTCTCCCAGAGCAGCGGGACTTCAGGTTTCAGGCCACCAAACAGCTGTGTGGAGAAGGCTTTCTGTGGCCAGAATCTTCTGGGGGAAGACTTGTCTCCTCTGCCTGCACTGTGCAGCAAGCCCTGAGGGTGTGAATATTTTCTATGCATAGCTAAACCCATCTGCTTTTTTTGTTTTGACTTCTCATTGTCTTTTCCTGCTGTTGTGTCCCCAGGTGTTGGCAGCAGCCAGGCACAGATCAGGGAGGTGTCTCAAGAGAGCAGCTGAGCCAGGGACAGCCCTGGCTGCCTTCTCTGCCCATCAGCACTCGGCTTTGCTGCGAGTGGTACTAGGGGTCTCCTAACACACTCGGAAATTACTTTCCGCAGTCTCTTCACCTCTGCGTCAGTTGGGAGTACCTGTTTACTCGACTCCATAGGGCAAATGGTTTACTCGGCTCTATAGGGCAAATGCTAAATCTGGTCATTTCTCAACCAACTGTGGACACTACAGCTGTTGCTGCAGGAGGTGACGGCTCCCAGCTCAACATCTCTTGTTCCAAACCTCAGCCTCCTCCCACCCGTGGGCTGCGTGGGGAGTTTCACCTAGGTAAGGGCCGAATAATGACTCCACAGTTCAGACCTGCGTGCGATATTCATCAGGCTGGGGCAGTGCGGGTTTGCAAGTGTTTTGACCATCTTCCAAGAGCCTTTCAATGTAGTATAACCCACTAATGAATTTCACATAGAGGTGCAAAGGATGCAAATAAGCAACTCCCCACCTTTCCACTACAGCCTCTATTCATTACAGAGGCAGATTTCTCAGTGTCCACACAATCACAGGAAAAAGGTAAAAGGCAAGCAGTCAGGTAAGAAACAAAGGTAAGTAAAATTATTGTGAATTTTTCTCATTTATAGAACAATCAAAATAGCCGTGTTGACCAGTGGCCTGCTGTTTTTTTTTCTCACTAATTACTCTTTTTTAGTGGAGAAACTGCTTGGAATTTTGGTGTGTAGAAAACAGGGATATTTAAAAGCTGCACGCCAGGCGAAGGAGGAGCGAGGTGGAGTGTGATTCCCATTCCCACTGCATGCTGCCTGCAGGAACGATTGCCTGCTTCCCGGAGGACTGGCTGTCCCTGTGCCTGCCCAGCGCTTAGGGATACACAGCGCCCGCTGGTGAGGGTGCGATTCATCCCAGGTCGGTCTCTATGCTGCATCTCGGCCTGCAGGTGTGAATCGAGATCAGATATCACATCCAGGGGCGTGACTGTCTCGCAGGAGTGGTTTTCATTGAAAATCTGTCATTTCTGGGAGTGATTTTTATTTTGCAGGTGAAAAATGTGAAGGCTATTTCACCATATGGGAGGATCACAGGAGGACAGGGTAAGGATTTGTGATGAGACTCTAAATGACTGACACATGAATGTTACATGTTTAAATTAAAACGCTTTCAAAGGAACCAGTGCAAAAAACCACACATACAGATATGCACAATCTGGTCAACAAGAGTGACCTGACCTGGTGCTTTCAGCCATTATCTGCCATGGGATTAATGGGTGATTGAACCATCATCACCCTGCCAAGACTAGTGAAGTATCGTTGTCAGGAGCTAGCAGCCATCTGTTCAGCAGAGATGTAGTATAAAAGCGTAAAGAAACTAAAATAGGGGAAAGCAGAATAAACACACAACTCTCGGTTACGTCTTATTTTGTACTTAAAATGATTACTTGCTTATGATTTTCATAAGAACAGTTTTCCCAGACTATTTTAAAAGGCAGTGTCATGAATAACCCTAAAGGGAATTTCAGAAAAGGCATTTTCTTTAGTTGGTATATAATCTATATAAACAAACCATAGACAAAACACAACCATGTCCTTTCAACATCTGATTTTTTTCTGATAAGAATGTGGAATTTTCTACATTTTGATTCTCAAAAAAATTGTTTCTAGTCATGGCCCTTCTCAGACACAACAACTCAAACACCACTCTTCGGCACTCAGAAAAGCTGCCTAATGGTTTCCCAGAGGCTAAACCCACTGTGAAGCAGCTTTACTCATCCCAGCACAACTCGAGATACTTACCAAAATTTCAAGTTCAAACATATGATTTAAAATATGCCCTTGTAAGGGAGACAACTATAGTGACACATTAGTTATGAAATTGATGTACCATCTGAGGTAAAGTGAGTGAACTCACCTCAACTTGCAGGGTCAAAACAGAGGCCACAGTACTCTCAAATTAATATTATTTACATCTGAAGAGCAATATTCAGGAATGTCAGCAGTTCTAACTGACAATTAGGAAGGCACTGCCAAGCCTGAGTAACGAATCAGTTATTAGTAGAGGAGTCAGACGGTGCTAATCTCTTCACCAGCTAGTCAGCACTTTCAAACAGCCTGTGGAGATGGCAGATGCTGTTTACTCAGCACAGACATCTCATCTACTCTTTTAGCGATGCTGGGAACGGTCAGTGGTCAAGAAGCCACGTTGGTCCCTCTGGGTAAGAGAAGTGTTCAAGCGTCCCCTGTTTCACAGCGTGCTTTTCTCTCTTCTTTTATGTTGTCTTTGTGAAGCTGCATCCTTCTGGATGTTGAGCAGATTCCCTCTTCTTCTTTATTCACTTGGAAGATTTATTTTAAAAAAATAATCCCCAAGTACCTGTCTCTTTGTCTTCTTGTGTGGAGAAAATGTTGCAATAATGTGGCTGGGACAGTGCAATCTTGTCAGGTCTGTACAGCACAGTGAGCCCACACCCAAAGCACCCTCACCAGAGCCACTCCTGCCTTTTGATGTCACTGACAAGGACAGGGACAGGGTCATGGGGAAACTGCTGTGTTCTGGGACGTGCTGGGCAACACCTAGCCACCTGTTTGCAGATCCAGCCGTCGTTTGTATCTAGAAATTAATTCGGGCGGCTGGTCCCGGGCATGCTCAGCACAGAGGCGCATGGAGCTCAGGGAGGCCGAAGGGTGAGAGCAAGACTGGGTGAGCACACACAGTGACAGTGTGGCTGCGCTGGGTCACCTTTGTCAGGGACAGGGCACATCCTCACCCTGTGCCAGGGGATGAAACACCAGCACAGCCTGAGTGCCAGTGGGACAACATCATCTGCCACAGTGGCTCTGCTGTCTCTTCTCATCATGTTGGCCTTTTCATCGCCAAGGATGACCTGATTCATTCCTGACTTATCGGCCAATGCTGCCTGGACCAGCAAGCCAGGGTCAGTTTCTGCTATGGGGCTTCTCCTGAAATCAACGTTGCACCAGCCTCTGGAGAGAGGGAGCACAGGGACAGGTGCACACACCTCCCCACGCCAGCTCCGCACAAAAGCAAGCTGCAGGTCTTCTGGGAGTGACGAGACACCCCTGCAAGTGTGAAGCTGAAGAAAAGCATCTTGTCTGAGGAAATGACCAAACCAGGGATTTTGGCAAAATTTCTGCTTCATGCAAATCTAAGTTGACGAGCCAGTGGCCAAGAAAAGTCCTCCCCTGATGTCCTTGCACTCCCCAGACAGTCTGTCCCAGGGGCAAACCTGTGCAGGGGTGACATGGTAGTTCCCTCACTAGAGAACTCGTCCAGTTTATTTCCTTGAATGTAGCTGTGCTGCAGCACCTGGCTACTGACTGGGGCCTTCCACTGCATGTTCACTGCCCCTTGCTGATGAGAAGCAAAATAATTCCTTCTTATTCTTGATTATCTTTGGCATGAAATTTGTTGCTTGGGTTTGAATTCCCACTTGTATGTGTTGTCCCACTACTGAGACCACTCAGATGCAGGGCTGGAGTGACATAGGGATCACCAATGGGGACAAGTGTGTCTCCAAAGCTGTCTCAAGAGAACTTGATAACTTTCTGATAACACTTAGCAGGGCTGAAGCTGCTTCAATTACTTCCACCAGTTTTGAATTAATGATTTCTTTATCCATAGTACAGCTAAAAGAATGTCAATGAATGTCCTCAGTTTCAAAACCATTTTTTCATCCTTTGACTCCCTTTATTCTGCTTGGAGATTTGAATCAGCCACCTGGGACAGCTCAGAGATTTGACGGGTCAAGTACGACATAGTGGCAGGGTCATAACTGAAGTACTGTTATGAAGGAATTACCTGGCTGAGAGGTCTGCAAACCCCTTTCTGTCCAGCAAGTCATCTATTCCTCTGGCGTGGGGCACTGCAGAGTCCCTCCAGGATGGGTCTGGCGTGACATAGCTTATAGTGAGTCAGTCCTAAAGGCTGTGTGTGGATAAGGACACACAGCCCAATCTGTTTGTCTTGGAGATAACTGAACTTGCAAAAGGCAATAAATGCATGCATGCTAGTCCCCAGAGCAGCTTTGCTCAGAATTACTTTCAACTGAATCGAGCAGCTCTGGATTACACATAACAATGAAGCCTTGGGAGATAAGGCCTTCAGCAGTGTCAAACTCATGTCCATTTAATTAAAAGTAACAAGTGCTGCAAGCTTACTTATAAGAACACATAATATTTAATAACCCATTATCTTCCAAATATTTACTGTGCATTTATTATTCTTGTTTTAACAGAGGGGTCCCTTCGTACTTTAAACTCAGAAAGAAATATATTGAAATGCATATTTAAGATCTGTATCAGCTGAGCTTTTTTTTAATTGAAATACTATAAGCTCATGTGCATAAAAGGTATCATTATTAACTTTCCTATCCAAAACTGGAAAAAAAAACCCTCCAGGCATAGGGTAGTTAACAGATTCAAATGTAGCTGAGGCAAAGTTTCTTGTGATGCCTGTGTAGAAAATAATATGTGTGTTTCGTGTCCAAACAAAGCTCTTTGTCCAAAAAAGGGTTTATCTCTCTGTGATGGAAGGCTAGACAGGCATAAATTGTTGCAATGACCTTTTGCCCCATGATATTACTGAATTATGTTGGAGCAGAGGTGGGTTTAGGGATTTAGTAAATGGCAAAACCCTCTGACCTAAATTACTCTAATGCCTCCTTTAATAACATCAGAGCTATGCAAATGAAATGCACTTCCTGCATCTAGAATAAAGATTGCTCAGTCAGTTTTAAGCTGCAGCCAGGGCCTGTAATATTAAAAATGTAACAGAAAGCAACCCAGGCCACCCATTGGGCAGCCCTACATCGGAGTGGCACAGCACTGTGCTGGGTGGACTCACATGGCTGACTGCAAGAAAGGCAGCACGTGGCTGCTTTGTCTCTCCTGCCATTTATGCTCATGGCAGATCCCCCCAGAGAGGCTAAAGGAACAGAAACTCCAGCTCTGACTCCTTTGACCTACTCTCACACAAACATTCAGGGCTAATGTACAAGCTAATAACGTGAAGGGCACATACATATATATATACGTATACACATATATACATCTGCTTTTGTCTGTGTGTGTGCATACATGTAAGGCGAAGACTATGAAGAGCTAAAGGTATTTGTAGCTAGCAAGGAGGATGAGCACAAACTTTAACTTTGCTGCTTTTTTGTATGTCTGCGACCTAAATGTGTCATCCTACATGTGTCATTTTTTATCCCTCTCCTCACCCAACATATATTCACTCCAATGTATACATACAATAATCTTGTGGTATCAGGTTGTTGTATACATTGCAGTGGATGCCCAGAGATTCATATCAACCCCATGCATCGGTACAGCCTTGGGGCAGAACTGCTGGAGAGCAGCTCTGTGGAGAGGGACCTGGGTGTCCTGGTGGATGACAGGTTGACTATGAGTCAGCAGTGTGCCCTGGCTGCCAAGAAAGCTAACAGGATCCTAGGAGGAGTGTGGCCATCAGGTCAAGGGAGGTTCCCCTTCCCCTCTACACTGCCCTAGTGAGGCCTCATCCGGAGTACTCTGTCCAGTTCTGGGCTCCCCAGTTCAAGAAAGATGAGGAGCTACTGGAGAGAGTCCAGTGGAGGGCTACGAGGATGATGAGGGGACTGGAGCATCTCTCC
>Ga0065711_1009551_pt1 | contig 13557 bp, 14 predicted proteins | sample Hoacrofraction12_FD_59098 | JGI IMG/M metagenome (GOLD analysis project Ga0065711, IMG submission 59098) | Hoatzin crop microbial communities from Cojedes, Venezuela - Epithelial fraction 12 v2 (version 2) | ecosystem: Host-associated > Birds > Digestive system > Esophagus > Crop | place...
GAGAGTGTGGCTGAAAGAGATGGACTTGTCTTGTGCTGTCACTTGGGATGGAATGCACAAGTGCGGGTGACAGCAGTTGTTCATGTGAGAGCAACCCTGTCCTGCACCAGCGATTTCTTCCTTGGAAGCAGCCAGCCTGGTTTCCCAGGGCTCTGGGCAAATTAAATTAGACAATGAGATCATGAATGCTTTATGTTCCTTACTGTTAGCTGCCTGAAGCTTCAGTAGTCTTTGCCTAGCTGTCTTCCCTCTCTGTGCTCTGGGGTCTGACTGCAGGTTAAGAGCAGAGGGATGGGTACAACCACCTCTAGTTCATGGCAGAACAGCATATGGTCCCAGAGATACAGATTGTTGTGGATAGCTGCTGAAGCAGAACTGAGTAAAGAGGAAGAGGAGCTGGGAGGGAATGGGTAAAGTAGACCCCAGAGTGACCCATACTCTTTTGCTGTTTGCCTTCCTATTGAAGTCAGCCCTGGAATTATGACTAGAAATTGGGGATCCTTCTGTCATGCGCAGTGCCTGCACCTCTGTGTTTTGTCACTTGCAAAGGCTGAGGTGTTTGAAGACATCAGCACATGCTTTTTCAGGGCTGGGGAACTGCTATAGTGATGGCTAGTAATGTGCTGTCTCCTCCTAGTGTTGCAGCTCAGCCACACAGGTAGAAGCAGGTTTGTGGATTTAATTGCATTTCTTTCCGTGAAGCCTGCGCCTGGCAGGAGATGTTCAAGGTTTGGTTGTGGAGGGAGGTCTTGGGTATTCCAGTCTCAACAAGGGTTGTTCTGAGGAGCTTAGCGAGAAACCCAACAACAGGTGAGCTCTAGCATATCTGTAGGAGTGGAACAGCAAGGCAGGAAAAGCCTGAGCTGTGGAGGAAGCTGCAGTTGCTCCTGTGTGAGCAGTAGCTGCTGTCAACGTGCTGGTTTGGTGGGAGTTGTGGTTGGGGTGGTAAGTGCATCTTGGCTGCCCTCAAGCCCTGCTGTCCTGAGATGAGTGCCTTTGTGGGAGGGAGAAGGGGAGGGAGATTATGCAGTGGGAACCTGGAGCAATTAGAAACAGTCCTCTGATCTGCTTTTCCGAAGTGCAGAGAGGAAGAAAGGCAGTTGGTAGAATTTGCTTAATTAAACCCCAGAAAAGAAACAGCCAAAGTGTGCCAAGTGCGCTTGATGCAAACGTATTCATCTGAGCCCTTGCTCCTGGTCATTCTTGGAGAGTTGACAGCTGGTTTCCAATGGCTGCTTGTCTCTGCAAAGCTGCTTCAACCCTGACCTGACTGACTGTGACAAAGAAGGAGGGCAGGCCGCTGCGGTTCATCTCCTCAGGTTGCAAAGCAAGAGTTTGGGAGCTACGCCAGCAGCTGTCAAGGGACTGGGAGGGTTCTGACTAGGAGAAATAATGTATTTGCAGTTACCTTCTTACTTTACCCTCTGAAAAGCAAGTCACAGCCATATCTGCTTTTATGATCAATGAGGGTTAGTTTGCTGCTTCTCCTGCCTATGGGGTGCAGCCATTGCCGGTCACCATTATGGGTGTAGACTCAGCCTGATGTGCTCTGAGATAGGGTTGAGCAGGACTGAACCCCTGTGTGGTGCTGTTGATGTGTGAAGGAAAAGCCCTGACCTGGGCTGTGTTCCGTGAGATGCAGAGGAAAGGAGAGGCGATGGTGATGCATCCAGTAACGAGGACATAATGTATTTTGGATCCTTTGGCATTGGGTGACCCTTCCCAGTGGAGGTGGCTGGCATTTCACCTTAGCATGCTAGAGGAAGGGTTCATTCTACATCATACTCAGTACCTGCTGAAGATGAGAGGCCCTCTGTCAGGGGTCCTCCCTTCATATACACTCTGAGTGTCTGGATGCTTCTCTGCTGGTTTCTTTGCTATTGCTAAAGAGAGCGGCTGAACTGCCTCGGATACCAGAAGCCTGTCAACTCTTGCTCTTGCCTTCTGTGGTCCAACCTCTTATTTCTCCCCACAGGACTCAGCAGAAGATATCCACTCCATCGACAGCTGTGAGTACATCTGGGAGGCAGGAGTGGGCTTCGCTCATTCTCCACCACCCAACTACATCCATGACTTGAATAGGTAAGAGGGTCTGCAAAAGCAAAGAGGGTCTGCAAAAGCAGAACGGAAAGAGACTGGGCTCAGGAGAGGGGGTTCTAGGGCAGGTGGGCTCTTCTTGCCTCCTTGGGTACCTGTGATTCCAAAGAGGCTTTCTCCTTGCTCCTTTGTGAGCTAACAGGACTGGCAATACAGAGTACAGGAAAAAAAACCCAACAGTTGTCTGTTGAATAGCTCTTTGTAGTATGATATAGGGGTTGGAGTGTCTGGAACAGGAACTGGCAAAACATTGCTGCTTTGAAAATGCCTAGGAGCTTTGTACTGTATTTCTCTCTCATAAGGCAGCAATTCTGCTGAGCTTTGTGCCACTGACAGCATTGTTGCTTAGGAAGTTAAATGGGACTAGTTCTCTGTGGGGAGGACCTTCTAGATAGGACTGAGCCTTCCTCCTGTGTTGTTGTGGTGATTGTGCCTCCTGTGCCCAGTCCCTGCTCCCGAATGGCTCCAAGCCTTGGCTGCTTCTTCCCTTCTTTCAGGACAGAGCTGCTTAAGCTGCTGCTGACCTGTTTCTCTGAGGCCATGTATCTGCCTCCATCCTCGGACAGCAGCAATGCCAACCCCTGGGTGCAGTTCTTCTGCTCCACGGAGAACAGGTGAGGGTGAAGGATGGGGGACTGGGTGCCACGGGGAGAAATACCTGCAGATCTCTTCCATGGAGCATGTTGGTGATGGGAGACCNTAGGACTTGCTAGGGGTGTTGCCCTTTTTTCTTTGTCCTTGTCTTGCGTATGCCCAATTAGCATCTCTGCTTAGCGAGAATTGTTCCTCAGCAGCAAAAGGAGAAACTGAGGGTGGTGCTTACTGGAGCGTGATGCAGGACTGATCCCTGTCCCGCAGGAGAAGGCAGATCTGTTCCCCGGTGGGATGGCGGCGTGGCCCTGCGGTGGGCGGTCTGTGGCGAGGGCGTGCTGCCCTCTAGTGACAGTGTCTCACGGGGCCCTCAGGTGACAGGCACCTGGGGGAGCACAGTCCTGGCTGAAGGCAGACGGTTAAGTCTTTCCAGAGTCTAGAGAGCTTTGCAGACATCTCCCCCTTTTCACATTGCTGCACAGGATTCCTCCGGGAGGCCACGCAGCCCTTGTCGCCTTCCCCTTGCCTCACAGCTGTAGTCCAGGAGACCAGCTGGGAGCTGGCATGTCAGCTCTTGTCTCTGGGCTGCTCAGTCATGGGCCGCTGTTATAGCTTAGAGAAGGTGCTAGTGTTTTGTCATGACCCCAGGCTCCTGGGGAGAGAGATGCCTGTCCCTCTCCAAGGCAGCACCTTTTGCTTCCTGCTTTTGCCTTCAGAGAATGTTTTCTCCTCCCCAGACACGCGCTCCCACTCTTTACCTCGCTCCTGAACGTCGTCTGTGCCTACGACCCGGTGGGTTATGGGATCCCTTACAATCACCTGCTTTTCTCGGACTACCGCGAGCCCCTAGTAGAGGAGGCAGCCCAGGTGCTGATTGTCACTTTGGACTATGACAGCTCCACCAGTTCAAGTCCCACTGTGGATGGCACGACCACTGGCACGGCCATGGATGATGTGGATGTGAGTAACACTGGGATCTGTGTTTGCTGCTCTGCTGAACTCCCTGTGGTCCTCTTACACCAGCTTGCATTGAATGTTAACCTGCAGGGTCCAGCACCGCTCCTCTCCTTGCAGTCTGCCATCTCTGGCCCAGTCCTGCTTCTTTCCTGCAGGTCTCTAAACAGCTGTAGATGACCAAATCACTGGGTTTTGGTCACTGACTTGGATCAGGAGCATGTAAGAAAAAAGCCCCTGACTTTACTGTTCTGCGGGGTGCTCTGTCTCCTAGCATTTAAAACTGGACCAGAGGGGAAAGCTGAAATGAGCCATTAGTCCCCAGAGCCAGTGGTTACACTTTGACTTCCTGAGTAAACCTTGTTGCCAGTAAGCATTTCACTCCTTGTCTTTGAATGCAGCCTCCCGGACCGGACAATCTGTTTGTGAATTACCTCTCAAGAATACACCGAGAGGAGGTAACATGCTCCTGTCCTGAACTGTTTCCTGTCTGATTTCATGCTGATTGCATCGGCCCTGGCCCACCACGGTCTCCTTCCTGATCTGTCGGCAGGATTTCCAGTTCATCCTGAAAGGAGTGGCCCGCTTGTTATCAAACCCGCTGGTCCAGACCTACCTGCCAAACTCTGCCAAGAAGATCCAATTCCATCAGGAACTCCTTGTCCTCTTCTGGAAACTCTGTGACTTCAACAAGGTGTATATCTGCTGCTTGTTGAGCTTTGCCACACCTTGCCTGTTGCTGAGAGCCTGGTGTGGCTCTGGCCGGACTGAGCCCTGGTGAAGGGCTGTGGGCAGGTGGTTAGCAGTGGCTCTGGTACTCTGGTCGGCAGCACCACTCCCTGCTGGGCAGGCTGGTTGGGTCTGGCTCCAGGAAGAGCTTGTGAGAGAGGCTGCAGCTCCTGTAGGTCAGCACTTGAGGTAAATGCAGGAGCAGGTGTTATAACTCCACAAATAACACTGGAGTTGAAGAGCTGGTGCATACACCAGCCTTTCTGATGTTCTTGAGGGACCAGTTAGCTTGAGGCTATGTCATGGTTTAAAGCAGGGCGTCCATAAACTGAGTGACAGACGCTCTCTATTAACCCCCACCCTCCCACCAGAGGAAAGGAAAAGGAAGAAAAGGGAGAGAGACTTACAAATAGAATATAAAAAGTTTTAGTAGTAAGACTAATAATACTAATAATAGTAATAATAATAAGAGAAATAATGTAAAATATACAAAACCCACACTGAGTTTCCTGGAGTTGGGTGCCAGGTGCTGGCGTCCGGGCAGCACCAGGAATTCTAAGACTGGACTCGGCAGCGGGCAGGAACTGGACTCAGGGGTGCACGGATAGGAATCTGGCTCAGGATTGCAGGTAGAACAACGAGCAGGGTCCTCTTCAGAAGGCGGCCATGGACAAAGAGAGCGAGACCCTCATGGTCCCCCAGCTTTAAACTGAGTATGACGTGCATGGCATGGAACACCTCGTCTGTCAGTATCGGGTCGCCTGCCCTGTCCGCCCCTCCCTGCACGTACGACCCCTTCCGCCTGCTCACTTGCAGGACCCGAGAGATCTGTCGGTGACCTTGGCTGCCATGGTGATAATTATAAACAGGGGCCTTTTTCTGCATTCCTTTCCTACCGTTAGCTCAGTGTAACTATAAACATTAGGTGTTATCAGCTTTGGAGCAGACAGTGTCTGTAAGGTATGCAGCCAGCTTCAGAAAAATGCAGTTACTGAGAAGAACTTAGCTGTAAGGAAGACTCACTAAAAGAGAGTCGGTTCTGTTTTAACCAAAACCAGGACAGGCTACCTGGCCTAAGTCCTGCGGATGGCGCAGAGAGCCAAATGTGCTTGTGATTGTCTGAAATCCTCCCCTTTCTTCCAGAAATTCCTCTTCTTTGTGCTGAAGAGCAGCGATGTTCTGGACATCCTTGTCCCAATCTTGTATTTTCTCAATGATGCCAGAGCAGACCAGTGTAAGTTGGTTATTTTCAATATTGGGGATGATCTGTGCTCAACAGTTGAGCTAGAATGTTTTTAAGATGCTTCCTCCCTGCCACGGAGATGCGATAGCTTCTCGAGTGCGTGTTTGTAGCCTTCTGCAGGCATGGAGCAGAGTGGTTCAGTTAACTGGGTGTTAATGTTTGTAGCAGACTAGAAGCAGGGCATGGTCTATACCACAACACAGAGAAGGGAAATCCTTAGCATGTGTTTACTCATTTTGAGTCCTTATGTCCACTGTGTCTCTGATCCTATGAAGAGGGAGAAATGAGCAATCTGCTCTTGCATTGGGTATAAATCGGGCATAACTTCATCACTAGGCAGTGGAAAGTAGTAGTCAGATCTTTCTTACTACACTGATGGGTTTACATCAAGAACATAATGAAGAAAAGCATGATCTGTTCAAGATGCAACGTTGTACTGGCCCCACAGATGTGCTTGGGAAGGCCACTGGTAGTGGAAATGGGGGGAGCTCTGAGTGGGATGTCCCTTACCAGGATGGTCTGGTCTGTGCAGCTTTTCTTTCAGTTCCAGGGTGTTTCTTATGCCTCCTTACTGCCCTTCTGTCTTCAAGAGTCCACTGGCCTCACTGTGATGTGTGGTTTTTTGTTTGCTTTCTTTTTTTTCCTCTCTGCAGCACGAGTGGGCTTGATGCACATTGGGGTTTTTATCCTCCTGCTTCTCAGTGGGGAGCGTAACTTTGGGGTTCGACTGAACAAGCCGTATTCTGTACGAGTGCCTATGGACATCCCTGTCTTCACAGGGACACATGCAGATCTGCTCATCATAGTGAGTATAACATCAGCAGTTCTTTTCTGTCCCTCTTAACTCCTCTTTCATACCTCCACAAATAATTGTCCTTCTTTATTCCTTCATCCTTTCTACATTTCCAGCCCACTGAGTAGCTAGAAAGTGTGTGGGATGCATCCAAGCACTGGTGGGGTCTTTGCACGCTGTTAACCTGAGGTGATGTGTCTGGCAGGGTGCATCTGCATGAGATGATCCCAAAGAACAGGATCCTGGATGGTGCTGGACTGGTGTCTACAGGACTCTGGGACTGGCATGAGCGGGGCGGGTGCATGGTCTCTGCCAGACTTGATTGCAGGTGGGGAAGGCAGGAGATCTGACTGCATTGCTGGCTCTGTCCCAAGTAACCAGAGTTGTGTGGAGCACGTCTGTCATAACGGGAACACCAGTGATACCAAGCTCAACCCTACAGCTTTGGGTTGCTGCAAGATTTCGTGCATCTTTCAGTCTGTAGTGCTGAGGGCCATAATACTGCCTATAGCCAGCTGTGTGTTTTGCAGTGCCAGCCTCGGGTTACCCTCCTGTCATGGTAGTGCTTGTTTGCCAGAGAAGAATCTGTCAGCAGCTTCTGATAAACCTCCAAAAGGAGATTCCCATTATGAGGAGTAGGAAGAAACGTGCCCACCAGAACTGTTCTTGACGCTGTGTGTTTTGCTATTACAGTCGATTACCTTTAGATCATCTCCGTATTTTCACTATGCTGCAGGTATTCTCTACAGGCCTGCTAGCTAGAGGTGGGAAGGCCAAGAATGGGAATGTCTAAACTGGCTGCGAGGCAGTTGAGTCTTTCCATGTCTGAGGGTATAGTTAAGAAAAGCAGGAAAAATACTTGAGTTAGAAGTTGGCACTAAAATCAAATGTGAAATGATTAGTTCTCTGGCATTTCAAGCAGGTATCATCAGGGTTCAGAGTCAAAATCTGTTGGAGTTGAAGATGTTTTTTATTTTCTGGTGGTTTGTTTTTCGTCTCGGGCTGTCTGTGCGTTTTGGAACAGTTCGCAGTCAGTTTCGTTTGCAGTGTTGTAGAGCCCTAATCATGTCCCCAAAGGATTCCTTGTAAATGAAAGCTCGTACTCCTGGAGTGCAAGCCTGCAGTGAGAGGAGCCTTGCTCACCTGTGCAGTTCTGGAGTGTGCAGGGCCCTGCCCAGGAAGGAATGGTGTCAGCAAGCGATTAGTGTGGGGGTGGCATTGGTTTTGGTTGAGGGGGTGTTGTCAGTAAGGTACCACCTTGCTCAAGAACTCCTTCCTTACCATAGGTCTTTCACAAGATCATAACCAGCGGGCATCAGCGGCTGCAGCCTCTCTTTGACTGCCTGCTCACCATAGTTGTGAACGGTAAGTGCTGTGCTGGTGTGAACCCATGACCCGCAGCGGGGATGGGTCTGGCTGCTCTTGCTCCCCTCTCCCTGCACTTCTACCTGTGCCCCCTAGTACTGATCAGCATCAGAGACTGCTGCTGGAAACCGATCCTTTCTCGTCCGTGCTGGAGATGCCTGCTGCAGATCAGCCCTGCCTGCAGGGTTATTGCCTGGGCTCAGATGGGGCAGAGGGTGGGAGAGCCCTTCTGAGCGGGCAGAAAGGCATTTGCCAGAAGGCCTGGTGAGGGTGGTGGCAGAGCTGTCCCTCTCCAGCAGGGAGTGCCACCTCCACACGGTGGCAGTGGCTTCTCTTGGGCTCAGTGAGCATGCAGGTGGCTCCAGCTGTGTAAGCTCTTCAGGAGGCACGCCGGAGGTGGTGTTACTAGCACAAAACTGCACAAAACCCTCTAAAAGCAGAAATGCCTGCTTTTACTAGGCAATAGCTCTGTTTTAACTACTTTTATATTTGGAAGTGTTTCTGTGGACCCCTGTTGGGCTCAGCTGTTCCATGAGGCTTTCCCAGAAGTGCAGGGTGGGAAGGTGGTAAGAGCAACTTTTTTAGTGGCGCATTTATGTGAATAAATACACCTTGGTTCTTTCTTCAGTTTTCATTTCTTTGCCTTCCACAGTGTCTCCGTACCTGAAGTCTCTCTCCATGGTGGCTGCTAACAAGTTACTGCATCTCCTGGAGGCTTTTTCCACCACCTGGTTCCTGTTCTCTGCTGTCCAGAACCATCATCTTGTTTTCTTCTTGCTGGAAGTTTTCAACAACATCATTCAGTACCAGTTTGATGGTAAGATACCGACTGCTGTATTTAGTGGGCTTGCACTAGTTTAGTCCAAGAGAACATGAGATGGAAGTTCAGAGAAAGTCTGAACAGATGAGAGAAGGGGAGAAGTGTAGAAGCCAACTACATGGAGACTTGCCTAGGACCGAGAAGTTGGTGAGTAGGTAATCAGTGTTGGGTCCTGACCAAGACAGGCTGGATTAGAGCAAAAATGAGATGGCAGCTATGAACAGCATAAACTTGGCCTCCTGCAGACCAGAAGATGAGGTTGGTAGAGGGGAAGAAGAAGAGAAAGCGAGTGCGTAACGCTTGTGTCTGGCTGGATGCTGTTTCACAGTTGCTCAGCAATGTAGGTGAGGGCACAAAACAACTTCCATCTACTTAAACATTTAAAAGTGCCTCTGAGTTCGGCTCTGGCAGGTTATTGGAGTTGAAGACCAAACAGCCCCATCCAAATAAAGTTTGAGCACGTGCTGCCTTTCCAGGAAATGCCTTATCCTTTCCCTTTTAAAAGCATGACAGTCGTTTACCTCAAGGAAGTAGTAGAGTGAGGTCCCTTAACCTGTTGGGAGCTCTTATTTCTCCCTGCTCAAAATTTGATGTTTTGCTTTGCCACTCATGATTTGCAGTTTTAATTTTGCTTCCCTAATGGATATCCAGCAAGTGGTGGTTGCCAGATCCTAAACCAGCCTTTGTGGCTGTGATTTGTACTTTGTCTTAGGGGATTGTGTCATTCTGTTCTTTGGCACCTTGCAGACAGTAAGAATTCTGACCTTTTGGCTTTCCTATGTCAAGCCTGTTCCTCCTCAAATGGAATGCCCCTGATTTGTTTTGTGAGCTCTTTTGAAGATGGACAGTTGTTGAATCTTGGCTAACAACCTTTTCCTCCAAAACAGGTGCTAGTATGTGGTTTAAACTGTCCTTTTCCTTCTCAATTGTTTGAATGTCAGCCTCTAAGCCTTTTCTTGTGTACCTTCCAGACTAGGAAGGATTTCACTGAATTTCCTGTACTGCTTTGTAATGGATAAGAGGATACTGAACTCTGCTTGCTCGTCCTTGTGCCATTGCCTTTGTGGGTGGGAGCGTCGTTCTCTGAGCTTGGGGGTCTCCACAATCGTGTACCCAGCGAGCTGTACTGTATTGGCAGAGCTCTTTGAGTCTTACTTCTCTGTTCATTTTGTTGCTGTGATTCCCAGGGAACTCAAATTTGGTCTACGCTGTTATCCGCAAGCGGAATGTATTTCACCAGCTGGCCAACTTACCCACAGACTCCCAGTCCATCCAGAAAGGTCTGCAGCGCAAGAAGAAAACTCCTGAGCCTATTTCTCGCACCAACTCCCAGGACGGGGTCTCCATGGAAGGGTCACGTCCTGCTGCCCCTGCTGAACCAGGGACGCTGAAGACGAGTTTGGTGGCTACTCCAGGTCAGCTTTAGTTTACCTTTGTAACAGGAGAGAGGTTTGTTTTCCCTTTGAGATATGGTATAGACTCGCCCTTTCACCGGGTGTGGGAGAGATTAGGAGTTTACATCTGTGAATAACTTACTGCCTCTCAGTTTCAGATCAGTTTGCCCAAGCTGATCACAAACAAGTCAAAGTAAACTGCCTTGAGTTTGTCGCCTCTCAGACCGAGCGTCCACGTGGCCGTTTGTCCTAATCTTGACCTTTTGCCTCAGTTTAACTATATCCATGTGAACCTGTGTGCCTCTTACATGAGGGAGCATGTTACTAGAGACAAATTAACTCCTTTGGTGTGATGAGATCAAGGCTAGATATTGCTTCTCCTGGTGAAAGGAGAACGTTTAGATGCATAGGGTCTGTGCGTGGTAGGGCAGAGAAGGACCCCCTGCTCTGAAGTGTATTTAACTCACATGTGTTTCCGAGCTTTTTCTTTTCTGAACACAGGAATTGACAAGCTCACAGAGAAGTCACAGGTATCGGAGGATGGGACCATGCGTTCACTGGAGCCCGAGTCTTCACAGCCTACACCAGAGGGTAACCCACCCTCGGCTGTGAGCGATGGGGAGCCCTGGAGCGGGGTAAGGCCAGGCGTTCTGCTGTGTAGGGAAGGTCTGGGGCTTGGTGTGACATGAACTAAAATTGGGGGCTTTGGGAGAAGTCTGGTTGGCCCGCTGAAGAAAGGCATGTATTGGAGGCAGTATGCACAGATGCTGGGCTGGAAAACGCTGTGGTTTAGAAGTACTGTTGCATCATCTTGGGTGTTTCATGTTTGTGCTAGTGACACAAGAGCTAGGACACTAGAGGAGTGAGCTTTCTCCACCTTAAAAGCTACTGATAGAGCAGCAAGTGCGTAATTGCAAAGGGATGTATTCCTGATCCAGAGCCTTTCAACTCAAGTTCTAACCGCTGCTGCTTTTTCCTCTCCCTCCTTTCTGGGATGCAGAGCTCTACCAGAATCTTCTGGCTAGCTGGTGTTGTGAAAGATGCGTTCCCATGAGGGCTTGGCTGAGATGCTCCCCTCAGAGCGGCGGCTGCTTGGCCATGCTTTGCAGTCTGTGAATCAAGGCTGTGCTGGCCTCCTAGGCTGTGGTGGCAATGTCAGCCTTCTGGCATTTGCTAGTTTTCCCCATCAAGAGCTATAAAAACGGCTATCTTCCAAATTCAGTTGAGCAGCAGTCTCTTACTGCTCTCTAACTCCTCAGTCCATGTCCTTTCCTGTCCAGCAGCAAAAACCTCCAGGCTGTCTTGTGGGAAGTGTGTTACAAGGCTTTTTCTGCACATCCTCTCCTCCTTCAGCAAGGCCACATTTATACACCTAGTGCTGCCTTGTTCTCTGCCTGAGCATTTACTGTCCACTGAACCATTTCATTGCAGTGAGAACATTGCATCCCTTCACACAGGGAGGCGTGGTTGCCCCATGGTGAAAGGCATAACTTTCTCAGCTTTTCCTCTCTTACTTTTATCTGGAGTGGCCAAATTGACACAGTAGCTCTCACAGGTATGGAGCAAACTGGGCAGGAGGCGATGAGTTGGGATGGGATGATACATTTTTATCATGGGCTCCTATGGATTGTGGTGGTGCTACAAGAATCCTTGAGTCTGTTTTGCTCTCTAGGTGCTTTTGGCTGAGCCAGTACTGCAGAATTGGGGTGCAAATGGGGGATGTTTGCAAAGGCATTGCAATCTAGCAGAGCAGGCTGAAGACTCCTATACTCTACCCTTATGTCCTGACCCTCTCCGCTTGTTCTGCTTATGTGTGTGGGCTTTTGGTCTCAGACAGTTGCCCATTAGCTGTCCCACCTGGCTCCAGCAGTGCTGTTTGCACATCTGAATGTTTGTGGGGTGGGAACCAAAAAGCAGATGGGAGGTGAAGGGCAGTAAAGCAGTGGGCGTGGGATATGCTGTGGGGAGAACCATCACTGCTGTCGCGTGCCGCTTCAGGTGGCACACAGCTGTTTCCAGGGATTGTGGTGTTTCAGACTCACTGAACGTTGTTTTCTTTCTGTGCTCCAACTTGATTCCAACCTACTGAGTTAAGATAAATGAATAAGAGGTACTGGATAAATTTTAGGTTACCCACCCTTATGACTGATTTTAATTTCCTTCCTTTATCTGTTGTAATGTTCTCCCCATATCAGTCATAACCATTTCAAAAGTGTCTCGTGAAATGTTCAACAGCCTCCATATTTCAATGTAATTCCATCTTATCTCTTCTAAACGTGTCAGCTGGCTGCCAGCGTTTGGATGGCAGTTGTGAGGGGGCAAGGGCTGTGGGAGAGTGAGGAGGAAAGAGGAAGAGGGTAGGGTTATCTGAAGAAATCAAGAGTGTTTTATGTTTTTATTAATTTTATTTTTAGAAGCTTGATGAGGACATGGCGCTGAAGCTGAACAGGCTGAATGATAAGGTCATAGCTGCAAACATTGCAAAGTAACATTGCTGTTTAGGCTTTGAATAAACCAGAATGAACAGAATTCCCGAATATCCTAGGACCAGTTTTACTTACCCTTCCTGGCCTTCTCTGGTACCAGATAAAGGTCCATGATCAGCAAGATGCCTTAAGCACACAATTAATTATGTTGTCATTAAGGGATATATTTGCTGACAATTTACAGAAGAAAGATTTTGTTCTTCCAGCAGGCCATGAAACACAATCTTGGGTCATTGCATCTCTGTGTCCAGCAGCTGGCTTGAGCTGTTCGCCAGTCAGAAGCGGACTGGTACAGCACTGTCACCTTGCAGTGGCTTGCAGCACAGGGCTGCCTCTTGCCTGCTGTTTCTGGTTGCGAAGGTGACGTGTGAACGAGTCCACGCACGTGGAAGTGCAGGATGGCTGTTGGAAGGAAGTGTTCCCGTTTGTTTTGTAGAAACAAAAGCTATAGGCTGTAGTAATGAATGGTCAGGGTGCATTGCAAAAGGAAATTTTGTATTTTTACCCCATGCAAAAGTCAATAGTGATTTTAGAGGCTTATTTCCTTCCTTCCCACCGTGAATATTTGGATCTTTCCTTGGCAGACCTGGAAAGCCAGGGTGGTAGTAATGTGTTCTGTGTAAGATAAACAAAAATAGCACGATGGCGAGAAGAACAGTAAGAGAATTGAGTCTTGGGCTTTTGACCAGAGCTTTTCAAAAAGTGACAGCGATGGTGTTTGTGTTTGGAGGTGTGAGTGTATTGTTCCTTAGGGGGCAGGGGTTGTTAAGTAGGAGTTGCTGAGAGCCCACCCTTGGAAAAACACTCTTTTAAGATATTCCAGGATGGGCAACAAAAATCCCAGAGATACTCAGTAGACAGAGGTCTGAAAAGCTGTGGCCTTTAGTTGTTTATTCTCTGTGCGAGAAGAAAGAAGCATGCTTCAGCAGTCATTTCCCTGTCCTGTTTTAACTCTCCCACTGTCTGGGATTGTTCCAACAGAGTGTCAGCAGCGGTGACTGAGGTTGTGACCTTGCCACAGGGTCCTACAACTTAACCCCATCAAGTATTGCTACTCACTGGGTCAAAGCATATGGTTTTGGTGA
>Ga0065711_1045322_pt1 | contig 13557 bp, 7 predicted proteins | sample Hoacrofraction12_FD_59098 | JGI IMG/M metagenome (GOLD analysis project Ga0065711, IMG submission 59098) | Hoatzin crop microbial communities from Cojedes, Venezuela - Epithelial fraction 12 v2 (version 2) | ecosystem: Host-associated > Birds > Digestive system > Esophagus > Crop | place...
GCCCCGCCGGCCGGGGGCTGCCGGGCGCGGGGGGGACAGGGACCCCCTCGTCCGCCCGCGTTGGGGTCAGCGCTCGGATTACCATCGCGGAGTGACGCCGTCCGGGCTCTGGCGAACCCTCAGCCCGGTCTGCGGAGCGCGGATGGAAGTAACGGGGGGGGAAGAAGCAGCCAGGACGTCCCCAGCAGCTGGCGGAGGCGGGGGGATGCGGGGGCGCAGCCGGCGGCGCGGGGCTCCGTCCCTCCGGTCCCCGCTCGCCCGGGCGTGCGGGGCGGCTTTACGACAACCCAGCGGTCCGGCCCGCGGTTCCCCAACAAACCTTCCTCCCCCCCAGCAAGTGACACTTTGTGCCTTACTTGGTGTGCCCAGAAAGGGGGCTACGAACAGCCCTATTCTTCCCTTCCCTTTCACAGACTCACAGAATGCAGGGCAGAAATGCCTGGTTCCCGTTTGTCAAAGTCTGTGGAATAAAGGATTGGGGGTTTACATTTATTTTTTTCTAAATTCACACACATATCAGCAAGACCCCCAGCCGGTGATTGCAGTATTGTTTATTGACCTCCCCCAAATTCATCCTCTGTGATCTTTACAAATAATAAAGTCTTTACAGGTAACCTGTACAAACCTTTCCCAACAACAATTCCAAAGGCTAAAAGGAAGAAAGTTAGTTTTTTGGTTTTTTTTTTCCCAAAGACAACCATAGCAGTCAAAGGTAAATCTGCTTTCTGGGCCAGATTTGCCCACTGAGATGCTAAGCAATGTACCCTGCACAGGCAGAGGAGACAGAGATACCCCACTCTCGTCCTAATTAGCCGAGAACCTCTTCCGCACCGAAGCTTCATCCTCAGCCTGTCGGTGATGTGGAACTGTGCCTCCGATCCCTTGAGGTCCGCTGGCTGCCAGAGCAGTCTAACGGGCGGCACGTTTCCTTGGGGGAGTTAATGGACAACAGCCACATGTCGGTGACTGTTTTCATGCTGTTTCAGTCGCATTGGTTATAGATAACTGAACCAGAAGCAATTAATTTGAGAAGAAATAGGTTCAAAATCCAGGGCAATAATGGCGCGTAATGAGCCCCACCACCAGTTGAGCCAGGCGCGCGAGCAAACAAACCGCGAGAGGCAAACATCCGCCTGGAGTTCTCGGCGTCTGCCAGCAGCCGCTGACGATTTCCATTAGCTGGGGCTGCCACAGTGGAGTGAGTGTGTAAATCAGGTGGAGTCCGCCCCTTTGATAACCCATTTCTCTCTCTCAGTGGATCTCTGGGGAGTGGCCACTCATCTTCATGTCACACACGTGAAAAATCACTCAAAGCACCATCCAATCTGCTTTATGTCTTCTCTCTTGTCCATGTGGAGCCCAGGGCAGACACTGTGCGCATTACACAGAGCTGTGTTTTTGCTATGTGAGGTGTCAATAGTGACATATTTCAGCTAACCAAGAAGTAAGTGAACAGCAAAATGAGAATTTCTATCAATACAAGGAATACTATATTGATGATTAAATCTTTCAAATAGTTGGCTACACCTGATATGTATTTCTACCCATGGAATCACTTTCTGATCGCTTTAGAAACATAGAGTTTTGCAGTCTTTCTGGGCATGTCCTTGCTCAAATCTGGAAATACCTAAAATAAAATGGTTTTTATGCCTTCAGTTGGCTGAAATGCTCTTGCCTTTGGTGGAAACCACATCTTTTAGCTAGGAGATCTGCACACATACCACACTGAGGCTCACCACATTCTACTCCTGTTATGGGTCTGCGTGGCAAGGTATTGGTAGCAGGGGGCCTATAGGGGTGGCTTCTGTGAGAAGCTGCGAGAAGCTTCCCCCATGTCTGATAGAGCCAGTGCCAGCCAGCTCTACAACGGACCCGCTACTGACCAAGGCCAAGCCAATCAGCGATGGTGGTAGCTCCTCTGGGATAAGATATTTAAGAAGGGGGAGAAGAAACTGCGGTGAAATGGTAGTGAAAAGAAAGGAGTGAGACGGTGTGAAAGAAGTAACTCTGCAGACACCAAGGTCAGTGAAGAAGGAGGGGGAGGAGGTGCTCCAGACATCAGAGCAGAGACTCTTCCCTTGCAGCTCGTGCTGAAGACCATGGTTGAGGCAGGTTTGTCTTCCTGCAGCCCATGGAGGTCCATGGTGGAGCAGATACCCACCTGCAGCCCGTGGAAGGGACCCCATCAGGGCAGGTGGATGCCTGAAGGAAGCTGTGACCCAGTGGGGAGCCTGTGCTGGAACAGGCTCCTGCCAGGAACTGCAGACCCATGGAGAGAGGAGCCCACACTGCAGCAGGTTTGCTGGCAGGGTTTGTGACCCCGGGGGGGACCCACGCTGGGGCAGCCTGTTCCTGAAGGACTGCACTCCATGGAAGGCACCCACGCTGGGGCGGTTCGTGCAGAACTGCAGCCTGTGGGAAGGACTCACGTTGGAGAAGTTTGTGGAGAACTGTCTCCTGTGAGAGGGCCCTCATGCTAGAGCAGGGGCAGAGTGTGAGGAGTCCTCCCCCTGAGGAGGAAGGAGTGGCAGAGCCAACGTGTGAAGAACTGACCATAACCCCCATTCCCCATCCCCCTGTGCTGCCTGGGGGGAGGAGGTAGAGAAAATCAGGACTGAAGTTGAGCCCAGGAAGAAGGGAGGGGTGGGGAGAAGGTGTTATAAGATCTGGTTTTATTTCTCACTATCCTTCTCTGATTTGACTGGTGATGAATTAAACTCCCTTTTCTCCTCAAGTTCAGCCTGTTTTGTTCGTGATAGTAATTGGTGAGTGATCTCTGCCTGTCCTTATCTCAACCTTTGAGCTTTTCATCGTATTTTCTCTCCCCTGTCCCTCTGAGGAGCGGGAGTGATAGAGAGGCTTTGGTGGGCACCTGGCATTTATCCAGGCCAAACCAAAACAACTCGACACACGGTAAAGGTTGACAGACCTAAGAATGAGGTGCAGCATATAAGAGCCATGTATTGGTGAAAGCACAGTATTCCAGTGCTTTCTGTATTAAGTAAAGTCTCTGTCTAAAGCAACCCATTCCAGATATTGACCTTTAAGGCACTCAGCAAGTTTCAATGCTCTCCAGAGTCTAGATGTCTCAGAGGTATCTTTTTCTCTGGTGAGCTAAGATAGTTCTGATCCCTACTAAGATGGTTGTGATCGCTACAAACATTAGAAGTAGGATTGCCCAAGGAAACATCTGTATGAGACAATACCCATCTTCTGCGCTGCCATCAGGAGTTGTCCCGTGGCTTTCTTCCGAATACCACCCGGTCACAGGCATTGCCGCATCTGCAGTGAAACAGCCTTCTCTTTACGAAACCTCTCAGATGAAATGACGCCCTGTAATTCCAGAGCAATGGATGTGACAGCAGTACCACACGTGCAGTTTGTCCAAGCGAAAAGGCTTTCTGAACAGCTGACCTTGGACTCGGCCACCCAGTCCCCTGGGAGGGGGAATGGCTCTGGCGATGACGTCCCTGCCTGGCAGGCAGGTGAGCCTGCCGTGCTTCAGTCGCACTAGCAGGAGCACACTGTGTAACACAGCTTTGATGCTCTGTGACACAGCTGACTTATGAACAGTCTTCTGGTCATCAGTGTTTCAGTTCCAATGAGGTTTTTGGTTGAAAGCGGTATCATTACTTTGACACACCCTCCCTCACCAAAACACCTACTAGATCCTAAAAAATAAGCGGGTCTTCTGAATAACGCCTAATATTCACAACAATTTTCATGCCAAATGAAGAGCTAAGGGATGTGTTACAAGCCCCAAATTCATGAACAATTTCATTGCAAAGGGATTCTCATATTAATTACACCCATATTAATTATATGCTAATAAACTGAACTAAGTAAAGCTCTTGAAGCACACAGATGACAATCCTACACTGGGAAAGCATCACCTCTCTCACTGCAGCTTATGTGGGTCTATTTATTTTTAAAGAAAAACATGAATATTTCATTCACAGTAGTTTTACCCATGTATTCCTATGCCGGAACCTGGAGAGTCCATGTGAATTTAAGAAATACGTAAGGAATTGTCACTGACCTACTTATAAAACACTGACGCAACTTCTTTTCTAAGAGTATAGAAAAGAGTCTTCCTTATATTGCAAAACACACATAGTTGTTTACTCAACATTATAGTGCTTTAATGTAACATTTGTACAGAATAATATTTGTAAAACATGATGTTCCATAATTAATACTTTTTGAAGTGGAACAAGGACAATAGTCTGTTGTTACAGAGAAGCAGCTTTTTAATTTGAGTAAATTTGATACTGCTGGGGATGAGGGCTTTTGTTAGTTACTGACAGGCAAAATGCAGGCAAATAATGCTGCGGCATTTTCTGTTGATACCCTTCAATGTGGACTTCTGTCTGCACCGTTATATCGTTATGATCCAGATTTTGCTTCTACAAAACCGGTCACGTGTAAAGACTGTGTGGTTGTTGTGTGATGTGTAAAACGCCATGTGGGACTAAGGTGAGACCACCAAACTCATTTTCACTTGTTTTCTAAATCATGGCTTCAACAGCAAGGAGCAAACCTCAGATACTGTTCTTGAATAAACCTCAGGTGTTTATTAAATAGTTTTTTCTCGCCGGTCTCCTGACCAGATCCAGGAACTCCTCCTGCGGCACCCTCTCCCTCCAACACATACAGATGTCTATTTGCCTCTACAGAGCAGGTGATTTGCTGCTGCATTAGCCTCCTCACAGCTCCTCCCTTGCATAGTCTTCCAGATTCCCCCCGTGCTTTCTGCCCTTCAGCAGGTTTCCCTCACACAGGTGCTCTCTCTCTTTCCTCCTTTCTCAGACACACACATGAGTGCACGCCCGCTCCTTTGCTCGTCGTCTCTTTGCGGTTTGTCGGTCTCGCAGCCTCCCCGAGGTGAGAGCTGGTATCTGTACCAGTGTCCTGCGCGCTGCAGGCTTCCCGTCTCTGAATTGCACTCTGCCTTTCTGACCATGAAAGCCTCGAAGAACTTGGGATTTGATGACAGCAGCTTGGCTGAGACTCAGCAGAGACTGTCAAAATGACTAAGCTACACACCCGACCATGACGGTACCGGCCCAGTTAAAATGCCTTGGCATCAAAGGCGTTCCTCTCAAGCATGCATCAGCTGAAGAGACATCACCCATTTTAGTTACAGGTATAAATGTTTCATACATATTTGATATTGCCCCACTTGTAATTGCAAAAGTTACTTACCATCAGAAAATAGAGCTGTGAAACAAAGTCTGTAGCTATTTAAGGAACACACTTTACATCTCTTAAAGTTTCTCGCCTTCCTGGGTTTTTATACCATCTTCACTTGAGGACACTTCACGTCTTGTGCCTGTGGTTGCAGCTTTGGCAAGCAACCGGGTGCAGTCAGCAGTGGAGAAGCAGCACCAGGAGTGGTGGAAGTTACAAGGTGGTTGTTATGGCCACATTCTTCTGGGCGCAGAAAGAGAAATGGAGGCAATTACATTCATGGAAGGTAGAGATGAAGGTATTTTTCAGAAGTTTTCCCAAAGATTCTTGTTTGATTCAAGGGCAAGGAAGAAAGGCTGGAAGTGCAGGCTGTGCTTTCCCTTCCCCAAATTTGAACCTCAAATCTTTGAAGCAGTGAGATGCCCACATTAACCTTCCTTGCTAGAGTCTTGTTCTTTATACTGGCTTTATTTTCTTCCTCCAAGAGGGTGCACATCCCTTTGATATAAGGTAGAAGTGATAGACTGCCCTGCTGGCAGCCTTCACACATCATGATATCTAAAAATGTCTTTTCACAGAAAATGTCAGCTAGGAGTGCTGGCATTGCATTTGGTGCATGGAACCATATGAAGTAAGAAGAGGATAGTTCATGATCAGGATTTAATTATCTCAGTTTTGTCAGTCCAGACCACAATCACAATTAGGCAAGAAAGTACCTTGACCTAAGTGTGCTCTGTGTTTTGATCATTTTGCCACCTGAAATCTTACCTCATATTAAAAAATGGATGAGCATATCCATCACAAATACTTATGATAACAAAGCTGTCATGGAAAGACTTTAAATTGGTCAGTTTTACTTTTGTAATAAAGAAAAAAATCTATGCGGTCCTCACTGGAGCCAGATGTTGGCTACAATACAAGTCCCTGAAAGCAAGTGGGTGCCATTTTTTCCTTCTTCCACAGCCACCAATAATATGGTATTTCCATCTGCAAGTACCAAAGTGGAGACAGGATTTCTGACACTAGAAAACTCTCTACTACAGAAAACAAAGGGAAAACAAAATCGACTAGCTGAGAATCAAATCAGAACAAATCCATACTTGACAGCAGAATTTGTTAATGACCTCAAGTGGGGTGATGAGTTCTCCAGGCTTTATTTTCATTACAAGCAGCTGCCATTTTAGAGAACATGCTGTTCTTACAGGTTTGACACAGACGTTAGGGGATGACGTTTACAGCTTGCTGTGGTGGTCAGAGTCAGTGGAGAGATTCCAGGCAACTTTGGATCAGGGACCAGATCCAGACCCCATCCCCAGACCCCATGCACTCACAAAGAACGGCAGACACTTCTGGTATTGGGCACTGCTTTCCTTCTCATGGGCACAAGCTGCCATATCAACAAATTCCAGCACAGATCATTTCAAAGAAGTCCAGTCTGTCTGGTATGTCATGAGTGGGACTGCAGTGGAACAGAATATTAATACCTATCATACATCCATTTAGTTTTCAGTTGAGCAAAGCCAGATTGTGGCTTTTGCATCGTAGAGAGAGTTAAAAAACAGTTTCAAACATGCTTGTGACCTCAAAGGTACAATTTTAACAGTTCCTTGTATAGTCTAATTGCTTCTGCAGTATCAGGAGAGAAAGTACCACAGAATCTCTTACACTGTCTGACAAATAATAGGCTTTTAAAACTTGATCTGTACAGTTTTCATACCCAAAGGCATATTTATTGGACAAACCGAATAGCTTCAATGATTCTATCGGTCTATCAAATAATTAAGAAGGCCTTTAAGTAGTAGCACTCACACATCATCAAACTCCAATTCTTAAAGGACCTTGGATTTATATTGCCTAGAGAGAAAAATGTAGAAGAAAGGCAATAACCTGTGTGTTGAGGAGCCTGTACACTTCGGCGCAACAGCCCAAGCCGTGTTAGCCTTTTCTGCTGAGAGATCCATAAAGACTTGATAGCTTAGGTGCTGCGGTGCTGGGATGTGGCAGGTGGCTTCCGGACCCAAGGAGGAAGTTTGAAGAGCGCTGTGCTCTAGCATGGCAGCATCTGGGGATTTCTGAACCCCCCTTCACTGCACAGAATAAACGCGCCCAGCGCCTGTCTCACCAAATCTTCCTGCAGCTGAAGGGAGGCCTCCGGACTTGCGTCATCAGGAGGAAGAAAAGCACGCTTCACCTCGGACCATGCTTGATTGGGTTAGTCCTACAGATGTAATTAAATAAACCCCAATTCCAAGCAGCCAGAACCAACAGTCTGGTAACCAATTTGATCAGCAATTCCAGAATGTGAATGCACATCATGCTTTTTAAAATTTGCATCATTTTAGCGTTGCTTTTTAAGCCATGAAATTAAAATTCTCCATTAATTAATATAGCTAAATCATTACTGAGCATGATACTAAATAAATTCCACTATTCCCTTTCTTGAACAAACAAAAGGAAGAGAAAGATTTGGGCCCGTATTTTCTTAATAATTATCATCTATATACAAATTCTAACATTTATTTTAAATCCCACTCCTTGTCCCTTTAATAGCAAAAATGCATGTAGGGCTAGGAGGGCCAGGTTCAAGTACTTGCTTGGTCTGATTACCACATGTGCTTCATCCTGGCTTATCTCCATTGCTAGTGAGCACCCAACTCTTGAGTTATTTCTAGCAGAAAATTATTTCACCATAAAGTGCTTGATTAGTCCTCATCTAAGTGGTCTGTTTTTCAAAAGTCTAAGCACTAGACATTTCTCAGGAACATCACTTGCAGTTTTACTCTTACTTGTTCAAGCACGTGTAAAGCTGGAGATCCTGTATTTTAACACACCTGCTTGGCTAGGGGAGTCAGACCGCTAATGTGGGCAGATGGCAGTCAATAGCTGCAGTACCTAACCACTGACAGAAAAACAATTTTAGAAGCTGGGAATTCCTTACATTCTTGTTTTTGAATTCTAACAACAGTGTAAACTTGAGATATGAATTAAACATTTAATATAGCATCAGTGGTTTCTTCTTGGGTGGGAAGGAGCCAGGCATGCTAACTCACAGGTGTGTAAGTAACAGAAAGGTACAGAGATACAGGAAGGGAGGGTTACTGATGGTTGAGAAACCACTACCAAGTTGGGAAGAAATGAAGCGACTGTGAATAAGTAACTTTTACGAGAAGGGACTAGAAAAAGACATTCAATGATGATCAGTGTTTTTAGAGGAGGATGAAAGTAGGAGTTAAAGTGTGCCACCTAAACCACTGAGGGGAACTCAGGGTGTGTAGGAGAATTCTAGATCCTAGAAAAACAAATCCAGTGCTGTAAATACACCACACACCTGTGGATCAAAATGAGTAAGCATGAAGAAATACTATGTGTAATGGAGTTCATTAGCTTAGTAACAACAAGGCTTGGTTCAGAGAGTATGGTCCCAAGTACAATAATTAAGATGTGAATAATTAGAATATCCATATTTATGTGAATATTTCCCTTGAAGCTGATGGAACTACAAGTATGGGTGAATGGAATCACAAATAATTGAAGCTATATGCAAAATATCAGCATTTTAAAAATAAAATATAAGTATTTAAAACACTACCTTTTCTTCCAGAGAAATAGTTATTTTAAAAAAAAAACATGATTCATGACTTTCGAATGGAAGCTATTTATAACCTGTGCTTTAGTGAATCTCCACAGTTCAGAACAAAGAAACAAGGGAAGGCATAGGATAATTAAACGGTAAAACTCAAGGATTGATTCTGATCTCCAAAGCATCTTTCAGGAATGGATACCCAGTTAAAGCAATGCTAATAAAATGGAAGATTTGGCAGGCAATATACAACTCATACAGTAAGACAAAGCTTAGAAAGTACACAAAAACAGTCAAACACACGATGACAAATAAGAAGTGATGCAAGTAAAACACATATGGAAAACTGACTATTGTACGTAGGCTTATTCGACTGCTAAGTGTAAAGGAAGAAAGCACAGGGTGAGAAAAGATTGCAGTGAAGGTAAGTGATTTATATGGGTGTCAGAAAAGAAAGACTAGGGGTAAATCTTTACTCTGAAGTTACATGTAATGATGTGAAAACCCTGCTGGATAAAAGGTATTAAAAATATCAGCGGTAAAACAGATCCAGAAATACATGTTCTGCTAATTTATGGTACCAAATGGAATCAATTGGAGATTCTGAGGAAATCGTAAGAATGAAGCACAAGTCCAGCCTACCATAATTTATCACTAAAGATATGTAATTCATCATTAAAACAGCCACTCTGCTGGATAACTGGAAAATGGCCAACACTGTAGCAATCTTTAAAATAGCTTTTAAGACTGACCCTCAGAACTGAAATCTAGAGAATCTTAATTCATTATTGAGGAAAATAGTTGAGAAAATCATTTAAAATAGTTATAAAACACCTACAGGTGATATGCAGGAGAGAGAGAGAAAAAATCAGGATGAATATATTGCAAGTCAGCACAGATCAGCAGAGACAAATTGATATACTTATCAATGAGGATAAATTGTGCTTTCCTAACCTGTTCAAATGTTATAAAGAGTTAGCAAAATATTGACTAAAAGAGAATCATGGGATACGCATTTACAGATACATTTGATAATATCGTTCACATGAGGCTTTGAAGGAAATGCAGTAACCCTGGGGTAGGAGATAAGGTCTTTGTTACAGGTTAAGGGGAGAGGAAAGGACGAGGATGAATGGCAGATGATTGGGATGGAAAGGTGGTAGGAGTGTGATGCCGCAGGGACTGTACCAGAGGATCACTGCTAGGATTAATTCCACTCTTTCTCTGGCCCCATCTATTTATTAATGACCAGGAAGAAAGGGAGTACAGTGAGATGGCAAACCTGCTGACAACACAAAGCTGTTAAATTAGATAAAAGGAAGGTGTCTGTAAATAACTCTTGGGACTTGTGAAGCTAGCAACAGGAAAGGAAATGATGTTCAGCATAAGCAACTACAGAGATACGGCCATAAAAGAAACTGCTTAAACTGCTTATACTCATTAATTGGGTCTGAATGAATTACGGGGGAACCTTGCTGATTTGCATTTGCATCTACTACATTTTGTTGCTTGTTTACAACTAGAGGGTTTATTTTAAAATAGTGGACTGTACAAAATATCTTCTGTTCGTGTATTTAAATTGTTTGGGTTTCACTTTATCTGAACCCTTCATAATCTCTGACTACTGCTCAATGCACGCGGTGACATGCCACCGCTGAGAAGGGCAGTGTCTGCCTCTCTCTTCAGAGCTGAGAAACCCTGGCAAGCAGATGGCTCTGAACGGTGGGGCCAGTGAAGCAGTCTGTCAGAGCCTCATTCCTTCACCCCGTCTCAGAGCCAGAGGACTCCTGCTGCGGGAGCTTTTATATCTCTTCATAAAAAAGACCGACGACGTGCTAAAGATAGCCTCTGCTTACATGGGGCGAGCCAAACTGTGCACAGAGGAAAATGAACAGCCTGTCCTTATTGCAAGATATTTTTCACAAGATTACAGTGCTGATGGGAGGGGGTTTGCTCTAAGCTCCTGTTGGCCAATCCACTGAAGTATTTCCTCGACTCCTTCTCACCCTAAATGGGTCCAGAAAACGTGCAGGGCAGAAGGAAGAGGAGGAAAATGCCAGAGGAACACTGAAAACCTTACGCTGACCTCAAGCCTCGTTTTACTTGCACTGACGTAAATGTGGAGTAGCTCAGCAAAGTCCAGCAAAAAGACACCTCGGCAACAGGGATGCGAGAGAGAGCAGCATGTGGATGGACCAGGACCTGGGGACCGAGCTGTCACTGCCGGACCCAGCCCCACAGCGTGGACACTGCTGGCATCTCCGTCACTCCTGCTCAGCCCTGTGGGTCAGTCCAGCCCCAAGCAGGTGAAGAGGATACTGCTGACAGGCACGGGCTAATTTCCCAGGACTACAAGAAGACTCTACATGCTTGCCTTACTACCCTACTGTAGCCAACCTCTAGTGGATGAAAGGAAGGTAAACATTTCCCCTTCCCCCATAATGAAGTTGCACATCAGTGGAAAGGGGAATTCTTCACCTGTTCAGGTGACTGGCATATCACTTAGTGGATGGGAATAACTCCGTAAGGACAACATAAACACAGAGCAGCAAATCTTGCATGGAAGCTTGGAGGGAGGGAGGAGAATAAAGGGCACACGACACAGAAATGGTAATCACTGCTACACCATCTGACCTTTCCTACCTGTACACACCTGCCTTTTTCTGCGTTTGTTACAGTGTAAGGTATCTTTTGAACACAGGTGAGCAGAAACACATATGGTCTTCTGAGCCCAATATCTTTTACTAATTCCTTCCCAGGTCTGCTGCAAATTCTTGCCAGGTACATTTTGGAGCATCATTAGCTCTTTTTACAGCCATGTAGCACAGACAGGCTCATGGCCATTGTATGGTCTATCAGTTTGTTCATCTCTTTTTCCTCCGGTTCACGAACCCCTTTCCTCCAGCAAAAGTTCTGGTGATTAGTCTTCAAGGGCATGATTTTGCACTTTGGATTATTAAATTTCATGCTGTTTCTATTCTGCTGTTCCACAAGGTCATCTAATTTTTCCTGCATAATAATCAAGTCTTCCTCTGGTCTGTATTAGCTGTACGTACCAGCTTTGTGTCATCTGCAGATTTTGTAAATGTGCGTCTAGTTCTTGCACCAAGGTCACAAAGGACAACACGAAACCAGACTAGGCCCAAGGCTGTCCTCACAAGGAACATAACTATTTCTCTCTTCTCCTGTAATCCAGCAACCTCCTCTGTTCAACAATGTCAGAATTAATCCTCTATCATCTCTTGCTCAAATATTAGTTCCTGTGAGGCACGCCTTGTCTCAACATTTTCCTTAAATCTAGATAGATTCGGTCCACTTTTTACTTGCTTTTTCAGTCTTTTTCATTCCCTAAAATCTTTTCTGGGGTTCATATAGGACAAAATCCAACTGAGCTATGATTATATCTCGTTCCTCCACTCCTTTTTTTTTCCTTTCGCTCATGCCGTGAAGCAGCATGTTTCTCCCTGGAGGCGGCAGGAGGAGAGGTGCCAGAAGAAGACAAGCACTCTGACAGCATCTCCTGGGGAGCAGGCGAAGTGTCAGGATAGAAGGAAGTAATATTTGGGACATCACCCAGTCCTACGATTGGTTTGGGGCTTTTTTCCACTAAATTTTTAAAATCTTTAACAGATATGCATGTTCAGTAGTACTGGGAGCATTTCTTTCAAAGACCCTGACAGACTCTTGATGAAGCGTAAGAGCATTCAGAAAAATCTCCCAGAATTGGCCAAGGACACCATATAGATCCTGCCTGACCTTGCAGCTTTTCCAAAACAAATACATGCTGAGACACGGGGGCAAGGATTTCTTGGGAAAGGCAAGGCTGAAGGCGAGGCCATGTCAGAAGTGGGGTAAAACTGCAGCCTGAGGATGGACTTGGAGAGCAGGGAGGGCAGGGCTGCTGAGCAATGACAACAGATATGCTCATCTCCATCATTTATCAACAGTCCTGGCTAACAGGGGAGGTCCCAGATCACTGGAGGATAGCCAGTGTAACATCTATATACAAGAATAGCTGGAAGGAGAATCCCAGGAACTACAGGCCTGTCAGCCTGACCTTGGTGTCGGGCAAGATTATGGAACGATTCATCCAGAGTGCGCTCACTAGGCATGTGAAGGACAACAAGGGGATCAGGCCCAGCTAGCATGGGTTTGTGAAAGGCAGGTCCTGTTTGACCAACCTGATCTCCTTCTATGACCAGGTGACGTGCCTAGTGGATGCCACAGCATCCTCCTGGAGAAACTAGCTGCTCAAAGTTTGGATGGGTGTACACTTCGCTGGGCAAAAAAGTGGCTGGATGGCTGAGTCCAGAGAGTGGTGGTGAATGGAGTTAAATCCAGTTGGTGGCTGGTCATGAGTGGTGTTCCCCAGGGCTCAGTTTTGGGGCCAGTCTTGTTTAATATCTTTATCAATGATCTGCATGAGGGGATCGAGTGCTTCTTCAGTAAGTTTGCAGATGACACCAAGTTGGCCGGGAGTGTTGATCTGCTTGAGGGTAGGAAGGCTCTGCAGAGGGATCTGGACAGACTGCGTTGATGGGCCAAAGTCAATCATATGAGGTTCAACAAGCCTGAATGCCAGGTCCTGCACTTGGGTCACAACAACCCCATGCAACTCTACAGACTGGGGGAGGAGGGGCTGGAAATCTGCCCAGCAGAAAAGGACCTTGGAGTGTTGGTCAATAGGCAGCTGCACACAAGCCAGCAGTGTGCCCAGGTGGCCAAGAAGGCCAATGGCATCCTGGCTTGTATCAGGAATAGTGTGGCCAGCAGGAGTAGGGAGGTGA
>Ga0065711_1045324_pt1 | contig 13557 bp, 9 predicted proteins | sample Hoacrofraction12_FD_59098 | JGI IMG/M metagenome (GOLD analysis project Ga0065711, IMG submission 59098) | Hoatzin crop microbial communities from Cojedes, Venezuela - Epithelial fraction 12 v2 (version 2) | ecosystem: Host-associated > Birds > Digestive system > Esophagus > Crop | place...
TGCGGCCGCCCCTCCCCCCGCCGGGGTGCGGAGGAGAATGGAAAGAAACAGGCAGAAACTGGTGAGTCGGGATAAGGGCAGTTTAACAGAACAGCAAACAAAGGGAACAGTAACAACAATGATACAGATAAGGAGAAATCACAAAACAAACCAGCAGAACAGAACCCGCAGAACAGAACCACTCTCCCGGACCAAACTGCCGCTGAGCCCTCCCGAGCCGCGAGTGAGTTCCCGCCCCGCCTCCCCCCCCAGCAGAACTTGACATGACGGCACATGGTATGGAATACCGGGCTCTGTTTGGCCAGGCTGGGGTTGGGTCAGCCCACCCGCCTGTGCCGCTTCCTGGATTCCGGTGAAAATTAACCCTGTCCTGGCCGAACCCAGGACAGCCTGCATGAGGTTCAAGAAAGCAAAGAGCAAGGTCCTGCATCTGGGTTGGGGCAACTCTCAGTATCAGTACAGGCTGGGAGATGAATGAATTGAGAGCAGCCCTGCTGAGAAGGACTTGGGGGTACCGGTGGATGAAAAGCTGGACATGAGCCAACAATGTGCACTTGCAGCCCAGAAAACCAACCGTATCCTGGGCTACATCAAAATTAGCATGGCCAGCAGATCAAAGGAGGTGATTCTGCCCCTTTACTTTGCCCTGGTGAGACCCCACCTGGAGTCCTGCATCCATCTCTGGAGCCCTCAGAACAAGAAGGATATGGACCTGTTGGAATGGGTCCAAAGGAGGGCCACTAAAATGATCCAAGGGATGGAGCACCTCTCCTATGAGAAAAGGCTGAGAGAGTTGGGGTTGTTCAGCCTGGAGAAGAGAGGGCTCCAGGGACACCTTATAGCAGCAGGCATTTCAGCACCTGAAGGGGACCTACAAGAAAGCTGGACAAGGACTTTTTACAAGGACATGTAGTTATAGGACTTGGGGTAATGCTTTTAACTAAAAGAGGATAGGTTTAGACTGGATATAAGGAAGAAATTTTTTACTACGAGGGTGGTGAAAAACTGCAATGGGTTGCCCAGAGAGGTGCTAGAGTCTCCACCCCTGGAAACGTTCAAAGTCAGGTTGGGTGGTGCTCTGAGCAACCTGATCTAGTGGTAAATGTCCCTGCTCATTGCTCAGGGTTTGGACTAGATGACCTTTAAAGGTCGCTTCCAACCCCAACTACGCTATGATTCTATGATTCTGTAAGTGCTTATTACTGGTAGCAGTGAGTCAGAGGAATTATTGCTGATTTTCCTCTCTTTTGCTGGCCACTTAGGCAAGATTTTTGGCTAGACTCTCTTATCTTGCAAGGTATTTCCTACACTCTTAAGAGCTGTGCAAATAAATATACATATGAGTCAGTTCTTCACAATATATATAAGTCTGCTTTCTTGCACATTGTAAATTTTTTTAAAGACTTCCTTCTAGAAACGCTGTAGTTATGTTGGCAATATTATTAAGGAAACATGTAAACTATGCTCGTTTTGGATTAGTTCCATTGGGACAAATGAAGATTGAGCTTCTGATATTGCGTTAGAAAAAGGCTTTTTTAAGATTGGAGGAGCGTATGCACAGTGTGTGAATGCAATGAAATTTGAATAGGACTTAGGTAGTTCGGAAACATAAATAATGCTGTAGAAATCATTGGCATCATCTGTTTTCAAGATTGAGAGACTTACTGCAATAATACCTAGTTCACGGCACTCTGAGTTTGGCTCACTTAGGTTTTTCCAGCAAAGGTATAAACTTCTCATTAAAAAGTCTTAAGATATGTATACACATTGTGAATACAAATCACTCAAATGCCAAGAGCTTGTGTAGGAGCCTGTGAACCATATTTGTACTGAACTGTCTGTTTAGCCTTAATCTAGTATTATAGATGTACACTTGGATGAAAATCAGAGCTGAACTGGTTTGTTCCAAGTCCAAAATCCTGTACTTGTGTGTTTCAAAAGACTTGTGTGAAGAGCTAACCCACCATTTTTATCAAAATTCTATTTCAACAGCAGCAATAGGCCATTGAATCCACCTATCTGTCATGAAACAAATGACAGCGAGGTTATAAAATCAAACAGAATTTTGATGTTGCCTACTTAATTAAAGAGGGTGTGAATATGAAAGGAAGGACAGAAAAGAAATTCGAGTCGAGGAGAGAAAGCCTCATAAAGTCAATAGAGTATTGGCTGGATAGAAACTCTTTTTTTTGTTGGAATACTATTCCCATTGGCTCTAAAATCTCGGTTATTTCTATCATATGAATATCTTGAATACTAGCAAAGTAAGGTTTTCTAACATTTCCAATTTGCATTTAAGTATCTTTCCTACACTTGGAGCAACAAGAGTTAGAACAATCCTTTGGATGAGGGTCAGATTAACTGCCATAACATGTTATTTCAAAAGCTGTTGTGGATTGTTCACAGGGTAGGAGGGTCTTCAGTCAAAGACAGACTTTGGCAAAGACTGTTTTGTTATTCTGTGAAAGATTTAGCATGCCAGTCAATGTGAGATGCGAAATTGTTACTTAAAATTGATCATAATTCATTAAACATTGATCAGAATGCTGAACTCCAGTAATGAGTTGCAGCTGATGCCAAGTATTTTTGGCTACACTTTCACATGCCATTAATTTAAATGTCCTCAGGACATTCATCAGAATGACGGCTGTTTCTCTGTTAATATACAGAATAATAGATGAGATAAATAGACAAAATAATTCTGTTGAAGGATTCTGATGACATCACAGTCTGAAAAAAACCCCACAGAGTTAATATGATATATTATATTAAGAGTATCCAGATGGAGTTATTTTTATGTTTTACTGTAGCCCATTCATTTATTTAAATAATATGTGGAGCTGTGACTTTGAAACTTTTAGAGAGACATGGCAGAACACTCTGATTTGTCTTAGCAAGCAACTAATTGTGGATGTAAGCAAGAGCCAGGAAGGTACAGGGAGGATTTTTGTAAGGCATCTGGCATTACTTGCCATCATTGCCAGTAGCAGTGCATTAAGTGACTGAATGAGATGTATGATAGCATTTTTTTACACAGTATTGCTTGTTCATGTGCAACTTGAAACACTTCCCTCTCTGTAATGCATTTGCCTACTGGGATTTTATTGGGGTTTTGAACGTATTTGCCATAGACTGTCCTGACCTCAGTGAACACGACAAAAAATTACATGCTGAAGGCCTGTTTCTATCACAGCTCCATCCTCATAATACTCATTGTATTCAGAGGGAAAGTCCTTAAGAAACAGATACAGATGTTTCCTTCATCTTCTTTTCCCTTCTCTTGTCTCTTGTGTTTCCATTTGCAGAAAAAAATTTCTTTGCATTACTAATTTAATCTCTGAATTATTTCAGGGGACTTTTGCCCCTTCTTCACTCACACAAGTTCTTTTGCTTTATTAAAAAAACATCAAAAAAGAAAGCGAAAGTTGTTGAGTTTTAAGTATTTTCTTAAAGAAACAAATAGGCTTGAAGAACAGATCAGTTTTCTGCTACCTCATAAAAGTGAGCTCAAATTCCTCCACTGCAAAACTGAAGAAAATAAAGAAGCTGATTAATTTTGTACAACAGATTCAAGGTAACATTAGAAGACCATGCGAAGATCTGATTCACAGTGTTGAATAGATGCCTTCATCCGACTTCATGAGAGCAAATGTATACCTAAATGGAACTGATGAAATTGCAGTAAATGCACTTTTGTGGCCCCCACTATTAGCATAATCTAAAAATGTCCCCAGAACCATTGTGCATGAAGTCTGTAATGTCAGCCCCACCGAGATATTTGAATACTTCACTGACAAAAGTTCCATCAAGTTCTCCTAACAAAACCAATGCACCTTGACTAACCTTTACCATGTATGTTACCTGGGTTGATTACTACATTAGTGTGTAGGCTAGATTTTCAAATGCATTTCAATACCTATACACATGGCTGTACAAAGTTTCCTTCTGTAATTCCTACAAGTGTTATGGAGGGTGTACACCTACCTCTCTCATTACCGTACTTTTGGAAATCCCTCTTTAACTAGCTTTACTTTTCATTTAATCTAACCCTCAATCAGCACTTGAAAAAACGATGAAAAAATCATCAGAGTAACTTCTGAAAAAACAGTGGCAAGTAAGGTTTGTTGAAACAGGCACCACAGGCACAGGTTGCAAGACATGAAACAGTAACTTGCCTTGGTAATCATCCTTACTTATTTGTAAATATGATGAATCAAGCAAAGAACGTCACAACTAGATAATGTGGTTAATCTTAGATTTATAAAGAAAGGCAATTACATTTAAGAATCATGGGACTGGAAAAACACTAAAATTCTGAATCTGCTTACAGAAAATAAATTAGAAATATGTATAAGAACTTATGTCATACACCACTTATCTGGACAAGCTTAAATAATATGATGACAAAGTTCTTTTAAAACCAAATATATTTGTTTTCAACAGAATAATAATCCTTTATAATGAATTATTTAATGTTTTGTATTAAAAAATTGTTCATCCAGAATCAAGGAGAGAAAACTGTAACAAAGCATTAAGATGTCATTGTGAATCTGAAAGTGCATTTACCTTCATTTCCACTATAGGATATAAAAATTAGTTTTTAATTTATCACTATACAATTAAAGAAAATTAAGCCATCAATATATTCAATTAAGGTACGGTTCTTGAATTGTATAATGAATAAAAATTAGACTAGTGCTCCTTTAGAAGGTATAAATGAATGAACTAGGCTATCTTCCTGCCATCTTGTTAAAGCAATAACTCAGTTCTCCCTGAAATTCAGGATTTTTCCTCACAACACTAATATTGTTCAAATCAAGGGGAAAGTGAATGTTTCACAAGAAAACAAAAGACAGATGAAAAGCAAATAAAACTACTATCTCAATCAGATAAAAAAAACTCTACTCTAAAAGTTAAATAGTGCAGGCCCATCTCATTAAATCAGAGTACAACCTGTCTCGAAGTTTTGTCACCAGCTTCAGCAGAACCAGGATTTCTTGTGCTCGTTGTAAACAGAAATGTATGCCCTCTTTCTGGGGTTATCAAAAAGAAACAGCTCTGTAGGTTTGGAAAAAAAAAAAGCCTCTTTAATGTGTAAAACAAAAATGTTAAATTTAACAACTGACCAGAAGGACCTGTCATTCCATTTCAACCCATTCTATTTTAACTCATCTTTTTCTTTTTCTGTGTTAAGCTTTAAAAATCAGTTTTCATTTAATAGAGTTACATGATAAAATTGAGACATCAGGTAGCACTGTAAGCTAAGCGATTGTCGTTCTGTTACTGAAATGCAACACAACACATCAGGTAAAATACTGTTCTATTTCAAAGGATAGGGGTAGTTAGGACAAAACATTGTCTGCAATGTCAGAAGCTATGTATTTTGTTATCACCTTAAAAAGTCACCTTACCACAGGGAATCAAAACAATAATGAAAAAAATACAAAAGAAAAAAAAGGATTATGCTATCTTTCAGCAGGATAAGTTGAGACCATCCATGAAGTTCTTCTGGCAGCCATGTCTTCATTCTGCATGAGAACAGATTTCTTGCCTGTCAGCAGGTGGAGAAGGAGGTTGGTCTGATCACTCTGCCTCTGGGATGACAAGCCCTTGTGTTGAGCAGCTGCCAAGAGGTGAGCTGTTCCACGTCCTACAAGCAAAGGAGGATTTTAGCTGTTTGGATCTCTAGGAAGATCTCTGATGTCTTTTGTACTTCTCTGTTACTGCTGCTTTCCATAATTTTATCAGGTAAGCTATTTCATCTGCTGTCACTTGCCCTGTTATAGCCCAAGGACTGCTACTCAGACACTTACCTGGGCTGAGGTTTCCTCTCTGGAACAAAGGTGCTTGTTGCAAGGGTCATCAATCCCTTCTTCCCATGCTTGTGGGTCCCACTGCTCCTCTCCCTCCTGCATACCAAGCCAGCCTGTGCACGGTTACATAATCATAGGCTTCTCTGCTATTCACTTCCAGAAAGGAAGGGAGGATTTATGGCATATGACGGCACGAACTCAGCTTGTGGTGCAAGTGAGACAAAGTTTTATTTTGCAAGCACTGTTTTATACATCTTTACCTGGATGTTGGTTCCCTGGGAACTTTCTATCCTGATAAGACAGCTATTTGCAGGAGGTTCTCTGTTCTACTTCTGTCCAACCCGTAGCCATATCACATGTCAGGTCAGCCAATGAGACTGCTGATCACACGCTGTCCGTGTGCTGGCTGACAGTACACAACTGCCGTTTTTTTAACTCCTTATCATGTACTCGGCTCCTTCAGCACATCCACAAGTCCTGTTTACTTCAGCATTTTTCTCTTCTGTTTATCACAGCAATCTGCTTTTGTCCTCGTCCTCTACAAGGATTGGTTTCCTATCTGCTCATTACTTTGGTACTTCTAGATATTTGACTGCTTAACTACAAAAATTTAATCCTCTCAGTCCTGTTCCTTGTAATAGGCCCAAGATGAGGCATATTTTTCTGATTATGGAGGGCAGTCAGTAAAGGTGAAATCCCGGCCTTGTTGAAATCAATGGCAAACTTCCATCGACTGACTTGTTCATCCTCTTAATCCTTGTTTAATCCTCTGTAGGGGTAGATCAAATGCAATCCTTGGAATTATACCCAGAAAGGAAGGGGAAGCCAGTGCAAGTACTGGAGGTCTATGTAATGCACTCCCTCTCACTCATTCCACCAGGCAGACAAACGGCCACCGTCTGAATGTTTTGTAGATGTGGCTTTTGACGTCTTTTTAATTATTGTTGCTTTCAAAGTGCATTATAATATTCTAACTCCCAAGTCACAAAGGTCTAGTTCATTGCCAAATTATTCAGAATAGAGAAAAAAACTATCTGACATTTTACGACAAAAATAAATTTCAACAAAGCCAACTTACTTTGCCACTTTAAGGTCCAGATCTGTATAAGACACATTGAAGATGATATTCTCTGGATTTGAGGACAAAAAGTAATTTTAAAAGTTAGAAAAAAAAACCCTTTCTTTACATAAGCTGGTGTCACCAGCTTCATTTCTGCCTTGTTTGTGAATTAACCACCCGCCAGTTAATCACAGTCTGAACTTCAATTGGTCACTGAGAAGAACACTTAAGGTATATCAACTCAACCTGAAGAAATATGAATTCAAAACTTAGTGTCACCTGTCTGTTTAGGATGCTGCAACCCAAGCCACATGACTGTGCCTCCTGCGACTCTTCATAAAAGTAAGAAGTAAGAGATGAACAAGGTTTACAGGAAACTTGCTACCAATTGAAACATAACACAAACATATTATGACTTTTACTAAATGCTACTAGGCTGCACACAATTTAATGCAACACTGTGTCTGTAGTTTGGCTAAATACACGCCACATCAGGCTGATAATGCTACTAAAAATTCAATGCACCTTTCTCATCTACCCTGTAATATCTGATACACTTACATACGTAGTAAGCTACATAGCTGTAGCTACAGCTGACAGCTTTACATTTAAATCACAGTAAAAAAACCTGTCTTTGTGGCGCTACCTCAGCGTAAGTGACATCAGGGTTTAATGTTATGGGCTGATCCTCACAATACCATAAGTCCCTCGATTTTAGAGCTTTCTCTTTTGTATTTTTTTTTTACATTTTGAGACAGCTCTTTTTTAAATAATAAATCTCTGTAGTCTCTTCCCACAGCCTCAAAATCATGAGCTGTACTGCCTAGACACTGATGCTTTGCTAAAAGGAAAGAGTACAGCTAGCAAGGGTGTTGTTTTCAATAGATTTTTTCCTCCAGAGCAGAAAGTCTTTAAAAAATCTTCTTGTTCCTTTACTTCATATTTATTCTGGCTGTATTATAAATATTTAAAAAGTCAGTTAGTGTTTTCTTGTGCCAAAATTTGGGGTTGGAGCAATGTTTAGAAAATCATCTCTCATTACATCTAGACTGTGGTTGGCTATACAGTTTCTGACAACTGGAGATCAGAAGCAGAATTCATCAAGAGGTGAGGTGAAAAGTCAGGTGGCATCCTCCCGCACCTCACTGTTCAAACTTTAATCAACTCTCAGAGAAATAAATAATACAGAAAGAGTTGGCTGAAGATCAGGGAGATTTGAATGACAAGGTGCTGCAACTTGAATGCCATGGACTGGGAGAATGTCAGATTCCACCCTGCTATCACTCTGTCAAACAGCCATCTCTCCTTTCCAGTTCAAGCCTTTTGAGTCAAAGCAGATCTGAAATGAAATCTCACAAAGGTTAAGGCTAATGAAAGCAGAGTTCCTTTATTCCAGACAGACATATTAAATGGTTGGTTTCCTATTGTACAGTTGTTTTGACTCTGGCAATAAAGACAACCATATTAATTTTAGAAGAGTTTGATCCAACTTTTGTTAGCACTCCTTCTGTATCACATTGGTAGACTTCGCTTCCCATTTTTGCTTTCATATATTTTTATACTTTGAAATGACCCCTTTAGACACTTCAGAACAACTAGGGATATATGTAAATCAATTTAATTTTTTTTAGAAGAATTAATTTCTGGACATAGGACATCACCAATTTATCATCAGCAAGGGAACAAAGAATAAACTTGTTAATATTAAGTGAATATCTAGACTTCTGTTTCTTCTGTTCAGTTTCAAAATCTGCTCAGAGTAAAGTAGGAGTTACAGGTTTCTTCTTTTCCTTAAAATTCTTTAAAGGAGGATTTTGCATTTCAAAAATAATGAACAAAAGGAAAACACTGAGGAAAGATTTGTCCCTTTAAAACACTGCCTTCCAAAGAGCCACCTCTGGCTTTCACCTCAGCTCTTTGTGATTACCTTTCAGGCTGTGTGAAAAGTGAGTGTTTTGCATTTTTGTACTGTCTTCTGACTGTTTCTGTTTGAGCGGTATGCATGTAAGGTATAGAAGAGCCAAGACCTTGCCTTACAAAATACTCTGTAGAGCTACATCTCACTCTTTTCATGTGTAAGTAACTGCTACAAATCAGTGGAGTTGTTTTGCTATAAAACTGATATCAGAATGAAGAATTCTGACTCTGTGAGTTCTGATCCCAGTATCATAGGAATAGACAGCTCGATTCTTATTTGGACCTTCTCTTCACTGAGTGTTAACTACATGGCAAGAAAACAGGTGCTTCACAAAGCTTTTCAGACTGCTGAAAGGAGACCGTATTACGTATATGAAAAAATAGCAGTCATACCATTTTAAAACTTTTGTAACTTTTATCAACAAAATCCTAACACAGCCTATAAATCTACAGGGTGATAAATCCTACACTTTCCGATCAGAAAAGTTCAGAGATGCTGATTTAAAATGGAGCCCACGATTTTTTCATTTTGCTCATACTCTGCCTCTTATCAGCACATATCAGTGGGGGGTTGGAAATTCATTTCTGGGGCCACAGGAGATGAGGCAGTAAAGTGGAGGTGAATAGAACATGCTCGCTCGGTTTGAAATAATGCGGTTTCACAATGAAAGTACTGTCTTTGGGCTCTGGGTGCACACAAAGATGTTGCTTTGGCTTCAAGTGCAGAATTTGAGTTTGATTGCAAAATATTAAAGTTACATCCAAAAGGTAGGGCCTGGGAACTCTTTTCAACAGCTGGGTTCAGATGCTCATGTTGCCTACATGCTGCCCCATCTTCTCTGTGCCCTTGTATGTGTAGGAAGGAAGCCTGGATGCAGCAGTGAGCGGCACTATACTGCCATGTGAAACTGGATGCAGAGTAAAGGTGACCAGGATCTTGAGGTATGCCCAAAAGTGTTCCTCCTGTGCTGGACTAAATATTGTTGGGCAAAGCTAGCTACTCTTTTTCTAATTACAAAACATTAGTAGCCCCAGGTGTATTTTCACCACACTAAACTCCAGAAAACTTGAGTAGTCGTGGAATAAAATATTATCCTGTGGAGGTATATATCGCTCATTAGGGAGTGTTTTCTTGGGGGAAGTTTTTGGCTTTAAGTTACTGTTCTGTCTAGTGCCCAAGACAAGTACATCATATGAGTGATACTGCTAGAGGTATAGTGCTCCTGGTGCACCAATTGTCTCTCTTGACAAGTGCTCATGATTTTTTATGATTCAGGATAACACAGAGCAAGGCTGTAGAAAGTGACTTCAAGAACAGTTTTCGAGAAGTTTTACCTTTTTTTAGGGTGTGGCTACAAATCTGTTAAACTTTCTGTTAATGCCTCTACATTGAGAAATAATCAGCGTCTATGAATTGCAGTTTACATGTATTTTCTCCATTATGTTTAGCTGTGTGACTGGAAAAGAAGTTGAAAGACAAAAGGGCTTAGTAAAGAAAATTATTTTGCACTTGTAATTAAGGTAAAATAATACCACAGAATACAATAATCTTGTTTAATAAGGAAATTATTATATATTAGAACAACATCATTATGACGTAGAAACTATTCAAACACCTTACAGTGTTGATAATAATAGAATACGAAGCAGCCTCCAACTTGGTTTGTGAAGAAGTCTTGCTCACTTGCTGTGTTACTTCCTTTCTACAGAATAATTCTATGGTTTACCTGAAATATCCAAAGGGAAAGTTGTTGTCAAACAGAAAGTCCTCTCTACAAGGACCGTCACGTGGGATACCCTTCACTTTTTCATAAGCATCTGGCACAGTAAGCACTCTGGCCTAGCTCCACTGTCTCTCTTAAGAGGCCAGTGAATCACACTCTTACTTCAAATCTTGGAGAAGCCCAACATGAGCTCCTTCATTTTCATGCAGAGCCGCTCCCCAGGCTGATTACTCTTCTTCAGGGCCACTGGCACCTGAGATGTATGCATTTCAACATTTCAACATTCATCATTCTAAGTCATGCAACTTGTTCATCCCACACCAATATTGTTATACACTTGTATAGTCAAACGAATTCACTCTGATTTAGGTTTTTCCAAAGAAAAGTGCTCATTGTTTCAAACATGACAGGTGGTTAAAAATAAATAAAAAATTAAAACAAGCAGATTGACTTTTTGGTTGCTAAATCCCTGTAATATGAAGGTGACCATTCCAAGCACATTTCAGAGAACACCAGGTCAGTTCTTACTGGTGATACAGGAAGGGACTGGAGGCATTATACATCTCACTTGGGGGTTTCCTGGCTACGTTTTGTCACTGGATTAACAGTGCAGTAGCCACACACATTAGAAAAATGAATGCTTGCATTGGTTTTGATGCTAGTATAGGTATATATGAAGAAAACAAAAGTTTAAGGAAAACATCCACAGGGAGGTAAGGTCTTACACTAAAGCCATTTTACAAGGTTTAGGAAATTTAAATCCTGTGCATTGCTTTAGTGTTACAGAAGACTGCATACAAACACAAAGTACCTTGTCAAAGTAACAGTCTAGACACTTGAGTTCACTGTTTAGCGTGTCCTGTGCAATTCATTATTAAATTATCCAACTTCCATTGCTTTACTGAGATGTAGTCTCACAGAACCATGCATGCAAGCTGACATTTAGCAATTAGGTTACAGGCAGTAATAATGATCAGATTAATTAAAAACATTTTAACCTCTGAGACGCCACTGTATTTCCAGTAGAGCTACTCTGTGCATACAGTAGTACAAATCAATTGTCTGTTGGCAAGCTTGAGCCAGTTTCAAGCAGAAGAAATGTCAGCGTCTAATCAGACACAGAGGCAGAGGTATGGGATTCTGCAATTCTCATATCTGACTCAGCATTAACTTTTTTGCAGAAAGGGCACAAGAGCCAAGTCTTTTAATCAGAAAAGGTTGTCTTACTCTCTTGCATCACCCAGAGACACAAACATTTTGACAGATCTTTCCATTTCCCCAGGTACAGAGCGAATAGACTTGGGAATGACCTCCTCCTCTATCATGAAGATACAGCCATGTTTATGAAGAACAAGGCGCTCAATTCCCTCACAAAGACCTTTACAGGGAAGCTATATTTTATCCTTTGAAGTAGAATTGAGCAAGCATCTCATCGTTTTGACAACTTGTTAATTTTTATGGGATGAAACCCCTAGGAATCCTGTAGTCATTGTCCACTGTTCAATCAATAATTGATGCTAGATCAATAGTTATTCATTATGGCTTAAACAGATTCATTTTCAATAGCAAACGTGCTTTATATTTCCTTCTGTCCTAAATAACTCTATTATATCTGAATTAAAGTCCAGTTTTTAAATTTCAGGAACCCGTAACATTCATGTTGCTTAAATGAGATTGGCCGTCCCACTATTTTTCAGGGCAGGAATATAGCAATTAATGCCCCATCTTTTGCACCCTTTGGAGGCCACAGAGTTTATTGTGCACTGTGTAAGCTGAAGATGTTTAAATGTGAAATTATAGTATGATCAAATAGGTTTTGACTTATTTGGGTTAAGTTTGTGTAGCATAGTCAATGCAATTTCTCTTTAGATTGCAAAGATTATTACTTTAAACATTAAAGCTGAAGCAGTCCTAACTAGAAGTGTTGTTTTTTGAGATCTGTTGGTATTTTAGTAACCTTTTTTCTCAGTCACGGAAATATGCTGTTTATTAGGTCTAAAAAAATAAATCTCTAGGCCAATATAAAAATACATATTAACTCAAAATTAAATATATTTGTTGCTTTAGATGCATTCTGATGCATAAAACAAATCTTTCTGAAATATTATTTCACTGATGAGTTACAATAACTATCAGGCTACTAGGCAGCTTTAAAAAGCATAAGTAGATTGGAAAATATATCCAAAACACAACTTGGACAACGGTAGAACACACCGGTGGTCCTTCCCCTCTCTACAATATATTAGAGAACAAATAACAGTAGCTGAGCAAGGACTAAAAAGAGCAATAAAAGGAAAAATAAATGCACAGTTTCATACACAAATAAAAGATGATCCCTATCTGCTGGGACCAAAATGCTGCTGGGCAGTACTGTACCTCCTTAGCACTCCATATGGGGTAAAATTGCCCTAGTGATTCTCCAAAAGCAGACACGACCGCTGAAAAATATTAATAATTGTATTTATTAACAGAAAAATTACCCATCCTGGTTGGTTGTACTGCTATGTTGCCTGAGATGCATTTTTCCACCTTTGAGAGGGTTGGGAAGACAGCCTTGATGCAGTATGAGCACTGCTCAGTGGTAGCCAAACTATCGATGTGTTATCAACACCATTCTAGTTGCAAATACAAAGCACAATGCTATGAAGACTGCTGTAGGAATAGTTAACTCCATTCTACCCAGACCTAAAACATGGACCCACAAAAAAACCCCGCAGTTAATGGATCAGCAATGTATTCCTTTTTCTCTTACAGAAACATGGGTTGGCTGGCAAAGGCAGCTGCTACCTAACTAAAAATAACAGGGGAGAGGAAGATCCATTAGCCACATCAGAAAACAACTGGACAGTTAGAAGCGCCTGTCTTAGGACATAAAGGAATAAAGGGAGCTTGACTTTCTGGTCAGCCATAATCTTTTTTTCCCCTTCAATCAACACCACCATGGCATATGTACAGACAGCTTTTGCACCAGTACAGGCTTGGGGTGGACCTGCTGGAGAGCAGCTCTGCGGAGAGGGACCTGGGTGTCCTGGTGGACGACAGG